>Ga0164243_10002022_pt1 | contig 33980 bp, 26 predicted proteins | sample OricompcompostOP_FD_108781 | JGI IMG/M metagenome (GOLD analysis project Ga0164243, IMG submission 108781) | Organic Plus compost microbial communities from Emeryville, California, USA - Original compost - Organic plus compost (OP) | ecosystem: Engineered > Solid waste > Mixed feedstock >... | reverse complement strand
TCGAGCAGTCCGGCCGCGGCCAGTACGAACGCGCCGGTGCACAGCCCGACGATCCGGGCGCCTTCCTCGTGTGCGCGGCGCAGCGCCTCCAGGGCGGCGGCGGGCGGGGGTTGGGTGATGGAGCGCCATGCGGGGACCACGACGGTGCCGGCCCGGGAGAGCGCTTCGAGTCCGTACGGCGTGCTCAACTCCAGGCCGCCGGTGGTGCGCAGCGAACCGTCCTCGCCCGCGCACACGAGCAGGCGGTAGCGGGGCACGCCCGCGTCCTGCCGGTCGATGCCGAACACGGAGAGCGGTATGGAACTTTCGAAGATGGGACCGCCGCTGAAGAGCAACACCGCTACGATCTCGCGGCGTCGGCGCGCGGCCAGCTTGCGGGTCGTCGCCGGGCCGTTCATCGAGTCCTGATGGCTCTTTGGAACGCTCACCGGTAGTCAGCCCCCCTCAATCGTCGCGTCCTCTCGGTTCGGTCTGCACATCTCCCCCGCGGCGATAGCCAAGATCGAATCTACTGCGTCGGACGAGGTCGGCGGGACAAGTTCGACAGACGACGCTATGTCGATAAGGCAACTTGGCGTGAAGCGTTCGATCACAAAGCGTTCCACGAGGTAACGCCCCGCGGAAGTGCGCATGCCCTCCCTGCCCCGTCGCCGTAGGCCGCACACGTGCCCGCGGGTCCTTTCCGCGCAGGTGACGGGGGGTTGGCGGATGGCCTTCGCAACCCCGCGGTATGGCGCGGAAGTTGGCTGAAAAACGAGGGGGTCATATACGCGTTCCAGTCACTACCGGGGTGCGCGCCGTCCGCAAATAACGTGCGCCGGGGCGCAGTTGGTCACCTCCGGTGCGGAAAGAAGCGCCGTCCGCCGCGGTGCGCCCCCGCTCCGGTGCGGCCGTGCCGCCCGCGGTGCTCCGGTCCGGGCAGCGCCTCGGCCTCGTCCGGTGCGTACGCACGCTCCGACAGCCGCAGCAGAACGGCGCACACGGCCGTCACGGCGGCCAGCGCCGCTCCCGCGCTCAGCGCGCTCCCGAGCGGGCAGCCGGACACCAGCAGCCCAACTGCCGCCAGCACACTGCCGAATGCCCCCCAGTAGCCGATGTCCCGTGCCGTGTACGGGAGTTGGCAGCGGGAGGTCTCGTCGCCGCCCTGTGAGAGGCGCGAGTACGGGCTGCCGTAGGCGCGGTCGAGCCCGTGCCGGTGGCCGCAGGCGTACCCGTGCCCGTAGCCGCGCGTGCCCGGTCCGTAGCCGGCGCCCGGGCCGGTGGCGGGGCCGGCAGCGCGGCCGGTGGTGTGGACGGTGGCGTCGACGGGCCGGCGGCCGAACCGGCGGGCGACGGCGGGCCGTTGGCTGCGGCGACGGGAGCCGCCGCCGGCGAAGGGTGCGTGCACACCGTGCCAACGCGGCTTGTGCGCAGCGGGTCACCGCGCGTGCGGCGGCGGGCGCGGCGGCGTACGGGCTGGAGCGTGCGCTGTCGGCGGCGCCGGGCCGCGCACGGTCTGCGCAACAGCGGCGATCCGCCCGGTAAGGGGCGGCGGCGGGCATTGCGTTGAACCCCGCGCTCAGGCATGCTCCGGTTCAACCCGTCATGGGGCGGCGCCGCGTCGTCGGTTCACGGCGTCGGGGCCGCTTCCGGGAGTGCGGCCGTACTCTTGCGGGTAGGGGCTGGGAAGACCGTTCCCGGTGTTCACCAGCAGCACATGGAGCCGCAACCGCAACGAGAGCGTTTCACCCAAGTCAACCGCCCTTCCCTCCGCACAGAGGACTCCCTTCGCCGAGACACCGATGGCTGGACACGAGATCCCCGAACCAGCTGACCGCAAGCGGGTCGTCGATCCGACGACGACTTCGGAAGCGGCGGACGAAGCACGTCATTCCTGCGATCCGGCGTTCCAGCACGGCGTCGTGGTGGGCTTCGACGGCTCCACCTCCAGCGAGCGGGCGCTCGCCTACGCGATCGGAATGGCCTGCCGCACCGGCTCGGGGCTGATCATCGTGCATGTCGCCAACAGGCTGCCGACGACGGTGTGGGCGGGGTGCGAGCCGCCGGTCTTCGTCGACGTGCCCGACCACCGCACCGAGGTGCTCGGGCTCGAACTCTCCTGCGCCGACCACCTTTCCGAGGTCTCGTGGATCCTCGTCGAGCGCGGCGGCGACATCTGCCACGAACTGGAGGAAGTGGGCCACGAGTACGAGGCGGACGCCATCGTGGTCGGCTCGACGCACGGTGTGGTGGGCCGGATGTTCGGCTCGGTCGCGGGCCGGCTCGCCCGCCGCGCCCAGCGCCCGGTCGTGGTCATTCCGTAGCCGCGCGTCGTCGGCTTCTCTCGCTGCTCCACGCGGCCCGACGCGGCTGCGGCCGCCTGCCGTCGCCCGCCGAGTGCCGTGTCCGTGCGGCTCGTTGACGCCTCGACGCGGCGCTGCGTGCACCGCGTACGCCGCTGGCGGCGGATGGCCGCGCGAGGTCCGGCGGCTCAACTCCGCCCGTACCGCGGCTTGTTCGCGAGGTGCGGCCACAATTCCCTTGCGCGGTAGGTGGATTGCGCGTTTGTGAGGGGCATAAAGCAGGCACGGGCGGATGCCCGGAGCGTGCTGCCGAGCGGGAGGTGACGGTCCCGGGAGGCGGCCAACGCCGGCGTAATGGGCGACGCCGGCGCAGGGGAGGCGGAATCCCGCGCAGTTGGTGGCCTGCGCGGGATTCCGCCCGATGCGCGGCGCGGGCGGCGGTGCGCCCGCCGCCCGCCCCGTGCGAGGCACGCCGTCACTTCTACTCCACGGTCACCGACTTGGCCAGGTTGCGCGGCTTGTCGATGTCCCGGCCCAGCGCCAACGCCGTGTGGTAGGCGAGCAGTTGGAGCGGGATGCCCATCAGGATGGGGTCGAGTTCCGGCTCGTTGCGCGGCACCACGATCGTGTGGTCCGCCTTCTCCTGCTGTGCGTGGGCCACGGCGAGGATGCGGCCGCTGCGGGCCTTGATCTCCTCCAGCGTCGCCCGGTTCTTCTCCAGCAGATCGTCGTCGGGCAGGATCGCGATCGTCGGCACGGCGGGCTCGATCAGCGCGAGCGGCCCGTGCTTCAGCTCGGACGCCGGATACGCCTCGGCGTGGATGTACGAGACCTCCTTGAGCTTCAACGACGCCTCGCGCGCGACCGGATAGCCGCGCACCCGGCCGACGAACATCATGCTCTTCGCCTGTGCGTAGTCCGCCGCCAGCTTCTCGATGTCGGCCTCGTCGCGCATGATCTCGTCGATCTGGCCGGGCAGCCGGCGCAGCCCGTCGATGACGCGCTTGCCGTCCGCGACGGACAGGTCGCGGATCCGGCCCAAGTGCAGGGCGAGCAGCCCGAAGGCGACGGCGGTGTTGGTGAAGCACTTGGTGGAGACGACGCACACCTCCGGCCCGGCGTGCACGTATACGCCGCCGTCCGTTTCGCGGGCGATGGCCGAGCCGACGACGTTGACGACGCCCAGTACGCGGGCGCCCTTGCGCTTCAACTCCTGCACGGCGGCGAGGGTGTCGTAGGTCTCGCCGGACTGGCTGACGGCGACGTACAGGGTGTCCGGGTCGACGACGGGGTTGCGGTAGCGGAACTCGCTCGCCGGCTCGGCGTCCGCGGGGATGCGCGCCAGCTCCTCGATCATCTGCGCGCCGATCATGCCCGCGTGGTAGGCCGAGCCGCAGCCGAGGATCTTCACGCGGCGCATGCTGCGGGCCTCGCGTGCGTCGAGGTTGAGCCCGCCGAGGTGCACGGTGGCGAACCGGTCGTCGATGCGGCCGCGCAGCACCCGGTCCACCGCGTCGCCCTGCTCGGCGATCTCCTTGTGCATGTAGGTGTCGTGGCCGCCGAGGTCGTAGGACTCGGCGACCCACTCCACCGTCTCGGGCGCCGAGGACGTACGCGAGCCCTCGGTGGTGTAGGTGCGGTAGTCGTCGGCCTTGATGGTGGCCATCTCGCCGTCGTCGAGCGTGACGACCTGGCGGGTGTGCGAGACGAGCGCGGCCACGTCCGAGGCCACGAACATCTCGCGTTCGCCGATGCCGAGCACGACCGGCGAACCGTTGCGGGCGACGACGATGCGCTCGGGGAAAGCGGCGTGCAGTACGGCGATGCCGTAGGTGCCCTCCACGTGCCGCAGCGCCTCCTGCACCTTCGCCTCCAGCGTCTCGGCCTGGGCGCGTGCGACGAGGTGGGCGAGGACTTCGGTGTCGGTCTCCGAGACGAGCGTGACGCCGTCGGCGGCGAGCTTGGCGCGCAGCTCGGCGGCGTTGTCGATGATGCCGTTGTGGACGACGGCGACCTGTTCGTCCGGGTCGAGATGGGGGTGGGCGTTGAGGTCGTTGGGGGCCCCGTGGGTGGCCCAGCGGGTGTGCGCGACGCCGGCGGTGCCGGCGAACCGTTTGGGGAGGCGGTCTTCCAGATCGCGTACGCGGCCCTTGGTCTTGGCGGCCTTCAGGCCGGCGCTCTTGCCGGTGCCGCTGCTGTGGATCGCGATGCCGGCGGAGTCATATCCGCGGTACTCCAGCCGCTGCAGGCCCTCCAGAAGGAGCGGCGCGGCCTCCCGTTTCCCGATGTATCCCACGATTCCGCACATGTGGCTGGTGCCTCTCCCTCTCCGGGGCCTGCTCGGCTCCTCGGCGGTCTGTCCTTGTTCTCCGTACGTGAGGTGGTCGCCGCCGGCCGGTGCGCGGCGGGCGGACCGTCGGCCCGGGGCCCGTACCGCTCGGCGGCTGCGGCCGCTATCCGTAGACGATGCGGCGCAGTTGCCGCAGCGAGAGGTCGGGCGGAGCGACCGCGCGGTGCGGCAACTCGGCTGTTATGCGGGCGAAGATGTCGGCGTTGGCGAGCCCTCTGGACTGCAGCTCGCGGTGCCGGCGGCGTACGAACTCCTCCGTGGTCTCGGCGAAGTACGCCAGCACGTCCTGCACGATCCGGGCCGCTTCGCCGCGCCGTAGCGGCGTGCTGCGCACCAGATGGTCGATGAGGTCGTCGTGGACCGGCGTACGGGGTTCGAGCACCCGTTGATAGTGCGGTCTCGGAGCGGCTTTCGCAAGAATCCTGCCCGATATCGGGCAAGCGTGTGTCGAAGGCGGTGGAGAGGCGCCGGCCGGCGACGGTCTGTCGCCGGCCGGGTCGGAGCTTCTTCGGAACCGCGGAGCTTCGGGGGAGAGGTCAGCCCACGCCCAACTCCCGTGCCACCAGCATGCGTTGGACCTCGCTGGTGCCTTCGCCGATCTCCAGGATCTTGGCGTCGCGCCACATGCGGGCCACGGGATACTCGTTCATGAAGCCGTAGCCGCCGTGGATCTGGGTGGCCTCGCGGGCGTTGGTGACGGCGATCTCGGAGGTGTACAGCTTGGCGAGCGCGGCCTGCTTCTTGAACGGCTCGCCGAGCAGCAGCCGGGAGGCGGCGTCGCGCCAGGTGATGCGCGCCGTGTGCGCCCGCATCTCCATGTCCGCGAGTTTGAACTGCACGGCCTGGTTCGCGCCGATCGGCTTCCCGAACGCCTCCCGGGTGTTGGCGTACGCCACCGACTCGTCCACGCATCCCTGGGCGAGGCCGGTCGCCAGCGCGGCGAGCGCGATGCGGCCCTCGTCGAGAATGCGGAGGAACTGCGCGTAGCCGCGGTCCCGCGTCCCGAGCAGGTTCGCGCCGGGCACGCGTACGTCCGCGAAGGACAGCTCGCGGGTGTCGGAGGCGCACCAGCCGACCTTCGAATAGGGGGCGGCGACCGTGAAGCCGGGGGTGCCGGAGGGGACGAGGAACGTCGAGATCAGCGGCGAGCCGTCGTCCTTGCGGCCGGTGACGGCGGTGACGGTGACGAGGCCGGTGAGGTCCGTACCGGAATTGGTGATGAACGCCTTGGTGCCGTTGATCACCCACTCTCCCGTCGACTCGTCGCGCACGGCGGTGGTGCGGGTGCGGCCCGCGTCCGATCCGCAGCCCGGCTCGGTCAGCCCGAACGCGCCCAGCATCTCGCCGCTGCACAGCCGCGGCAGCCACTCGCGCTTCTGCTCTTCGGTGCCGTAGCGGTAGAGCGGCATCGCGCCCAGCGAGACGCCCGCTTCGAGCGTGATGGCCACCGAGGAGTCGACGCGGGCCAGCTCCTCCAGGGCGAGGCAGAGCGCGAGGTAGTCGCCGCCCATGCCGCCGTACTCCTCCGGGAACGGCAGCCCGAACAGGCCCATCTCGCCCATCTGACGCACGATTTCGTACGGGAACTCGTGCCGCTCGTAGTAGGCGGCGATCTTGGGGGCGACGACGTCGTGGGCGAACTGCTCGACGGTGCGCCGCAGTTGCTCGTGTTCCTCGGAGAGGCGGTGGTCGAGAGACATGCTGGTCACTGCTCCTTGTGGGAGTCCTGGCCCCGGCGGCCGCGGTCGGCCTCCTGGGGGCGCGGGGCGTCCGCGCCGGCGAGGGCGCGCACCGTGCGGGAGGGGCTGGGGCGGCCGAGCACGCCGGCCATCCAGGCGCTGGTGTCGAGGAGCCGGCCGAGGTCGACTCCGGTCTCGATGCCGAGCCCTTGCAGCATCCACACCAGGTCCTCGGTGGCGAGGTTGCCGGTGGCGCTCTTCGCGTACGGGCAGCCGCCGAGGCCGCCGGCCGACGCGTCGACGGTGGCGACGCCGTGCTGCAGCGCCGCCAGCGTGTTGGCGAGCGCCTGCCCGTAGGTGTCGTGGAAGTGGACGGCCAGGCGCTCGGCGGGCACTCCGGCCTCGCTCAACGCGCCCAGCAGCGCGCCGACATGGCCCGCGGTGGCCACTCCGATCGTGTCGCCCAGGCTCAGCTCGTCGCAGCCCATGTCCAGCAGCGCCCGGCACACCCGCACCACCTGCGGCAGCGGGACCGGGCCCTCCCACGGGTCGCCGAAGCACATCGACACGTAGCCGCGCACGCGCAGGCCCTCGGCCGCGGCCTCGCCGACGACCGGCTCGAACATGGCCAGCGACTCGTCCAGGCTGCGGTTGAGGTTGGCCTTCGCGAAGGTCTCCGTGGCGCTGGCGAAGACGGCGACGTACCGGCAGCCGTGCGCCAGCGCGCGCTGCAGACCGCGCGCGTTGGGCACGAGCACCGGCAGCCGCAGCGACGCGGGCAGGCCGGCGAGCAGCGGCATCAGCTGCTCGGCGTCCGCGAGTTGGGGCACCCACTCGGGGCGGACGAAGCTGGTCGCCTCCACGGTGCGCAGCCCCGCCGCGGACAGCCGGCGGATGAACTCGGCCTTGGCCTCCACGGGGACGACCGTCTGCTCGTTCTGCAGCCCGTCGCGGGGGCCGACCTCGTGGATGCGCACACTCTGTGGCAGGCCCCGTGCGGGGAACCGCATGGGCAGGCCCTCGATCATGTCGCCACCTCCGTCCTGTCGGCGGGCGCCGACCGCGCGCCCGTGGACTCGGGGTCGTCGCCCGGCGGGCCTGGCCGGCCGGGCGGTGCCGCGGGCTCCACCACGGCGAGCACCTGGTCGATGGCGACGGCGCTGCCCGTGGTGACCTCCAGCTCGGTGACGGTGCCGTCGTAAGGGGCGGCGACGACGTGCTCCATCTTCATCGCCTCGACGATCAACAGGCTCTGGCCCGCGGTGACTTCGTCGCCGACGGCGGCCTTCACGACGGTGACCGTGCCCGGCATCGGGGCGGTCAGCGCGTCGGCGCCGTGGGCGCGCGCGGCGCCGCTGAGCGCGGCCTCGACCGGGTCGTGCCCGCGCACCCGCCAGGCCGCGCCGTCCTGCCCGAGCCAGCAGCCGTCCGCGTCCGCGGCGCACGTGAACCGGTGTGTGACCCCGGCGTATTCGACCGCCAGCGCTCCGCCTCCGGACGCGGCCCCGGCAGCCGCGGCACCGTCGGGAACGAGCCGGGCGAGCACGGGCGCGGTGTCCACGGCGGACTCCTCCGTGCCGGTGCCGTCGCTGTCGGCGGCCGCCTCCCTTCCGGGAGCTTCCGCGCGCCCGCCCGCGCCGGCTGCGCACACCTGCGTTTCGTACAGCCCCGAGCCGCCCGCGGCGGACTGTGCGCCCGGGCCGGCCGGGCGCACCCGCACGGCCACCGGATCGCGGCCGGGGATGCGCAGGTGGTGCACCGTCCAGGCGGGAGTGCCGCCGAGCCGCCAGCCGGACGGCACCGAGAACGGGTCCACCCAGCCGCCGCGCCCCGCCGCGTCCGCCGCACCCTCCGGCGCCGCCGGGTGTGCTCCGCCCGCGGGCTCCAGCGCCGCCTGCCGCAGCAGCGCCGCCGCCGCGTACACCTGCTCCGGCACGTCGGCCGGCACCAGCCCCGCGGCCTCCCGCTCCACCAGCCCGGTGTCCAAGTCGCCGCGTACGACGTCCGGTTGGGCCAGCAGGGCGCGCACGAACGCGGTGTTGGTGTCCACGCCCAGCACCGTCGTGCCGGCCAGAGCGGCGCGCAGCCTACGCAGGGCCGCCGGCCTGTCCGGACCGTGGGCGATCACCTTGGCGAGCATCGGATCGTAGGCGGTGCCGACCTCGGTGCCCTCCGACAGGCCCGAGTCCGTACGCACCCCGGGCCCGGAGGGCTCGCGCAGCAGCCGCACCGTGCCGGCCGACGGCAGGAAGTCCACCCGCGCAGTCGCCGCCCGTGAACCGGGCGAACCGCCCGCGTCCGTACGGGAGTCGGTCGCGCCGCCCGCAGCGGGGCCCGGCTGGACGCGCACCGTCTCCGCGCAGATCCGGGCCTCCACCGCGTGCCCGGACAGCGCCACCTCGTCCTGGCCGAAACCGAGCGGCTCGCCCGCGGCGACGCGCAGCTGCCACTCCACCAGATCCAGCCCCGTGACCATCTCCGTCACCGGATGCTCCACCTGAAGGCGGGTGTTCATCTCCATGAAGAAGTATTCGGCCCGGCGGCCGCGGCCCGGCTCGGCGCCGGGGACGATGAACTCCACGGTGCCCGCGCCGCGGTAGCCGCACGAGCGGGCCGCCTCGACCGCCGCCTCACCCATGGCGGCGCGGGCCGCCTCGTCCAGCAGCGGACTCGGCGCCTCCTCCACGATCTTCTGGTGGCGCCGCTGCAGCGAGCACTCGCGCTCCCCGAGATGCACCACCGAACCGTGCCCGTCCGCCAGCACCTGGATCTCGATGTGCCGGGGGCTGTCCACCCACCGCTCGACGAGCAGCGTGTCGTCACCGAACGAGCCGCGCGCCTCCCGCCGCGCCGCAGCGATCTCGTCCGCCAGCGCCGCCTCGTCCCGCACCAGGCGCATGCCCTTGCCGCCGCCGCCCGCGGACGGCTTCAGCAGCACCGGCATGCCGATCTCCCGCGCCACGGCGGCCAGTTCGCCGTCGTCCAGGCCGCTGCCCGACGAGCCGGGCACCACAGGGACGCCGGCGGCCCGCACCGTCTCCTTGGCGCGGATCTTGTCGCCCATCAGCTCGATGGCGTCCGCGGGCGGGCCGACGAACACCAGCCCCGCATCCGCGCACGCGCGGGCGAAGGCGGCGTTCTCCGCCAGGAAGCCGTACCCGGGGTGCACGGCCTCCGCACCCGAGCGCACCGCCGCCTCCAACAGCCGCTCCACGGACAGATATCCGGCCTCCGCGGTCTCCACTGGCCGCCCGGAACCGCCGCGTACGCGGCTGCCGCGCCCGGCGGCCGGACCGCTCAGCCGCACCGCCTCGTCGGCCTCCCGCACATGCCGCGCACCGGCGTCCGCGTCGTCGTACACCGCGACGGAGCGCACCCCGAGCGCCCGCAGCGTACGGATCACCCGCACCGCGATCTCGCCGCGGTTGGCCACCAACACCGTCTCGAACATGGTCACTTGTCCCCGCCCCTCACATCCGGAAGACGCCGAACCCGGGCTCGGCGGTGTCCTTCTCGGGCAGCGGCGCATTGGCGCACGCGGTCAGCGCGAGCCCCAGCACCGTGCGCGTCTCCAGCGGATCGATCACGCCGTCGTCCCACAGCCGCGCCGTCGCGTAATAGGCGTTCCCCTGGCGCTCGTACTGGGCGCGCACCGGAGCGCGGAACGCGGCCTCGTCCTCCGCGCTCCACTCCTCGCCGCGGGCCTCCAACTGGTCCCGCTTGACGGTCGCCAGCACCGAAGCGGCCTGCTCACCGCCCATCACGGAAATCTTCGCGTTCGGCCACATCCACAGGAAGCGCGGACTGTAGGCGCGGCCGCACATCGAATAGTTCCCCGCGCCGTACGAACCGCCTATCACCACCGTCAGTTTCGGCACCCGGGTGCAGGCCACGGCCGTGACCATCTTGGCGCCGTGCTTGGCGATACCGCCCGCCTCGTAGTCGCGCCCCACCATGAAGCCCGAGATGTTCTGCAGGAACAGCAGCGGAATGCCGCGCTGGTCGCACAACTCCACGAAGTGCGCGCCCTTCTGGGCCGATTCGGAGAAGAGGATGCCGTTGTTCGCCACGATGCCGACCGGATGGCCGTGGATACGCGCGAAGCCCGTGACCAACGTCGTGCCGAACTCCGCCTTGAACTCCTGCAGTCGGGAACCGTCCACCACGCGCGCGATCACCTCGCGCACGTCGTACTGCGTACGAGAGTCGACCGGCACCGCGGCGTAGAGCCCCGCCGGATCGACCGCCGGTTCCTCCACCGGGCGCACCGTCCAGGGCAGCGGGCCGCGTTCGGGCAGCGTGCCCGCGATGTGGCGCACGATGCGCAGCGCATGCGCATCGTCCTCGGCGAGGTGGTCGGTCACGCCCGAGACGCGGCTGTGCACCTCGCCGCCGCCCAGCTCCTCCGCCGAAACCACCTCGCCCGTCGCCGCCTTCACCAGTGGCGGACCGCCCAGGAAGATCGTCCCCTGGCCGCGGACGATCACCGCCTCGTCGCTCATCGCCGGCACGTACGCGCCACCCGCCGTGCACGAGCCCAGCACCGCCGCGATCTGCGGAACGCCCGCCCCCGACATCCGCGCCTGGTTGTAGAAGATGCGCCCGAAGTGCTCGCGGTCCGGGAAGACTTCGTCCTGCATGGGCAGGAACGCGCCGCCGGAGTCGACCAGGTAGACACACGGCAGACGGTTCTCCAGCGCGACCTCCTGGGCGCGCAGATGCTTCTTCACCGTCATCGGGTAGTACGTGCCGCCCTTGACCGTCGCGTCGTTGGCGACCACCACCGTCTCCCGGCCAGCGACCCGGCCGATGCCCGCGATGACACCCGCCGCCGGCGCCGCCCCGTCGTACATCCCCTCGGCCGCCAGCGGCGCCAACTCCAGGAACGGCGAACCCGGATCGAGCACACCGTCCACCCGGTCACGCGGCAGCAGCTTCCCCCGCGCCACATGCCGCTCACGCGCCCGCTCGCCGCCGCCCAGCCGCGCCGCCGCGAGCTTCTCGCGCAGCTCGGCGGCCAGCTCGCGGTGCGCCGCCTCGTTCGCCCGCGCCGCCTCCGACGCCGGATCGACCCGGCTGGTCAGCACCGGCGCCCGCCGTGCCTGCCCGTCCATGCTGCGCCCCCTCGCTCCGTCTCCCGATGCCGTGCCGTCCGGCCGCTGCGGGCCCCCGCTCCGGCGCCCGTCCGCTCGGACCCGCCCGTAGCCCGGCCGCAGTCCGGGCGAAGTCCCGGACCCGGCACGGCAGTTAATGTCCGTTAACGGCCGCCGACCAGGTTAACGCTCGCTAACCGCTCTGTCTAGAATGGCGCCATGAGCACGCAGCCGCAGCCCGAGCCGGGGCCCGTCGCCACGAGCCGCCGCGAGCAGATCCTGCGCGAGGCCGCGCGGCTGTTCGCCGAGCGCGGCTTCCACGGCGTCGGCGTCGACGAGATAGGCGCCGCCGTCGGCATCAGCGGCCCGGGCCTCTACCGCCACTTCGCGGGCAAGGACGCCATGCTCGCCGAACTCCTGGTGGGGATCAGCGAGCGGCTGCACGAGGGCGGCAGGATGCGGGTCGAGGAGTCGGCCGCGGCCGGCCTGTCCCCGGAGGCGGCGCTGGACGCGCTGATCGCGGGCCACATCGAATTCGCGCTGGACGACCGCCCGTTGATCACGCTGCACGACCGGGAGCTGGACCGGCTGCGCGACAGCGACCGCAAACAGGTGCGCAAGCTCCAGCGCCAGTACGTGGAGTTGTGGGTCGGCACCGTCCGCGACGTCTACCCCGACCTCACCGAGCTGGAGGCCAGGGTCGCGGTGCACACCGTCTTCGGGCTGCTCAACTCCACGCCGCACCTGAGCGGTTCGTCCCGCCTCCCGGACCGCGAGACCACCGCGGCCCTGCTGCACCGGCTCGCCCGCGGTGCTCTCGCCGCCGCCCCCGAGGGCGCGCACGAAGCGCCGCAGGGCACCGCCTCGGTGTGACGACGGCCGCACCCCTGGACAGCCTCGATGACCGATCGGTAGCTTGAAGCTGAGCAAGCGCTTAGCTAACTGCCGTGTGCCGGCAGGCCGTTCGCCCGCCGGCGGACCGCACCGGCCACCCGGCGCCCAGCCCGGCACGAAGCCGACACCCGCCGCACACGCCGCGGCACAGTCGGCGGCCACCACGCAGCAGCCGACCACCCAGCAGCCCGCACGCCCAGGCACACCCAGCGGCGGGGCACAGGCGACCTTAAGGAGGCGCACCCATGCGTCGCACGGTGTTCAACGAGGACCACGAAGCGTTCCGCCGCACCATCCGTGACTTCATCCAGGCCGAGGTCGTGCCCCACTACGCGCAGTGGCAGGAGCAGGGCTACGTACCGCGCGAGCTGTACAAGAAGCTCGGAGCACTGGGCGTCTTCGGCATCGAGGTCCCCGAGGAGTACGGCGGCGCCGGCGAAACCAGCTTCAAGTTCAACGCCGTCATCACCGAAGAAACCGCCCGCGCCGGAGTCAGCTTCGGCGGCTCCAGCGTCCACACCGCGCTGTGCCTGCCGTACCTCCTCAAGTACGGCACCGAGGACCAGAAGAAGCGCTGGCTGCCCGGCTTCGTCTCCGGCGAGACGATGACCGCCATCGCCATGACCGAACCCGGCACCGGCTCCGACCTCGCCGGCATGAAGACCACCGCCAAACTGTCCGACGACGGCACCCACTACGTGCTCAACGGCGCCAAGACCTTCATCACCGGCGGCGTCCAGGCCGACCGGGTGCTGGTCTGCTGCCGCACCTCGCCGCCCGACCCGGAGAACCGGCGCGGCGGCATCACCATCCTCGTCGTCGACGCCCACAGCGACGGATACGCCGTAGGCCGCAAACTCGACAAGCTCGGACTCCGCGCCTCCGACACCGCCGAACTCTCCTTCACCGACGTGCGCGTGCCCGTCGAGGACCGGCTCGGCGAAGAAGGCAAGGCGTTCGAGTACCTCACCCACAACCTCCCGCAGGAACGCCTCGGCATCGCCATCGGCGCCTACGCCATGTCCTCCGCGGCGATCCGCTTCGCCAAGGACTACGTACGCGAACGCACTGTCTTCGGCAAGGAAGTCGCCTCGTTCCAGAACACCAAGTTCGTCCTCGCCGACTGCCAGTCGGACGTCGACGCCATGCAGGCCGTCTGCGACCGCGCCCTCGAAGCCCTGGACGCCGGCGAGTTGACGCCCGCCGACGCCGCCTCCGCGAAGCTGTTCACCACCGAGACCGCCGCCCGCGTCATCGACAAATGCCTCCAACTCCACGGCGGCTACGGCTACATGCTCGAATACCCCATCGCCAGCCTCTACGCCGACACCCGCGTCTCCCGCATCTACGGCGGCACCAGCGAGGTCATGCGCTCCATCATCGCCAAGTCGATGGGCCTGTGACCCGGCGCGCGATCCGGACGCGCGACCGCGGGCCCGCGACCGGGCTCTGTGACATTCCGCAACCGAATCCATGACATTCGTCCCCACCCCCGCCGCCCACCGCCAGGCACCATTGCAGACATGAACGACGAACTCACGTCCCTGCTCGACCTCCTGGACCTGGAACGGGTCGAGCGGGACATCTTCCGGGGCGACAGCCGCGCCGCCGTCGTGCCCCGGGTCTTCGGCGGCCAAGTCGCCGCACAGGCGCTCGTGGCCGCCTGCCGCAGCGTCCCCGAAGACCGCCTGCCCCACTCCCTGCACGCCTACTTCCTGCGGCCCGGCGACCCCGGCGCCCCCATCGTCTACACCGTCGACCGCATACGAGACGGCCGCTCCTTCACCACCCGCCGCGTCGTCGCCGTCCAGCACGGCCAGCCCATCTTCCACCTCTCGGCCTCCTTCCAGGCCCACGAGGACGGACTGGAACACCAGGACCCGATGCCGCAGGCACCCGACCCGGAAACCCTGCCCACGGCCGAGGAGACCCTGCCCCGGTACGCCCGCCTGCTCGGCGACCCCGAGGTGGCGGAGCGAATGATGAAGGCACGCGCGGCAGTTGACCTGCGGTACGTGCGCAAGCCGCCGTTCGCCTGCGCCGGCGAGCCCGGCGAACCCCGTTCGCAGGTGTGGTTCCGCACCAACGGCAAGCTGGACGGCGAGCGCGACGACCCGATGCTGCACATCTGCCTCGCCACCTACGTCTCCGACATGTCACTGCTGGATTCGGTGCTGCTGGCGCACGGCAGAGGCGGCTGGGCCGTCGGCGACGTGGTGGGCGCGAGCCTGGACCACGCCATGTGGTTCCACCGCCCCTTCCGCGCCGACGACTGGCTGCTCTACGACCAGGCCAGCCCCACCTCGCAGAGCGGACGCGGCCTCGCCCAGGGCCGCATCTTCACCCGGGACGGCAAGTTGGCCGTCTCGGTGATCCAGGAAGGACTGATACGGGTGCCACGCGAGCGCGCCCAGGAGCGCTGACCGAAGCGGCACGTCACCGCCCCGAGCCGGCCAGCTCCCGGAAGAGAGCCAGCCACTGCTGCGGTCCGACGTGACCGACGGGCACCGCCTCCGGCAGCCCCAACTCCCGGAAGACCGCGCGCAGTCGGCGTCTCGGGTAGCGGCGGCCGAGGGTGCGCAGCAGCGACCCGCCGAGTCCGGTGAAACCGAATGCGACGAACTCGTCGTAGGCGGCCAGCCGGCCGCGCGGAAGCAGCGGCTCCGCACGCCGCTCGATCCGCAGCACACCCGCGTCGCAGCGCGGCACGGGGACGAAGTCCTCGCTCCGCACGGTTCCGGCCAGCCGCCACTTATGTTCCGGCCAGGTGCGCACCGTCAGCAGAGACCAACGCCCGTGCCCGCCGGTGCGTTTGCGGGCGTAGTCCAGCTCCGTGAGCAGCGTGGCCGAAGTGCAGTGCGGAGCGTCCAGGCACCAGCGCACGATGTCCGAGGTACGGGAGAACGGGATGTTGCCCACGACGGCGAAGGACTCGCCCGGCGGCTCGGCGAAAGCGAAGTCGCCGCACACGACCCGCACATGGGTGTGCGCTCGCATACGGGAGGCGACGTGTCCGGCCAGCCGCGGGTCGACCTCGTAGGCGACGAGCCGGCGACACGAGCGAGCGAGAACGGAAGTCAACGCCCCTTTGCCGGCGCCCGGTTCGAGGACCGTGGCGTCCGAGGGCAGACGGGCGGCGCGCACGACACGGCGGACGGCGGCCGGGGAGTGCAGAAAGTTCTGCGACAGCCTCTTGCCGGTGGCGGAAGGGGAAGCGAAAGAGGGGGAGTTGTGATGTGAACGGGAAGTGCGGCGTGCCACGTCGAGTCCTCTGGCGGAGGACAGGCTTCTGCAGGGCCTGTCCGAGTCGGTTCGGGACATCGGTGGCCCTGGCACGCGCAGGACGGAGGAACGTCACGAGAGCGCGGTGTGCACTCCACGGTGCTCGCGGAGCATCCCGCGCCCACGAAGCATCCCGTGCTCGCGGGGTGTGAAGTGCTCGCTCATGTCACGGAGTTCGCGGACGGCGCGCTGCATGCACCGCTGACCTCGCGGGCCACGGTGTTCCGGAGGCTCGCGGAGTTCACGGCGGAGCAGCGACCGTACGCGGGTGCGCGGCGCGCGGACTGGCCGTACGCGGCGAGAAAGTGCGTCGGTCGTGAGGTGCGGTCAGACGTCCTGGCGGCGGGCCGGAGCCTGACGGGGACGGAAGACGGCGAGGGCCGGAGCGGCTGCCCCGCAAGAAAAGGCGCACATGGGCGGCGACGTTAGGCCGCACCTGCGCGGGGAGACAACTGCTTTTCGGCGCGGGCCACTTCGGCGTACGCATACGCGACGAGGGGGAGGGGCGGGGAGGGGGAGGGGGGAGCCCCCGAAGGCGAACGAACCACGCCTCCGCCTCAATTGATCGCAGCAGTGCGGCGTCCCGCCCTTGCGGCGGCTTCCCGGCTTCCCGGCCGTGCGGCTTCCCGGTCTTGCGCCCAATGTGCCCTTGTGACTTCCCGCTTCCGCGGCTGTGCGCCCAATGTGCCCAATGTGCCCTTGCGCCCTCGTGCTTCAGGCTCAGGCCGCCCCAAGTGGCCCGGTGAGTCCGGCTGTTGAGAGCAGGTAGGCGGTCATGGGCTCGTAGAAGCGCGGGTCGGTGACGTGGTCGTCGAGGGGCACGGTCACCTTGAGGGCTTGCTCGGCTTCGCCGAGGAAGAGCGCGGGGTCGTTGCAGTCGGCGAAGCCGACGGTGGCGATGCCGTCTTGTCCTGCTCGGCCTGCCCAGCCGTGGTCGGCTACGACGAGGTCCGGCGGTGCTTCGCCGGCGAGCCGCAGCGAGTGGAGGGTCTGTGCCATGGGTTCGGGGGAGTGCGTGTGCCAGAGCGATGCGCCGCGCTCGTATGCGGCGACGCCGCCGAACTGGACGATGACGCCTTCGTCCGCGTACGTGCCCAGGGGTACGCGGACGATGTCGCAGCCGGCGGCGTGCAGCGCGCGGGCGAGGCTGCCGTGCATGTCGAGCAGGGCGCCGGGGTGCCCTGTGGCGAACAGCACGCGGTGTTTGGCTTCGGCGGCTTTGCGCAGTTCGGCGGCGGCGCGGTCGAGGGCGGCGGCGGTCAGTTCCGGGTCGATGGTGTCCTGCCCGGTGCGGTGGTCGGGGTCGTCGTCGACGCCGCAGCGTTCCGCCATGACGGCCAGGACGTCCTGTTCGTCGGTCCAGCGGTCGCCGAGGTCGAGGCCGAGCCAGTAGTGGCGGTCGCCGTTGGCGAGTTTGCGGTAGTGGGACAGGTTGTTTTCGCGCGGTGTCGCGACGTCGCCCGCGATGCGGGTCCGCGCCATATGGTCGACCAGTTCCGACCGGGTGGGAGCGGGGGCGGTGGCGAATATGGGCATGCCGCCATTGTCACCTGCCGGCGCTCGACATGGCTCCTGAACGGTGTGGACGCGGTCGGCTGGGGCATTCCGGACTGTTCCGGATCGTTCGGGGCACGGTTCCGGATGTGTTCTGTACGTTGTGGAGGAAAGCCGGCGCGGAGCTTTCAATTCCGTCCAACGGGAGGGGGTTTCCGCGGCTTTTACGCTCGCGTCCATGAGCACCGTGCAGCATCTCCCGCAGTCAGCTTCTGGCCTTGGTCGTGAGCGGCTGCCCCGCTTGGGCGGGGCGCCGGGTTCCGCTGCCGGGCCGCTGGGGCCGATCGATTCCGCTCGCGTTCCGCGCTTCGCCGGCCCGGCGACGTATGCGCGGCTGCCCAGCCTGGAGGAGGCGGGCGGTTCGGCGGATGTGGCCGTGGTGGGTGTGCCCTTCGATACGGGCGTCTCGTTCCGGCCGGGTGCGCGCTTCGGCGGTAACGCGATCCGGGAGGCCTCGCGGCTGCTGCGTCCGTACAACCCTGCGCAGGATGCTTCGCCGTTCGCGCTGGCGCAGGTGGCGGACGCGGGCGATGTGGCGGTGAATCCGTTCGACATCGGCGAGGCCGTGGAGGCGGTGGAGGAGGCGGCGGGCGCGCTGCTCGACGCCGGGTCGCGGCTGATGACGCTGGGCGGCGACCACACGGTCGCGCTGCCGCTGCTGCGGTCGGTGGCGCGGCGGCACGGGCCGGTGGCGCTGGTGCATTTCGACGCTCATCTGGACACGTGGGACACGTATTTCGGGGCGGCGTACACGCACGGCACTCCGTTCCGGCGCGCTGTGGAGGAGGGGCTGTTGGACACGTCGGCGCTGTCGCATGTGGGCACGCGCGGGCCGCTGTACGGGAAGGCGGATCTGGACGAGGACGCTCGTATGGGGTTCGGCATCGTGACGGCGGGCGACGTGCTGCGGCGCGGCGTGGACGAGGTCGCCGACCAGCTGCGTCAGCGCGTCGGTGACCGTCCGCTGTATGTGTCCGTGGACATCGACGTGCTCGATCCGGCGCATGCGCCGGGCACGGGCACTCCGGAGGCGGGCGGTCTCACGTCGCGTGAACTGCTGGAGATTCTGCGGGGGTTGGCGGGCTGCCGGCTGGTTTCCGCCGATCTCGTCGAGGTGGCGCCGGCCTACGACCATGCCGAGATCACTTCGGTTGCGGCGTCGCACACCGCGTACGAGCTGACCACGTTGATGGCGCGGCAGTGCGCGGCGGGGCGTGCGGGCGCGGAGGCGGGCGCCGGGGAGCGGGCGGCGGCTGCCGGGGTGGGTCCGGAGTCGTAGGTCTTCGGCCAGAGCCGGGTCGGTCTTTGCGCTCGCTGTTCTGCGGCCGGGATGAAACCCGGCGAGGGTCGATGTTGGATCGCGCGGGAGCAGGCGTCGGCGTGAGGAGACCGGGGTGGCGCAGGTGACGGATGGCGTGGGCGGCGTGCGCGCGGCCGGGTCGGACGGCGGTGCGGGCGGTGGCGCGGACGGCGCTGCGGGGGGTGCGGCCGGCGGCCCGGGGTGGGCGCGCCGGCTTGCGGCGTACTGCTGGCGGCATCGGCGCAGTGTGCTGCTGGCGTTGGGCGCTTCGCTGGCCGGAATGGCGCTGATGGCGTTGATGCCGCTGCTGACGAAGGTGATCGTCGACGATGTGGTGGTCGGCGGCCGCGGCGGTCTGGCGCTGTGGATCGGGCTGCTGGTCGCGGCCGGTTTCGCGGTTTACGTGTGTACGTATGCGCGCCGTTTCTACGGCGGCCGGCTGGCGTTGGACGTGCAGCACGAGCTGCGTACGGAGATGTACCGGTCGATCGTGCGGCTGGACGGGCGGAGTCAGGACGAGCTGTCGACGGGGCAGGTCGTGGGCCGGGGCACGAGCGATCTGCAGCTGGTGCAGAGCTTGTTGTTCATGCTGCCGATGATGATCGGCAATGTGCTGATGTTCGCTGTGGCGCTGGTGGTGATGGTGGTTCTGTCGCCGCTGCTGACGCTGGTGTCGCTGGCGGTGTTCCCGTTGTTGTGGTGGATCGCGGACCGTAGCCGCAGGCGGCTGTTTCCTGCGACGTGGTATGCGCAGCAGCAGGCGGGTGCGGTGGCGTCGGTGGTGGACGGCGCGGTCACGGGCGTGCGCGTGGTGAAGGGGTTCGGTCAGGAGGACCAGGAGAAGCGGAAGTTGCGCGAGGTGGGGCGGGAGCTGTTCGCGGCGCGGCTGCGTACGGTGCGGCTCAATTCGCGCTATACGCCTGCGCTTCAGTCGCTGCCGTCGCTGGGCCAGGTGGCGATGCTGGCGCTGGGTGGCTGGATGGCGACGCGGGGGCAGATCACGTTGGGCACGTTCGTCGCGTTCTCGACGTATCTGGCGCAGCTGGTGGGTCCGGTGCGGATGCTGGCCGTGATGCTGACGGTGGGGCAGCAGGCGCGCGCGGGCGCGGAGCGGATCTACGAACTGATCGACGCGGAGCCGCAGATGACTGAGCGGCCGGATGCGCGGGAGCTGCCTGCGGATGCGGAGGCGTCGGTGGAGTTCGACGCGGTGACGTTCGGGTACGGGGCGGCGGGCGGTGCGACGGGCGGCGGCGGGCCTCGCGAGGACGGTGCCGGCGAGGACGGTGCCGGGGCGGACGGTGCGGCCCGTGCCGCGGGGTCGGGCCGTCCGGTGCTGGACGGTTTCTCGCTGCGTATCGAGCCGGGCGAGACGATGGCGGTGGTCGGTGCGAGCGGCAGCGGCAAGTCGACGGTGTCGCTGCTGCTGCCGCGCTACTACGACGTGACGGGTGGCGCGCTGCGCGTCGGCGGCTACGACGTACGCGATCTGACGCTGGATTCGCTGCGTTCCGCGATCGGGCTGGTGCCGGAGAACAGCTTTCTGTTCTCGGAGACGATCCGCGAGAACATCGCCTACGGCGCTCCGGACGCCACCGACGAGCAGATATACGCGGCGGCGCGGGCGGCGCAGGCGGACGGCTTCATCCGGGAGCTGCCGGACGGCTACGACACGGAGGTCGGCGAGCAGGGGCTGACGCTGTCGGGCGGGCAGCGGCAGCGCATCGCGCTGGCGCGTGCGATCCTCACCGATCCGCGGCTGCTGCTCTTGGACGACGCCACGTCGGCGGTGGACGCCCGCGTCGAGCAGGAGATCCATGCGGCGCTGCGCGGGGTGATGGCGGGGCGTACGACGCTGCTGATCGCGCACCGCCAGTCGACGTTGGCGCTGGCGGACCGTATCGCGGTGCTGGACGGCGGCCGGCTGGCGGACGTGGGCACGCACGAGGAGCTGCACGCCCGATGCGCGCTGTACCGGCGGCTGTTGACGGATCCGGACGAGATGGGCGGTGTCGTACGCGATCCGGCGGGCGCCGGCCCGGCGGATACGGGCACGGACGCGGGCGCGGACGCAGCCGCAGTCGCCGACGCGGGCGAGGGCGGCACCGAGAGCGGCGCGGACGAAGTGGGCTCGTTCGCGGGCGAGTCGGGCGGCGGCGGTTCGGCGGGCGGCGGTCTGGCGGAGCTGGCGGACCGGGCCGAGCGGGCGGATGTGGCCGAAGTGTCGGTCGAGGCCGCGGAGTTGACCGGTGGCGAGGTTTCGGCGCGGGCGCAGGGTACGGAGTCCGCGGACGGCGGGGTGACGCCCGAGCTGTGGGTGCGTACGGGCGGCTCCGGCGAGCGCGGCGAGCCGGGGCGGCAGGCTGCGGCCGCGTCCGGCGCCGTGCAGCCGCCGGGCATGCAGGGCGCGCTCGCGGGCGCGAGCCCGGGCAGTCCCGAACTCCTCGCGCGCGTGGCCGCGTTGCCGCCCGCCGACGACACTCCGGACATCGACGAGGCCGCCGCCGAACGGCCCGAGGACTCCTACGGGCTGCGCCGGCTGCTGCGCGGCTTCGGCGCCGGGCTGCTGGCCGCGCTGGTGTGCGCGGCTTTGGACGCGGGCTTCGGGCTGCTGCTGCCGGTGCTGATCCGCCGCGGCATCGACGACGGCGTGGAGCGGTCCGCGCTGGGTGCGGTGTGGGCGGCGGCCGCGCTGGCGCTCGCGGTCGTGGTGGGCCAGTGGGCGGCGCAGGTCGGTTCGATGCGGCTGACGGGCCGTACCGGGGAGCGGATGCTGTACGCGCTGCGCGTGAAGATTTTCGCGCAGCTTCAGCGGCTCGGACTCGACTACTACGAGCGGCACTTGGCGGGTGCCGTGATGACGCGGATGACGACGGACGTGGACGCGCTGTCGACGTTCCTGCAGACCGGTCTGGTCACGGCTGTCGTCTCGGTGTTCACCTTCGGCGGCATTCTGGTGGCGCTGTTCGTGCTCGACGTGCAGCTGGCGCTGGTGGTGTGCGCGACGCTGCCGCTGCTGGTGGCGGGCACGGTGTTCTTCCGGCGGCGCAGTGTGGCCGCGTACGAGCTGGCGCGGGAGCGGGTCAGTTCGGTCAACGCGGATCTGCAGGAGTCGGTTGCGGGGCTGCGCATGGTGCAGGCGTTCCGGCGGGAGGAGAGCGGCTTCGACCGGTTCGTGCGGCGCAGTGACGGCTACCGGCGGGCGCGGGTGCGCGGGCAGTGGCTGATCTCGGTGTACTTCCCGTTCGTTCAGCTGCTGGCGACGCTGTCCACGGCGGGCGTGCTCGTCGTCGGCGCGGGCCGCGTCGCGGAGGGTTCGCTGACGGCGGGCGCGCTGGTGGCGTACCTGCTGTACATCGAGCTGTTCTTCTCGCCGGTGCAGCAGCTGTCGCAGGTTTTCGACGGCTACCAGCAGGCGGCGGTGGCGCTGGGCCGTATCCAGCAGCTGCTGCGCGAGCCGACGAGTACGCCGGTGCCGCGGCGGCCGCGTCCCGTGGGCGGGCTGCGCGGCGAGATCGCGTTCCGCGGGGTGCGGTTCCGGTACGCGGGGGCCGGCAGTGCGGAAGGGGCGGAGACCGCGGAGGGGGCGGGCGGTGCGGTGGCCGAAGACGCGCTGTCCGGCGTGGAGTTGACGGTGCCGGCCGGGCAGACCGTCGCGTTCGTCGGCGAGACCGGCGCCGGCAAGTCGACTCTGGTGAAGCTGGTGGCCCGGTTCTACGACCCGACGGAGGGCGCGGTCCTCGTGGACGGCGCCGATCTGCGCACGCTGGACCCGCGCGGCTACCACCGGCGGCTGGGCGTCGTGCCGCAGGAGCCGTACCTGTTTCCGGGCACGGTGCGGGACGCCATCGCCTACGGGCGGCCGGAGGCGAGCGACGCCGAAGTGGAGGCCGCGGCGCGCGCGGTGGGCGCACACGGCATGATCGCCGGGCTCGCCGGCGGCTATCTGCACCCGGTGGCGGAGCGCGGCCGCAACCTGTCCGCGGGGCAGCGGCAGCTGCTGGCGCTCGCGCGCGCCGAACTGGTCGATCCGGACGTGCTGTTGCTGGACGAGGCGACGGCGGCGCTGGATCTGGCGACGGAGTCGCTGGTCAACCGGGCCACGGAGCGGCTGGCGGGCACGCGTACCACGCTGGTCGTCGCGCACCGGCTGACGACGGCGGCGCGCGCGGACCGGGTGGTCGTCCTGGACCACGGCCGCATCGTGGAGGACGGCACGCACAGCGAACTGCTCGCGCGCGGCGGCACGTACGCGCGGCTGTGGCGCACGTTCACCGGCGGCGCGGACGCGGACGCCCACGCGGACGCACGGCACGTGGTGCACCGTGCGGCGAGCGCTGCCCGGCCCGAACACTCCGGCGGCGTACGGGAGTTGGGCGGCTCGGCCGGGTAGCGGGAGCGGCGCCGGCCGGCCGCGGGCTCAGGCGGCGGCCGGCCGGCACAGCTCGATCAGATACTCGTCCACGGTCTGCACGGGCGCTCCGCCGGGAATGTCCTCGCCGGGCGCGCGCCAATGCAGCTGCGCCACTTCGCCGTTGGGCGTGAACGGGCGCACCGCGTCGGTACGGGCCGCGTACACGGCGCCGTAGAGCACGCTCTGTTCCGGGCCGAGGCCGGTGCGGGCGAACCCGGCGAACCGCAGCTCCTCCTCCGGCACCAACTGGCCGGTCTCCTCGCGGAGTTCGCGTACGGCGGCGGCGCGGGGGCGTTCGCCCGGCTCGATGCCGCCGCCGGGCAGCTCCCAGCATGCGCGCTGCCGCTGGTAGGCCATCAGCACGCGGTCGCCGTGGAACAGCACGACGAGCGCGTAGCCGACCGGCGCGTCCGTGAACTCGGCGTCCTCGGCGGTGTGTCGGGCGTCGTGGAAGGAGAGCAGCGCCATGTTCCGCGGGCCGGTGGCCAGCGGCGGCGTTCCGGATCCGGGGCGTACGTCCGTCATGCCCGCAGCCTAGGCGCTGCTGCGCGGGGTGTGTCCGCCCGGCGCTTCCGGAAGGCGCCTCCGGCGCCATCTCCCGCCAGGCGGGCGGCAGTTGGGGCCGGGGACCGGCACGGCGCGGACGGGGCGGGCGCGGCCGGACCCGCCCGGGCGGCGGCCACCCGGGCAGGCCAAGGGATCTGGCGGCCCGCGCGCGGTGCGGATAGGTTCAGGCCGACCTTTGACGAATCAGGGAGCGCGCATGCGAAGAACGCTCAGATGGCTGCTGTCGCTGGCGGTGCTCATAGGCACCGCAGGCGTCGGCGGCGCGTCTTCGGCCGGGGCCGCCACCGCGACCGCGCCGGACATCAAGGACCGCATCCTCGCCATCAAGGGGATGAGCATCGCCGAGGACAAGAAGGTCCACGGCTACCGCTACTTCGTGCTGCACTACAAGCAGCCGGTCGACCACCGGCACCCGGAGAAGGGCACGTTCACGCAGCGGCTGTCGCTGCTGCACAAGAGCGACGACCGGCCGACGGTCTTCTTCACCTCCGGCTACGAGCTGGACACCAAGCCTTCGCGGAGCGAGCCGACGCAGCTGGTCGACGGCAATCAAGTGTCGCTGGAATACCGCTACTTCACGCCGTCCCGGCCGAAGCCCGCCGACTGGTCGAAGCTCGACATCTGGCAGGCCGCCAGCGACCAGCACCGCATCTACCGCGCGCTGAAGAAGATCTACAGCAGCCGCTGGATCGCGACCGGCGCCAGCAAGGGCGGCATGACGGCCACCTACTACCGCCGCTTCTACCCGCACGACATGGACGGCACCGTCGCCTACGTCGCGCCCAACGACGTGAACAACGACGAGGATTCGGCGTACTACCGGTTCTTCGGGCACGTCGGCAGCGCGCAGTGCCGCGACCGGCTCAACGCCGCACAGCGCGAAATCTTCAAGCGGCGCGGCGAGCTGGTCGGCCGCTACAAGAAGTGGGCGGCGAAGAAGCACGCCACGTTCAAGCTGATCGGCAACGCGGACAAGGCGTTCGAGATCGTGGCGCAGGACCTCGTGTGGGGCTTCTGGCAGTACCACCTGGAGAAGAAGGAGTGCGGCGACGTGCCGTCGCCGAAAGCGTCCACGGCCGAGCTGTGGAAGTGGGCGGACGAGATCGGCGGCTGGGACGCGGGCACCGACCAGGGCCTGAAGCCGTTCACGCCGTACTACTACCAGGCGGGCACCCAACTCGGCTCGCCCGACTACGAGTCGCCGGTCCTGAACGACCTGCGCAGGTACCCCGGTCTGAACGTGCCGCGCACCTACGTGCCGCGCAGCATCCCGATGACGTTCGACAAGAAGGCGATGCGCGACGTCGACGGCTGGGTGCGGCACCGCTCCTCGCAGATGCTGTTCGTGTACGGGCAGAACGACCCGTGGCGCGCCGAACCGTTCGAGGTCGGCAAGGGCGCCCGCGACGCGCACGTGTACGTGGCTCCGGAGCAGAACCACGGTGCGGAGATTTCCACGCTGCGCGGCGGTGACCGGGACGCGGCCACCGCCGCGGTGCTGAAGTGGGCCGGCGTGAAGTCGACTTCGGCGCAGCGGCCGGAGCGCAAGACGGCGCACGACAAGCTGCTCGACCGGGACACGACGCGGCGCGAGCACCGCCCGCTGCTGCCGTAGCGCTGCTGCTGTAGCGCCGCTGCCGTAGCGCCGCCTTCGCAGCGCTGCTGCGGTAGCGCTTCGCCGGGCACGGCTCGTGCGGCGAAGCTCCGCGGACCACCCGCCCGCCGGCCGGTGGTCCGCGCCTTCCCGGGCCGTGGTCGGCCCCGTGCCCGGACCGGGGGCGGCCCTCAGCCCGCCGCGTCCAGCAGCGCGCTCAGCCGCTCGCGCACCGCCGGCAGCAGCTCGGGCAGCTCCGGCACCTGCGGGTACCACAGCTTCTCGTACTCCCAGCACAGCCAACCGCCCGCCGTGCCGGGAGAGTTCGCGCCCGTGCCCGCGGCCGACCGCACCACTTCGGCCAGCGGCAGCACTCCCGCTCCGGGCGGCAGCGGAGTGCAGTCCTCCGCCGAGCCGACGTCCTTGACCTGGACGTAGCCGAGGTACGGCGCCAGCAGCCGGTGGCTCTCCGCCGGCGCCTCGCCGCCCAGCCAGGTGTGCAGCACGTCCCACAGCGCGCCCGCGTGCGGATGCCCGACGGCGGCCAGGATGCGCGCCGCGTCCGCGGCGGTGCGGTGCGAGTCGTGCGTCTCCAGCAGGATCCGCACCCCCGCCTCGGCGGCCACCGGCGCCAGCGCCGCCAGCCGCCGTACCGCCGCCGCGTCCGCGCGGCTGCCGCCCGGCAGGTGCGGGCCGCCGCCGTCTTCGGACGGGGCCGCCTCCTCCTCGGCGTACGCCGCGTCGTACGCGCCGCCGGGGAAGACCCGCACATACGAGGCGCCCACGTCCCGCGCCAGCTCCAGCAGCCGCCGCGCCTCCTCCAGCACCGGCCCGTCCTCGCCCGGCCCGGCCACCCACACGTACCCGGCGAGAGCCAGCACCTGCACTCCGGCCGCCGCGAACTCGTCGGCCACCGCCGCACGTTCGGCCTTCGACAGGCCCGGGTGCACCGGCTCGTCGGGGTGGGCGCGCAGCTCCAGGCCGTCGAAGCCGTGGTCCGCGGCGAGGCGTATCGCGTCGCGGAGCTGCAGCCCCGGAACGCCGAGTGTGGAGAAGGCGAGTCGCATGCGCACAGCGCAGCAGAGTCCGGCGTGTATCGGCAACTTCCGGGCCCCGCCGGGTAGTTCGCCTGCGCCGGTGCGGTTCAGTCGCCCAGGCGGCTCAGCGTCTGCATGGCCTCGCGCTCGATGCGGGCCAGGTCGCCCAGCACGCCGCCGGCCTGTACGAGCCGCTGCTCGTCGCCCGACGCGCCCGCGTCCGCGATCAGTCGGGCCACTTCCGTCCACAGCGCCGCCGCCTCCGCGTACAGCGTGTGGCCGGTGCGCAGGTGCACGCTGTCGAGGTGCCGGGCGCATTCGGCGAGGAAGTCGCGGTAGAGGTTGCGGAACAGGGCGCCGCCGGTGCCGGCTCGCTCCATCAGGTCGGCCGCCTGCGGCAGGTCGCGCTGCGGGTCGTCGGCGCGCTGGAGCCAGGTGCGTACGAGCCTGCCGGCCTTGTCGATGCCCCGGTGGCCGAGGTTGGCGATGGGCGGGTTGAGGAAGGCGCCGGCGCAGGCGGTGACGGCGGGTACGAACTGCTCTTGCGGCGAGGGCGAGTCGGGCGGGACGGCGAGGGTGAAGGAGCGGTGCTTCGCGGTCATCGGCCCGCGCGCGGCTCGGGCGCGGGCGAGGCTCGTCAGGCTGGTGGACACCGTTCCGCCCTGCGCCGTCGTGTCCACCAGGTAGGCGTCGCGGTCGTCGTAGCCGTACACGGCGACGACGTGGCCGCCGAAGTGCACGGCCGAGCCGAAGTAGTCCAAGTGGTAGCTGTCGAGCTGCAGTCCGACCGGACGGCCCGCGTCGAGCGGAGCCGCCACGTTCTGCCACGCTCTGCGCGGCGACGTCGTCTCCTCGACCGAAAGCTCCAGACCGAGCCTGGCGGCGAGGTTCCGGGTCAGCTCGAACGGCTTGACCCGCCCGCCGAGGAACGGGAAGTCCATGGCCTTGCTGTCCCAGTACACGAAGGACAGCCCGGCGCCGAGGCCGAACAGCGCGGCCTCGGACAGGTCGATGCCCTGATGCCGCAGCAGCACGCCCAGCGCCGTCGTCTCGCAGTGCTGCGTCTCGCGGGCGTCGACGTCAACTACCGTGCGCATGCGGGTCCTTCGCGGACGAAACGGACGGGGACAGGGGGACGGCCGGCCGGGGCCCGGCTGCTCGCAGCCGTGCCGCGCGGGACGGGCGGGAGCAGCGTACGTCAGAGCGGTGCCGGCGCCCGCCGGCCCGGAACGTCCGCCTTCCGGCAGCGGGCCGGCCACCCGCTCCGCCGGCCCCAACTCCCTTGCGCCGGGCCGCAATTGCCACCCGCCACTGACCTGTGGTTGCGTCGGCGTCTGCCGTGTCGTTGTCGCCTCGCCACTCAGCGGATGGTCGCCCCGTGTCGCCCGTAGATCCCCGGATACCTCCCGTGACGCCCCGTACGGGGCCGCGTGCCGAGCCCGCTCCCGCCGACCGTTCGGTGCCGCGGCGTTCGTACCGCTCCGCGCACGGCGAGCCCGGCGACCCCCGCTATCCTTCGCCGCGCCGGCTGCGCACGGTCCTCGCCTTCGTGGTCGATCTCGCGCTCAGCCTCGCCGGACTGGCCGGCGGATTCCTCGCGTTCGGCGGCCGGATCGCTGCGCGCCTCGGCCCGCTGGACGTCCACTACGCGGCGGCGCGCTCCGTGCACTTCGGCGTGCTGTCCCGGTATCCGGGCCTGGGCATGCTGTGCGCGCTGCTCGCCGTGTCGTTCGCCAACCGCGTGCTGGTGCAGTGGATCGCGCGCGCCACCGTAGGCAAGGCGCTGTTCGCGCTGTGCGTCGTGCGCCCCTCGGACGGGCGGCGGCCCACGCTGCGCCAGTACGTCACGTCGTGGCTGCTGTCCTTCGCGAACGTCGCCGATCTCGCCGGCGGCGCCGCGACCGGCGCCGGAGCCGCGCACCGCTTCCCGGCGGCGGTACGCATGCGGGACGTACGCGCCATCAAACGGCATACGCCGGCGGAGAGTTGAGCCTCGGCCGGGGCACCGTCCCCTGCTGCCGCATACCGTCGGCTAACCGCGGCGCCCGCGCGGCGGCGGACCCGTCGAGGCGCGCGCCGTCAACTCCGCCCGTACGGTGGCCACTCCGCCCGGCGGCGGTTCCTCCAGCCCGAGCGCGAGCCGCCCCGCCCGCGCGCCCGCGTCGTGCAGCGGCAGCCGAACGGTCGTCAGCGCGGGGCGGGTGTCGGCGCTGAACGGCAGGTCGTCGAAGCCGGCGACCGACACGTCCTCCGGTACGCGCAGGCCCCGTTCGCGCAACGCCGCGCACACGCCCAGGGCCACGGTGTCGTTGGCGGCCAGCACGGCCGTCAACTCGGGTGCACGGCACAGCAGTTCGCGCGCACCGTCGTAGCCGGAGGCCCGGTCGTACGCGCCGCCGTGCACCGTCAGCCGGTCCGCTTCCGCCAACAGGCCGCCGCCGTCGCACGGTTCGGGCGCGTGCTCGCGCAGCGCGAGCCGGTGCCCCGCCAACCGGTGCCGGGTCGTGGTGCGTTCGGGCGGCCCTGCTACGTAGCCGATGCGGGTGTGCCCGAGCGCCAGCAGATGCGCGGTGAGCCGGCGGGCGCCGCCGAGGTTGTCGAACGCGACGGTGACGACGGGCGGTTCGGGCCGGCTCCCGGGTCCGCTCCCGTCTCCGGCTCCGTCTGCATCCCCGTCCCGGCCCCCGTCCCCGTCCCCGTCCACGAGCCGGTCCTCGTCCCCGCCCAGCGGCGGCCTGCCGCACAGCACGACCCGGGTGCCGGCGGCGGCGAGTCGGCGCAGCCGGGCGGCTAGGGCCCGCGCGTGCCCGGCATCGTCGACCGCGCCGCCGGTCAGTACGACCGCGGCGGCGCGCTGGCGCTGGAGCAGCGTGAGATAGGTCAGTTCGCGCTCCGGAGAGCCGCCGGTGTTGCACACGACCGCCAGCTTCCGGCCTCCCGCCCGCACCGCCGCCCCCGCGCCCGCGCCTGCCCCCGCGCCCACGCCTGCTCCCGTGCCCTCGTCGCCCATCTCGTCCAACTCGCCCAGCTCGCCCTGCACGGCGCTCGCCATGATCCCGAAGAACGGGTCGGCGATGTCGTTGACGAGAATCCCGACGAGGTCGGAGCTGGCGGCAGCGAGCGCGCTCGCGGGCCCGTTGACGACGTACTGCAACTCCTCGACCGCGCGCAGCACCCGCGCCCGAGTCGCCTCCGCGACCGGATAGTTGGCGTTGAGCACGCGCGAGACGGTCGCCGCGGACACGCCCGCGCGGGCGGCCACGTCGGCCAGGGTCACGGTCGCCGCCATCGCTGCCTCCCTCGTCCGCCGCGGCCCGCGCGCCGGCAGCGCACCGGGACGGTGCACCGTGTCGCGGGCGGCGCCCCCGTGCCGCGGCGGCGCCCATGCTCTCACCCGGCCACCGCACCCAGTGGCGGCCCGCACCGGCGCACCGGTCCGAACTGCCGCCGTACGCAGGCCACTTCGTCCGCATCATCCGCGCACGGGTCTTGTTCCGCCCCGCGGCGGGCACTTACCGTCCCGAGGGAGCAAGCGCTTTCTACCGCACGCCGCAGGAGCCGCGGAAGCCACCGCGTACGGGCCCGTACGCACGGCCCGAACTCCCGCCCGTACCAAGGCCGTTGACGCGGAGCGGACGAACGGCGGCCCGGCGCCCGGGCCCGCTCCGCCCCGGGCCAGGACCGGAAGCGGTTGCCCGCCCGGGGCGCCGACGCCACCGCCGCACCTCCCCAGCGGCCGAAGGAGCAGACGCCGTGACCCGCAGCTCGACACCCGGCGCGACCCGCAGAACCGTGCGCATCGCCATGAACGGCGTGACCGGCCGCATGGGATACCGCCAGCACCTCGTACGCTCCATCCTCGCCCTCCGCGAGCAGGGCGGCCTCGACCTCGGCGACGGCAGTGTGCTGTGGCCGGAGCCGGTGCTCGTCGGGCGCCGCGGCCGCGCGCTCGAAGCGCTCGCCGAACGGCACGGCCTGGAGGAGTGGACCACCGACCTGGACGCCGTGCTCGCCGACCGCAGCATCGACGTCTACTTCGACGCTCAGGTCACCTCCGCCCGCCCGGACGCCGTGCAGCAGGCCATCGCCGCCGGCAAGCACGTCTACGCCGAGAAGCCGACCGCCACCACCTTCGAGCGCGCCCTCGCCCTGGCCCGGCTCGCGCACGAGGCCGGCGTCCGGCACGGCGTCGTACAGGACAAGCTGTTCCTGCCGGGCCTGCGCAAGCTCAAACGCCTCGTCGACGGCGGCTTCTTCGGCCGGATCCTGTCCGTACGCGGCGAGTTCGGCTACTGGGTCTTCGAGGGCGACTGGCAGGAGGCCCAGCGGCCGTCCTGGAACTACCGCGCCGAGGACGGCGGCGGCATCGTCCTCGACATGTTCCCGCACTGGGAGTACCTGCTGCACGGGCTGTTCGGCCGCGTGACCTCGGTGACCGCGCACGCCGCCACGCACGTTCCGCGCCGCTGGGACGAGCACGGCGAACCGTACGAAGCGACCGCCGACGACTCCGCCTACGGCATCTTCGAGCTGGAAGGCGGCGCCGTCGCCCAGGTCAACTCCTCCTGGGCGGTGCGTGTGCACCGCGACGAACTGGTCGAGTTCCAGGTGGACGGCACGGAAGGGTCCGCGGTCGCGGGGCTGCGGCGCTGCCGCGCGCAGCACCGTTCGGCGACGCCGAAGCCCGTGTGGAACCCGGACCTGCCCGCCGGCGAATCCTTCCGCGAACAGTGGCAGGAGGTGCCGGACAACGGCGGATTCGGCAACGGCTTCAAGGAGCAGTGGGAGCGGTTCCTGCGGCACATCGTGCTCGGCACGCCCTACGAGTGGGATCTGCTGGCCGGCGCGCGCGGCGTACAACTGGCCGAGCTGGGGCTCAAGTCCTCGGCGGACGGCCGCCGTTACCCGGTGCCGGAGCTGACGCTGTGACCCGGCGGCGCGGAGAGATCCAACTGCCCGGCCCGGCGGGGGAGTCGTACACGTACCGGCCGCGCCGCGAACCGTCGCCGGCCGTGGCGCGCGCGGACGGCGGCGCCGCACTCGCCTCGCGTACGGTCTTCGCCGCCGCGCACGTCGTCGCCGACCCCTTCGCCGACACGCACCCGGGCGGCCCCGCAGCCGTCGACTGGGACGCCACGCTCGCCTTCCGCCGCCACCTGTGGGCCTGCGGGCTGGGCGTCGCCGAGGCCATGGACACCGCGCAGCGCGGCATGGGCCTGGACTGGCCGGCCGCAGCGGAACTGATCGAGCGCTCGGCGCGCGAGGCCCGCGCCGCGGGCGGCCGGCTCGTCGCCGGTGTCGGCACCGACCAACTCCCCGGCGGCGGCGCCTCGTTGGCGCAGGTGCGCGGCGCGTACGAGGAACAGCTCGCCGTCGCCGAGCGGGCCGGCGCGCGGCCCGTCCTCCTGGCGTCCCGCGCTCTCGCGGCCACCGCACGCGGACCGGAGGACTACGAAGCCGTCTACGGCGACCTGCTGCGCCAGTCCGCGCAGCCCGTCGTCCTGCACTGGCTCGGGCCGATGTTCGACCCGGCGCTGGCCGGCTACTGGGGCAGCGGCGACCTCGACACCGCCACCGAGACCTTCTTGAGCATCGTCGCCGCACACCCCGGCAAGGTCGACGGCGTCAAAGTGTCGCTGCTCGACGCCGCACGCGAAGTGGCGCTGCGCCGCCGCCTCCCAGACGGCGTGCGCTGCTACACCGGCGACGACTTCCACTACCCCGAACTCGTCGAGGGCGACCGACACGGCCACAGCGACGCCCTGTTGGGCGTGTTCGACCCGCTGGCGCCGCTCGCCGCCGACGCGGTCCGCGCGCTCGACACCGGCGACCGCGCCGCGTTCCGCGCGGCCCTCCACCCGACCGTCCCGCTCGCCCGCCACCTGTTCCGCGAACCGACCCGCTTCTACAAGACCGGCGTCGTGCTGCTCGCCCATCTCGCGGGCCACCAGGACCACTTCACGATGGTCGGCGGCCTCCAGTCGGCGCGCTCCCTGCCGCACCTGGCACGCGCCTACGAACTCGCCGACACACTCGGCCTGTTCCCCGACCCCGAACTCGCCGAGGCCCGGATGCGAGCCCTCCTCATCGTCTACGGAATACACCCGTGACCGCCGCCGGGCCCGACCCCGCCGCGCTGTCCCGGCTGTCCGTCAACCAGGAGACGGTGCGCCAGCTCTCCCTTCCCGAACTCGTCCGCGGCTGCACCGAGTTGGGCATCTCCCGGGTGGGGCTGTGGCGGCAGCCCGTACAGCGCTACGGGCTCGACGCGACCGCCCGCCTCGTGCGCGCCGCCGGGCTGGCCGTGACCTCGCTCTGCCGCGGCGGCTTCCTCACCGCCGCCGGCGCGGGCGAGCGCCGCCGCGCCCTCGACGACAACCGCGCCGCCGTGGACGAGGCCGCCGCGCTCGGCACCCGCACCCTCGTCCTCGTCTCCGGCGGACTGCCGCCCGGCAGCCGGGACCTGCACGGGGCGAGGGAGCAGATCGCGGACGCGCTGGGCGAGTTGGGCCCGTACGCGGCGGAGCGCGGCGTACGGCTCGCGATCGAACCGCTGCATCCGATGTTCGCGTCCGACCGCTGCGTCGTCTCCACCCTCGCCCAGGCCCTCGACCTCGCGGAGCGCTTCCCCGCCGGGCAGGTCGGCGTTGTCGTGGACACCTACCACGTGTGGTGGGACGACCGCGCGCCCGAACAGGTGCGCCGTGCCGCCCGCGGCGGCCGCCTCGCCGCCTTCCAACTCGCCGACTGGATCACGCCGTTGCCCGCCGGAGTGCTGCTCGGGCGGGGACAGTTGGGCGACGGCGCGGTGGACCTGCGCGGCTTCCGCCGCCTCGTCGACGAGGCCACGCGCGGCGAACAGCCGCCGATGCCGGTCGAAGTCGAGCTGTTCAACGAGGAGTTGTGGGCGCGGGACGGCTTCGAGGTGCTGGCGGAGACAGCCCGCCGGTACGTGCGGCACGTACTGGACTGACGTACCCGGACTGGCGTACCGGGCCCGCGTATCGGGCGCAGCGCAGCCCGTTCCCGTCTAAGCTCGCGCGAATGGCATCCACGGCGAACGAGACCGCGATCGAGCAGTGGAACACCACCGCCACGCGCGAGGCGATGGAAGAGACGGCGACGGACGGGGACTTCTGCAAACGGCACCTGGCGAACCCGACCCTGCTGCGGCTGCTGGGCGACGTGCGCGGTCGGCGCGTGCTGGACGCGGGCTGCGGAAACGGGTACTTCAGCCGCATGCTCGCCGAGCGCGGAGCGCAGGTCGTCGGAGTCGAACCGGCGGGCAGCATGGCGGACTTCGCCCGCGAGAAGGAAGCCGAACTGGGCCAGGGCATCCGCTACGTTCAGGCTGACCTGACGGAGCTGACGGAGCTGACCCAGCCGAATCAACTGCCCGCGTTGGGCGGCCCGTTCGACGCCGTGGTGTGCAGCATGGTGCTGATGGCGATCCCCGACTGGAAGCCCGCGATGCGCGCCTGCGTCGAACTGGCCCGCCCCGGCGGCCTGTTCGTCTTCGGCCTGGTGCACCCCGCCTTCGAGCAGCTCCTCGACACCTGGCGGCAGCACGGCGCGTACCGCGTGCAGCGGTACCTGGACGAGTACGAGATCGTCAGTCCCGTCGCCTCCGACTTCCACCGGCCGCTGTCCGCGTACCTCAACGAACTCGCCTCGCTCGGCTGCCGGTTGCGCGAAGTCGCCGAGCCGCGGCTCGACCCCGACGTGGCGGCCGCGTCCACGGCCCCGGGCATCGAGGCGTACGTGCACCTGCCGAACTTCCTGTTCGTCTCGGCCGAGGCGCCGGCCGCCCGATGACCTTCGGCGAGCAGCCGTCGCTGCACGAGATCCGCGTCCACGGGTGCGCGAGCGACGCGGAACGCGACGAGTTGACGAAGCGGATCGCCCGCACGCTCTGCCCGGACGAGAACCATCCG
>Ga0164243_10002021_pt1 | contig 33985 bp, 25 predicted proteins | sample OricompcompostOP_FD_108781 | JGI IMG/M metagenome (GOLD analysis project Ga0164243, IMG submission 108781) | Organic Plus compost microbial communities from Emeryville, California, USA - Original compost - Organic plus compost (OP) | ecosystem: Engineered > Solid waste > Mixed feedstock >... | reverse complement strand
GCCCTGTCGGTCGCCCTCGGAAGTACCGGGTTCGCCTCGGTATTTACGATGGTTTCCGCGATCAGTTCGAAAACCGGAAATAACAGCACCATGATGGCCATCCTTAGCTTTCCCATTGTCATCCCGCTGCTACTTGTCCTGATCAAAGTTTCCAACCATGCACTTGACGGCCTGGACAGAAGCGTAAGTGTGGATGAACTGCTCGTTTTACTTGCCATCAATATCATTACAGTAGCCATATCTTTATTGTTATTTCCGTACCTTTGGAGGGATTGAATAGATGTTGCTAAAATGAAACATTATTGGTGGAAAATCCTAGCCATGCTGCTGCTGTTGTATAGCATCGTCATGGGTATCCTAGGCAACGTACCAGCGCTGCCTATTGTACATGAAACGATTCGTAACGTGTATTTTCACGTTCCCATGTGGTTTTCCATGTTCACACTTTATTTTATCTCGGTTGTTTATAGCATAAAATATCTATCATCAAACAACCCGCGTCATGATTTGGTAGCTGTTGAAAGTGTAAATGTGGGAATCATATTTTGCATGCTGGGTCTGGCCACCGGGATGATCTGGGCAAACTTCACCTGGGGCGCCCCCTGGCCAAACGATCCGAAAACCAATGGCTCTGCCATTGCAACTCTAATGTACCTGGCCTATTTAGTGCTGCGTAACGCCCTTGAAGAAGAACAGAAAAGAGGAAGAATATCGGCTATCTATAACATTTTTGCTTTCCCGATCATGATTGTTCTCATGTACATCCTTCCTAAGAACACAGATTCATTGCATCCGGGTGCCGGTGGAAACTCAGGCTTTGGCGATTTTGATTTGGACGGATCCATGAAAGCTGTACTCTATCCAGCCGCAGTGGGTTGGATTCTCGTGGGAATCTGGCTCATGAGCCTACGATTCCGCATAAGAAATCTGGAATATGGTCGCCATCAGGCCGAGTATTAAAGTAGCGGAATACTCAAGAAAAAACAACTCTACATTAAAATTTTCTAACATTTCCTCCAAATCAATATGAAAAAAGCAATTCTTTCCATACTGTTAGTTATCAACGGCTTAATATGTAGTTTTGCACAATCAAATGCCGGGGTCGAAATGGCTTCGGGATTGCGCAGTTCGGGGAAAATTTATGTAGTGGTTGCTGTGTTGGTTGTCTTGTTTATCGGAATCGGCATTTACCTGATTACCATTGACCGGAAAATAAGCCGATTGGAAAGACAGCAAAAAAGATAGCACACTATTCGCTTTCCCAATTGCCAATCAAACGGTTAATTTATCAGTTATCAATTGTACAACCGATATGGCTTCATACACGGCAAAACCCACGCAAGAATTTCACTTTTTTAACGACGTATCCCAATTTTTCGACCACGCTGCCCGGTTTACCAAACATCCGCAGGGACTCTTGAATCAAATTAAAGCCTGCAATAGCGTTTACCGCTTTAGCTTCCCATTCCGTCGTGGTGATCAAATCGAAGTGATTAACGCCTGGCGCGTAGAACATTCGCAACATATGTCACCTACCAAGGGCGGTATCCGATACAGCGAGATGGTCAACGAAGATGAGGTGATGGCATTGGCTGCCCTGATGACCTATAAGTGCGCCATCGTGAATGTACCTTTCGGCGGTGCCAAAGGGGGAATTGCCATCAACCCCAAAAATTACTCAGTAAGCGAGCTGGAAACTATCACAAGACGGTATACGGTAGAGTTGATCAAGAAAAATTTCATAGGCCCCGCCATTGATGTGCCCGCTCCGGACTATGGCACCGGCGAACGGGAAATGAGTTGGATTGCCGATACCTATACTACCATGAATCCCGGCCAACTGGATTCCTTTGGCTGTGTAACGGGCAAGCCGTTATCGTTACACGGAATCAACGGCCGTAAAGCCGCCACGGGCCGTGGGGTCGCCATCGCCATCCGGGAATGCGTCAATGTGGCCGAAGACATGAAAAAAATTGGTCTAACGCCCGGAATCACAGGAAAGAAAATCATCGTGCAGGGGCTGGGGAATGTAGGATACAACACCGCTAAAGTATTGATGGAATTTGGTGCCATCATTGTCGGAGTATGCGAATACGATGGTGCTCTTTACAACCCAGATGGCTTGGATCCCGACGCGATTCTTGAACATCGTAAGAATACCGGATCGATCTTAGACTATAAAAAAGCGTCTAAGGAGTTCAAAAATCCGGCAGAGGGTCTGGAGCAGCCCTGCGATATTCTTGTACCAGCAGCGCTTGAGAACCAGCTAACCGAAGCAAACATAGGGCGTATCCGGGCCAAGATTATTGCCGAAGGAGCCAACGGCCCCACCACCCCTGGTGCCGAAGCGATTTTCGTCAAAAACGGCGGCATCATCATCCCGGATATGTACTGCAACGCCGGCGGTGTCACCGTTTCCTATTTCGAATGGCTAAAAAATCTCTCCCACGTAGCATTCGGGCGCATGGACAAGCGCTATGAAGAAATTTCTAATCTCAACCTTGTGAATACCGTCGAAACGATCACAGGAAAGTCACTTACATCAGCGCAGCGGATGGCCATCGTAAAAGGCGCCGATGAATTGGAGTTGGTAAACTCTGGCCTCGAAGATACGATGATCCGCTCATACCATGAAATCCGACAAATCCGGCTGTCCAACCCGGCTATCGATACGTTAAGGACAGCTGCCTTTGTGGGGGCTATTGATAAAATTGCGGTTTCCTATCAAAATCTGGGTATTTGGCCCTAATCGTCCAGCCCCTTATAACAGAACATAAGATTGTCAGGCAGGGATAAGGTATCCGTCAGGTGATACCTTTATCCTTCAGAGCGTTCCATAAAATCTCCACCGGATGAAATGCTCTCTTCCCAGCACCATCCTGAATCTGATGCCGGCAACTCGTACCCGGCGCTGCAATCAACACATCGTCAGAGATCGCCCGTACCGCCGGTAACAAGACCAACTCTCCTACTCGCATGGAAACATCATAGTGTTCTTTCTCATAGCCAAATGATCCGGCCATCCCACAACAACCCGAGGGAATGGTTTCCACAGAGTAGCCCTTAGGAAGGGACAAAATCTTTACCGTGTGCTCAACCAAGTGAAACGCCTTTTGGTAACAGTGCCCATGCAAGGTTACCTTTCCGGGCGTTTCCGTAAATAAAGAGGCGTCTATCCGGCCGGCGTCTATTTCCATGGAAAGAAACTCATCAATCAAAAAGACCTGTTTTGCAAGAGTATAGGCGTCTCCTCGTATCTCTTTATCAACTAATTCAGGATATTCATCGCGAAAGGTGAGAATGGCCGATGGTTCTATCCCAATAAGCGGTGTATCCGCCGTCACAATGTCCTTCAGAGATCGAACATTCCGGTTAGCAATCTGCTTGGCCCTGCGTACCAAACCTTTGGACAAGTAGGTGCGTCCGCTTTCAAGATGTTGGGCGGGTATAACCTCATACCCCAACGCGCTCAACAATCGGTATGCTGTCTGCCCGATACTAACGTCGTTATACTCTGTAAATTCATCGCAGAATAAATATACCTTCCGCTTGGGATTCCCCAGTCGGTAACCACCGTGTTGCCTTTTTATCCATTTACGGAGCGTTACAGGTCCAACCGTAGGAAGCGACCGCTTTTGTGCAAATCCCAACGCCCACTTTACGACTGACGAGAGGGACTTGCTTTTCACAACGATATTGTAAAGGCCGGGCACGTATGAAGCGAGTTTTTGAGATTTGGTGAAATTCGCAATGACCCAAGCCCGGAAGGGTGTTCCGTTGGCATCGTAATAATGCTGAAGAAATTCAGCCTTCATCTTTGCAATATCCACTCCCGATGGACACTCGGTTTTGCACCCCTTACAACTGAGGCATAGGTCCATTACTTCCCTGATCTCAGCATGATCAAAGCGATTGGCCTTCTCAGATTGGGTTAAAAACTGTCGCAACATATTGGCCCGGGCACGGGTGGTATCTTTTTCTTCCCGCGTTGCCATGTACGACGGGCACATCGTTCCACCGGAAATGTGGGACTTGCGGCAATCGCCCGACCCTGAACACTTTTCAGACAAGCGAAGAATACTTTCCTGCCGACTGAAATCAAACAGCGTTTCGATGTTTACATTGGCAGTATCTTGCTCATAACGCAGAAATTGATCCATCGGCGGGGTATTCACAATTTTATGAGCATTAAACACGCCTCGCGGGTCAAACACTTCTTTTACCCGCTTCAATAAATCATATACCTGTTCGCCCAGCACGGCACTGATAAATTCTCCACGTAGCCTGCCATCCCCATGTTCTCCGCTTAATGAACCGTTATATTTTTTAACCAACTGTGTAGTCTCTTCCAATACATCGCGGAACGCCTTTTTACCCTGTGCTGTCTTCAGGTTAATTAGGGGTTCCACATGCAGCTCGCCTGCTCCCGCGTGTGCATAATAAGATGCCTTTAACCCATGCCTGTCAAGAAGAGCTTGTAATTCAGCGATATAAGCAGGTAAATCCTCGGGCGATACGGCACAATCCTCGATAAGATTCACGGGTTGCACATCGCCCGGTAAATTGCGGATCAAACCCAGTCCCGCTTTCCGGACATCCCATACTAAATTGGTGTCGGGACCTGTAACCAAGGGGTGCGCATATCCCAAGCCTCCTGCCAGCAGCTCTTTTCTTAAAGCCTCTGCTTTTTCCTTGACTTCACCAGGTGTCTCCCCCCTGAATTCTACCATCAAGAGCGCCTCCGGATCTCCTTCTATAAAGAAGCGATTGTACTGATAGGTGGGATGACCCTTCGTAAAGTCCAGAATGTATTTATCCACCAATTCGGACGCCTCCGGACGGTGGCGCAATGCCACAATATTTGCCTGAAGCGACTCGATTAAAGTGCGACAATGGATACACAGCAATCCTACCTCAGCCGGAGGCAATGGAATAAGATTTAGTTTGGCCTCCGTCAATATCCCCAGCGTCCCCTCAGCTCCTGCGAAAAGCTTGCAAAAATTAAATGGCTGGGTATCGTCACCAAGCACGTCCAGTGCATAGCCGGTATTGCGGCGCGTAAGAGTCGGTTTGGGATATCCGGTTCGTATGGCTTTACGACTGTCAGGATCGGTGAGAAGTGCATTTATATCGCGGTAAATTTCACCTTCCCGATCTTTCTGTTTTAACTTATCGAAGAACCTTCGCTCATCCAGCGCTTCAAAAATCACTTCAGAACCGTCATCCAGGAGCACGTGCGCCGATAGGAGGTGGCTGCGTGTGTCACCCCAAACAATCGAATGCAGGCCGCAAGAATTGTTCCCCACCATTCCGCCGATCATCGCGCGGCTCGCCGTGGAGGTTTCCGGGCCAAACATCAGTCCATAAGGCCGTAGATAGGCGTTCAGATCATCACGGATGACACCGGGCTGAACGCGCACCCAACGCTCCTCGGCATTTACTTCCAGTATCTGGTTGAAATGCTTAGAAACATCGACAACAATGCCCCGGCCGACCACCTGCCCGGCAAGAGAAGTGCCAGCCGTCCGGGGAATCAACGTGATTCCTTGAGCCTGCGCAAAAGCGATTAACTTCTTTAAGTCATCTAAATCACGAGGAATTGCCACTGCCAACGGACGCTCCTGGTATACCGAAGCGTCTGTTGAATACGCCCGCAATATCGTTTGATGTTCAGGAGTTTCATTATAGTAAAAAGCACCTTTCAGGTGGTTCCTAAGTACGTCCATTAACGCCATCTGTTCCTTGTCCACTATCATCCGCCAGCGCAGCATATCTCCCGTCTACTTGAGGGACACGCATAACAAATCGATTCCTTTGCTACAATTCCTTGATATACAAGTCTTTCCAACGAACTTTAATACCGCCACCGTCATGGATCTGCAGCGCAATAAAGCCGGTTGCTGCCCCTATTTTCTCATCGGAAAGATGAACCATTTTCTTACCATTTAGCCAGCTGGTTACTTCGTTTCCCACTGCCCGGATTTTCAGGGTGTTCCAATCACCTTCCTTCAGGTACTTTTCTTTTTCCGGCTCTGGCTGAATCAGCCATCCCCGGCCATACGATTCGTAAATACCGCCGGTATGAAAACCGGGAGGCGCTACCTCTACCTGCCAGCCGCTGATTTTGACCCCCTCTATATCGGAACGGATAAACACGCCACTGTTACCGTCCGCCTCCTGTTTAAAACGAACCGTCAGTTCGAAGTCCTTATATGTATCATTGGTTGACAGGTAGCCATATTGCTTATCAGGACCGCTTTCACAAACCAACTCCCCATTTTCCACGTACCATTTCTCGGTACCGTGAATGGTCCATCCGGTCAGGTCCTTACCATTAAAAAGACTCTTCCGCTGGGCGAACGCCCCAAGGTGGATTAACATGCACAGCATGGCCACCAACACTTTCGAATTCGATATCATTTGCTTTGAATTTAATTAAACACGTTTCTGAGGTTCCTATCAGGCAAAACTAAAAAACTATCCGTTGATCTCCCAGCCCTTTCGGTAAGTACGACGCAAAAATTTATCTGCCTCCGGATGATTTGGAAACCTCATGTTTACAGCATCCCACTCCAGTTTGGTATCCGGCACGCGGATGGCAACCGTTCCCAATAAAATTGCTTCGGTCATTGGCCCGGTTTGCGCAAAGTGCGATTCCGTCTTTGGCCCTCCAAGACAAGCGTTCACGAAATGATGGTAGTGGTTCCGTTCGTCCAGCTGCGGCCGCTTGTAGCTGCTGAACTTGCTTTCGGGAAGCAGCACAGGCATCCCCCCGTGCGGAATCAATAACGCACCCTCGGTTCCGATCAGCATGGCCGCCTCCTCCGGATATTTACCACCTTTGTATAGAGCCTGAACCTCTGCGGGCGGATAATATTCACCATCGAACCATTCGACAGGCAATACGTCTATTGTCTTTTCGTTGCCCGGGAACATCCACGTAATATGGTTGCTTTGGGGCCACGTGTCACCCCGACGTTCAGCAGAATCCTTCCAGGAACCTTGAACTTCGGCCATCACAGACAGAGGCGCTTTCATATCTAATCCTTTCCAAACCGCGTCAAAAATATGACAGCCGATATCTCCCGACCAACCGGTACCAAAGTCCTGCCAGGCACGCCATATCCCCGGATGATAGATGGTCGGTGAGTAAGGCCGCATGGGAGCCGTGCCTATCCATTTATCCCAATCCAGCCCTTTCGGAACTTCCTGCCCCTGCGCAGGGCGGGGACCCTTAATCCGGTACCCCTCGATACCCGAACGGTTGGAGCATAGATACGCGTGCTTCACTTTCCCGATAACGCCCTCCCGTATCCATTGAACCGCTGTGCGGTCGCCGATGGAAGACGCTATCTGTGTCCCAAGCTGCGTCACTACGCCTGTTTTTACAGCCGCTTCGGTAAGCTCGCGCACTTCTGCCACATCGTGGCACATAGGCTTCTGGCAATATACATGTTTTCGCGCCTTAATGGCTCCCATGGCAATGACGAAGTGATTATGATCAGGTACCGTGACATTGACCGAATCAATCGTCTTCTTCTCTTTCTTGAGAAGCTCTCGCCAATCGGTATAAAGGCGGGCGCCGGGAACCATCTCCGCAGCTTTCTGAAGCATGTTTTCATCCACGTCGCACAGAGCTACAATTTCCACATCCGGATGTGACTTGAAATTCTGGAGGTCGTGGGCGCCCATACCGCCGACGCCTATACAAGCATGCCGGAGCTTTCCTGTTTTCGCAGCATATGCCTGCACCGATTCAAAGATCAATGGCGCACCGATGGCCGCGGTAGCGGCGGTCACCAAAAATTTCCTTCGGGATGCTGAATGGTTGTTGTTCATACCTTCTTATATGGATTACGGGGTTTAAAAAATTGGTTGTTCTCGTATCTACCACAAAGATATATATTCAACTTGTATATACAAGAAAAACGGATAGTTATTTGGCATTGTCCAGGGAAAGGATATACATAACCGCCGTCTCGGCATCTGCTTCCGAAATTTCCGGATGTGGAGGCATCACCGCGTTGCCCCACGACCCTCTGGCACCTAATATAATGCGTTTTGCAAGCACGCGGATGTATGTGCTGTTCATCGGATAACGGGCCGCAATATCTTGGAAGGCGGGTCCCCGCTTCCGGTCTGTTTCTTTGTGACAGGTAAAGCAATCGGAATAAGAGATGAGCACCTTGCCCCGGTTTAATACTTCCCCGGTGGGGGCCACATCTGTATCGCCAGCTAATTTTTTGACAGGTTCCGGATCCGCATTTTCATGGAAGATGGTAGCCTGTTGGTTTTGTGCACTCTTTCCGCACCCGATGGCCACCAACAACACTGTGTAATAAATGAAAACCGACCTTGAGAACGCATGCATAGGCACCTCCCAAGCTTCGTTTAATCCGGCAATACCTTTACTCGGATGTTTCGGAACAGCACTTTACTTCCCGGATCATGGCCCTGCAAAGCAAATGTACCACTTGAAATAAACCGTCCGGTATTGGGTTTCGCGTCTGGGACAGGCTCGTTATATTCCAGGATAAGTTTCCCGTCGATCAAAATGCGGACGGTTTTATCTTTCACGATGATGTGCTGTGTATACCATTGGTTATCCCTGACAGGTACGGTATCGACGTGGACCACCCCATAAATACTTCCTGACCGCCGCCAGTCCGAATGGGAAATGTTCACCTGAACCTCATGTCCCACGGCCGGAAAGCCTTCGTCCTGGAATTGGGTATGGAAATAAATTCCGGAATTTGAGTGGGGAAACGTCATTACATCAACTTTCAGCTCAAAGTTCTTAAAATTATGGTTGTCTACGTCACCCACGTAAAACAGGTGCGACCGTTGTCCGTTTACCACAATAGCGCCATCCTCCACCCGGAACGTTTCGGGGTTTTCATTAACTTTCCAGCCGTCCAGTGTTTTCCCATCAAACAGTGGAATCCATCCATCCGAGGCGCCGCCGCCCACCTGGGCCTTTGATACTCCGCTACCCAGGAGCCATAGTACCACTAAAACGAAAAGATATCTATTCATAATTTTTAACATTATCGGTAAGTCGTTGCATCGCAATCGGCAATCGGCAATCGTATGTTTCCAATCCCGGCACGTTCATTGCCACCAGGTAGGTTCTCCCACTATCGGGAAATTCCGCCAACTGTTTTTCAGACAGACCCTTACGTGCGGTCGTAACCAGTAGTTGATCCCGATTCGGCCCAACAAACGCGCACGACGACACGTGCGGTACCGGCAACGGAATCCAATATTCCAGCTTACCCGTAGCGGCATCGAAGCCTCCCACCCCACCACCTCCCCAAAACGCTATCCACAGTATGCCTTTCGCATCCATACACATGCCATCGGGAATACCCATCCCGTCCGGTACTTTTATCACTATGCGGTCAAAAGTAATTACGCCGGTCTCAGCATCACACCGAAACGCCCTTACCTCTTTCGTCGGCGAATCGATAAAATACATCGTTCGGTTGTCAGACGACCAGCACATGCCATTCGAAACCGTCACCTTTTCAATTTTTTTATCCTCTGTCCAGTTGCCTGACACGCGATACAAGTCGCCCCCCTCAGGATCGTGGTTTATGTGCGTTGTCCCCACCCAAAGATTCCCGTAGCAATCCACTGATCCATCATTGCACCGGTGATGTTCCCACACGATTCCCAGGTCAGAAGCCACTGTAATCTCATGAGTGGTAAGGTCATATACACCTACACCTCCCTGGGCCCCAATAACTAGGAAGTTGTCGTCACCAAAAACCGGGCAGATAAGTGAAACCATCCGCCTTCCAATATACCTGACCAACCGATCATCATCGAGGTTATGCTCAAAAATCGAGTTGCCAAGGATATCTACCCAAAAACAGCTACCCCGCCCGGCATGCCACATCGGTCCTTCGCCCAAAATCGTTGCCGGTGCATTCAACGGTCTGGCGCCATCAATGATTATGCTCATACGATTCCATCTTCCTGATCCATTCCCCCAAATATACTATTTCACTTCTTTGTTTCGATAACCGTACAAACGGGAAAGTGCCAGACAGTCGTCCACCGGCAATATGCCATCTGAGCAGGTAGCGTGCGATAGGCTTGCCGCAGCGGCACATACTCCCAGGTTGAGACTCCGTTCCATGTCCCACCCCTCATGGACCCCCATCAGCACCCCGGCGGCGAGTGCGTCGCCGGCACCGTTTGCGCCGACCACATTATCCCGGGGCAAATATAAACTAGGCTGAAAAAGCCGAAACCCGTCGCGGTGAAAGGCCCATACACCATCCGGGTGGTGAATGATTATCCATTCGTTCACACCCATCCTGAATATCAATCTCACTACCTCATGGCACTGTCGGCCCATTTCGCCTGTATCCGCAATATCCATCAGATTGATTCCCGAAAGCTTGCCAGCCTCGTATTCGTTGAGAAGCAGATAATCAACATAAGGTAGCGCACTCGGAATAATGGTTGAGAATCGGTCAGAGTCTTCACTCACCAGATCAACGGAGGTAACAAGCCCTTCGTTTTTAGCGCATTCCAGCACGTGTGAAGCCTTAGTCCTTCCGTCCGGCAGGATCTCATCCAACCGATCAAGTAGCAACAGGTATCCGAGATGAAACATTCGGGCCCGCGACATCCGAAAATCGAAATGCTCGATATCCAACAGCGAGTTGGCACCACGATGATGGAAGAAGGTACGTCGACCGGTGTGTTTGACGGAGGTCACGATGGTATAAGACGTTGGAACGTCCGGTGTCGTGTGTAACTGCTGTACATCGATACCGACTTCCCGGCAGTGTTCCACAATTCGGGTTCCATTGGAATCATTACCCACCAAACCGAGGGCCTCCAATGGAAAGGGCGCGCCAAGTTTTTTCAGATCCATCAGAATATTATACGCCGACCCGCCATTACTCGTGTACTCTCCAAGGATATTTACCAGTGACTGTTCGACCGGAAATTTATCAATCAACTTAACCTGATCCAGTATCCAGTTGCCTGCCGCCAGCAGGCCCGACCGATTTCTCTGATTTGTCGACATGATCACCAATTACTCCTTCAGCAATTTCACCAATGCGGGTTCATCCTCAATAATTTCTGGGAAACGACCAATTTCCTTGTCCCAAAAAAAATTATCATGCTCGTCATCGTTTGCCGTAGACACCTCTCCAATAATGCATTCTGCAGAAACGGGATAAAACGCGTGCCAAATCGACGGGGTGATGGTTATACGCTCCCCGGCTTTCAACACAACGGGCACACCGCTTTCCACGGTGCGGATTTCGCCATTTACTTTCACCTGTAGCGAGCTCCCAAAAGCGTCAGGATTATCTTTCCACAGCGTAACGGCAAGTTCTCCGGTGCGGCAAATGATGTCTTCCTTCTTCCGCTTATGATAGTGTGCAGGAGTAGTTTGATCACGCCACGCATACATCAGTTTTTCACAATATTCGGGCTCGGTGGCAAGGTTAACCAATACGAGACCTGCTTTCCGAAAAATCCCCAGTCCAAAATCCGTCACATCCCACGCCGGATGAGGGGGAAGCACCCAGCCGTTCCGTTCAAAAAATGTGAGAGCAGAACGTACCGCATAATTAATTTCTGATCGTCTCATATAACAGGCGTTGAGGGATAAGACACACCGACGAATGTACCGGTCTCTTGGGAACGCAAAGCCGCTTGGAATACACGATGGCTGTCCACCGCCTCTTCCGGCGTTGCGCAGCCGAATCTCCCCTTCAATATCCCTTCCCGTTCGGCGATGTACGCGGCTAACATTTGCATGAAACAATCGGGGAAGCCAGCCTCGAATATGCCTCCGGTGATGGTTTCAAAGGGCATCTGGAATCCGAGATCCGTCCGTTTCCACCATTGTTCAGCGCCGTTTGTAAATTGCCAAAAAGCCTTGGTATCCTTAGTGCTGTACCGCACACCACCATCCGTCCCGTAAATCTCTATATACCAAGTGTTCGTCTCACCAGGCGCCAGGCGTTTCATTTCCAATTGCATCGGTACCTGCTCACCGCTGATGTCCACCTGCGTACTCAATGTGGCGTTGTTCCAGGTATCGCACACGGCTATTCCCCCTTTTCCATCAGGCCGCTCGGTAATGATTTTTTGCAACTGGGCAAACACCTTGTTCGGCTTCCAGCCCAGTCTCAGCGGAACATGCAGTGCATGCATACCCAAATCCCCCATTACGCCGATTTCGCCACAGTATTGTGATTGGCGCTTCCAATTGATCGGCTTTTGTGCATTCATATCACTAGCATGGAGGAAACCCGATCGGATTTCAAATATCCTGCCCAATCTTCCCGATTGCACTTCAGCAATCACCCGTTGCGGTCCGGGCAAAAAGGGCATTTCAGAACTGCAACGCACAAATCGTCCCAACTTGGCCGCCTCCGCAGCGATCGCCTCCGCTGCTTCCTGATCAATACCGAAGGGTTTCTCGCCCAACAAATCTTTTCCTGCCCGCAGGATATCTATATAGATTTCTCGGTGCAGGTTGTGTGGAACGGCAATATATACGACGTCTACCTGGTCGCTGTTGATGAGTTCCCGGTAATCCGTTGTCAGTAACGACACATTGTCAATCTGTTTATACCAAGATAATATTTGCTCGTTCAAATCGCACACGGCGGTAAGCCGTACCCGCACGGGAAAATCCTTTAAAGCAAACCAACGCCCAAAGGCACTGGCCGCTTCACGCCCCATCAATCCTCCGCCGATTATGCCAATATTTACTGTTTTCATGTATGTTTATTTTAACATTCCCGACACCTCTTCTGGTGTAGCACCATCGTGTACAATTGCCATCAAAGCACGTGTCATTCCACTTGGGTTCGCATGCTGAATCACATTTCTGCCGTATACAATACCGCGTACCCCTTGCTGCATCAATCCGTACGTACGCTGAAGGATTTCTTCATCGCTGGCCTTCCCTCCACCGCGTACCAACACCGGTACACGACCAGCCGTTTCAACAACCCGCCGGTAATCCATCACGTCATCGGTGGGGTCCGCCTTAATAATGTCCGCACCAAGTTCCACACCCTGTCGGACCAGCGGAATGATCTTTTCCGGGTCTCCATTTACCATATAACCCCCGGCCTCATTGTTCGGACGGAACACCAAGGGTTCGACCATCAGCGGGATCCCATATCGCTCTGTTTGGGGCTTAATTCTCAATATATTTTGGATGCATTGATCCGTCACCTCCGGCTCGTCCGGTATGCTGAACAAGTTAATCACCACACAAACCGCATCTAAACGGATCGCCTGTTCTACGGGGTTTTCAATCATCCGGCTGTACAGCGTACGCGGCAATTGTTTACCATATACGTTAGCCACATCGGTGCGCAACACCAGAGCGGGCTTTTCACGGCCCGGAATGGACTGGAGATAATGTGCCTGTCCGGCCGTTAACTGGATGGCATCAGGACCTGCATCCACCAGCACCTTCACCGCCTGCTCAATGTTCTCAATGCCCTGTAAAAAAGAGTATTCGTTAAAGAATCCATGGTCTATGGCGACGTCAAAACAGTTGCCGGATTTTTGATTGAAGAGCCTGTTTAATCTGTAGATTTTCATTCGAAATTTAATTTATTCATTATCAGTAGCGTAAACGAAACCAATCCCGTACCCGAATCGGGGCGAACGGAACATTCAAACTGGTTTTACTCCACAAATATCAAAAATTAAACTTGTATATACAAGTTGACTTTTATTTCAAAACGATTTCGTCGACAAACATCCAGGCATCCGCGCCGGCGGCCGGAAATCCGTCGGGGATTTTCCGGTGGGGTTGGGCCTGTACTTTAAGGTACCGGAGGTTCGTTTTTCGGATCGGGCACGGAATAAGCCTATGGGTTTCCAGTTGGTCGGGCCGGCCGGGAACCGGCGTCACCTTGGCCAGCAATTCTACGTCTGTCGTATCAGATCCGCCCCACACCTCGATGACAGCGGGTGCATAAACCGGCATATACGTAATGCCTCCGTAATTTTGCATGACACTAAGCGAAAGTGTATCGATTGCAGTGGGTTCGTTGAAGTAAAGGCTCGCTGATAACGGCGATTGATAGTATCCCTGCCATTTTCCGTCGGCATGGTTATACCCACCGCTTTCGAGATCGAAAAAGGATAGTTCCCTCCTTGCGGGATATAGGGTGTGGGGCCGGCCTTCCATCACCACGCGATCAGGTGCTTTGGCAGACTGGACATACTTCCGAGTCACCGTCGGGCTGGGTGTCCATCCTGCTTTGAACGCGCGGACGGCTAGCTGCTGGTTACTCCGGATCGATATCGGCTTATCAAACACCATGCTGTTCAGACTATCCGGATCACGTCCGTCCAACGTGTACCGAATTTGGACCCCCGGTATTGGATGACTCACAGAAACCTGCAACTCGTCGCGGAAAAATGTCCGAGCAGGCCTGATCTCAGGCGTAGTCAGAGGCAGTACGGTCTGTCCTTCATCCACAAAGCCTGTTTCAATAACTGTTGCAGGAAATGAGGAAGCTAATTGTGCTGCATCTTCCTTACCCACAGCCGTGTTCCACAGGAATACACGGCGTAGGCCTTTATTGTTTAACAGATGCCGGATACCGGACGCCGTTACAGCCGTTCCGCTGAGGCTAATATCCCGAAGTTTAGGCAGTGTGGCCAACACCGCCAAGACACTATCATTAACCGGCGTATCGTTCAAGTGGAGTGAACGTAAGTTTTTGAAGCTCGCTACCGCCTCTACGCCCTGATGTCCCATGGGCATACCATTTACATTCAGGGAAATAATTTGCATGGATAGAGAACGAAGGTCAGCCAATGCCTGGTCGGAATAAAAGCCAGCACCAAAAAAACTTACGGAAAGAGCGGGTGATCCTTCTGACACAGCCCGAATTACCCGGTATGGCGTTGAAAGTTTCTCCACCTCTGCCGGGTCTGCAGGCGGAAAATCAAACGACTCTTCCTTTTCAATCGTATACATCGCCGCGATTGCGGAAAGGAGGCTGTCACCGTCATGAAGCGCCGCGACACGCAAACCGTACGGAGCACCCTTTGCTACCCAAGCTTTTAATAGGTCCAGTTCCTCAGCGGTTAACTGCGGCTTTCCTTTTGGCGGCATATGATGCTCGTGTTCCACATCCAGCATCAACCGCTGTATCAATAAACTTTCCGCATCGCCACTTGGCTGGAGAGGCGGACCATGTTCGCCGCCTTTTGCAATCGATGCGGAGTCGGACAGGTTCAATCCCCCCTTCAATTTTCCTGCACTGTGGCACGATAAACATTTTGCACGTAATATCGGTAGAACAGCCTGGTCAAATACCTGCGCGGTTTGGAGATCAAACGCTTCAGCACCGTCGCGCCGTAAGGGTTCCCACATGAAGTTTTCTCCATGCGTTAGCGCAGCTCCGTAATGCCCAGCCATCACCACGGCTATCAAGCATATGTTCGTGATTACCGTAAACGCCCTGCGGTAAGGTAAGTATTGCCAGCCGCGTAGGTAAACCAGCGCACCAGATAAAAAAGTTACCCCCACCCCCGTCCATTTGTGCCATAACAGGTTTCCCCCTTCATACCCTTCTTCCTGAGCCAACAAAAGGCCCATAACGGTGGTAACACCAGCGCTCAGCGCTGCAAAGAACAACGTTTCATCGATCACCATTTCCAAGGGCAACTGGCGTTGCAGCCGACTACGGAAATTGACCAGCAGCCCAGCTCCCAGAAGCAGTACGATGGGAAAATGCAAAAGAACAGGGTGCATACGACCAACAACCTGCATCCATGACGGAATATGCATAAATCGCTCAAACACCAAAAAGAAAAGAATAAAACAATGAATTCCTATCAATAGGTTCAGTCGCCAATTGGATATGTTGTTCCGTACATTCATCTTATTAGACCAAGTGTAATGATCATATGACAAAACGATATTAATGACAGGATTTTATCGGTCAGCGTTTGATTGCAAGAAACAAATATACCGATTCAGCTTGTATACACAATGTGTTTCACAACTCTATTGTTCCCGTCCCTCAAGTTTACGGATATAAGCTAACCATTCCTCCCAATAGAAATCTACCATCCCGATGACCCGTTTCGGTGACCAATCGTCGTTATAGAGACTGAAACTGGCTTCGGTTCCATTATTGACGGAAACAAACTCCCATCCAAAGCGAGTCCCGTGCTGCAACGTATTCTTCAAAATATTCCGGAGTTCATTGTCGGTGAAATGGTTAAAGTCGCTTCCATTAAATGTCATATGTTCTGTAACGGCCCAGTTGCGTCCGTACAATTCGTTTGCCCGGCGTACCCGGTCATAGGCCTTCTCATTGGGATGATTCTCCGGAAAGTACCAGGTCCAGTTCACCTGAATAATGTTTGGTGCCTGCAGGTGAGCCAGAAATTCGTCCGGATTCCCCAACCGCCGCACCATGGTAGACTCCTCAGCATCTAAGTAGTCGACAGCAATATAGGCTTCGGCGCCGGCCACCTCCCGAAAGACAGCTGCATCCTCGTTAACCCATTCCGCTAAAAACTGGGCCCGGAACGTGTTCCAATACGTGTTCTCAATGAATTTACGGGGAATGGGAAAGGTATTCGGCATTTGGGCTTCAGGATCTGTAATTTTATTCGCCACTAACCAATTAGCGTACGCCTTCCGGGCGTGTTTGCTGTAACAAACATTAATCGTACCCATATATTGTGGTTCTACCGTGGTCTCAAAATAGAGAACTTTCTGGTGGTCGATACCTTCCGTAAGCGCTTTGATAAATGTCCTAGCCGCTCTCCTGTAACCGTCATGAAAAATAGAAACGACACGCGACCCGAATCCGTACTCAGTATCTGTTACTGTTTTCCCCTGATCGTTAATGGCATCCGCATCCGGGAAACGGGTCCAAAATCCTTCCGGCAGCTGCCCACCTCCAACAGCATACGTTTCTACAGATAAACACGGCATCATCCCCTTATCGTAAATCGCTCCAATTAACCGGTTCAACGGTTCTAGTGATACGTCAGGAACTCCGTCGCCATCGTGGTCAAAGTGGTGCCAATAGCAATTAATTTCGATGGCGTTATAATGTTTAGAAGCCAGCCGTCCCAGATTATTAATCAAATTTTGCACGGCATCCTGGTCTGCAAAATTATGCAACGGTTTAGCCACCTTTAGAAATACCCATTCTCCATTGAGATAAAATTTACCGTTTTCAATTCTCCAATGGTGTGCCCCCGTCTCCTGTTTGCCACCCGAATCTTTTCCGTGTTCTGACTCCACTGTGCCCGAACAGGCGAGCAACGTTACTGCGATAGCCAGACAGACCCCATTTTTACAATTCATTTTCCCAAGTTTTAAGGTTTATACATAATTAGTTATCCGTTGAGGAAATGTCGTATTTCCCTGCAACAAAGCGATAATCCGTACTAATTTGGCTCTATGGATTTAAACAAGTGAAAAAAATTGTACGGGTCCAACACTTCAATATCGAGTTCCGGTCGTAACTTTTTAAGTTCGTTTATAGCTTCAACGACCTGACCGGGACGAGTCCAAACAATCCGGAAAAAAAAGAACGATGGCCGTCCGTTTGGATTTGTACCTGGTATCGCTGCTGAAAGCTCCTTGGCGGACTGCTGGGCAGTAGAAAAATTACAGGCTGAATTGATCAATTCCATAACCGGCATCCCTTTCCAAACATGGGGTTCCGGAAGCTTTCCCCCTGCATGATGAAAATCAATGACAATCGTTGAAAATCCATCGGGCGAAAATCGTGCAAACGCATCTTTAACAGCGGGCGTCGGTTCATCCCAATCCAACACCATCGGTGAAAGGGACATATCAAGCCGATCATAAAAATACTGGTTATGCTCCACAAACAAGGATAGCTGCGATGTATCAATTCGGTTAGGATTCATGTAGCCCGCCGCACTGGCATCGGCCGTAAAAAAATCATTTGAACTCTTTGTTCGATAAAAATATTGGATAATATCGGGGTATGTCTCGATCAGATTAGGATTGATACCCCAAGCCAGAGGGATTTCTCCCCGCGCCGAATCACTCCAATGATCAGGCAGAAAATCATATAGCGGTGTCGCAGAGTCATAGTCTGCCATGAGTATACAAAGATAGGTTTTTCCGGCCTCCGCCTGCCGCTTCAGTTCCGGCCGCCCCTGCTGTAGCTCATTTACCGGTGCCTGGGCGTGCAACGACTGGTTGAAGCACAGATGGGCAACGGTGTTCTGATAACAGTTGTAAGGCGATATAAGATGCACCGTTTCCCACTCTGTCGGTACGGGATCGTGCTTACTTTCATAGCCGGTAATATTGCTATATTTCGGAAATGAAAAGAACCCGGCTACTTCCGTTAAGCGTTTACCTTTAGTCAATCGGTACACCGCCGTCAACATTTGGTGATAGGTCTCGAGATCGGTACCTAACGGTTGGTCCGGATCATCCAGCGGTGCTTCATCCCCCCAGGGCGAAAGATCATACACAAACGACTTGTTACGGACCGACCAGTCGCGGGTTACTGCGTAACTAATATCCCCCTTCAAGCGCGTCATAAAAGCATCTTCATACAGGCATAGCCAATGCGGATCACAGCGACCGGTTTCCAAAAACTCACGGATGGCCCATCGATAGGCATCGTTTTTCCTACTGCCCGACTCCTTACCTGTAAACATACCTCTGAAATCCTTTATTATTGGTAACCTCCAGCGATCCAGATACAGATCTGCCTGATCGGGACTCAGGACGATCCCATCTTCCAGGCCGGCCAAGGTGGTCGCTACATTCAGTGAAGCTGGCACTTCCGGGTCCCAAATAATCGCTCCTTTAAGTCTTCCTCCTGCGATTGAAACCAATTCTGATAAATCGGCAACGGCCCTACGCTCCCTGCCCGCCAGCCAGTTATCTCCCGTAGATAACGTGTCCAGCCAATAGACAGTCCGGTCATGCAAATCCGATAGCACATAAAGTTGCGGAACACGCCGGTTCAGTATCCCTTGAATGCACGCTACTGCCACCGCCTCATCATATCCCTTCGCGGTGTTATCGCCTTTGAGTATGTAAGTATACAGCGAGCGTTCATCGGGTATAGACTCGCAGGCGCTTAACGTGAATACCCATATCACAATGATTATCCAACTTAGCCACCGTGAAAAAATTGAACTTTTCATAAATTTTTAGTTATGAGTCCTTTCACCCCGCGCAGCCGACGGCGTATTTTCCAGATACTTACGGTACAGCGCAAAAAAAGTGGGACCATCCAACAGCTCGATGTTAGGATTTCGGCTCTGAATTTCGTCCATCACCTGTACGTACCAGGTGGGCGACTTTAAAATGTTGCGAAACCAGTGAAAACGCAAAGGTCGTTTGTTCACACGATCTACAATCACCTGCGCTGCGAGGGCCGGATCCTCATGGTTAACATCCTCATCCGAGCGTAGAACAGGCATCTCCCTATGTAGCAGTGTCAGCGGCACCTTCTGTGGTACAATACCGTCCGGACTGAACCGAGCGTATGCATCCAGGCCAGCACGATTCAGTCCGGGGGCCTCTCCATCGATCACAAACCCAGTGATCGTCAGGCCCCATTGCTTATAATAGGGTATGTTATGGGTCGCCCATTGCTCGGTGGCGTCAGGTAGACCGGATACCGCGCGCGGTGCTTGAAGCATTCCAGGCATTAAGTAACCCGCGCCATTGTCGGCAGCTGCAAAATAATCATTTGGCGTTGCGGACTGCCAGCGGTATTCCATAGCCATGGGTGCCCGTTGCGCCAACACCGGACTTATACACCACATCAAAGGAATTTTCCCCCGATTGGGGTCATCCCATAAAGTCGGGGTCGTCTGCGATAACCACGAGGCGGCATCATAATCGCCCACATAAAAAATCATATATTCTTTTCCGTTCTCCACCAACCCACCCTCAGAGGTCAGGTAACCGCGTTCTACCAATTCCGCCTCCGATACCCTCCGTTGGGGATACCGATCTTTCAGGGGATAATGCTGCCAGAAGGAGGCGTTGGCGAGCGCCCCGTACCCGATAGCATCAGCGTCCTTAAAAGCATTGTATGCACTGATAATACGCGAATATTCCCATTCCGTCGGCACATCATCATGTTTACCTCCTGCATGTCGGGTGTACTTAAAAGCCCACGGGGGAAACCCACCGATATGCGTAAAGGTATTCCCGTTTCCATTTTGCTCGTACGCCAGCAGTAAAAACTCCTTCAGCGTTTCGAGGTCTGTACCCAGCTGTTGCTGCGGATCATCGGTGGCCGGCTCGTCAGCCCAAGGACTCAAATCAAAGAAAAAGGCATTTTTACTGACAAAGTAATCGTGATTGGACAGAGTGTGGTGATTGCGGTTGATTCGCGTAGGATTGGTCATCCAATACTGATCTATGTAGTAAGCCCCAAACGCCGTATTGCACCTGCCCTTTTTTATGTAATGTTCAATAAACCAACGGTAGGCATCGTTCTTGGCAGACCCACTCGACGTACGAGAAGTTCCGGGTATATTTCCCGCCCCCGTAAAGAGGGGGCTACCATCGCTATTCACTAACCACACTTTTACCGGCAATCGAAGGCCGTCCGCCACCACCTGATTGTACAGGCTCCCCGCTTCTGGATCGTAACGCACCGCAATCAGCCCCTCCGCTCCGGCTACGGCAGACGCTACGTTACTGGTAGCCGGCACAGCCGGATCGTAAACAACAACACCTTTGATATCGTTTCTGAAAGCATCGAGCAGGGTTAGGATATCCGGGTACACAATGGTGTCTCTGCCTGCCAGCCACTTCCCTGGAGCGCGATATTGTTCCCACCAATATCGGTCAATATCGTGTTTCCCATTTTTCACCAGGAATGTATACAACCTAGGATGATCTTTATTCACCAACCCCTGTAAGGTGGCAACGGCATGGGCATGGTCCCAAGCTCGTTTTACCTGCTTGGAATCTGACCAATCGCTTTCCAAAGTATATCCAAGATCAAACAGTGCAACGGTGTTCGTTTCAAAGAAGGACGCGGCGTACCCTCCCTTCGGTACGAAAGCAACGAGCCCTATAAAAAAAAACAATAAACGAAAGGATCTCATCCCGTAAATCAATTGACGGTCATACGAACTGCAGGCGCATAATTAAACTTGGCCTCCGGAACATTGATCAACGCCCCTATCCGAAAGAAAAACGCGGCCCCTTCTTTCAGTACCGCTCTGTTTTCCGCAGCATCAATCACCAATGTAAACACCTCGTCCTCGTCCACGACACGACCTATCAGTTGCTCGATGGCCACCGATCGGATCGGCTCACCCACGATAGGTTCGACATGCGCATACAACCCAATGCGATTTACGACCTCCGGGACGGTCTGCTCAAGCCGGAACGTTGCAACAATTTTTGTCTCTTCCGTTGTGATGGACGCATCCTTTACCCGAATATAGGGCTGCACATGAAAATCCAGCACGGTACCTTTGCCGAGCTTAATGTCCTGCTCAGGAATTTGCACAAAGTTTCGCTGGTCAGGCTGCACCGTATACGTGTTCGAAAACAACAACATATTTGCATAGGTTCCATCGTTTTTTACACGCAGATATTGTGGCTGTACCGGGTCATACCCATGCTCCACAATGCGGATCGTTGTCCCGCGGATGATATCCTGTTCCACCAACTCATTGGTTTCGATGTCAATTATTTTGCCTGAAAGCTGAGCGTCAGGCGCCCCATAGTTATCCAACTCGCAGGAACTGACAAACACGCACGCCACCACCGCAACCAACATGTATTTCATAACTATATTTCTCATTGTTGTTAGCATTAATATTGGGGATTCTGAATCAAACCATTTGCACCGACACCCGGAATGTGCGCATAATAAAAATTGGTGGGGAATGTCAGTGGATTTTCCCTGGAGACGTTCTTACGCACAAAAATATATTTCGCAGGACTTACACGTAGATCCAATACCGGAACCAAGGCCTTTCGGATGGTGTTGTTAAATTTCTCATGGAATTCCCGTCTACGCACCAAGTCCCAGTAACGTTTGTTCTCAAATGCCAGCTCGACCTTCCGCTCACGCAGCACATTCTCCAGCGTGAGGTCAATGTCTACGGTATGGCCGGCTCGTTTACGAATTGAATTCAACGCCCCTTTGGCCACGGCCTGCGCATCGTTGGCTGTATAATTGCTTTCCACGACGGCTTCAGCATAATTTAGCAAAATTTCGGCATACCGGAACTCTATCCAATCGGTTGTAGAATATGTCAGGTTCGGGGGGACCGGATTGGGAGAAAGAAACTTTTTAAAACTGAATCCGGTCCTCGTCATGTTACCGAGGTAAACCTCAAATCCGGAATAACCGGTCCAATCAGCCGCACCATACGTGTAATAGGTGCGGCCATTGACCTGGATGGACTCCTTGGTCTCAATTTTGGCGGTACCGTCTGGTTGAATATACCCTCCCTGAATCACAATGGTTTTTCCCTTCCACTCCGTGCCAGGTAGGATCACGGTTGCCCACAGACGGGCGTCTTTGTCCTTGAAAATATCATATGGCGTATCAAAACGGAGGTAGTTTTTAGAGGGGTTATACCCGTTGTAATCGCTAACGTTTCCGTCGGTGGTGGTCACAATAGGCGAGCTTTGACCGGGATTGCTATAACTCTCATACGAATCAACGAATTCCAGCGTAGGATTCATCCGCCCAGGATGCGGCGAGCCCTCAGAGGTCTGGTTCGGATTGAACCAAAAGTCGTAACTATGTCCCGATGAACCGGGGTTGGTATATCCCTTGATAAAAATGACCTCACTGGTCGCGCTGTTCGGATTCTGGAACATCTCCATGTAATTGGCCGCAGCCTCTTCTGGAGAAGAGGGCGTAGGCTTGTAGAGCTCAAACGGGCTTTCATCCATAATTTTTCGCGATGCCTCAATACAGATCTGATAATACCGATCTGCTTCTGATGGATCTATTCCCACTAGCTGCTGAGATACAGCAGGACCGGAAAGTGGAGCCTTAGACCAATATTTCGCCAGCGAGGCAGCATGTAGCGCCACCCGCGACTTAAGCGCGTAGGCGACCCATTTCGTCGCACGCCGGTTGTCGGATGTCCGCGAAGCCGGCAAATTTTCAATGGCGGCATCGCACTCAGCCAACACGAAATCCCACGTTTCCTTTTCTGTATTTCGCGGCACTTTCAACGATTCCACGTCCGGGGTATATTGCTGTACCTGCACAATCAGCGGAACCCCTCCATATCGTTTGGCTAGCGCAAAGTAGGTGTAAGCCCTCAAAAAATGCCCCTCGCTGATCAACTCGGCCTTATCCGCCTCACTCATGGTGGTAACCGTTGGAATTGTCTCAAGAAGCAAGTTAATGTCCCTGATTAATTTATACCCCGGGTCCCACCACTGAAAGTTACCGCCACCATCCAATAGGTGACTGAACTCAGAGTTGGCCGCTTCATCAGTTTGAGTAGCTGGTGCAATGCCTCCGGTATTTTCATTCGCTGTATTGAAGCCCAATCTCCCGAAGGAAAAGTCTTCAATGGGCAACTGACCATACAGATTAGCCAAATAAATTCTTGTCCCTTCCGGCGATCCAAAAATGGTTTCACTTTCCAATTTATCCAAAGGCCGTAAGTCCAACACATTCTTACAGCCGCCAGCCAGCACAATCGTTACAAACGCGATTTTTAAAATAGTACTTTTCATATCACAGCGGATTAAAAGGTTAAGTTGATCCCGAAATTGTAACTTCTACTTAATGGATAGACCCACCCCGTATTCAGCGCGCCCTCTATCTGTTCCGGATCAAACGCCTTCACAAACGGATCGGTAATGGTTAACAGGTTATACCCGTTTGCATAAACACGTACTCCTTCCAGGCCTATACGCTTGATATATCCGACAGGGAGGGAATAACCCAGCTCGAGACTTTTTAGGCGGAGGTAAGAGGCATCTCTCCGCCAAACCGAACTTTCGTTATACATCGCTCCTATATCCGAAATCCGGCGGATCGCTGGCCACTCTCCCGGTATCCATTCACTATTCGGATCGTAGGGGTCGGCTAAGTGCCACCGGTCATAAAAATAAGCCGGTAAATTGCCATCCCCCCAGAACATCTCTGCATACGCGTGAGTGAAACGGACGGAGTACTTTCCTGATCCTTGCCACAGCATGTTGAAGTCAAACCCTCTCCAGTTAGCGCTAAATGTCAACCCGTAGAACATCTTCGGATTTCCTCCCCATGCAAGTGGCAAAGTATCGTTGCCGTCTATCACTCCATCGCCATTAGCATCGCGATATTTAAAATCACCGATCATCTCGCGGCTGTTTCCTAGTTCGCCATTCTGGATCGGAGAATTAAGCAATTCTTCTTCCGACTGGAATTGACCGATCTTGTCATACATCCACACTACATCACTCCATCTGTTGGCCTGCCCGTTACGCCAACGATCCATGCTGTTCACAAACGGGCCGCGTTCAACGTAAACGTTCATCGTACGGGCAAAATTGAAATTGCCCCCAATGTCGAACCGGAATTCACCTATTGCCCGAGAAAAGCCGAAAGCAAACTCCAACCCGCGTACGCGGTCGCTGTTAAGGTTCTCCTCCGGCAATGTACCGCCGAAAGTATTGGGGAGCGACACGTTCCGTATCGCGAGCAGTCCCGTGCGATCACGCTGATACATATCAAACTCCATATTAAGGCGGCCGTCAAACAATCCGAGGTCAACACCAATATCCGCTATACGTGATTGGAACCATGTTAAGCGTTCATTCACGATACCCGGTGCGGCTACACCAGACACATAGCTGCCATTAGAAAACTCATAGCCTCCGCCACCGCTCGTTGAGAAACCCGGTACGTACTGAAACGGGTTACCTGCATCCTGACCGACAAGGCCATACGATCCCCGCAGTTTCAAGTTGGATACAAAGGGGACCCCGTCTTTAAAGAAAGATTCTTCAGAAACACGCCAGCCCGCGGATACCACAGGAAATAAACCCCACCGCCTGTCGGGATGATACCGGTATGAGCCATCATAACGAGCGGCAATTTCCATCAGGTATTTACCTAGGTAATCGTAGGTAAACCTACCAATCACAGAACGGTTACCCCATTGGCTTTCCATGCCACTCGTTCGTTGATTGTTTTGATCACCCATATCGATCTGGTCGTTTGTAAAAAACTGGAACTCCCGGGAAAGGCCGGATGAGCGGGTCCAACCGTTCCGTTCCTCATATACCAATGTGGCTCCGATGTTATGTCGATCGGACAGCAACGTATTATATATTGCCTGGGCCTGTAAGCTGATCCGGTTCATGTCTGAATACCCGTTGCCCAGCACGGTCGGGTGTCGCAACGTTGCTGCATTGTATACATCCGCCGCAGCGTCATACGAATACAGCTTGTAACTTTTGGTTAACGACTTATTTAAGTAGTTATTGCCGTCGTAAGAAGCCACCCCTTTCAGCTGTAGCCCGTCAACAAAAGGAACCTTGTAAGTTAAGGTCACCGCCGATTGGAATTGTTTATTCACATCCTGCGTGTATCCGGAAATGTCAGGATCAGAGATGGCTACAGGATTGGAACTTTGTCCATCGGTGATATGGGTGGGATAATCGGGATTGCCATTAAGATACGGCTTATTGGTAGGCAGCGCGGAGATGGTTCCACGGATTATGTCGAATATGCTGTAACCCGCTCCATCTTTCCGGTCGTACCTACCTGCCAACTCCACGGTTGCCGATAGGTTGTTTGTAAGATCGGCTGTCAAATTTGTGCGGAACGTATACCGGTCGTAATTGATCGCATCGGATTTCAATAGCCCGTTGTCGTTAAGAAACCCAAAGCTGGAAAAATACCTTACTTTTTCTGAGCCTCCTTGTGCAGATAGCGTATGTTGTTGCTGGCCTGCCCAAGGTTTCATAGTCTCATCGTACCAATTGGTACTTTCATAACCCGGCATTCCCTGCTGATACTTCTCCAACTCTTCCTTTGAAATGTAAGGAGCGAGCCCTGCGTTGACCGCCGCATCATTCCGCATCTCCATCCATTGTGCTGCATTGGCAATCTCGGGCATGTCGGTTGGCGACTGCACGCCTACGACCACATTGTACTGAAATTGCGTTTTCCCCTGACTACCCTTTTTGGTGGTCACGATGATTACGCCATTTGCGGCATTCACGCCGTACACGGCCGCTGAAGCGTCCTTCAGTACAGAAATACTTTCAATATCGTCAGGGTTTAGCCGTTGAAATTCATTCCCCCCATCACGCACAATCCCATCAATTACATACAGGGGAGAGCCAAACCCCCGGATATTAATCATGGCATCAAAATCGCCTGGACCACCCGTATTCTGACGGATTTGTAATCCGGGCACCTTTCCCTGAAGTTTCTGTGCCAGGCTTGAGTGCGTGGTTGTCTGAATTTGATCAGCTTGGATAGTACTGATGGCACCCGTCAGGTTAGCCTTTTTTTGGGTCCCGTAACCCACCACCACAATCTCATCCAGTTGCTGATCCCGCGGAACTAGTACCACATCGATCCGGCCCCGTCCATTGACAGGCACACGTTGCTGCGCATAGCCCACAAAAGAAAAGACCAATGTATCGTTGTCGCTCACAGCGATCCGATAGGTTCCCTCGCTATCCGTGGATACACCGGAACCAGAATCGGACGTTGAAGACACAGACACACCGGCAAGCGGCTCACTTTCTGAGCGAACGGTGCCTGTTACAGTCACCTGCTCCTGATCGGTGATCTCTCCCAAATGTACGGCCAAAGCCTGCCCCCAAAAAACTGTGAAGGCGGTGCACGCTAAAATGCCTTTAGCGATTTGCCGAGCAAATAATTTCATTGCATTGTTCATCTTCGTTGGCATAATTTTCAAACCATTAAACTTTTAAACTATAATCGGGGTAGTGTCATCATTTTTTAAATTGGTTTCGTTGTCGCTGTATGCCCGAAACGAGCTGATTGTGCTTGTCAAAAGAAGTAGAAACCACAATCGTGACACCTTCCAACGATTCGATCGTCAAAGGGTGGTCTGCCGTATAGTTAGCCATACGGGCTCCGCTAATCGCCACGGTAAGATTTTTCGCGTTCCGAACGGTCATATAGTCGTACGACTTTCCTACCGTCGTAAGCGCCGGATTATGCCCGGAAAAAGCTTCCACATTGCTGATTGACAGGTGACCACTCCCCTCTACCAGTATCGGGTGGATATCGGTGACATGCCCCCCCGTATTTGCAATGATAGAGCCCTGTGCCACCATCCAGTTGCGGTTAAACGTATTTGCTCCTTTTTTATGAATCCCCAGGGTCACACAATCAAAATTAAAATTGGTAAGTTGTCCATATGACTCTTCCCCAAGCAGGATTCCCCCATAGGTCCCGAAGCAAAATACGTCCATCAGCTGAGCATTGTCGGTATGGTCAATCACATAGGCATACGTGCCATTGCGGATGACCGCATCCACCATAGCCTTGCCATATGTACGACCGAACCGTCGCATGATAGCCGGATTAACGTGACAATCAAGAATCCGCGGAATATCATAGCAGTAGTCAATTGCAATAAACTTCCCACTCAACGGATAGCCATAGCAATCCCTGATCAAAAGCAATTCGCAATGTTGCTCACGGGTTGCCCGGAAATTCATCGTTTCATATTCACCATAGAAAGTCAGCGATGAAAGTGTCACCCCTTCCACGCGTTGGTCGTTCGCCAACGTAATCGTTGGCGGATAGGTTATAATGCTGACAGGATCATCGAACGATTGATCAGGATACCAAAATTGAATATTCGAAATAGCCGTCCCGGATTGGACTGCAAGGAAGGGATGGGCATCGTCCGTAATTTTAATGAGGCTACCCACCGGTGCTTCCCGATCCGGATGTTTACTTCCGCGTGGAGAAACCGGACTTCCTCCGATTAAGCTCACATTCTGCTTCAGGATCACTCCCGAAGCAATATCATAGCCTTCGGCGGCAGGCTCCAGAAAAAGAACACCCCCCATGGAGGACGCTTCATCGATAGCTCGCTGTAAGTTAGCTCGGTTTACTTCTCCGGGGTTGGCCGGTAACACGTTGTAGTCACGGAGATTAACCCACCCGTGTTCACCTCCATGGATTAACCCTTCCCAACTTTCGGTCTGTGCCCTTGGATGGGCAACAGTGGCGGAAGCAAGTAGCGTTACCATCCACAACACAACCTTCATCCCTCGTCCGGAAACAGTCAGCAAGAGGTAAGTTCTCATAATTCTTATTTTTGGTTATCTAACAGGTGTTTCTCCCATGGAAAGTTCCAAGGTTCCACCAGCCAACAGTTGCTCGTGGGTAAAGAACAGTTCTTTCAGCTCTTCTCCATTAAGCACCGCACGTTGCACATAAACGTGCTGTGGAGTATTACCGGTTGCAACTACCTTGAACGTATTTCCGTTAGGCAACCGGATAGTAATCTCGTCAAACGAGGGGCTACCAATAGCGTAAACGGGCGCCCCAGGCGTCACCTGGAAAAATCCCATCATAGAAAACACAACCCAGGCCGACATGGCACCTCCATCTTCATCACCGGGCATCCCAAACAGGTTATCCGTAAACCAGGTATCAATCAGCGAACGGATACGTCTCTGCGTTTTCCACGGCGACCCCAGGTAATTGTAGAGATACGGAATATGAAGGCTGGGTTCGTTGCCCATCACAAACTGTCCTACCAATCCGGATGCATCCGGCTGAATCGCCCAAAACTTCCATTTGGGCAATCCCACCTCGGCGCGGAACAGGTCGTCAAGCTTTTCCTCCGCCGCTGCTTTGCCTCCCATCAGGTCAAACAATCCCTCCAGATCATGTTTAACATGCCAGTTATAGGTATAGGCGTTTACTTCCGTAAAATACTCCCGGCCCGACAAACTCGGATCGTACGGTTCGATCCATTCACCTGCCGCATTCTTAGGCCATACCATTCCTTTATCTTCACGAAAGACATTCCGATAAAATTGAGAGCGTTTCAGAAACAGGTCTTTTTCTTCACCGCGGCCCGCGGGTCCCGCAAGTTGCGCAATACACCAGTCGCTAAAACTGTTTTCAAGCGTCACGGATACGGCCTGCCGCTTCTCCCAATGGGGGTCAACCCGGTCAACCGTCTCCGGTTCTCCCGGCGCCAGCCCCGGCATATATCCATGTTCATTATAAAAATCATCCAGCACACTGCGGGGGCCGTTACGCCAGGGTAACAGGGTTGCCTCAAGCGAATTTTTGCGCAACCCTTCATATGCGGTTTTCACATCAAAATCACGTAGTCCCTTTGCCCAAGCATCGGCCATCCAAGCTGAGGCATGATTTCCCACCATGGCAGGCCAGTCACCGAAAGTGACCGCAAAGGAAGGCATCCACCCCGTTTGACGGTACATTTCTATATAGGACCTTATCATTGCCTGATCCTTCTCAGGGTCCAAAATCATATTCAGGGGATGATGCGCTATATACGAATCCCACACCCAATTATCGACATAAAAAGGTTCGTCAGATCGATGTACCTGATGATCGAACGCGCTGTAGTACTGCCCGTACTCATTGATATCAACCATGCGTTCATAGGTTCTGTACAGTGCTGTGTAAAATACGCGCTTTTTTGCGTCGTCCTGCCCTTTCACCTGAATCTTAGACAGCTCCCTCGCCCAAACGTTCTCAGCCTCCGCCCGCACCGACGCAAAACGTTTATGAGCCATTTCCTTTTCCAGATTGATCCTTGCCTGCTCAATGCTGATGTATGAAATCCCGTAACGTAGCTCGAGGGTCTGGTCGTTGGAAACTACGGTGGCCAATATATTTCGGCGGTTCTCTGGCCCACGCTCGTCTACCTGCTGTAAGGATCCATCGAATGTGGCGTAAAAAAAGACCTTCATTCCGTTATAATCTTCTTCCCCGCCCAAAGCCTGACCGCCCAACGCTTTGATAAATCCAGTAGCATTAACCACCGAGAAACGCAGGCGATGGGTAGACGACCCGTCTGCCCGCACCATTCGGAAAATACCGCTCTTAGAACCCGGAGCCACAGCCACCCGATCGTAATTACGCGCGTCGGTAACTTCATAGCTATATGGATGCGCTTCTTGATGATGGATGTGTATATACGATTGCCACGGATCGCCTTCCCCGAATACCGGTAAAAATGTAAAAGCTGTGCCGATACGATGCGAAATCACCGTCAGCGGAAACCCACTGATCCGATCGTCCAACTCGTCCTTCTTAAGGGGGTAAACCCGTAGCATGCTATTGGGCAGGTGCACCAGTGGCCTGGTAGGTTCAAGAATTAACCCAACCCCACCGATCGTCGGATCCACATACCTCAACACCCCCCGATCATTTGAATTGGTACAAGCACATAAGAAAAAATAGGCCGCTAAACAGATCGTCAATCTTCGCATACTTGTATTTACAGGTCCTAAAAATTGGTTATTCTTAATTTCTATAGCAAATATATAAATCAAACTTGTATATACAAGAAAAAAATAATAAATCGTGCCTTATATATTTGTTTTAAGGTTGTTATAGAATTAAAAAGAAGCTGATCAGGCATAAAAAATAATTATATTTGTATATACAAGTATTTATTAAAAACATTTCTCAATAAACACGATCATGTTGCGCCTACAAAAAACTACCTGTTACAAAGCAATGATTAAATACCTATTTTTGTGCCTAGACTGACTGACATGGCAAAAGAACTCAACACCCCCCTGTATAAAACCTTAATTGCCGATCTGAAAAAGCAAATCGACGACGGGCACTATAAAAAGGGCGACTTATTACCCTCGGAGAACGAGCTCTGCAAGCGTTACGGTACAACGCGCCCCACTGTCCGACAAGCCTTGGGAGAACTGATGCGGATGGGCTATATTATCCGCCATCATGGGAAGGGCAGCATTGTTTCGGAACCCAAAAACGGATTGGGCATCCTTTCTCTGAAGGGTTCAACAGCAGGCGTGGGCAAAAAGAACCTCCGAACCCAGATTCTGGTAAAGGCACACAAGACGAACTGGCCGGCAGACTTTCCCTATGAATTGTCTCCGGTACAGCATGAAGCAGGATGCATCTACCTATCCCGTCTGCGTCATGTAAACGGACTGCCTACCCTCTATGAAGAGACCTACATTACGGATATTAACCTACCCCGTTTTACCATGCATAATCTGGAAAAAAACTCACTGTTTGAAACACTGGGCAAGTATCATAAGGTAGAAATCAAGGAAGGCGAACAAAAAATATGGGCCGTAGCTGCCAGCGAGAACCTATCCGATCTGTTATCCGTTAAACAGGGCAAGCCCATACTCCACATGAAGCGCAGTATGCATACAAACAGACCCAATCTGATTATTTACTCGTTCCTTTACTGCAATACGGAAGAATATTTTATCCAGGATTACTTTTAGCCGTCCGGCGCGGACGCCGTTAAACCCGTTCAAATTTGTAAGGATATACATTTCCAGACGCCCACTGCGCCACATACAGATTTTCATCCTTATCTACACACACATCGTGAGGATGTACGAACAGCGGAGTATCCTGCACTAGTGTTTGGAGTTTGCCATCGCTGTAAACCGGTTCGGAACCACCGATATTCGAAACAACCCGATTCTGCTTATCCAAAATCGTTACAAAGCCTGACTTGGCGTTATTCATGTCGGGCGACCGTAACACGGCCGCATAGAGGAAATCTCCATGGATAACCGGACGACACACACATGCCCCGGGAACCTCAATGATTTCCATCAGCTCACCCGCCAACGTAAACCGCTTGAAGCAGCATCGTGTCCGGTCGGTTACCAATAGCGTAGTATTGCCGTTACGTTGGTCGATACATATGCCGTGTGCATTGTCCAAAAACCTGTCGCCCTCGCCGCGGCCGCCGAACCACCCTTTCAGCTTCCCATCGGCACTGTAGTGAAGAATGTACTGCTGCCCATAACCGTCGGCCACATAGATATCACCATTGGGAGCCACCGTCGTTTCGGTAGGGATATAGGCTTCCTTTTTATCATACAAGCCCGTCTCTTTTGGGAAGTCCAGTGTCATCACTACCTTCCCGTCCAAAGTCGTCTTATACACCTCATGGCGTTCGGTGTCGGTAATCAGAAGAAACTGATCACTGCCGGCACCGGCAATAGTTAAACCATGCGCCCCCGGATATTCGTTGCCCCAGCTGCCGATTAGCTTTCCTCGCGTGTTGTAAATCAATACGTTGTTTCGCGTTTCGTTGGTAAGCAGAAGAAGCCTGCCTTTGCTATCCTGTACCATCTCATGACAATCTTTCACTGGAAAGCGCGACTGATCCAACTCGCCCCAACCTTTCACCTGCCGGTACATTCGCCCGTTATGTCCGTAACGTGGAAATTTATCATTTTCGGAAAAAAGAGGTCGTACTGCCATAGACGATATTCCGATGGTTGTATGGCCAATGAAGGTTCTTCTGTTCATTTGGTATGATATTGTACAGGCTATAATCGTGTTGTCTCGACAAACATAACGAAAGCGGCTTTAATATACAAGTTTGCCCACGCATTACCGCCAGCACCCGTAACCGCTTATTTATTGCTGAATGACAATATGAAGATCTGATTTTCGTTTAAGTTAATGTGTTAACAGATAAAGAGAACCTCATGACCCGGAGCGTCCAGCCTATGATACTTTTTTTTATAAGTACCCTTTTTTACGTCGCCTGTAGTAACGATGCGCCGCTTGCCGAAAAACCTATCGAAACGCCCGAAAGCCCGGGTAAATGGAATGATTTTTCACTTTCTGAACCAAGCATTATCGACCAGTCGGGAGTAGACATGGAAGGGTATTGGCCGGATGGCAAAATATCCGTCCTCAGGGAAAATGGGTCGGAAAACTTTGTACTCTATTGGGCCGAAAATCGCAGTTTCCGTACAGAAGGTCACACACCGTTTCCCGAGGATCACATAAGTCAACTAAAACCCCGCGCGCGGGTTCTGGGAGTAGGAATCAATCATATCCCGGGATTTACCGATGGGGGGTCTTGGTTTATCGGCTTGAATCGACTACAAGACGAGAGGCTAGTAGGCTTTTTCCATGCGGAAAGCCGATGGGGAGGGCTAACAGCTTATAAGAGTATCGGTGTTGCGTACTCATCAGACAACGGTCATACGTGGACAAAGGGCGAGAAGATCTTGAATGTGAATTATACCAAACCCATTGAGGCGCAATGGAGTGGTCTTGGTGACGGATGTGTGGTCTATAACGAAGAGCTACAGCTATATATCTGTTACTACTCGGCGAATGTAGAAGGAGAAGATTACAAAATATGTATGGCCGCATCTCAGGATCCGCTTGGCTCACCGGGCACCTGGAAGAAATGGGATGGCCGGAATTTCACAATTGAGGGGTTTGACGGTGATACAGGTATCGGCGGAGTTGATCACAAAATTGCCGGACTAACCGCCCAGGCCGGCGCCAATCCGTCCGTTATGTGGAACGAATACCTGAAGCGTTGGATCATGGTATATGCCGGATGGAATAAGGTCCTTTACATGTCTTCTAGCGCTGACGGCCTCACATGGGAGCGCCCGTTAGCCATCACCAGTACTGCCGAAGAAACAGCCGGATACCCGAACCTGATCAGTGAGCAAGGCGACGCAAAGGGCGGACAAACCATAAAATTGTACTACGCCCGGAATCAGAATGCTGCTGGCATCAGACAATTTGCATACCGGACACTTACCTACAACGCGGCGGATTAGCTGAACAGTGGATACTCGTTTCCGGCTAGTCATGCTAATCCAGCTTAGTCAACACCACCGCATGGCATCCCGTCGATGCGGGAAAGTTCAGGCTTAGGCCATTCTTTTCGTCAGCTACCACTAAGGTAGCATACTCTTCTTGCCAGACCTGATCGTAAACCTTCAGGTCCCATTGTCCGGAAACACCTTCCAGTCGGGTAGTTG
>Ga0164243_10002020_pt1 | contig 33990 bp, 35 predicted proteins | sample OricompcompostOP_FD_108781 | JGI IMG/M metagenome (GOLD analysis project Ga0164243, IMG submission 108781) | Organic Plus compost microbial communities from Emeryville, California, USA - Original compost - Organic plus compost (OP) | ecosystem: Engineered > Solid waste > Mixed feedstock >... | reverse complement strand
GGCGCCCCCTGCAGGATTCGAACCTGCGCACACGGCTCCGGAGGCCGTTGCTCTATCCCCTGAGCTAAGGGGGCCTTGTGGGGATAGAGGTTACCAGGGGTTGGGGGTTGGGCGTGACGTGGTGGAAGAGCCGCACGTCGGCGATCGATTACCGCTAATGTCGCCGCCGTGACGCAGGCACAGGGACGGGTACTGGTCGTCGACGATGACGAGGTGATTCGCCAGCTCATCGCCGTCAATCTCACCTTGGAGGGGTTTGAGGTGGAGACGGCGGTGGACGGTCAGGACTGTCTGGAGCGGGTGGGGGACGTCAGGCCGGACGTCATCACGCTCGACGTGATGATGCCGAGGTTGGACGGGTGGGTTACGGCGCTGCGGTTGCGGGATGAGCCGGGGACGCGGCATATCCGCGTGGTGCTGATCACGGCGCGGGCGCAGGAGGATGATCGGCGGCGGGGGCATGAGATCGGGGTGGACGCGTATCTCACCAAGCCGTTCGATCCTTCGGAGCTGATTCGCGTGGTGCGGGAGCTCGCGGAGGCGGGGCCGGGGGAGGCTGAGGCGATCTGACGGCGGGGGTGCGTAAGGCGTCTCACTCGGCGGACGGCGGACGCGAGTGGATGGGCGGGTCGGCTAGCCTTTTCGGGTGACCCCGGCCCACCTCAGCGAGGCCGTCGTCGCAGCGGTTCGGTCGGCTGTCGACGACGGTGAGCTGGTGCTGTCCGGGGAGCGTCCGGATGGTGAGATGCCGGGCGTGGTGCCGGCGCCGGGTGGGGCGGAGGCCGACTACCTGAGCGCGGTGCCGCTGCGGCTGGCCGCGGTCAGTGGGCGGGCGGCGGAGGACGTGTCCCGGATGCTCGCGGAGCGGCTGCGGGCGGTGCCGGGAGTGGCCGGGGTGGATGTCACCGAGCGTGGGCACTGCGCGGTACGGCTGGGGGGTGCGGCGCGCGGGGAGCTCGTTGAGGCGATCGTTGCCTCCGGGGCGCGGTACGCGCGGTCGCGGGCGCTGGACGGGACCGAGGTCACCGTGGCGCGGGCCGGGAATCTCGGGCGGGCGCGTGACCTGGATCAGGCGCGGGCGTGGTTGGCCGCGGAGGTCGGCGGGGTGCTGACCGAGGCCGCGGGGGGACGGGTCACCTGGGTCGGGCCGGAGATCGTCGACGGTCCGGGGCAGGCGGTCACCGCGCTCCTGCACGCGGCCGGCACCGGGGGCACGCGGTACACGCTTCTGCGCACCGCACCGGGCGTACGGATCGAGCCGGCCGAGGCGGGCCGTGCGCACACCGACAATCCGGCGTACCTGGTCCGGTACGCCCACGCCCACGCCGCCGGCACCCTCCGCCAGGCCGCCGACCTCGGTATCACCCCGCACCCCGGGAACGGCCGGGACGGTACGACGGGCACCGTGGGCGCCCCGGGCCGTACGGCGGGCCCGGGCGGCGGGGCAGAGCCGGCCGGCAGCGCCGTTCTGGATGGTGCTCTGCTCTCCGCGGACGACGAGCGCCTGCTGATTCGGATGGCCGGGGATCTTCCCCGGCGGGTCGCCGTCGGCGCCGCGCGGCCGGGCACGTTCCCCCGGTATCTCGAGGAGCTTGCGGGCGCGTACCTCGGTTGGCAGGGGGGCGTGTTGCCGCGGGGGGATGAGAAACCCACGCGAACGCATACGGCGCGGGTGTGGCTCACGGCGGCGGTTCGTACGGCGCTTGCCACGGGGCTTGACCTCATCGGGGTCCCCGCGCCGGCCCGGATGTGAGCAGTTCGTACCGCCCCGCCGCCGGCCGGGGCTCGACCCGGATGTGAGGAAATGAGCCGTTACGCCCACCCTGCGGGACCCCGCCACGCCGATGTGCTGCCAGAGGAGAACCCGCCCGCGCCGCCGCGCGACCTGGACACGCTCGACCCGCACGTGTGGCCGCTGGGCGCCGCGCGCGGCACGGACGGTGTGGTCACGCTGGACGGCGCGGACGTACGCGACCTCGCGCAGCAGTACGGCACGCCGCTGTTCGTGATGGACGAGAACGATTTCCGGTCCCGTTGCCGCGACTACCGGGCGGCGTTCGCCGACGGCGACGTGTACTACGCGGCCAAGGCGTTCTGCGGCAAGGCGGCCATCCGGTGGGTCGACGAGGAGGGCCTCGGCCTGGACATCTGCTCCGGCGGCGAGCTGGCCGTGGCGAAGGCCGCGGGGTTCCCGGCGGAGCGCATCGCGATGCACGGCAACAACAAGTCGCCCGCCGAGCTGGCCGCCGCGGTCGAGTACGGCGTGGGCCGCATCGTCCTCGACTCCTACGAGGAGATCGCCCGCCTCGGCTATCTGGCCGACCAGAAGGGCATCCGCCAGAAGGTGCTCGTCCGCGTGACCACCGGCGTCGAGGCGCACACGCACGAGTTCGTGGCCACCGCGCACGAGGACCAGAAGTTCGGCTTCTCGCTGCACTCCGGCGCCGCGGCCGAGGCGGTACGCCGGGTCCTCGCGCTGCCGCAGCTCGAGCTGGTCGGCCTGCACTCCCACATCGGCTCGCAGATCTTCGACACCGCCGGCTTCGAGACCGCCGCGCGCCGCGTCGCCGGGCTGCTCGGCGAGATCCGCGACGAGCACGGCCTGGAGCTGCCGGAGCTGGACCTCGGCGGCGGCTTCGGCATCGCGTACGTTCCGGAGGACGACCCGCTCGACGTCAAGGTGCTGACCGAGAACCTGCGCGAGATCGTGGACCGCGAGTGCAAGGCGACCGACCTGCCCATGCCGCGGCTGACGATCGAGCCGGGCCGCGGCATCGTCGGGCCGGGCACGGTCACGCTGTACGAGGTGGGCACGGTGAAGGACGTCGACGGGCTGCGCACGTACGTGAGCGTCGACGGCGGCATGAGCGACAACGTGCGCACCGCCCTGTACGGCGCCGAGTACTCCTGCGTGCTGGCCTCACGTACGTCGACCGCCGAGCCGATGCTGTCCCGCCTGGTCGGCAAGCACTGCGAGTCCGGTGACATCGTCGTACGGGACCTGTACCTGCCCGCGGACGTGACCGCCGGCGACCTCGTCGCGGTGGCCGCCACGGGGGCGTACTGCCGGTCGATGGCCAACAACTACAACCTGCTGCCCCGGCCGGCGGTGGTCGCCGTACGGGACGGGCAGCACCGCGAGATCATGCGCCGGGAGACCGAAGACGACCTGCTACGGCTCGACGTCGGCTAGGCGAGGGGAAGCATGGAACCGCTGAAGGTGGCCCTGCTGGGCTGCGGGAACGTGGGGTCGGAGGTCGTACGGCTGCTCGGCGAGCAGGCGTCCGACCTGACCGCCCGGGTCGGCGCGCCGCTGGAGCTGGCCGGGATCGCGGTACGGCGGCCGGGCCGAAAACGCGGGGTGGCCGCCGACGCGTCGCTGTTCACCACGGACGCGATGGCGCTGGCCACCCGGGACGACGTGGACATCGTGGTCGAGGTGATCGGCGGGATCGAGCCCGCGCGGTCGCTGCTCCTCGCGGCGATGAAGGCCGGTAAGTCGGTCGTGACGGCGAACAAGGCGCTGCTGGCCGCCGACGGCGCGACCGTGCACGCCGCGGCGGCCGAGTACGGCGCCGACCTGTACTACGAGGCCAGCGTGGCGGGCGCGATCCCGCTGCTGCGGCCGCTGCGCGAGTCGCTGGCCGGCGACCGGGTGCACCGGGTGCTCGGCATCGTCAACGGGACGACGAACTACATCCTCGACAAGATGGACACCTCCGGCGCGGGCTTCTCCGACGCGCTCGACGAGGCGCAGGAGCTGGGGTACGCCGAGGCCGACCCGACCGCGGACGTCGAGGGCTTCGACGCCGCCGCGAAGGCCGCGATCCTCGCCGGCCTGGCCTTCCACAGCCGGGTCACCGCCGCGGACGTGCACCGCGAGGGCATCACCGAGATCACCGCGTCCGACATCGCCAGCGCGCGCGAGATGGGCTGCGTGGTGAAGATGCTGGCGATCTGCGAGAAGTCCGAGGACGGCCGCAGTGTGGGCGTACGGGCGCACCCGGCGATGATCCCGCGCCGGCACCCGCTGGCCGGCGTCGGCGAGGCGTACAACGCCGTCTTTGTCGAAGCCGAGTCCGCGGGCCGGCTGATGTTCTACGGCGCCGGCGCGGGCGGCGCGCCGACGGCCAGCGCGGTGCTCGGCGACGTGGTCGCGGTGGCCCGCAACCGGCTGTCCGGCGCTCGCGGGCCGGAGGCGTCCACGTACGCGGACCTGCCCGTACGTCCGATGGGCGAGGCCGTCACGCGCTACCACGTGGCGCTCGACGTGGCCGACACCCCCGGCGTGCTGGCCGCGGTCGCGCAGGCCTTCGCGCGGCACGGCGTGTCCATCCAGGCGGTGCGCCAGGAGGGGAGCGGCGAGGACGCGCAGCTCGTCATCGTGACCCACCGCGCGCCGGACGCCGCGCTCGCCGCGACCGTCACCGAGCTGCACGGCCTGGACATCGTCCGCGCCGTCGCGAGTGTGATGCGCGTCGAGGGCGAAGACCCCCCTACTTGAGGGCGCTTTGCGCCGTCTCGGCCCTGGGGGGCCTCGCTTGGCGCGCGCCCTCGGGCCGCCTGTCGCGTCGACTGACGGCCCGAACGGCGCTTGCAAGCTGCGGCGTGCGTCGTGGGGGGCCGCCGGTCGGCTCCGTTTCGGCGGCGACCGGTTCTCAGCCGGACAGTTCGGCGCTTGCCGGGCCGAATAGCCGTACCGCCCAATAGAATGTCGATAATCGCAGGTCACCGCAGAATCCGGAGCGGCCAGATGAGTACCACCCCGTGGCGTGGCGTGATCGAGGAGTACCGCGAGCGGTTGCCCGTCACGACGGAGACGCCCGTCGTCACGCTGCTCGAGGGGGGCACGCCGCTGCTGCCCGCGCGCCGGCTGTCCGCGCTGACGGGCAGTGAGGTGTACCTCAAGGTCGAGGGGGCCAACCCGACCGGGTCGTTCAAGGACCGCGGCATGACGGTGGCCATCTCCAAGGCGGCGGGGTCCGGCGCGAAGGCGGTGATCTGCGCGTCCACCGGCAACACGTCCGCCAGCGCGGCGGCGTACGCGGTGCGCGCCGGCATGACCTGCGCGGTGCTCGTACCGCAGGGCAAGATCGCGATGGGCAAGCTGGCGCAGGCGCTGGTGCACGGCGCCAAGTTGCTCCAGGTCGACGGCAACTTCGACGACTGCCTGGAGCTGGCCCGCAAGCTGGCCGTCGACTACCCGGTCGCGCTGGTCAACTCGGTCAACGCCGACCGCCTGCAGGGCCAGAAGACCGCCGCGTTCGAGGTGGTCGACGCGCTCGGCGACGCGCCGGACGTGCACTGCCTGCCGGTCGGCAACGCCGGCAACATCACGGCCTACTGGATGGGCTACAAGGAGTACCGCGCGGCCGGCGTCAGCACGACCGCCCCGCGCATGCTGGGCTTCCAGGCCACCGGCGCGGCACCGATCGTGAACGGCGCCCCGGTGAAGTTCCCGCAGACGATCGCCACCGCGATCCGCATCGGGAACCCGGCGTCGTGGACGCTGGCCGAGCAGGCGCGCGACGAGTCCGGCGGCGCCATCGAGGCGGTCACCGACCGGCAGATCCTCGCCGCGTACCGGCTGCTGGCCCGCGAGGAGGGCGTGTTCGTGGAGCCGGCGTCGGCGGCCGGGGTGGCCGGGCTGCTGCAGGCGTACGAGCAGGGCGTCGTCGCGCCCGGCTCGCGGGTGGTGTGCACGGTGACCGGAAACGGCCTGAAGGACCCCGACTGGGCGCTGTCCGGAACGCCGAACCGTACGGCCGTCCGGGTCGACGCCCACGAGGTGGCCACCGCCCTCGCCCTGGCCTGACCGCACCGCAACGAGAGCAGACGATGCAGTTCCTTCCCGCTCCGGTGCACGTACGCGCACCGGCCACCAGCGCGAACCTCGGCCCCGGCTTCGACGCCCTCGGCCTCGCCCTGGCCCGGTACGACCGGGTCACCGCGCGGATCGCCGACGGGCCCACGTACGTCGAGGTCGGCGGCGAAGGCGCGGGCGAGGTGCACGACGGCGAGGACCATCTGGTCGTACGGACGATGCGGCGTACGTTCGACGCGATCGCCGAGCTGACCGGGTCCGGCCGGGAACGCCCGGGACTGCGGCTCCGGTGCGCCAACGCGATCCCGCACGGCCGCGGGCTCGGCTCGTCGGCCGCCGCGATCGTCTCGGGCATCCTGGCCGCCCGCGCGCTGGTCGCCGGCGGCCCCGAGGTCTTCCCCGAAGAGCGGGTGTTCGCGCTGGCCACGGCCATCGAGGGGCATCCGGACAACGTGGCGCCGTGCGTCACCGGGGGAGTGGCCACCGGATGGACGGAGGACGGCGGGAACGGGCGGACGATCCTGCTGCGGTTCGACACGCACCCGTCGGTGGCTCCGGTCGCCTGTATCCCGTCCAACCGGCTGTCCACCGAGGCGGCCCGCGGGCTGCTGCCGGCGACCGTGCCGTTCGGCGACGCGGCGGCCAACGCGGCCCGCGCCGCGCTGCTGCTGCCCGCCCTGACCACCCGGCCCGACCTGCTGTTCGACGCCACCGAAGACCGTCTGCACCAGGTGTACCGGGCGGCCGCCATGCCGGACAGCTACGAGCTGATGACCCGGCTGCGCAAGTCCGGTGTGCCGGCGGTGATCTCCGGGGCGGGACCGACGGTTCTGGCGTTCGGAGACCCCGCTGACGTCGATTCGGTTGCCGCCGAAATGGGTATGGACTGGGCAATACGCCCACTCGACGTCGACCGAGACGGCGCGTGCGTGCTGCCTTCCGAAACGCCGTAGCGATACGACACTCACACTCTGGGGAATAGCGGTGTGCCGTAGTGGTGTTAACCTGGGTGCCGCACCAGATGCCCCGTACAGGGGATCGTGCACGTCAGCGACGTCGTTTCTTCTCCAGCATCTGCCTGAGCGGAGCTGTGTCGGCGGCGCAATCGACAGTCGTCACCCCTGGTCCCAGCACCTGGGATCATGGGAACCGGCGAATTCGCGCGAGCGTCAAACCCCGACCATCTGGACGAAGTGCGAACCCCTGCTCCACACCTGTGGACGTACGGGGTGGAGCCCGATCCGGCTCCCCCGCCGGATCACACCGCCGGGTCGGCCGGCCGAGCCATACGGCCGACGCCCGCTCCCTGGGAAGGACCCTTAGTGAGCGACACCACCGAACTCGTCACGGACGCGTCGAGTCCGCGTGACGCAGCCCCCGCCGCAAGCGGAAACGAGACCGGTACAGACGCGGGCACCGGCTCGCGGCGTCGCACCGGCACCGGCCTGGCCGCCAAGCGGCTCCCCGAGCTTCAGCAGCTGGCCGGCAGCCTCGGCATCACCGGCACCGGCCGGATGCGCAAGAGCCAGCTCATCGCCGCGATCCAGGAGCGCCAGGGCGGCGGCGCCGCCGACTCCGCTCCGGCCGCTCCGGCCGATGCGTCCGACGAGAAGCCCGCGCGCCGTTCCCGGTCCCGCGCCCGCGCGACCGCCGACGGCGACGGTGCCGCTACGGCCGCCCCGGCCGTGAAGGCCGAGGAGAGCGCGGTCCAGGTGGACCCCGCGCCGGTACAGGAGCAGCTGCCCGGCGACAAGCCGGCGGGCGGCGACGGTGAGAAGTCCGATGGTGAGCGCCGCGAGCGCCGCCGGGGCCGTGACGGCAACCGGCGCGACGGCAACCGCGGCGGCGACGGCAACCGCGGTGAGAAGTCCCAGGGCGAGAACAAGCAGAACGACCAGCGCCAGGGCGGCGGTGGCGGCGACCGCGACCAGCGCCAGGGCGGCGGGAACCGGCAGCAGAACCAGCAGGGCGGCGGCAACAACAACCGGCAGGACAACCGGGACCGCGACCGGGACGACGACTCCGGTGGCGGCCGGCGGCGCCGCGGCCGGTTCCGCAACCGGGACCGGCGCCGCGAGCGCATGGACACCGAGCCGGTGATCAGCGAGGACGACGTCCTCATCCCGATCGCCGGGATCCTCGACATCCTCGACAACTACGCGTTCGTCCGCACCACCGGCTACCTTCCCGGCCAGAACGACGTGTACGTCTCGCTCGCGCAGATCCGCCGCAACGGGCTGCGTAAGGGCGACGTCATCGAGGGCGCCGTACGGCAGCCGCGCGAGGGCGAGCGCAAGGAGAAGTACAACGCGCTGGTCCGGCTGGACAAGGTGAACGGCCTGGAGCCGGAGCACTCCAAGTCCCGCCAGGAGTTCAACAAGCTGGTCCCGCTGTACCCGCAGGAGCGGCTGCGGCTTGAGACCGAGCCGAACGTGCTGACCACGCGGATCATCGACCTGGTGTCGCCGATCGGCAAGGGCCAGCGCGGGCTGATCGTCTCGCCGCCCAAGGCCGGCAAGACGATGATCATGCAGGCGATCGCCAACGCGATCACCCGTAACAACCCCGAGTGCCACCTGATGGTCGTGCTGGTCGACGAGCGTCCCGAGGAAGTCACCGACATGCAGCGGTCGGTGAAGGGCGAGGTCATCCACTCCACGTTCGACCGTCCGGCCGAGGACCACACGACGGTCGCCGAGCTGGCCATCGAGCGGGCCAAGCGGCTCGTCGAGATGGGCCACGACGTGGTCGTGCTGCTGGACTCGATCACCCGCCTGGGCCGCGCGTACAACCTGGCCGCCCCGGCGAGCGGGCGCATCCTGTCCGGTGGTGTGGACTCCACGGCGCTGTACCCGCCGAAGCGGTTCTTCGGCGCCGCCCGCAACATCGAGAACGGCGGCTCGCTGACGATCCTCGCCACCGCGCTGGTCGAGACCGGCTCCCGGATGGACGAGGTCATCTTCGAGGAGTTCAAGGGCACCGGCAACATGGAGCTGCGGCTGCGCCGCGAGCTGGCCGACAAGCGGCTCTTCCCGGCGGTGGACGTGGACGCGTCCTCCACCCGTAAGGAAGAGATCCTCATGTCGCCGGAGGAGCTGCAGATCGTCTGGAAGCTGCGCCGGGTGCTGCACGCGCTCGACGTCCAGCAGGCGCTGGAGCTGCTCACCGAGAAGATGAAGGAAACGAAGAGCAACGCCGAGTTCCTGCTCCAGGTGCAGAAGACCACCTGAGTACGGGAATGCCTGGTGGCCGGACCGTGTTCACTGGTCTGGCACACTGGTTCGGTACACGCTGCGGTACCGGTTCACGCCGCGAGTACGGCGACCCGGAACCGCCAAAGGCGAGGAGCCCTCATTGAAGCCTGAGATCCACCCCGAGTACGTCGAGACCACCGTGACGTGCACCTGCGGGAACACCTTCACGACCCGGAGCACCGCGCCGAACGGCGTCATCCACGCCGACGTCTGCTCCAACTGCCACCCGTTCTACACGGGCAAGCAGAAGATCCTGGACACCGGTGGCCGGGTGGCCCGCTTCGAGCGCCGTTTCGGCAAGAAGAAGTAACCACTCCCACACAACCGGTACGTACACCGATACGTTCGGTGAACAGGGCGGCGTCGACCGGCGGCTATGCTGGGCGACGCCGCCCACCCGCATCCGGCCTCCATCGGCCCAGACTGGAGACGGTTTGTACGACTCTGTGAAGGATCTTCTCGACGAGTACGCCGACATCGAGGCGCGACTCGCCGATCCCGCCGTGCACGCCGACCAGAACGAGGCACGCCGGCTCGGCAAGCGGTACGCCGAGCTGCGTCCGATCGTGAACACCCAGCGTGAGCTGGAGCGGGTGCGGAGCGACATCGAGGCCGCCCGGGAGCTGGCCGCCGAGGACGCGGCGTTCGCCGCCGAGGCCGAGCAGCTGGAGACCCGCGAGGCGGAGCTGGGCGAGCGGCTGCGCGTGCTGTTGGTGCCGCGCGACCCCAACGACGACAAGGACGTCATCCTCCAGATCAAGGCGGGCGAGGGCGGCGAGGAGTCCGCGCTGTTCGCCGGCGACCTGCTGCGCATGTACCTGCGGTACGCCGAGCGTGAGGGCTGGAAGACCGACGTCCTCGACTCCACCCCGTCGGACCTGGGCGGCTACAAGGACGTCACGGTCGCGGTGAAGACCCGCGGCCACGCCGCCGCCGACGACGGGCCGCCGGCCGGGGTGTGGGCGAAGCTGAAGTACGAGGGCGGCGTGCACCGCGTGCAGCGGGTGCCGGTGACCGAGTCGCAGGGCCGTATCCACACGTCCGCGGCGGGCGTGCTGGTGATGCCCGAGGCCGAGGAGGTCGACGTCCAGATCGACCCGAACGACCTGCGCATCGACGTGTTCCGGTCCTCCGGCCCGGGCGGGCAGAGCGTGAACACCACGGACTCCGCCGTACGGATCACGCACAACCCGACCGGCGTGGTCGTGTCGTGCCAGAACGAGAAGAGCCAGCTGCAGAACAAGGAGCAGGCGATGCGCATCCTGCGCGCCCGGCTGCTGGCGCTGGCCCAGGAGGAGGCGGACGCCGCGGCCGCGGCCGAGCGGCGCAGCCAGGTCCGTACGGTGGACCGGTCCGAGCGGGTGCGCACGTACAACTTCCCGGAGAACCGCATCTCCGACCACCGCGTCGGCTACAAGGCGTACAACCTGGACCAGGTGATGGACGGCGAGCTCGAGGGCGTGATCGGCGCCCTGGTGGAGGCCGACCTGGCGGAGAAGCTGGCCGCGCACCGATGATCGAACAGTCCGCCACCGTGAACGTGCTGCTCAACGAGGTGGCGCGGGCGACGTTGCGGCTCGCGGAGGCCGGGGTGGCCTCGCCGCGCGCGGACGCCGAGGAGCTGGCGGCGTACTTCCACGGGGTGCGCCGCGGCGAGCTGCACACGGTCGCGGACTCCGACTTCGACATGCGGTTCTGGGAGGGCGTGGCGCGCCGCGCCGCCCGCGAGCCGCTCCAGCACATCACCGGCCGCGCGTACTTCCGGTACATCGAGGTCGCGGTCGGGCCGGGCGTGTTCGTGCCGCGGCCGGAGACCGAGATCGTGGCCGGCTGGGCGATCGACACGCTGCGCGCCATGGACGTCGCGGACCCGCTGGTCGTCGACCTCGGCACCGGTTCGGCGGCCATCGCGCTGGCCATCGCGCAGGAGGTGCCGCGTTCGCGCGTGCACGCCGTCGAGGTGACCCCGGAGGCGTACGGCTGGGCGCGGCGGAACATCGACGCCGCACCGGAGCCGGCGCGCCGCGTCGAGCTGCACCACGCCGACCTGCACGACTGCCTGCCGGAGCTGGACGGCCGGGCGGACCTGGTGATCAGCAACCCGCCGTACGTCCCGACCGGCGAGCGCGTACGGATGACGCCGGAGGTGCTCGAGCACGACCCGCCGGCCGCGCTGTGGGCGGGCTCGGACGGGCTCGACGCCATCCGCGTACTGGAGGGCACGGCGCGGCGGCTGCTGCGGCCGGGCGGCTGCTTCGTCGTCGAGCACGGCGACGGCCAGGGCCCGGCGGTCTTCTGGCTGTTCCCGGAGGAGCGCGGCTGGGTGGACGTCCGCAACCGCAAGGACCTGACCCGCCGGGACCGGTTCGTCACGGCCTGGCGCGCGGAGGAGTGAACCCCAGCGCGCGGGAGATCGCGCGCGCGGTGGCCCGGACGGCCGGCTCGTAGCTCTGCGGCCGCGGGGTGGCCGCCGGGACGATGATCGACACCGCGGCGATCACCTGCTCGGTGTGGTCACGTACGGCGACCGCGATCGAGGAGACCGCGGCGGGCCGGTGCCGGGTGAACGCCACGAGGCCGCGGCGGCGTACGTCGGCGAGCTGGCGGCGCAGCGTACGGGCGGCCTCGGCGTCGAGGGCGGCGAGCCGCTCCTCGCGGACCTCCTCGTCGGCGAAGGCCAGCAGCACCAGGCCGACGCCGGTGTCGCACAGCGGCATGCGGCCGCCGACCCGGTAGTCGATCTCCACGGCGTCCCGCGTGGACAGCCGCTCGACCAGCAGCGCCTCCGCGCCGTCCCGTACGGCCAGCAGCACGTGCTGGCGGGTGACCTCGTGCAGGTCCTCCAGGTACGGCAGGGCCACGTCGCGCAGGCCGTGGCTGCGCGGCGCGAGCGAGGCGATCTCGAACAGCCGCAGCCCGATGACGTACCGGCCGGCGGCGTCGCGCTCCAGCGCGCCCCAGGCGTACAGCCGGGCGGCCAGCCGGGACGTGCTGCTCGGCGGCATGCCGGTGCGCCGGCTCAGCTCCATCAGGCCCAGCGCGCGGTGCTCCGTGCTGAACGCGGCCAGCAGCGCGAGCGCCCGGTCGACCACCGGGTCGCCGTTCTTCGGGCGTACCACACCCCGAGTCTGCCATTCAATGGAACGCTCGATGACGCGTTACCGGCCCGTCAACAAGATGGTCGGTATGACCGCACAGTACGTACCGCAGGGGGACGCGCTACCGGGACGGCCGGCGCCGTACTTCCTGGACGCCGGCGAGGGCGAGCGGGCGCACCTGTTCGACTCGCTGTTCACCGTGCTGCTCAGCGGCGAGGAGACCGAGGGCCAGTTCGGCGTGTTCACCATGGAGGCGCCGCGCGGCGAGACCGTACCGGTGCACCGGCACGCGGACGTGCACGAGATCTTCTTCGTCCTCGACGGCCGGATCCGCGTGTTCCTGGAGGACGCCGACGGGCAGCGCACCGACCGGCTGCTCACTCCGGGCGACTTCGGTTACGTACCGGCCGGTCTGCTGCACACGTTCCGCGTCGAGTCGCACCGCGGCAAGTGCCTCGGCGTGAACACCGGCGGCTTCGAGCGGTTCTTCGCCGCGGCGGGGGAGCGGACCACCGATCGGGTGCCGCCGGTGCCGCACGTGGTGCCCTCGCCCGAGCGGCTGGGCGCCGCCGCGCGTGCGTACCGCAACGAGTTCCACCCCGATGTGCGGCTCGATGGCTGAGCGCACGCCGGACCGGCTGCTCGGCGAGGTGCTGGCGCAGGTCAAGACCGAGGACGCGCGGCTGGCGGAGATCGTCACGGCCGCCGTCACGCACCTGCACGCGTTCGTACGGGAGGTGCGGCCGACCGAGGACGAGTGGCTGCGCGGCCTGGACTTCCTGGTCCGTACCGGCCACACGTGCACGGCGACCCGTAACGAGTTCATCCTGCTGTCCGACATGCTCGGGCTGACCTCGGCGGTGGACGACGTGAACCACGACGGGCCGGACGGGGCGACGCCGTCGTCGGTCGAGGGCCCGTTCCACTCGCCGGCGCCGCCGCGCGAGCTCGGCGCGGACATCGCGGAGGGCCCGGAGCGGGGCCGCGCCGCGCCGATGGTCATGCACGGCAGGGTCACCGACCGCGCGGGCGCGCCGGTCGCCGGGGCGGCCATCGACGTCTGGCAGGCCGACGACGCCGGTCACTACGACACGCAGGACCCGCAGCAGCCGCCCGGCAACCTGCGCGGGCTGTTCCGCACCGGCGCGGACGGCCGGTACTGGTTCCGGTCGGTGCTGCCGTCCAGCTACCCGGTGCCCACCGACGGGCCGGTCGGCGGCCTGCTCACCGCGCTCGGCCGGCACCCGATGCGGCCCGCGCACGTGCACCTGCGCGTCGAGGCGGACGGGTACCGGCCGCTGACCACGCACGTGTTCGTGGCGGGCGACCCCTACATCGGGTCCGACGCGGCGTTCGCCGTCAAGGACGCGCTGATCGTCGAGCCGGTGCCGGTCGAGGACCCCGAGGCGATCCGGCGGCGGCGGACGGCCGGGCCGTTCCTGGACCTCCCGTTCGACATCCGCCTCGCGGACGCGGACGCCCGATGAGCGGCCGCGTCCCCGTGCTGATCGCCGGGGGCGGGCCGAGCGGGCTGGCCGCGGCGATCGAGCTCGGGCGCGCGGGCGTGCGCTGCGTGGTCGTGGAGCCGCGCCGTACGGTCACCGGCGACCGGCCGCGGGCCAAGACCACCAGCGCCCGCACGATGGAGCTGCTGCGCCGCTGGGGCCTGGCCGGGCGGGTGCGGGCGGCCGCGCCGCTGCCCGTGTCGTACGCGCAGGACGTGGTGTTCTGCACCAGCCTCACCGGTACCGAGCTCACCCGCTTCGGTAACGCGTTCGGGCTGCACGCCGAGCGGCGCGAGGAGTTCGCGGAGTGCGGCCAGCAGATCCCGCAGCCGGAGGTGGAACAGGTGCTGCGGGCCGCCGTCGCGGAGCTGCCCACGGTGGACGTCCGGTACGGCCACCGGCTGGTCGCGGCCGAGGACGGGCCGGACGAGGTGCGCGCGGAGATCGCGGACGCCGGCGGCCGGGTCACCGAGGTGCGCGCGGGCTACCTGCTCGGCTGCGACGGCGCGGGCGGGGTGAGCCGGGCGGCGATCGGGGCGGAGTACGCCGGCGGGAGCGGCGAGCTGCCCAACCTCAACGTCACGTTCCGGGCGCCGGGGCTGACCGGCGACGCGCTGTGCGCCCGCGCCGTGCACTACTGGGTGATCGGCGCCGAGACCGGCGGCATCGCCGGGCCGATGGATACCGGCGGCACCTGGTGGGCCATCGCGCAGGGCGTACGGGAGGGCGACGCGGATCCGGCCGCGCTGGTCCGGAGCATGATCGGGCGGGACCTCGACGTCGAGGTGCGCGCGACCGACCCGTGGGTGGCGCGGATGCTGCTCGTCGACCGGTACCGGGGCGAGCGGATCTTCCTGGTCGGCGACGCCGCGCACCTCAACCCGCCATGGGGCGGCCACGGCTTCAACACCTGCGTGGGCGACGCGGTCAACCTCGGCTGGAAGCTGGCCGCGGTGCTGCGCGGCTGGGGCGGGCCGCGGCTGCTTGACAGCTACGAGCCGGAGCGGCGGCCGGTGGCGCGGCAGACGATCAGCGACGCGTCGGCGCAGGAGTCCCGGCTGGCGCGGGCGTTCGCGCGGGCGGACCTGGACGCGGCCGGACCGGAGGGGGCGGCGCGGCGGGCCGAGGTGGCGGCGGCGCTTGAGGCCAAGCGGGGGGAGTTCCACAGCCTGGGACTGGTGCTGGGGTACCACTACGCGGGGTCGCCGGTGATCGTGGACGACGGGTCGCCGGTGCCGCCGCACGCGCCGTTGACGTACCACGGGTCGGCGCGGCCGGGCGCGCGGCTGCCGCACCGGTGGCTGGCCGGGGGCGTCTCGCTGTACGACCGGCTGGGGGACGGGTTCACGCTGCTGCGGCTGGATCCTCGCCGGGACGTGGCCGGGTTCCGGCGGGCGGCGGGGGCGCGGGGGGTGCCGCTGACCGTGCTGGACGTGCCGCTGGACGTGGCGGCGTACGGGGCGCCGCTGCTGCTCGTACGGCCGGATCAGCATGTGGCCTGGCGCGGTTCGGACACCGCCGATCCGGGTGCCGTTCTCGACACCGTACGTGGTGGGCAGGTCGGCTAGGCTCGGTCAGCGACCAATCCGAGGAGGAAGGACACCGGACGTGAGCCGTCGGTACGACTGCACGGACGCCGATGAACGGGCGACGGGGATCCGGGAGGCCGCGTACGCGGTACGCCGCGGCGAGCTGATCGTGCTGCCGACGGACACCGTGTACGGCATCGGCGCCGACGCGTTCTCGCCGCTGGCGGTCAGCGAGCTGCTGCGGGCCAAGCGCCGCGGCCGCGACATGCCGCCGCCGGTGCTGGTCGGCACGCCCAAGGCGGCGACCGCCCTGATCGAGGACCTGGGCCCGGACGGCCAGAACCTGATCGACGCGTTCTGGCCCGGCGCGCTGACCATCATCTGCCGCGCCAACCGCAGCCTGGCCTGGGACCTCGGCGACACGAAGGGCACCGTGGCCGTCCGCATGCCGGACCACGAGATCGCCATCGAGCTGTTGAAGCAGACCGGCCCCCTGGCCGTCAGCAGCGCCAACCTGACCGGCAACGACGCCGCCGCCACGGCCGAGGAGGCGGAGACCCAGCTCGGCGACGCGGTGGAGCTGTACCTCGACGCCGGCCGCTGCGACGACAACATCCCCAGCACCATCGTCGACCTGACCGGCCCCACCCCCCGCATCCTCCGCCAGGGCGCCCTGAGCCAAGACCGTCTGGCCGAGGTCGCCAGCAGCGTGATCGCCGACTGACCACCCGGGGGAGCCCTCGCTACGCGAGCCCGCCCCGCGAGGCCGTCATCGCCGCCCGGAATCGTGCGCGACGCCCAGAAGCGCCCCTGCCGTACAGTTGGACGCGACCGGGGACCGGCCCCGGTTCGTACTCGGGGTTCTTCGATGGCGCGTCCGCAGTTTTGGGGACCGGACTTCGCGGCGCTTCGCGACCGGGATCCCGAGATCGCCGACGTCGTGCTCGGGGAGCTGGCCCGTATTCGGGGCGAGTTGCAGCTCATGGCCAGTGAGAACCTGGCCTCGCCCGCCGTCCTCGCCGCGCTCGGGTCGACGCTCACCGACAAGTACGCCGAGGGCTACCCCCGCCGGCGCTTCTACCCGGGCTGCGAGGTGGTCGACCGGGCCGAGGAGCTGGCCGTACGCCGGGCCCGCCGGCTGTTCGGCGCCGAGCACGCCAACGTGCAGCCGAACTCCGGCACCAGTGCCAACCTGGCCGCGTACGCCGCCCTGCTGCGCCCGGGCGACACCCTCCTGGCCATGGCCATCGGCCACGGCGGCCACCTCTCGCACGGCAGCCGCGCGAACTTCTCCGGACGCTGGTTCGACGTCGTCTCCTACGGCGTGCGCCGCGACACCGAGCTGATCGACTACGACGAGGTCCGCGACCTCGCGCTGCGGCACGAGCCCAAGCTGATCGTCTGCGGCGCCACCAGCTACTCCCGGCACATCGACTTCGCCGCCTTCCGCGCGATCGCCGACGAGGTCGGCGCCCAGCTGATGGTGGACGCCGCGCACTTCATCGGCCTGGTCGCCGGCGGCGCCGCGCCGTCGCCGGTCCCGTACGCCGACGTCGTGACGTTCACCACCCACAAGGTGCTCCGCGGCCCGCGCGGCGGCATGATCCTCTGCCGCAGCGACCTGGCCTCCCGCATCGACAAGGCGGTGTTCCCGTTCGTCCAGGGCGGCCCGTTGATGCACGTCATCGCGGCGAAGGCGGTGGCGCTCGCGGAGGCCCTCGAACCGGCCTACGCCGCGTACGCCGCCCAGGTCGTGGCGAACGCGCGCGCCCTCACCGCCCGGCTCGCCGCCCGCGGTCTGCGGCCGGTCACCGGCGGTACCGACACCCACCTGGCGCTCCTCGACCTGAACGCCATCAAGATCACCGGCATCGAGGCGGAACGGCTGTGCGCGCGGGCGGGCGTGGTGTTGAATGCCAGTGCGATCCCCTACGATCCACAGGCGCCGGCCGTATCCTCGGGCATCCGCGTGGGCACGCCCGCCGTGACCACACAGGGGATGCGTGAAGAGGAGATGGACGCGATCGGCACGATCATCGCCGACGCGCTCGACGGGTCGCGGGACACCGCCGAGCTGCGCGCGGCGGTGCACGAGCTGGTCAACCGGCATCCCGCCTATCCGGAAGGCTGAGTCACCGACTAATGCGCGAGTACGTCCTGATCGCCGGGGTGGCGATGGCCGTCGCGTACGTGCTGACGCCGCTGGTGCGCAAGTTCGCGCTCGCGATCGGCGCGGCGCCCGAGGTCCGCGAGCGCGACGTGCACTCCGTGCCGATCCCGCGCCTGGGCGGCCTGGCCATGTACCTCGCCCTGGCCGCCGGGCTGCTGGTCACCCACGAGATGCCGCGGCTGAAGACGGTGTTCGACGGGCCGTCGTGGAAGGGCCTGCTGCTGGCCGGCGGGCTGATCACGCTGATCGGCCTGGTCGACGACCGGTGGGGGATGGGCGCGTTCACCAAGTTCGCCGGGCAGGTCGCGGCGGCCGGGATCCTCACGCTGAACGGCGTGCAGATGCAGTCGCTGCCGCTGTGGGGCACCACGTACCTGCTGCCGCCCACGCAGGGCATCATCCTGACGATCCTGCTGGTCGTGGTCACCATCAACGCGGTCAACTTCATCGACGGCCTGGACGGGCTGGCCGCGGGGGTGGTGGCGATCGCGGCCACCGCGTTCTTCGCGTACTCCTACGTCCTGTACGTGGTGAACGGCACATCCCGGCAGACGGACTCCGCGATGATCGCCGCGCTGCTGGCCGGCATGTGCCTCGGCTTCCTGCCGCACAACTTCAACCCGGCGCGGATCTTCATGGGCGACACCGGCTCGATGCTGCTCGGCCTGCTGCTCGCCTCCTGCTCGATCACGCTGACCGGCATCGACGCGAACGTCGCGATCTCCGCGAACATCCCGGCGCTGCTGCCGCTGATCCTCCCGATCGCGGTGCTGGCCGTACCGTTCCTCGATCTTCTGCTGGCCGTGGTGCGCCGTACGTCGGCCGGGCGGTCGCCGTTCGCGCCGGACAAGAAGCACCTGCACCACCGGCTGCTGGCCATCGGCCACTCCCAGCGCCGCGCCGTACTGCTGATGTACCTGTGGACCGGCCTGCTGGGCGGGGGGCTGGCGCTGCTGTCGATGGTGCACACGTCGGTGGCCCTCCTGGTGCTCTTCGGTGCGGTGGCTCTCTTCGCTGTGGTCCTCGTCACTTTGCCGCGGTTTCGCCGCCGGCACTCCGCGCGTGCGCGTGGGTGAACGAGCAGATCGCGGCCCTCGCGATAAGCTGCCCCCCGGTCACGGTCCATGGTCCGGATGGACTAGATTGACCCCATAGGTAAAGGCATGACAAAAGAGCTTGTGATAGCTTTCACGAGCAGTCACTCCCCGCACCCCGTCACATCGGAGCGCGTATGCAAGGCCACGACGCCCGGATCCTGAGAGGCGCCGCGATCCCCACCGCCGTCATCGGCGTGCTCGGCGTGATCGTTGGGTCCCTGATGGCCGGTTCGAAGGGCGCGATCGGTGCCGCGATCGGCGCCGCGGTCGTACTGGCCTTCTTCTCGATCAGCCACTTCGCCGTCAGCTACGCGTCCAAGATCTCCCCGCAGGCGATGATGCAGATCGCGCTGCTCGCGTACACCGTCAAGATCTTCCTGATGTTCGGGCTGATCATCGCGTTGCGCGGGGTGACGTTCTGGGACCAGAAGATCTTCGCCCTCGCGGTGATCGTCGGAACGCTCGCCTGGGTGGTCGCGGAGATCCGCGCGACCACGAAGGCGAAGATGCTCTACGTCGATCCGAGCGGGAAGGGCTGACCCGCGTGGACCGGTCCGATATGACCATGCGGTCGGCGCCCTGGTATGGTCCGACATACGAACAGCGACGCTTCGCGTCGATTCCGCGGACCACCCGCAGCCGCCCCCTCCCGAAGGCCGGGCGCCGGGACACTTTCGCCGGATCGTCGCAGGCGCCGCTTTCCGTTATGACCACGATGTTTATCGGCTTCGGCCTCGATCAGACCTTTTGGCGCGGTGACGGTGTCACGTCCCGCCGCGACGCGCCTCGACCAACAGTGCGCTCCCGGACCCGGCGAAAGCCGGACGGGCCACGGACGAGACGGGAAATGACGGACAGCATGACCGAGATTGAAGGGGCGGCAAGGTGAGCGCAGCGCCTGTCCTCGCGGCCGAGGAGTTCCATTTCCCGGGCCTGTGGCTCTTCCAGTGGAAGCCGATCTTCGAGATTTACGGGTTCGGCTTCACCAAGCCGATGCTGCTCGGCGTGATCTGCGCGGCGGTCATCCTGATCGTCTTCGGGATGGCCTTCTGGCGGCCGAAGCTGGTGCCGCGGGGCCTGCAGAACATCGCCGAGTACGGCTACGTGTTCGTGCGCGACCAGATCGCCCGGACGATGCTCGGCAAGGCCGGCGACAAGTACGTCCCGCTGCTGTTCTCGCTGTTCTTCATCGTGTGGACGTTCAACCTGATGTCGATCGTGCCGGTGGCGCAGTTCCCGGTCACGTCGCACATCGCGTATCCGTTCGTGCTCGCGATCGCGATGTACATCTTCACGCTGTACCTCTACATCAAGAAGCACGGCTGGAGCTTCATCAAGTTCGCGACCGTTCCGGAGGGCACGCCGAAGGGGATCATCCCGATCGTCGCGCCGCTTGAGTTCCTTTCCACGTTCATCATCCGGCACTTCACGCACTTCGTCCGGTTGTTCGGGAACATGTTCGCCGGTCACATCCTGATCGTGATGTTCGCGACCGTCGGATGGCACTTCCTGGTCGAGGCGCTGAGCCCCAAGGGCTTCATGCTCGGCGTGCTGGGCGTCGTGATGACGTTCGCGATGTTCCTGCTGGAGCTGCTGGTCCAGTTCCTTCAGGCGTACATCTTCGCGCTGCTCACGGCGTACTTCATCTCGACGACCGACGAACACTGACCTCACCCGTAAGCATCCGGCGGAGAACCTCCGCCGCCGATTGAAGAAGGAATAGGCGTAATGAACACTCTCGCAGCGGTCTCCGGCAACCTGGGTTCGCTCGGTTACGGTCTCGCCGCCATCGGCCCCGGCATCGGCGTGGGCATCATCTTCGGTCAGGGCGTCCAGGCCATGGCCCGCCAGCCGGAGATGGTCAACACCATCCGCACCAACATGCTGCTGGGCTTCGTTCTTACCGAGGCGCTCGCGCTGATCGGCCTGGTCATGCCGTTCGTCTACAACGCGACCTGATCCGGACCAGCTGAAGGAAGGCAGTGAACGCCATGACATCGTTCCTCCTTGCCGCCCAGCCGACCGAGAACGCGAACCCGCTGCTGCCGGACATCGGCGAGCTGGTCGTCGGCACGGTGATCTTCTTCGTCGTGCTGATCGTGCTCGGCAAGGTCCTCCTGCCGCGTATCCAGAAGACGCTGGAAGAGCGCACCGAGGCCATCGAGGGCGGCATCAAGCGCGCCGAAGAGGCGCAGCGTGAGGTCGAGGAGCTGAAGAAGCAGTACCAGGAGCAGCTCGCTCAGGCCCGCCACGACGCCGCTCAGGAGCGGGAAAAGGCGCGCGAGGAGGGTGCGAAGATCATCGCCGAGCTGCGCCAGCAGGGCGAGGCGGAGAAGCAGCGCCTCGTCGACCAGGCCCGCACGCAGATCGAGGCGGACCGGCAGCAGGCCTCCAACCAGCTGCGTGCCGAGATCGGCAGCCTGTCCACCCAGCTCGCCAGCCGCATCGTCGGCGAGTCCCTGGAGGACGAGGTGCGCCAGCGCGGCATCGTCGACCGGTTCCTGGCCGACCTGGAGAGCGGCGCGATCGGTAACGGCGCCGCGAAGGAGCAGGTCTGATGCAGGGCGCGAGCCGTACGTCGATGGTCGGGCTGCGTGAGCGGTTCGACCGCCTGCCGGCGGCCACGGACCTGAACCGGCTGGCCGACGACCTCTTCGCCGTCGTACGCGTCCTGGACGAGAACCACACCCTGCGGCGCGCGCTGGCCGACCCGGCCACGTCCGCCGACAACAAGGGCGCGCTCGTGCACGGCCTGTTCGACGGCAAGATCGGCACCGAGTCCGCCGACCTGGTCGCGGCCGCGGCCGGACTGCGCTGGTCCACGTCCGCCGAGCTGGCGGACGGCCTCGAGCAGCTCGGCATGTACGCGATCGCCGCGTCCGCGGAGGGCGGCTCCCGCCTCGACGACGTCGAGGACGAGCTGTTCCGGTTCGGCCGGATCGTGGAGCGCGAGCCGCAGCTGCGGTCGGCGCTCACCGACCGCGCCGCGTCGCCCGACGCCCGCAACGGCCTGGTGAACGACCTGCTGAACGGCAAGGCGACGGCGGAGACCGTCCGTCTCGTCGGCGAGGTGGTCACCCACCCGCGGGGACGTAGCCTGGAACGTGGGCTGGACCTCTGCGGCCAGGTCGTCGCGCAGCGGCGGCAGCGCCTGGTGGCGCTGGTGCGCAGCGCGGTACCGCTCACCGAACAGCAGAAGGGCCGGCTCGCGGCCGCGTTGACCGCGCAGTACGGCCACGAGGTGCACCTGAACACCGAGGTCGACCCGAAGGTCGTCGGAGGACTGTCCGTCCACGTAGGGGACGACGTCATCGACGGCACCGTCGCGGGCCGGCTGGAAGATGTCCGCCGCCGACTCGGGTAGCGGACGAGGTACAGGCCCGATGCCAAGCCCACGACGTCAAGAGAGCAGGGACGAAAGAAGATGACGGAGCTGACGATCCGTCCGGACGAGATCCGGAACGCGCTTGAGCGCTTCGTCGAGACGTATGAGCCGACTGCCGCCGCGCGCGAGGAAGTTGGGACCGTCGTCGAGGCGTACGACGGCATCGCGCAGGTCGAGGGGCTGCCCTCGGTCATGGCCAACGAGCTCGTCGAGTTCGAGAACGGCGTGCGGGGCATCGCGCTCAACCTGGAAGTCCGCCTGATCGGTGTGGTGATCCTGGGCGACTTCGGCGGTATCGAGGAGGGCCAGACGGTCCGCCGGACCGGTCAGGTCCTCTCGGTGCCGGTCGGTGACGGCTACCTGGGCCGGGTCGTGGACCCGCTGGGCAAGCCGATCGACGGTCTCGGCGAGATTCAGACCGAGGGCCTCCGCGAGCTGGAGATCCAGGCCCCCACGGTGGTCCAGCGGCAGTCGGTGAACGAGCCGCTGCAGACCGGCCTGAAGGCCGTGGACTCCCTGACGCCGATCGGGCGCGGCCAGCGCCAGCTGATCATCGGCGACCGGCAGACCGGTAAGTCCGCGCTGGCGATCGACACGATCTTGAACCAGAAGGACAACTGGGCGACCGGCGACCCGACCAAGCAGGTCAAGTGCATCTACGTCGCCGTCGGCCAGAAGGGCTCCACGATCGCGCAGGTGCGCCAGCAGCTCGAGGAGCACGGCGCCCTGGAGTACACCACGATCGTCGCGGCCCCCGCGTCGGACCCGGCCGGCTTCAAGTACATCGCGCCGTACGCCGGCTCCGCGATCGGCCAGCACTGGATGTACCAGGGCCAGCACGTGCTGATCGTCTTCGACGACCTGTCCAAGCAGGCCGAGGCGTACCGCGCCGTGTCGCTGCTGCTGCGCCGCCCGCCGGGCCGCGAGGCGTACCCCGGTGACGTCTTCTACCTGCACTCCCGGCTGCTCGAGCGCTGCGCCAAGCTGTCCGAGGACATGGGCTCCGGCTCGATGACCGGCCTGCCGATCATCGAGACCAAGGGCAACGACGTGTCGGCGTACATCCCGACCAACGTCATCTCCATCACCGACGGTCAGTGCTTCCTGGAGACCGACCTGTTCAACCAGGGCCAGCGGCCCGCGGTGAACGTCGGCATCTCGGTCTCCCGGGTCGGCGGCGACGCGCAGATCAAGGCGATGAAGACGGTCGCCGGTGGTTCGCTGAAGCTGGCGCTGTCGCAGTACCGCGACCTGGAGGCGTTCGCCGCGTTCGCGTCCGACCTGGACGCCGCGTCGCGCTCGCAGCTGGACCGCGGCGCGCGCCTGATGGAGCTGCTCAAGCAGGGCCAGTTCGCGCCGTACGCGGTGGAGCGGCAGGTCGTGTCGCTCTGGGCGGGCACCACCGGTGAGATCGACGAGGTGCCGCTCGACGACGTCGCGCGCTTCGAGGCGGAGTTCCTCGACTACGTCGGGCGCAACGCGTCGGGCGTGTACGACACCATCCGTGAGACCGGGAAGCTCTCCGACGACGCTCTGACCAGCCTCAAGGACGCGATCTCGGAGTTCAAGAAGGGCTTCGAGACCAGCTCCGGCGAACTGCTCGTCACCGACGAGCCCGTCGAGGCGCTCGAGGACGAGGACGTCGAGCAGGAGACGATCACCCGGCACAAGGCCAAGTAGGCGGGTATGGGAGCACAGCTTCGCGTCGTACGGCAGCGGATCAGGTCGACGAAGGCCATCGCCAAGATCACGCGTGCCCAGGAGCTCATCGCGTCCTCCCGCATCGTCAAGGCGCAGGCGCGCATGCAGGCCGCCCAGCCGTACGCGCGGGAGATCACCAACGCGGTGTCCGCGCTGATCAGCCACAACCCGCACGTCACGCACCCGCTGCTCACCGAGCAGGCCGGGACGCCGCGGCGGGCCGCGGTGGTGCTGGTCACCAGTGACGGCGGGTTCTGCGGCGGCTTCAACGCCAACGTGCTGCGGGAGGGCCAGGCCCTGCGCGGTCTCCTCGAGGAGCAGGAGATCGAGCCGGTCACGTACGTCTGCGGTGGCAAGGGCGTGACCTGGCACCGGTTCCGTAACCTGCCGATCGAGGAGAGCTGGACCGGCTTCTCCAACAAGCCGTCGTACGGCGACGCGGAGCAGGTCGGCCAGACGCTCGTCGACGCGTTCAGCCGGCCGAACGACGAGGGCGGCGTGGACGAGATCCACGTCGTGTTCACCGAGTTCGTGTCGATGCTGACGCAGCGGGCCGTGGTGCACCGGATCCTGCCGCTGCAGGTCGAGGAGTCGGAGGCCGAGGCGCCGTCCGAGGTGGTCGCGGACTACGACTTCGAGCCGACCCCGCAGCAGGTGCTGGACAAGCTGCTGCCCAACTACGTGGAGAGCCGGCTGTGGGCGATGTTCCTGCAGTCCGCGGCCTCGGAGTGGGCGGCCAAGCGCCGGGCGATGAAGTCGGCGACGGACAATGCCAACGACCTGATCTCCGACCTGACCCGGGAGGCCAACCAGGCCCGGCAGGCGGAGATCACCCAGGAAATCAGCGAGATCGTCGGTGGCGCTGACGCGCTCGCCGAGGCGAACGCGGGAAGTGAGTGACAACATGACTGCCACTGCCGAGGAGCAGGCAGGCACGGTGGCCACGGGCCGGGTGGCCCGCGTCACCGGCCCGGTCATCGACGTGGAGTTCTCCGGCGACAGCATGCCGGACATCTACAACGCCCTGCACGTGGACGTGGAGCTGGGCGGCGAGAAGAAGACGCTGACCCTCGAGGTCGCCCAGCACCTGGGCGACAACATGGTCCGCGCCATCGCCATGAACCCGCAGGACGGCCTGGTGCGCGGCGCCCCGGTGATCGACACCGGCGCGCCGATCTCCGTACCGGTGGGCGACGTCGTCAAGGGCCACGTGTTCAACGTGATCGGCGAGACCCTGGACGTGCCGACCTCCTCCCTGAACATCACCGAGCGGCGGCCGATCCACGCCGACCCGCCGGCGTTCGACCAGCTGGAGTCCAGCACGGAGATCCTGGAGACCGGGATCAAGGTGCTCGACCTGCTCACCCCGTACGTCAAGGGCGGCAAGATCGGCCTGTTCGGCGGCGCGGGCGTGGGCAAGACGGTGCTCATCCAGGAGATGATCACCCGTATCGCCCGGAACTTCGGTGGTACGTCGGTGTTCGCCGGCGTCGGTGAGCGCACCCGTGAGGGCAACGACCTCATCGCGGAGATGACCGAGGCGAACGTCCTCAAGGACACCGCGCTGGTGTTCGGCCAGATGGACGAGCCGCCGGGCACCCGTATGCGGGTGGCGCTGTCCGCGCTGACGATGGCGGAGTACTTCCGCGACGTGCAGGGCCAGGACGTGCTGCTGTTCATCGACAACATCTTCCGGTTCACCCAGGCCGGCCAGGAGGTCTCCACGCTGCTCGGCCGCATGCCGTCCGCGGTGGGCTACCAGCCGACGCTGGCGGACGAGATGGGCGAGCTGCAGGAGCGCATCACCTCCACCCGCGGCCACTCGATCACCTCGATGCAGGCGATCTACGTGCCCGCGGACGACATCACCGACCCGGCGCCGCACACCACGTTCGCGCACCTTGACGCGCGGACCGTGCTCTCCCGGGCCATCACCGAGAAGGGCATCTTCCCGGCGGTGGACCCGCTGGACAGCTCCTCGCGGATCATGGACCCGCAGTACATCGGCCAGGAGCACTACGACGTCGCGCAGACGGTGATCGGGATCCTCCAGAAGTACAAGGAGCTCCAGGACATCATCGCGCTGCTCGGCATCGACGAGCTCTCCGAAGAGGACAAGGTCACGGTGCAGCGCGCGCGCCGCATCGAGCGGTTCCTGTCCCACCCGATGTACATGGCGGAGCAGTTCACCGGCCAGCCGGGCGAGTTCGTGCCGCGTGACGAGACCGTCGCGTCGTTCAAGGCGATCGCCGAGGGCAAGTACGACGACGTGCCCGAGCAGGCGTTCTTCATGTGCGGCGGCATCGAGGACGTCGAGCGCAAGGCCAAGGAACTGCGGTCCTGATGGCGGAGAAGCTGAACGTACGGGTCGTCTCCCCGGAGCGCGAGCTCTGGGGAGGCGAGGCCGACATGGTCGTGGCGAAGACGCCCGACGGAGAGGTCGGCATGCTGCGCGGCTTCCCGCCGCTGTTCGGGCAGCTCGTCGACGGCGCCGTGGTGCGGATCAACGGCACCGGTGAGGGCGACATCGCGGTGGCCGTACGCGGCGGCTTCGTGTCGGCGTCCGACGACGAGATCAAGATCCTCGCCGAGTGGGCCGAACTCGGTACCGAGGTCGACGTGGAGGCCGCCCGCTCCGTACTGGAGCACGCGGTCGCCGCGCATGACGGAAGCGACGAATCCGGCGACGACGCCAAATTGGCGCGGGCGCAACTTCGCGCCGCCGGAGAGGATGCCTGAGGCGCAACGAACTTGGGCACAGGGGCGACGGGCACAGCGCAAGCGGCGTTCCATGCCTGTCGCCCGAGCCGGGTGATCACCCATGGCCCGGTTCCGCCGATCGCGGCGGAGCCGGGCCATACGCTTGCCTTCGACGCGGCCATCGCGGTCGCCGTGCTGGTGCTGGCGGTGGCCGGGGCGCTCGTCGCGCTGGTGGCCCGCCGCCGGTACCTGGGCCGCGGCGGCGGCACGATCGAGTGCGCCGTACGGGCGGGGCGCGGGGCGAGCTGGCGGCTCGGCGTCGGCCGGTACGCCGGCGACGAGCTGCGCTGGTACCGGATCTTCGGCCTGTGGCCCACCGCCGAGATCGTGCTGTCCCGGCGCGACCTGGAGATCGTCACGCGCGGGGAGCCGACTCCGGAGGAGTACGGGGTGCTCGGCGCGGACGCGGTGATCATCACCTGCCGCAGCGGCGACGGCTGCACCGACCTAGCGATGAGCCGCGCCGCCCTGACCGGCTTCCTGGCCTGGCTGGAGGCTGCGCCACCCGGCGTACACGTGTACTACACGGAGTGAGGTCACCGGCACGCCAGGCAAACGTTTCCATCCGGAATGCGGCATGTCCGAATTCCTCGGGCATACCTGGGGGTATGCACATAAAAGGAAGCCTCGGGCTGTTAGCCCTGATCTGGGTGATCGTCGGGATCATCGTCGCGTGGAAGACCGGGGTCCTCGACCTGGGATTCCTCAAGGACCTCATCCAGGTACTGCTGACCATCATCCTCTGGCCCCTGCCTCTGCTCGGCATCGACCTCCGCGTCGGCTGAATCTCCGCCGCGGGCGTGTGGCTCCCGGATTCGCGGGTGGACGTCCGGTACCGTCGTTTTGACCTTTACCGTCCGGACGATCAAGAAGCCTGCGGCCCGCGGCGCGGTCCGGCCGAGGCTGAGGAGAGCAATTGTCGATGCGACTGCGCGGCGCCCTGGTGCTCGTCTACATCCTCGTCGGCGTCTGGGTCGCCTACCAGAACGACTACCTGGCCCAGAGCCTGATCAAGCCGCTGCTTTCCGTCGTACTCGCCGTCCTACTGTGGTTCCTGATCCCACTCGGCGTGAACCTGCACCTGCAATGACCGCATCCCGGCGATTAGGCCCCGCGCTGCTCCGCGTCCTCCGGATCGCGGTCTGGATCGTCGCGGCGGTCCTGATCGCCGTGTTCCTCGGCGTCCTGGCGTACGTCACGCTCACCCCGCTCCCGGAGGCCACCGGCCAGGCGGGTGGCAACACCCATCCGGGCTGGAGCATCCGCCTCTACCTCGACCAGCCGGACGTCCGCACCGCCATCAAGGAGCTCGGCGGCAACCTGCTGCTGCTCACCCCGCTGGGCGCGCTGCTCCCCCTGCTCGGCCGCCGGCTGCGGCACTGGATCCCCGTCGTCCTGCTGAGCGCGGCCGTCTCGCTGGTCATCGAGGTCGTCCAGGGCCTGTTCATCGTCGGGCGGGCGTTCGACATCGACGACGTCATCCTGAACACCGCCGGCGCGCTGCTGGCCTACCTGCTGGTCGGCCGGCGGCTGGGCGCGCTCAGCGCTCGCCCCCGGGCTTCCACAGGACGTCGCCGGTCGCGGCGTTCGCGGCGCGGGCGAGGATGAACAGCAGGTCGGACAGGCGGTTGAGGTAGCGGACGGCCTCGGGGTTCACGTCGTCGCCGTACGCCTCCACCGCCGCCCACGCGGAGCGCTCCGCGCGCCGGGCCACCGTACGGGCGGTGTGCAGCGCCGCGGCGGTGGGCGTGCCGCCGGGCAGGATGAAGCTGCGCAGCGTGGGCAGGCGCGCGTTGTAGTGGTCGCAGGCCTCTTCCAGGCGCTCGGTGTACGCCGCGTCGATGCGCAGCGGCGGGTAGTCCAGCTCGGCGGACATCGGGACGCACAGGTCCGCGCCGACGTCGAACAGCTCGTTCTGCACGCGCGCGAGCAGCGTGACGGCGTCCGCGTCGATCGTGTCGGCGACGCCGCCCAGCGCGAGCGCCATGCCGACCGCGCAGTTCGCCTCGTCGGTGTCGGCGTAGGCGGCCAGGCGGGGGTCGGTCTTGGCCGTCCGGCTCATGTCGCCGAGCGCCGTGGTGCCGTCGTCGCCGGCCCGGGTGTAGATGCGGGAGAGCACGACCGGCTTGTCCCGAGCTGGATTGCCGGCGGAGCCAACGGTGTCCTTGTGCGTCATGCGTCCACCCTACGGAAGCCCTAGGATCAGGGGCACTTCCGAAAGGTAGTCGTCATGACACGGTCCGTAGTTCTCCTGATGGCGCTCCTGCCGGCGTCCCTGGCGCTCGCGCCGCCCGCCGCGGCGGCCGCGGGCTGCCGGTACCGCTCCGCCGACGCCTCCGTCCGCGTGCACTCCCTGCCGTACCGCACGGCCCGTACGGTCGGCGTCCTGTCACCCGGCCGCCCGGCTCAGGGCTCCTGCGGCCGGGTGTGGAACGGCGACCGCGAGTGGACGCGGCTGGACCGGCCGTACTCCGGCTACGTGGTCTCCTCCCACGTCCGGCGCGCCTGATTAGGACGTCAGGTCCAGGTGCCAGCCGTGCCCGTCGCCGGGATGCCGGTCGTCCGGGGTGAGCGTCGCGCCGCCCGGGCCGGTGAGCCGGTACAGGCGGTACGGGTGCCCGGACCGTACGCGGAACACCGCGGCGCCGCCGGCCAGCGGCCTGCGGGCGGTGCGGCGGCCGTCGGTGACCGCCGCCGCGGTGGCCTGCGGCGCGCCGATCACGATGACCGCGTCGCCGAGGTCGAAGCCGTAGCCGGCGATCCGCTCCGTACGCGCGCTCCGGTCGCCGCGGCCCGCGTGGGTGAACCGGGTCGGCAGGTCGTACGGCACGGTGAGCCGGCCGCCGTCCCGGTCCCCGGTGAACAGCAGCGTGGACCACGCCCGCGCGCGCCGCGGGTCGCCGGGATCCCACGCCTGCAGGAGCGTCGCCCAGCGGCCGCCCGGTAGCGGCCCGGACCACAGCGGCAGGGTGTGCGTTCGCGCGCCGATGTCCCCGTGCCGGGCGGCGTCGCGGGCGAGCCAGCTCCGTACGGCGGCGCGGAAGCGGTCCGGGGCGGTCTGCCCGCGGGCCGGCCAGGACAGCCGGTTCGGCGGCGACGACGCGAGCCACGGCGCCGGGGCCGGCCGCGCGTCCGCGGTGGCGCCGTGCCGGTCCGCCGGCAGGCCGCCGCGCTGGATCAGGCCGGCCGGGACGAGCGTCACCGCGGCCACGGCCAGCGTGGTGGTGACGATGCGGCGCCGGCGGCGGATCCGCCCGGCGCGGGCGCGCACGTCGTCGAGCAGGTCGCCCGGAGGTGCGACGTCGGCCGCGCGGCGGGCGAACATCGCGCGTAGCTCATCCTCGGTCACGGGCTGGTGGCCTCCTCGCGGGCGACGGCTGCGCCCCGTGAGCAAGACGCCGGTCACGGGCGGCGGGTTGCTTCGGGGATTTCTTGAGTACGAATCGTCAACAAGGGATTCACAAGTCGATCACGATGTGGCATGGTACTAACACGCACGGTGATCAACCGACGTGAGAGCGCCTTTCCGCCGACGCACAGCGGGGGGCCGACAACAGACTCAGGACCACTCGACCGAGGGGCGTGTCCTGCCGGAGGCCAGAGACGGCGGCGGTCCGCAGCAAAGCGCGCGCCGTCATGGCGGCCGGGTCCGCGCGGGCCGTTGACGGGGGTAAACGGTTCGCCGCCCGGCACCGGAGCACACGCTCACGAGGGGGGCGGGCGACCGCTCGTCCTCAGGCCACCGCTGTCCGCGCCGCACCTGACGCAACCAGTCGCGTTGAGGGAAGCGGCACGTACAGCACCCGGTGGCGAACGTGGTGTCCGGCGGATCTCGGGGGCCCGCCGGGCACCACGTAGCGGGGGGAGCCAGGGCCCGAATGCCCGGGGGGACGTTCGGGCCCTGGTTTACGCCCGGAATCAGCGCAGGTACGCGGCCCCCGCGCGGGCGGGCTTCGCCGCCGCCTTCGTCCGCTCGACGCCGTTCACCGGCAGGGTGCTGTGCGCGAACGTCTCGGTCGCGTACGCGGCGCCGTCGGACAGCTCGTCCAGGCCCTTCAGGCTGACGTTGTCGTAGGTGTCGCAGGCCTGGTGGTAGCAGGGGTCGTACTGCTTCCCGGCCTCGCCGCCGTACACCTGGGCCTGCTCCGCGGTCTTGACGCCCTCCGCGCCGCTCTCCACGCCGCCGGCGGGGATGCCGGCGTCGATGAACGGACCGTAGTCGGAGCGGCCGTCGAACTCCTTCGCCGTCACCGGCAGGTTCCGGGAGGCGTAGTAGTCCGTGAAGACCTTCTTGATCGCGCCGGAGCCGGCCGGGGCGCCCTCGGCGTCGCCGTCGTAGACGAACCGTACGTAGTTCGGGCTGCCCAGCATGTCGAAGTTGAGGTTCAGCGCGATGCGGCTCTTCTGCGCGGTGGTCAGGTGGTCCACGTACTGCGTCGAGCCGATCAGGCCGTTCTCCTCGGCGCCCCACCAGGCGAACCGCACCTTGTTCCTGAGCTTGCCGAGCTTGTGGATCTGCTGGGCCATGGTCAGCAGCGTGGCCGTGCCGCTGCCGTTGTCGTTGATGCCCGGGCCCTCGGTCACGGAGTCCAGGTGCGCGCCGACGACCACGACGTTCTTCGCGTTGCCCGACGCGGTGTCCGCGGTGACGTTGCTGCTGGTCCGCTTGTCGTTGACGGTGTCCGCGGTGAGGTGCATCGTCAGGCCGCCGCCCTTGGCCGCGTCGACCAGTGCCGAGCCCACCGCGTACGACGGGGTGAGCACGGGGACGTCGAACGGCTTGCCGAGCGTGCCGGCGATCGGGCCCATGCGGTCCGCGGCGGCGCCGTCGTTGTAGATCAGCGCGGCCTTGGCGCCGGCGTTCAGCGCGTTCGTCATCTTGACCGCGAAGTCGCAGGTGCCGCGGGTGATCAGCGCGATGTTCCCGGACGGGAAGCCGTCGAAGTCCGCCGCCTCGCAGCCGGAGGTCGCGCCCGGGTCGACGGCGGTGACCGTACCCGTGACGTCGCCGCTGCCGGAGAACTGCATGGTCTGGTAGTCGGTGCCGAACTGGTACTTCTTGGCGTCCGGCGCGGTCTGCTCCAGTACCGAGTCGGCGTTCTCCTTCCAGTAGTCGAAGGAGAAGTCCTGCACCTTCGGGTGGTATCCGGCCCGCTTGAGCTGGTCCACCACGTACTTCTTGGACACCGTGAATCCGGGCTCGCCCGACGCCCGGGTGCCGCCGTTGGTGGTGGCGATGGTCTGCAGTGCCTGCTGGTGCTTGCGAATGTCCTTCAGCGTCACCAGTTTCGGCAGCTTGGCCGCGGGTTTCGCCGCCGCGGACGTGGCCGGCCCGGTGAGGGCGAGCACCAGTGCCACGGCCGCCCCGATCGCGAGTTTGCGCACTCCTGACCTCCTGTGGGAGTTCCCATGACGCAGACGATCGGTTAGCTTTTCACCCGCTCTTTACCGAGGCAAGATGCTTGTCCGTTCTGCCAGGATGAGGGCGTGTACGACTACGTGATCGTCGGAGGAGGCAACGCCGGCTGCGTGCTCGCCGCCCGGCTCACCGAGCACGCGGACGTACGTGTGCTGCTCCTGGAGGCCGGGCCGCCGGTCGACGCGGCGGAGGTCCGCGTCCCGGCCGCGTGGAACACGCTGCTGAAGTCCCCGTACGACTGGGGCTTCGACACCGAGCCGCAGGAGGCGGCGCACCGCCGGCGGGTGTACTGGCCGCGCGGGCGCGGGCTCGGCGGGTCCTCGGCCACCGACACGATGACGTACCTGCGCGGCGACCCGTCGGACTACGACGCCTGGCGCGACGACCTCGGCTGCGCCGGCTGGGGGTACGCCGACCTGCTGCCGTACTTCCGGCGGGCGGAGGACAACGAGCGCGGCGGCTCGGCGCTGCACGGCGTGGACGGGCCGATGCGGGTCGAGGACCCGCGGTACCGCTCGCCGCTGAGCCGCGCGTTCGTCGCGGCGGCCCGGGCGTACGGCGTGCCCGGCAACGACGACTTCAACGGCGTGCGGCAGGACGGCGTCGGCTACTACCAGCTCACCGCGCGGCGCGGCCGGCGCTGGACGGCGGCCGACGGGTACCTGGCCGCGGCGCGCGAGCGGGAGAACCTCACGGTGCTCACCGACGCGTACGTGACGCGGGTGCGCATCGACGGCGCGCGGGCCGCCGGGGTGACGTACCGGCATCGCGGCCGGGACGTGGAGGCGCACGCGGTACGGGAGGTCATCCTGTGCGCCGGGGTGGCCGGGACGCCGCGGTTGCTGCTGCTGTCCGGGGTCGGGCCGGGGGAGCATCTGCGGCGGCACGACATCCCGGTGGCGGTCGAGCTGCCCGGGGTGGGCGCGAACCTGGTCGACCCGCCGACGGTCACGATGCGCTGGCACACGCCCCGGGTGCGCGCGCTGTGGGAGCGGCTGGGGCCGGCGCAGCTGGTGCGCTGGCAGGTCACGCGGGGCGGGCCGATGGCGTCGAACGTGACCGAGGCCGGCGGGTTCGCCGGGCCGGACCTGCAGTGGCAGGTCATCGCGGCGCCGCACGTCGGGCAGGGGCTGGTGGACCCGCACACGCGTGAGCTGTCCGTCCTGCTCAGCGTCCCGTCACCGGCGAGTCGCGGCACGGTACGGCTGCGCGACGCCGACCCGCGTACGCCGCCGCGGATCGATCCCGGGTACCTGACGGAGGACGGCGACCTCGACCGGCTGATCGACGGCATCCGGCTGACCAGGGAGATCGCGGCATGCGAGCCGATGTCGCAGATCAGCGCCGGGGAGACGGCGCCCGGTGAGGCGCTCGCCGGGGACGGCGCGCTGGCCGCGTGGGTCCGCGACGACGTGGCGAGCCTCGGGAGACCGTACGGGACGTGCCGGATGGGTCCGCCGTCGAAGTACAAGACGGTGTGCGACCCGGAGCTGCGGGTGCACGGGGTGCCGGGGTTGCGGGTGGTCGACGCGAGCGTGGTCCCGGGGGCGCTGCGCGCGATGTCCGGCGCACCGGTGGTGGCCATCGCCGAACGCGCGGCCGACCTGATCCTCGGCCGCACCCCCCTGGCCCCGGACAACGCCGTGGAAACCGCCCAACCTTCGGGGAGGGACCTGGCCCAGGGGTCACTGCCGCGCTGAGTTCCCTGCACCCACCCTGCGCGCTCTCGCGCCCGCGCCCTGCGCGGCTCCGTGCGCGCCTTGCGCGCGCTTCCGCGCGGAAAGGCCTCGCTTCGCGAGACTCATTTTTTGCGCGTGCGGCCGCCGTGCGTGGCTGGTCGCCGTTTGCGAAGTGCGGACAGGAGCAGAGCCGGGTCTGCACCCCGGCGAATCTCACCCGCACCTCGCAAACGGCGCCCAGCCCGGCACCCACGCCCCACGCGCAAAAATCAGTCTCACGAAGCGAGGCCTTTGTCGCGCACGCGACGGGGCGCCGCGCGAGGCGAGGCCTTTGTCCCGCGTACGGCGGCCGCGGCGCGAAGTACAGAGCGCGGGAGGCTCGGGGCGCGCGAGGCTCGGGGCGCGCGAGGCCCGGGGTGCACGAGGTACGGCGTCCGCGAGGCACAGGGCGTGTGCAGTACGGGGTGGCGCCCCGCGCCCACGTAGCGCTGTGCGGCGCCGGTCAGCGGGGGCGGCGGCCGTGTAGGAGGGTGACCATCTGGGTCAGGCGGGCCATGTCTTTTTCGGTG
>Ga0164243_10002018_pt1 | contig 33994 bp, 33 predicted proteins | sample OricompcompostOP_FD_108781 | JGI IMG/M metagenome (GOLD analysis project Ga0164243, IMG submission 108781) | Organic Plus compost microbial communities from Emeryville, California, USA - Original compost - Organic plus compost (OP) | ecosystem: Engineered > Solid waste > Mixed feedstock >... | reverse complement strand
GAAATGCCGGCTCTGCGCGGCGGGCGACACGAACCGCTGCCTGCATCTCGACCGGCTGGTCGGCTGGCAGGCCGACGGCGGCTTCCGCGAGTTCGTGGACGTGCCGGCCCGCAACCTGATCAAGATCCCCGAGGACATCCCGTCGGACGTCGCCGTACTCGCGCTGGACACGCTCGGCACGGCGGCGCACGGTCTGCGCATGGCGGCGCGCGCCTTGCCCCGCGAGCCGGAGCGGACCGTGGTCATCGGCTGCGGGCCGCTCGGGATCGGTGCGGTGTCGGTGGCCGGGCACCTGTTCGGCGCGCCCGTGCTGGCCTCGGACCTCACGCCGGGCAGGCTCGCGGCCGCGACCTCGATCGGTGCCACGGCGATGCCGGAGGACCTGCCGCGCAACGACAATCCGCTCGTCGTCGAGGTAACCGGTTCGGAAGCGGGCCGCAGGCTGGCCTGGGAGCTGGTCGAACCGGGCGGGGTCCTGCTGCTGCTCGGCGAAGGCGGCACCGACGTGAGTTTCCCGATGGGGCCGCGGTGGCGCCGCACGGATATGACCATCGTGCGCTCCTTCTACTTCCCGATGCGCGAGGTGGAGCAGAACTGGGCCGTGCTGCGCGCGGTCGGCGAGCAGCTGGCCAAAACCCTGTACGTCACAACGGACTTCGCCGACCTCGAGCAGACCTACCGGTCCTTCGGTTCCGGTGAGCACCTCAAACCCCTCGTCCGGATGAATGGAGAAACCCGATGACCCCCCTGTACATGCTGGCCATGGACCAGCGCCTGTGGCTGAAGAAGGCCGTGTTCGGCACACTCGACCTCGACGGCGCGCGGACCGCGGAACTGGTCACGCTCAAGCAGGTCATCGCGGACGGCGCCATCGAGGCGGTGCGCTCCGGGGTCGACGCGGCGTCGGCGGCCGTGCTGATCGACGAGGAGCTCGGCGGGGACGCGCCCGCGCGGCTCAAGCAGGCCGGGCTGACCGTGTCCATGGCGCTGGAGAAGTCGCAGGACTGTGTGTACGAGGAGGAGCCCCGTTCGGTGAGCGGTGAGCTGCTCCGCGAGCACCGGCCGGACCTGCCGAAGGTACTCGTCCGGTACAACCCAGAGGTCGCGGACGCGACGGCGCGCGAACAGCTGCGTGCCCTGGCGTCCACTTCGGACCGGGTGGCCGCGGCCGGGCTGCCGTTCCTGGTGGAGCTGCTGGTGATCCCGACCGAGGAGCAGGTGCGCCGGGCCGGGTCGCCGGAGCGATTCGACTCCGACGTGCTGCCGGGGCTGACGCTGACCGCGATCGACCACATCAAGGACGCCGGTGTGCGGGCGCGGTACTGGAAGGTCGAGGGCATGCCTGACGCCGACCGGTTCGCCGAGGTGCTGCGGCGGTGCCGCGCGGGGGTCGAGGACGAGGTCGACGCGGTGGTGCTGGGCAAGGCCGCGTCGCAGGAGCGGGTGGAGCGGTGGCTGAACGACGCGGCGGCCGCGGGCTTCACCGGTTTCGCCATCGGCCGCAGCATCTGGTGGCAGGCGCTGCAGGACCTGCGGGCGGGTGAGATCGACCGGCCCGAGGCGGTGCGGCGCATCGCGGACCTGTACGTGCGCAACTGCGAGGTGATGGCGTCCGCAATGGGCGAGCAGGCGGCGGTGCTGGGCTGAGTCACTCCGGGGTGCGCGGGTGAATCGCTGCCGCGCGCCCCGGGCACGAGCTCAGCCCTGCCTTGCCGGCCTGATCGTGATGTCGCCGATCTCGACGTCGGCCGGCTGCTCGATGGCGAAGGCGATTGCCCGCGCCACCGCGTCCGGGCTGATGCCGAGCGCCGCCATGGCCTGCTGTGCCTGCGCGCGCTGTTCGGGGTCCTCGACGTGATCGACCAGTTCGGTGTGGACGTATCCCGGCGAAATGGAGGTCGTGCGCACGACGCCGTCGGTCGACTCCTGTCGCAGGGCTTCCAGCAGTGTGCGCACCGCGTTCTTGGTGCCCGCGTACACGGCCTGCGTCGGGACGATCTTCAGCCCGGACGTCGACACCGTCGTGACGAAGTGCCCGTGTCCCTGGCCGCGGAACACCGGCAGTGCGGCGGCGATCCCGTGCAGCACACCGCGAAGGTTGACGTCGATCATCGCGTCCCAGTCGGCCACGTCGAGGTCGGAAATGGGGGCGATGCGGGCGACCCCGGCGTTGCCCACCAGGACGTCGAGCCGTCCGAACCGGTCGACGGCCAGCGTCACCAGTTTCTCGAGATCGGCGCGTCTGGTGACGTCGACCGCCAGCATCTCCGCGCGCCCGCCGTCGGCCCGGATGCGCGCCACCAGCGCGTCGAGCCGGTCGGTGCGGCGCGCGCCCAGTACGACGGCCGCGCCGCGGCTCGCCAGCTCCATCGCGGTGGCCGCGCCGATGCCGCTGCTGGCGCCGGTGATCGCGACGACCTTGCTGTCCAATGTGCTCATGGAGATGCCTCCCGCTCTAGGCTGACAACTGTCCGGTTATGGGATCCAGCGTACCGGACAGTTGTCCGCTTAGTTGGGAGACGGAGGCAGCACCGTGACGGGACGTGAGCGCCGGTCGGACGCGATCGCCAACCGCGATCGCATCGTCGAGATCGCGCGCGCCGAACTGAGCAGGTCCAACGGCGCGGTCGCCGACCTGAAACTGCACGCCGTCGCCAAGGCGGCGGGTGTCGGCCAGGGCACGCTCTACCGGCACTTCCCGACCCGCGAGCACCTGCTGGCGGAGGTCTACCGCCACGAGATGAGTCAGTTGGTCGACATCGTGGCGCCGCTGCTGACGGAACATTCCCCGCTCGAGGCGCTGACGTCCTGGCTGGCCCGGCTGGTCGAGTACGCGCGGGTCAAACGCGGTGTCATGGCGGCGATCGAGGCCTCGGCGTGGCAGGACCTCTACTCCGACCAGCACCACCGGCTCGACGAAGCGCTGGAAACGTTGCTGGAAAGGGGAAAAGCCGCCGGCGAACTACGCGACGAGGTCGACGCCGCGGACGTCATCCTGCTGCTGGGCGCGTTGTCCCGGATCCCGGAAGCCGAATGGGACGCACGGGCACACAAGATCGTCGCGGTCATCGTCGACGGTCTGCGTCAGTGATCCCGCAAACGGCGCAAGACGAGCGCGAGATCAGCCGCCGGCCGGAGTGGTGAGCGAGAACCCGAGCCGCTCCCGCGCGGCGACGTCGACCAGCGCCGCGTCGGGCAACCGGCCGCGCCCTCCGGCGCCGGCTCGCCGACGCCACCGCGCATTCGACCAGGCCGAGATCGACACGGCGGGCGATGAGCCCGTCGAAGAAAGCCGATCACGCGATGGCCATACTCGATTCCGGACCCTGCGATGCGAGGAGGCACGGATGGCCTATGCGTACGACGCCGAGCTTGCGCCGTGGATCTCGATGATCCCGGACATCGACATCACCGACTACGAAACCGTTCGCGCGGCCGGGGCGAGCGCGCAGCTGCGTGCCATGCTCCCGCCGTACGAACCACCGGTGCCCGTCGAGAAGCGTGACCTCTCGGTGCCCGGCCCCGAAGGCGCGCCCGATGTGCCGGTGCGCGTCTACACGCCTGCCGAAGCGCAGGGCCCGTTGCCGTGCCTCGTCTACATCCACGGCGGCGGCTTCATCATCGGCAGCGTCGAGCAGTTCGACAGCCAGGCGACGCGCGTCGCCGCGGAGGTCGGCGCGGTCGTCGTGTCGGTGGAGTACCGGCTCGCGCCCGAGACGCCGTTCCCCGGGCCCGTCGAGGACTGTTATGCCGCACTGACGTGGGCCGCGAAGTCGGCGGCCGAACTCGGTGCCGACCCGGACCGGCTGGCGGTCGGCGGGGAGAGCGCGGGCGGTGGCCTCGCCGCGGCGACGGCCCTGCTCGCGCGCGACCGCGGCGGGCCGGCGCTGTGTTGCCAGCACCTCGGCATTCCCGAGCTCGACGACCGCCTCTCCACCCCGTCCATGGACAGCTACTACGACACCCCGCTGTGGCACCGGCGCGCGGCCGAGTTCAGCTGGGACTGCTACCTCGGCAAGGGGCGACGCGGGACCGCCGACGTCTCGCCCTACGCCGCGCCGGCACGGGCAGAGGACCTGACGGGCCTGCCACCCGCGTACGTCACCGCCTGCCAGTTCGACCCCTTGCGCGACGAGGACATCGCCTACGCCCAGCGACTCGCGCAGGCGAACGTGCCCACCGAACTCGCCCTGTACCCGGGCACCTTCCACGGTTCGCAGCTCATCGGGGGCGCGGAAGTCACGAAGCGGATGATCGCCGACGGTGTTGCCGCCCTGCGCCGCGCTTTCGGTGTGTCCTGACGTCCTGCGCAACCCGTGTGGGTGACCCGTATACCCTCCTCGCGTGCGAGGGAGGCGTCTGGTCGGCGCGATCACGGGGCTGGCGCTGCTCGCCGGCTGCGCGGTGGGTGCCGCGTCCTCCGAGGACGACATCGTGCGCACTCGCGACGGACTCGTCCGCGGCACCACGACTGCCGACACTCGCACCTTTTCCGGGCTCCCGTTCGCGGCGCCGCCGGTCGGTGAACTGCGCTGGCGGTCGCCGCAACCGGTCGCCAAGTGGGACGACGTGCGCGACGCGACGCGCCCCAAAGAGGTGTGCCCGCAGGCGAATCGCGGCAGCGAGGACTGTCTGTACCTCAACGTCACCGCACCCCGGAACGCCCAGCGGCTGCCGGTGATGGTGTGGATCCACGGTGGGGGCTTCGTGGCGGGTGCGGGCAGCGACTACGACGCGACGAGGCTCGCGGTGGACGGCGACGTCGTCGTCGTGACGCTGAACTACCGCCTTGGCGCACTGGGATTCCTCGACATCGGCGACGATCCTGCGGCGGGGAACTTCGGGCTCGCCGACCAGCAGGCAGCGCTGCGCTGGGTGCGCGACAACATCGCGGCCTTCGGGGGAGATCCCGGAAACGTCACGCTGTTCGGCCAGTCCGCGGGTGCCTACAGCGTCTGCGCGCAACTGGCCGCCCCCGCCGCGCGTGGCCTGTTCGGTAGGGCGATCATCCAAAGTGGACCCTGCGCGAATCCCTTCGTGACAACGGAAGAAGCGCGCCAGCGTGCGACCGACCTGTCGGCGGAGTTCGGCTGCCGGGACATCGCCTGCCTGCGTACCAAACCGGGGAGCGCGTTCACCGGTCTCGGCGAGGCGGACGTGATCAGCGCGACCGGCGCGCTACGCGACATGCCCTGGCTTCCCGCTGTGGGCAACGATTTCCTGCCCCGCCAGCCCGTCGACGCACTGCCCGCGGACATCCCGCTCATGCAGGGCACGACCCGTAACGAGATGAGCCCGTTCGTCGCGGCCGCTCCCGCCGTCGCCGCCGACTATCCGCGTGCCGTCGAACAGGTCTTCGGCAAGATGGCGGGCGAGGTGCTCGCCGAATACCCGCTCGCCAGCTACCCGTCGCCGCAAACCGCGCTCGCCACCGTGCTCACCGACTGGGGCCGCAAGGTCGGCGCGTGCCCGGCGCTGGACACCGACAAGGCGGCGAAGCACGTCTACGCCTACGAATACGCCGAGGGCGACGCGGTGCACTCCGACGAACTGCCCTACCTCTTCGGCGGCGACGGATCGTTCGCCAAGGCATTGATCGGGTACTGGTCGAAGTTCGCGCGGACCGGCGATCCCGGTTGGCCCGCGTTCGAGCAGAACGGCACGGTGCTCTCGCTCAAGGACGGCGATTTCCGTCCGGTGGACCTAGCGGCCGAGCACCACTGCGCCTTCTGGGCGACCTGATCCCGCGTCTGGGACAGCTGTCCCGAGAGTTAGGCTGACTGTCCACATCGCACTGGAGGGGAGCACCGTGGGCATCACGCCACCAGGCCATCGCGATCAGCTGTCGCCGAACCAGCTCGCCAAACAGGAACAAATCGTCGCGGCGGCGCGCAAGGTACTCGCGCGCGACGGGCTCGCCGGCTGCACCGCCCGCGCCATTGCCGACGCCAGCCCGCTGACCAAGAGCGCGATCCACTACTACTTCTCCGACATCGACCTGCTCATCGACCGGGCGATGGCCGCGCACGTCAACGCGTTCCTGGACAACCTGCGCGCGATCGCCGACCGCCACGACGATCCGGAGCGCCGGTTCTGGGCGGTGATCCAGGGATATCTGGGCACCTTCGCGGAGAACCCCAACGCCGCCTTCGTCTGGTTCGAGTACTGGGTGGCCGTCGGCCGCGCCGATCACGTGCACGCCGCCGAGGTCATGCTGCGCTCGTCCACCGAACTGCTCACCGACCTGCTCGCCGATCTCGACGTCGACGATCCGCGTGCCAAGGCGCGCGCACTGCAGTCCTACCTGCTCGGCGCGATCGTCCAGCAGCGCGTCCGCCCCCGCCCCTTCTCGACGCTACGTGAGGAGATCAGGCCGCTCTGCCTCCCATAGAGTGCGGGGCATGCCTCTGTTCTCCTTCGAGGGCGTCAGCCCCACGGTGCATCCCGACGCCTGGATCGCGCCGACCGCGACACTCGTCGGCGACGTCGTCATCGAAAAGGACGTGTCGATCTGGTACGGGGCCGTGCTCAGGGCCGACTTCGGCAAGATCATCGTGCGCGAGGGCGCCAACATCCAGGACAACTCGGTGATCCACGTCGGCGGGGTCTGCGAGATCGGCCGCAACGCGACCGTGGGCCACCAGTGCCTCGTGCACGACTGCACGATCGGGGAACAGGCGCTGATCGGCAACGGCGCGATCGTGCTCGACCAGGCCACGGTCGGTGAGCGGACGCTGGTCGCGGCGGGTTCGACCGTCGCCCCGAACACGGAGGTCCCGCCCGGCGTCATCGCGATGGGCACCCCGGCGAAGAAGTTCGTGCCGATGACCGAATCGGCGCGGAGTTGGGTTGATCACAACGCCGCGATCTACCAGCAGCTCGCCCGGCGGCACGCCGAGGGGATTGCCCCGGTCGACTAGAGTGAGGGGCGCAGCAGCGACTGGCGCCGTAGAGGTGGAGCACCACCGGGAAGCGACCGACAAGGCCGGCACCGCGCGCCTGGGTGTGGCCAGTGTCAGGAGTAGGAAGATGACGCACCAGCCAGCCATCCCCACCCTCACCGCCGCCGACCCCGAGATCGCCGGACTCGTCGAGGACGAGGCGCGCCGGCAGGCCGAGAAGATCCGCCTGATCGCCTCCGAGAACTACGTCTCGCAGGCGGTGCTCGAAGCCACCGGCACGGTGCTGACCAACAAGTACTCCGAGGGCTACGCGGGCAAGCGCTACTACGAGGGCCAGCAGTTCGTCGACCCGCTCGAACTGCTCGCGATCGAGCGCGCGAAGTCCGTGTTCGGCGTGGACCACGCCAACGTGCAGCCCTACTCCGGTTCCCCGGCCAACCTGGCCGCCTATCTGGCGTTCGCGCAGCCCGGCGACACCGTGATGGGCATGGCGCTGCCCGACGGCGGTCACCTCACCCACGGCTGGTCGGTGTCCGCGACCGGCAAGTGGTTCAACCCGGTGCGCTACGGCGTGCGTAAGGACACCGGCCGGGTCGACCTCGACCAGGTGCGTGAGCTGGCCAAGGAGCACCGGCCGAAGCTGATCTTCGCGGGTGGCACGGCCATCCCGCGCACCATCGACTTCCCCGCGTTCGCCGAGATCGCCCGCGAGGTCGACGCGGTACTGGTCGCCGACATCGCGCACATCGCCGGTCTCGTCGCCGGTGGCGCGCACCCGTCGCCGGTCGGGCACGCGCAGGTGATCACCACCACGACGCACAAGACGCTGCGTGGGCCCCGCGGCGCGATGATCATGACCGACGCCGAGCACGCCAAGGCCATCGACAAGGCCGTGTTCCCCGGTTTGCAGGGCGGCCCGCACAACCACACGACGGCGGCCATCGCGGTCGCGCTCGGCGAGGCGGCCAAACCGGACTTCCGCGACTACGCGCACCAGATCGTGGCCAACGCGCAGGCGCTGGCGGAGGCACTGATCGAGCGCGGCTTCGAGCTGGTCTCCGGTGGTACGGACAACCACCTGCTGCTCGTGGACCTCACCAGCAAGGGCATCGGCGGCAAGCCGGCCGCGCAGGCGCTGGACCGGGCGGGCATCGAGCTGAACTACAACACGGTGCCGTTCGACCCGCGCAAGCCGTTCGACCCCTCGGGCATCCGGCTGGGCACCGCCGCGATCACCACCCGTGGCCTGACGCCGGAGCATCAGCCGAAGATCGCGGAGTGGATCGACCGCACCGTGGCCGCGGCCGCCAAGCAGGACGAGGAGGCCATCGGCGCGATCGCCGGCGAGATCCGGGAGCTGCTCGCGGCGTACCCGATCCCGGGTTACCGCGCCTGAGGAAAACGAAAAGGGCACCCGGCCCCGGGTGCCCTTTTTTGTTTGCCCGGCGTCAGTGCTCGCCGGACTCCGCGGCGAGCTTGGCAAGCCGGTCGGACTCGCGCTGGTAGGAGCGCTTGATCTCGGCCTCGGCTTCCATCCGGCCCACCCACTGCGAGCCTTCCACGCTCTTGGCGGGCTCCAGGTCCTTGTAGACCTGGAAGAAGTGCTCGATCTCGAGCTTGTGGAACTCGTTGAGGTGGTGGATGTCGCGCAGGTGCTCCAGGCGCGGGTCGTCCGAGGGGACCGCGAGAACCTTGTCGTCGGGGCCCTTCTCGTCCGTCATCCGGAACATGCCGATCGCGCGGCAGCGGATGAGGCAGCCGGGGAAGGTCGGCTCCTGCACCAGCACCAGCACGTCCAGCGGGTCGCCGTCCTGGCCGAGGGTGTCGTCGATGAACCCGTAGTCGGCCGGATACTGGGTGGCGGTGAACAGGGTGCGGTCAAGTTTGATGCGCCCGGTCTTGTGGTCCACCTCGTACTTGTTGCGTTCCCCCTTGGGGATCTCGATTGTGGCGTCGAACTCCACGGCGTCCTCGCTGACCTCGTCTTTTGAAGCCGCCCTGGCGGCTTACGGTTTCGCTAACTTGTCTTCACTAGTGTGGACCACACGCCGTTGGGAAGTCGCATTGATGTTGCCTTACCGACAGTGAGTTCAGCCCCGCGGGGGCGCCAAGCGATGAGGAGGGGTGCGTGCCGCCGCACGAGGACGAGCCACTGTGGCCGTCGGACGACACCGACACTACGCCGGAGGCGGACGGGAACGCGACCGCTCACCTGCCGCTCCCCGGCCGGACGGGGAGGTCGGAGCAGGGGGCCGGGGCTGAGCAGCTGCCCGCGGCCGGTGGCGAGACCGAGCCGGACGGTGACGGGCGGGCTGCGGCGGCTGGGGGCGAGCGGTCCGCGAACGGTGCGGAGACGGCGCGGGAGGTTGCCTCGGGAGGTGACGAGCGGGGCGCTGCGGCTGGTGGTGATGCCGGCTCGGCCGCGGGCGGGACTTCGGCTTCGGCAGTAGCTCGCGCGGAACGCTCCGGGGAGCCGGGCGAGTCGCGCTCGGACGGGCGTGGGCAGTCCGGCTCGGAGTCGAATGGTGGAACCGCTTCGAGCGGCGGCGGTGACTCGCGGCCGGGCTCGGAGGCGCCGCCGGAGTCGCCCGCGGAGCGCACCCAGTTCCTCCAGCCCTGGACGAAGCGACCGGACCACGAATCTCAGGAGGAACGGCAGCCCGGCTCGAAGCCGGCGATCGAATCGCCTACCGCGCAGCTGCCGCAACCGGAGCAAGCCGGCTCGGACGCGCGCTCCGGCTCCGGTCAGCCCGGACCGGGGCAGCAATCTCCGCCGCGGCAGCCCGCAGTCGAATCCCCGACCGCCTTCATGCCACGGATCGAGCCGCAATCACGGCCTGATCAGCAACCCAGGTCGGGCCAGCAACCCCAGTCACCCCAACCGGGCCCGCCACCCCGGCCGGAACTCGGGGATCAACCCACCATGTTCGTCCCGCGGGTGACCGACGGCGGGCCCTCCACCGACCAGCAGTCCGCGATCCCGCCGGCCGGGATCGTCTCCGCCCAGCCCATGCGCATCGAACCCAGCGGCGAGATCCGGCCGGCCGAGCCGAGTGAGCCGCCGGCCGAGCCGGCCCCCGCCGCGGAGGCGCCACCGAAGCGCAAGCGCAGGACCCTGATCTACAGCGGCGCCGCGGTCGTCCTCGTGATCATCCTCGGGGTGGTGGCCGCGCTGCCCTACGTCTCCAACCGCCTCGGGCTGCCGTGGGCACCGAACCTTCCGAAGTCCGACACCCCGCAACCGGCGACGGTCAACCTGGCGCTGCACGGGCCCAGCGACTCCGCGCCCACCCCGACGAGCAGCGGCGTCAGTTCCGCGCTGGCAGGCCCCGCGGCGAACCCGATCCTCGGCACCCTCACCGGCATCGTCATCGATCCGGCCACCGGCAGTGCCCTCTGGAACCGCAACTCGACACAACTGCTCACCCCGGCCTCGACCACGAAGATCCTCACCACCGCCGCCGCGCTGCTCCAGCTCGACCACGGCCTCCAACTGCCCACCAAGGTCGTGCAGGGCAGCTCCCCGGACACGGCGATCCTCGTCCCCGGCGGCGACATCACGCTGTCCTCACTCCCGGTCGGCAAGGAATCCGTCTACCAGGGCGCCGCGCACCTCGAGACCCTCGTCAACCAGGTCAAGCAGGCCAGCGGCGGCACCATCAAGCGGGTCCAGATCGACCTCTCCGCCTACACCGGCGCCTCCTCCGCGCCGGGCTGGGCCCCCGAGGACACCCCGTCGACCTACGCCACCCAGATCGTGCCCGGCATGCTCGACGGCGGGATGTCCGATCCGGCCAACGACCACTCCATGCGCTCGGCCAACCCGGCGGGCGATCTGCTGCAGCGCTTCGCCCAGGGCCTCGGCGCGACCGTCGCCGCCACGAGCACCGCGACCGCGCCGCAGGGGGCGAAGGTGCTCGGGCAGGTGGAGTCCGCGCCGATCACGGAGCTCATCTCGCATCTGCTCGAACACTCCGACAACGAACTCGCCGAGGTCGTCTCCAGGGCGACCGCGGCCAGCCTCGGCAAGCCCGCCTCGTTCGCCGGTGGTGCGCAGGCCACACTGGAAGTGTTGTCCCGCAACGGTTTCGACACCTCCGGGGTGAGCCTCAACGACGGCAGTGGACTGTCCACTTTGAACAAGGTGCCCGCGAAGCTGCTCGCCGAGATCCTCGCCGCGGCCGCCGCGCCCGACGGCAAGGACCCGCGCAGCGAGAAACTCCGGCCCCTGCTGGAAGGCCTCCCCGTCGCCGGCGGCAGCGGCACGCTGTCCGACCGCTACGCCGACGCGAACTCCTCGGCGGGCAAGGGCTGGGTGCGCGCCAAAACGGGCACCCTCTCCGGCGTGAACACGCTCGCCGGTGTGGTGCTCGACAAGGACGGCCGGGTGCTCACGTTCGCCCTGATGTCCAACAACGGCAACCCGAACCTGGACGCCGCCGAGGCGCCACTGGACGCGGTCGCCGCCGCGTTGCGTGGCTGCGGATGCCGTTAGCGGCGGGTAGCGTCGAGGAGGTGAGCACGGTGAGCGAGGACAGGAAGAAGTCGGTCGTCGACTGGTCACTGGCGGCGTCGACCGGCGCGTTCCTCGTACGCGGCGGCCCGAACGTGCCGCCCGAGGAGGCGAAACTCGCCGTCGCCGAACTGCGCGAGCTGACGGTGGACGCCGAATCGCACGTCCGCGAGCTCACCGGGCTCGGTGCCGGACTGCCGTTGCTGCCCGGCGAGGTGGTGGACCGCCCCGGCTGGGTGCGCTCGGCCGCCTCGGGGCTGGATGCGTTGACCGGCAAGGCTTTGGAGTCGCTGCCCACGAACAGGCTGAGCCCCGTGCTCGCCGGCGGCGCCGGCGTGCAGACCGGTGTGGTGCTGGCCTTCCTGGCGTCCCGCGTGCTTGGCCAGTACGACCCGTTCGGCGGCGAACGCGGCCGGCTGCTGCTGGTGGCGCCCAACGTGGTCACCGCGCAGCACGCGATGCAGGTGCCCGGCCGCGATTTCCGGATGTGGGTGTGCCTGCACGAATGCACGCACCGCCTGCAGTTCACCGCGGTCAGCTGGCTCAAGGACTACTTCGGCGACGAGGTGGAGCGGCTCGTCGCGGGGCTGGCCGGGGACGACGAGGGCTTCACGCAGCTTGTCGGCCGCCTGCCCGACGCGGTCCGCGAGGTGAAGCGCGCGAAGTCCGACGGTGTGGTGGCGCTGAGCCAGCTGCTGCGTTCCCCGCAGCAGCGCGAGGTTTTCGACAAGCTGCTCGCGATGTCCACGGTGCTGGAGGGCCACGCGGACTACGTGATGGACGCGGTCGGCCCCGGCGTGGTGCCCGCGGTGGAGATGATCCGGGCCCGGTTCACCGCGCGCCGTCGCGGCGGCGGCCTGCTGGACCGGCTGCTGCGCAGTCTGCTCGGGGTGGACGCCAAGATCCGCCAGTACGCGCAGGGCGCCGCGTTCACCCGGCACGTCGTGGACCAGGTGGGCATGTCCGGGTTCAATGCCGTATGGACTTCGCCGAACACCCTGCCGAGCCGCGCCGAGATCGCGGATCCGGACAGGTGGGTGCGGCGCGTTCACGGGTGAGCGAGCAACTCGCGCAGGTCCGGCGGGTAGTCAGGCAGTTCCTCGCCGCGCAGTCGGTCGACAGCGTCGACGTCGCGCTGTCCGGTGGTGCCGATTCGCTCGCGCTGACCGATGCCGCGCACCGTTCCGGTTGCCGCGTGCGGGCGCTGATCGTCGATCACGGTCTGCAGGCGGACTCGCGGAAGGTCGCGGTGGCGGCGGCGCGGCAAGCACGTGAGCTCGGTGCCGACGAGGCGGAAATCCTGACCGTCGACGTGTCGGGCGCCGGCGGTCCCGAAGCCGCCGCGCGCCGGGCACGCTACGCCGCGCTGCGGGCCGCCACCACCGGCCTGGTCCTGCTGGGACATACCCGCGACGATCAGGCCGAGACCGTGCTGCTCGGCCTCGGCCGTGGTTCCGGCCCCCGGTCGATCGCCGGGATGAAACCGCTCGATCCGCCCTGGGGACGGCCGTTGCTGGACGTGCCGCGCGCGGCGACCCGTGCGGCGTGTGCGGCGCTCGGTGTCGAACCGTGGGAGGACCCGCACAACGCCGACGCCCGCTTCACGCGCGTGCGGCTGCGCACCGAAGTGCTGCCGCTGCTGGAGGAGGTTCTTTCCGGCGGCGTCTCGGCCGCACTCGCGCGCACCGCCGCGCAACTTCGTGAGGATCTCGAAACCCTGGACGCGCTCGCCGAGCGGCTGCGCGGTGCCGGACCGACGCTGGACGCCCGTGAACTGGCCGAAGTGCCCGCCGCGTTGCGACGCAGAGTAATCCGCCGGTGGCTCCTCGACGGCGGCGCGTGTGATCTCACTGACGCGCATCTGCGTTCGGTGGACGACTTGGTCGGGAAATGGCGCGGCCAGGGCGGGGTGTGGCTACCCGGCAGCTTGGTGGTGGAACGGACGCATGGCAGGCTTGCCATGAATCGTCGCGAACTCACCAGAGGGGATTGACCTGTGTACGAAGGCGAGATCGCCTCCGTGCTCGTCACCGAGCAGCAGATCCAGGACAAGATCAACGAACTCGCCAAGCAGATCGCGGCGGACTACGCGCGGGAGGGCGTGACAGGCGATCTCCTCCTGGTCGGCGTGCTCAAGGGCGCGGTCATGTTCATGACCGACTTCGCCCGCGCGCTGCCGATCCCGGCCCAGCTCGAGTTCATGGCCGTCTCCTCATACGGATCGGCCACGTCCTCCTCGGGGGTGGTGCGGATCCTCAAGGACCTCGACCGGGACATCGCGGGCAAACACGTGCTCATCGTCGAGGACATCGTCGACTCCGGGCTGACGTTGTCGTGGCTGCTGAAGAACCTCGCGAGCCGGAACCCGGCCTCGCTGGAGGTCTGCTCGCTGCTGCGCAAGCCGGAGGCGGTCAAGGTGGACGTCCCCGTTCGCTATGTCGGCTTCGACATCCCGAACGAATTCGTGGTCGGCTACGGGCTGGACTATGCGGAGCGTTACCGCGATCTCCCCTACATCGGCACGCTCGATCCCAAGGTCTACAGCGGTTGAGTAACTCCTGGTGAACACGCTGCGTGGTGACCGGGAAATTCGGAACCATTGCTCGGGCAAACGCGTCATACAGCCGGACCGAGTGCGTTAACCTAAGCGAACAGGGGTAGCCGCACGAGCACGGGCGGCATCGACTTGGGGCAGGAGAGAAGTAATGGGGAACAGCTACGCGGACACCGCGGCGTTCAGGAACGCGGCGGTGGCAGGTCAGCTGGGTGTCGATCCTGATGCCGCGCAGAACGTGCTGAAGAAGATCCGCGCGGGCAAGGACACGGTGGAGAACCTGCTGAGCAGCGCGGGCTCGCTCGCGGAGGCCCCGAAGCTCGGCGCGAACCCCGTCGGCAACGCGATCGCGGCCAAGTTCGCCGAGCGCGCCGACGGTGGCGGCGACTCCTACGCCACCGCACTGCAGAACCTCTTCAGCCAGTACGAGCAGGCCGAGCAGGCGATCGTCGCCGCGATGAGCCACTACCACCAGATCGACCAGGATGCCGCGGACGCACTGTCCGGGCGGGCGTGAACCAGGGGGCATGAGCCGAGATGGGTAGCCAGAGCGAGTACTCCGGTAGTGCCGGAGGCGGCACCGTCCAGCTGGGTGACAACGGCGAGAGCGCCGCGCTGGTCCAGCAGGCCAGGGACAGCGCGGGCGGTTTCGACTACGGGTCGGACCGGGCCATCGCCAGCCCGCCGAACTGGGCCTCGCAGGAGAGCACCCAGCTCTACCAGGGCGCGACGGTGAACAACGACCCGGCCACGGCGGAGGCCACCGGCCAGGCGTGGAAGTCGCACGGCGACGAGCTGCACCAGGCCGCGACCGACCTGTACAACGCGATCGCCGAACTCGGCAACGTCTGGGTCGGCCAGGGTGCCGCGTCGGCGCAGGGTGCGCTGGTGGGCATCGCGGGTTCGAGCAAGCAGGCCGGCGACGCCGCGCACACCATGTCCAACCGCATGGCGCAGCAGGCGCAGGCCGCGGCCGAGGTCAAGAAGATGCCCGCGCCCAAGGAGTTCGACCCGGCCAAGCAGACGGCCGCGATGCTCGCCGGCGGGCCCGCCGCCATGGTCGCCGACATGAAGCAGCAGTCGGACGAGGCCAAGGCCGTGCACGCGCAGCAGGTCCAGTACTTCAACGCCTACACCCAGGCGATGTCCGATGTGGACAGTGCGACGCCGAGCTTCGGTCCCGAATCGCTCGGCCTCCCGCCGGACGGCAGCATCAGCGGTGCCACCAGGGCGTCCTCGGTGGGGGCAGGCTCGGGCGGCATCGTCGGTGCCTACGGCGGCGGCTCGCTCGGCCCGGCAGGCGGGTTCGACTTCGGCGGGGACAGCACGCGTGGTGCCTTCGCGGGTGGCCTCGGCCAGGCCGGTGGCCCTGCCGCGGGTGCGCCGGGCGCGGTTCCGCCCGGTGCCCCTGGTGCGCCGGCGCCGGGTGCGGCGGTCGGCACGGGTGCGGCTCCGGCCGCGCACATCACGCCGACGGCGTCCTCCTCCGGTGGTGGTTCGGGTGCGGCGCTCGCCGCCGGCCTCGGCCTCGCCGGTGCGGGCCTCGCCGCCGCGGGTGGCAAGACCGTGCTCAGCCGTGGCAACAAGAGCGGCGCCAAGGAGAACACGGACGACACCGCGGCCGCCGCGACGGCCGAATCCGGTCAGGCGCAGCAGCAGGGGCACAGCGCCGCCGCGAACATGCCGCAGCAGCAGCTGATGAACTCGGGCGGCACGATCGGCTCGAACACCCCGCCGCCCGGTATGGGTGGCATGGGCGGTGCCGGCGCGCAGGGCGCCGAGGACGAGGAGCACCAGCGCGCGTCCTTCCTCATCGAGGCCGACCCGGACGAGGCGTTCGGTGCGAACGTCGCCACGGCGCCGCCTGTCATCGGGGCCTGGGGCGACGAGGACGAGGACTGACGGGTGCGGGCGGAGCTGCTTTCTCCGCTGGAGCTGGATTTTCTGTGGGAGTCGTTCGGTGGCGGTGAGCTGCCGTACCCACTGGAGGTGCGCTCACACGGAGCCACCATGGACGAGCGCGAACAGCTGCGCAGGCAGACGCTGAGCGCGCTCGTCCAGCGTGGCGTCGCCGACGGCCGCGGACGTCCGGAGCCGCACGTCGAGAACTTCTTCGAGGTGCTCGCCGGCGCCGAGGTGAGCTTGGATTCGGTGCACCTGGTGGCGCCGAACTCACCGCCGCTGCTCGCGGTGGCCGCGGCGCTCGGCGGCCAGGGTGTGCTGACGGTCCAGGACGAGCGTGGTTTCCACTTCCATCCCGCCCCGGCGGACGGCCTCGCCAGCGCGATCCTCTCGCTGCTGCCCGCCGCCCAGCGTGGTGCCGAGAAGTCGATCACCGTGCCGCTCGGCCAGCTGCTCACCGGCACCGGCGCCGACTTCCTGCAACGCCGGGTGCCCGACGGTGAGGGCAGGGTCAGCGCGGACGAGGACCGCAAGGCACTCGCCCGGCTCCAGGCCCAGCCGAGGCTGCGCGGCGGGCAGATCGGCGCGAACGCGCGCAGCCGGATGGGCGGCAAGGTGCGCCCGCCGGTGCTGAGCTGGTTCGACACCGAATCGGGCCGCTACTTCACGCAGGCCAGCCGCGGGCACGACGGCCGCGACTGGATCACCGTCGCCCCGGCGGACGCGGCGTCCCTGCGTCATCGTCTCGGTGAGATGCTCTCCGGTGCCGCGAGTACGAGCATGGCACCGGGAGGAGCATGGTGACGGGTGGGCAGGAGTTCTTCACGCCGCTGACGTTCGACTTCCTGTGGGAGGCGGCCGGGTTCGGCGAGCTGCCGTATCCGCTGAAGGTGCCCTCGCACGGCGCCACCATGGACGAGCGCTCGGCGCTGCGGCACCGGGCCGACCAGGAGCTGCGGGCCCGCGGCCTCCGCGACCAGTACGGCAGGCTCGAACCGCATATCGAGGACTGGTTCGCGCTGCTGGCGCGCCCCTCGTTGTCGATCGACGCGCTGCACATCCCGGAGTTCCAGCAGCCGCCGGTCGCGATTCTCGCCGCCACCGACGGCCGCGCCGGGGTGCTCGCGATCCAGGACAAGGACGGCATCTGGATCCGGCCCGCCTACGCCGACGGCCTCGCCTCCGAGGTGGTCGACCTGCTGCCCGCGGGCAAGCGCGGCACCGAGGCGTCGATCACGCTGCCGGTCGGGGAGGCGCTGCGCATCCCGCCGAACCGGGTCCCGGTCATGTCCGGCGGCGGCGACTCCGACGGGAAGTCGCGGCGCCGCACCTCGCTGAGCGAACGCGTCACCGATCCACGCGAGGCCTACGCCCGGCTCGCGGGCCAGCCGAGGTTGCGCGGCGGTCAGCTGGCAGCGAACAGCCGGAACGAACTCGGCGGCCGCAGCCGGTCCCCGGTACTGGCCTGGTTCGACACCGCGAGTGGCCGCTACCTCAGTCTTTCCCGCGCCGGCACCGACGGCCGGGAGTGGATCACGGTGTCCCCGGCCGACGCGAAGACGCTGCGCAGCAGGCTCTCGGAGATGGTCGCCGCGGTCGCGGCCTGAGCCGCCGGGAACCAGGCGGCTTGACCGGCCGTTTATGTCCTGAGGTTGTGCGGGTGGCAGCGGCTCCGCCGGAGGCGGCCGGACTGTACCCTGGATGAACGGGTGTCCCTCGCACACCGCTAGTAGTTGTCACACCGTGACGGCGGATGGCTACATCTACCGCCTAACCAGGGAGGGTCAAGGCCAGCACGGCCGAGGCATATGGACCGGAAGCGCCTGCTCAGGAACCCACTTCTGTGGATCGTCGCGGTTCTGCTGCTCTACTTCGCGTTCAGCACCATTTTCGACAGCGACCGCGGCTACACCCAGGTACCCACTTCACAGGCGATCGCGCAGATCAGCGCGGGCAATGTGAAGGAGGCCAACCTCGAGGACAAGGAGCAGCAGCTCAAGCTGTCGCTCACCAACAAGATCGACGTCGACGGCCAGCAGGTCGACCAGATCATCACGCCGTTCCCCTCGGGCGCGACGGGACAGATCTACACCCAGCTCATCGACGCCAAGAACGTCAAGTTCACCACCACCGTGACCCAGCAGGGCTTCTTCTCCCAGCTGCTGATCTACCTGATCCCGCTGGGCATCCTGCTGTTGCTGCTGATGTGGATGATGAACAACGCGCAGGGCGGCGGCAACCGGGTCCTCAACTTCGGCAAGTCCAAGGCCAAGCAGCTCAACAAGGACATGCCCAAGACCACGTTCGGTGACGTGGCGGGTGCCGACGAGGCCGTCGAAGAGCTGTACGAGATCAAGGACTTCCTGCAGAACCCGGCGCGCTACCAGGCGCTCGGCGCGAAGATCCCGAAGGGTGTGCTGCTCTACGGCCCGCCCGGTACCGGTAAGACGCTGCTCGCGCGTGCCGTCGCCGGTGAGGCCGGCGTGCCGTTCTACACGATCTCCGGTTCGGACTTCGTGGAGATGTTCGTCGGTGTCGGTGCCTCCCGGGTGCGTGACCTGTTCGAGCAGGCCAAGCAGAACGCGCCGTGCATCATCTTCGTCGACGAGATCGACGCGGTCGGCCGCCAGCGTGGCGCCGGCCTCGGCGGCGGGCACGACGAGCGTGAGCAGACGCTGAACCAGCTGCTGGTCGAGATGGACGGCTTCGACTCGCGCGGCGGCATCATCCTCATCGCCGCCACCAACCGGCCCGACATCCTGGACCCGGCGCTGCTGCGGCCCGGCCGGTTCGACCGGCAGATCCCGGTGTCCGCGCCGGACCTGCGTGGCCGCCAGGCGATCCTGCAGGTGCACTCGAAGGGCAAGCCGCTCGCGCAGAACGTCGACCTGGAGGCGCTCGCGAAGCGCACCGTCGGCATGTCGGGTGCGGATCTCGCCAACGTGATCAACGAGGCCGCGCTGCTGACCGCCCGCCAGAACGGGCACGTCATCAACGACGCGGCGCTGGAGGAGTCGGTCGACAGGGTGATCGGCGGTCCGGCCCGCAAGAGCCGGATCATCTCCGAGAAGGAGAAGAAGATCACCGCTTACCACGAGGGCGGGCACGCGCTCGCCGCGTGGGCGATGCCCGACCTCGAGCCGGTGTACAAGCTGACCATCCTGCCGCGTGGCCGCACCGGCGGGCACGCCCTGGTCGTCCCCGAGGACGACAAGCAGCTGATGACCCGGTCGGAGATGATCGCGCGGCTGGTGTTCGCGCTGGGCGGGCGCACCGCGGAGGAGCTCGTGTTCCACGAGCCGACCACCGGCGCCTCCTCCGATATCGAGCAGGCCACCAAGATCGCGAAGGCGATGGTCACCGAGTACGGCATGAGCGCCCGGCTGGGTGCCGTGAAGTACGGCCAGGAGCAGGGCGACCCGTTCCTCGGCCGGTCGGCGGGCCGTCAGGCCGACTACTCGCTCGAGGTCGCGCACGAGATCGACGAAGAGGTGCGCAAGCTCATCGAGACCGCGCACACCGAGGCCTACGAGGTGCTCAACACCTACCGGGACGTCCTGGACGATCTGGTGCGTGAGCTGCTGGAGAAGGAGACGCTCCAGCGCAAGGACCTCGAGCGGATCTTCGCGACGGTCGAGAAGCGGCCGCACATCACCGTGTTCAACGAGTTCGGTGAGCGCGTGCCCTCGGACAAGCCGCCGATCAAGACGCCGGGTGAGCTGGCGATGGAGCGCGGCGAGCCGTGGCCCCCGCCGGAGGAGAAGCCCGCGCCGCGTCCGGAGCCGACGCCGGTGGGCTCCGCGCCCGGCGGGAACGACCTGCCCGCTGGCCCGCCTTACGGTCAGCCGGAGCCGCCGTCGAACCCGTACGCCCCGCCGCCCGCCGGTGGTGGCTACCCGCCCAACGGTGGCCGTCCCTACGGTCCGAACGGCACCGGCCAGTGGCCGCAGCCTTCGGGTGGTTCGCAGAGCGGCCCGCCGAACTACGGTGCGCCTCCGGGATGGCGTCCGGCCACGCAGCCGGGCGGTCAGCCGTGGCGGCCCTCGGACGAGTGGAACCGTTCGCGCGGTGAGGAACAGCAGGAGCAGCGGCCGGGCTGGTTCGGCGGCTCGGGCGACGGCGACTCGGACCAGCAGGGCGGCAACGATCGACGGTGAGCTGAGCACGCTGCCGATGCCCGGGCGCTGCGTGGTGATGGGCGTCCTGAACGTCACCCCGGATTCGTTCTCCGACGGCGGCCGGTATCTCGACCTCGACGCCGCGATCCAGCACGCGCACGAGATGTGGGATCGCGGCGCCGACGTGATCGACGTCGGCGGTGAGTCCACCCGGCCGGGATCGGCCAGGGTGGACGCCCGGACCGAGATCGACCGGGTGCTGCCGGTGGTGCGCACGCTCGCCGCCGACGGCCTGTGCCTGTCCGTCGACACCACGCGGGCCGCCGTCGCGGAGGCGACGATCGAAGCGGGCGCGAAGATCATCAATGACGTCTCGGGCGGGCTCGCCGACCCCGACATGGGCCGGGTCGCCGCGAGCACAGGCGCGCCGTGGGTGCTGATGCACTGGCGTGGCCACAGCAAGGACATGAACCAGCTCGCGACCTACGACGACGTGGTGGCCGAGGTGCGCGACGAACTGTCGGCCCGGGTCGATGACGCGCTGGCCGCCGGCGTCGCACACGAGAACATCGTGCTCGACCCCGGCCTCGGCTTCGCGAAGCACGCGGAGCACGACTGGGCGTTGCTGCAGCGGCTCGGCACGTTCCTCGACCTGGGTTTCCCGGTGCTGGTCGGCGCCTCCAGAAAGCGCTTTCTCGGACGGCTGCTCGCGGACGAGAAGGGGCAGCCCCGGCCGCCGTCCGGTCGGGAGGACGCCACCGCCGCGATCTCCGCACTCGCCGCGGCGGCGGGCGCGTGGGGCGTGCGGGTGCACGCCGTGGGTGCCTCGCTCGATGCCGTCACCGTTGCCGCCGCGTGGAAACGGGGACACGCGTGAGCGACCGGATCACGCTGACCGGGTTGCGGGTGTTCGGCAGGCACGGCGTCTTCGAGCACGAGAAGCGCGACGGGCAGGAGTTCGTCGTGGACATCACGGCGTGGCTGGACCTCACGGTGGCCGCCGAGACCGACGATCTCAAGCAGACTTTGCACTACGGCGAACTCGCGGAACTCGCCGCGGGCATCGTCGGCGGCGAACCGCACGACCTGATCGAGAGCGTCGCGGGCAAGATCGCCGACGAGGTCATGGCGGACGAGCGGCTGCGCGCGGTCGAGGTGACCGTGCACAAACCGTCGGCGCCGATCCCGCTCACCTTCGACGACGTGGCGGTCACCGTGCGGCGGGCCCGATGAGTCGCGCCGTCCTGTCGCTCGGCTCGAACCTCGGCGACCGCCTCGGCTACCTCCAGTCGGTACTGGACGGCCTGCGCGGCACGGTGATCGCCGTGTCGACGGTGTACGAGACGAAGCCGTGGGGCGTGGAGGACCAGCCGGACTTCCTCAACGCGGTGTGCATTGTGGACGATCCGGCCCGCGACCACTGGGCGTGGCTGCGGGCCGGTCAGGCGCTGGAGCAGGCCGCGGGGCGGGTGCGCGAGCTCCGCTGGGGTCCGCGCACCCTGGATGTCGACGTGGTGACCGTGGACGGCGTCACCTCCGACGATCCGGAACTGCTGCTGCCGCACCCGGGCACCCCCGAGCGCGCCAGCGTCCTCATCCCCTGGCTGGAGATCGACCCGAACGCGGTTCTCCCCGGCCACGGCCCCGTCCGCGCCCTGCTGGCCGCCCGCCCCGAGGACGACCGCGCGTCCGTCGTGCCGCGCGCGGGTCTGTGTCTCCAGGCCTGATCACGCCCGCAGTGCCGCGCAGAGCCACTCCGTGGCCGCGATCCCGCTCGGGAACGGCGGCCAGCCGTTCATGATTCCCAGCAGCTGCCAGTACCTTTCGGCCCGCGCATCGGTGTAGCTGGCGATCTGGTCGGCCAGTTCGTGCCGGTCCCGCGCGCCGGAGGCGGCCACGATCTCGTCCGCCAGCGCACGGCCCTCCGCCGACGACGGCGCCAGGCCGGCGTCGAGATACTGTTGTGCCCGCGTGCTCCACGAGACCCAGTCCTCCTGCCGGCCCAGTGTGCCGGCGCCATCGGCCAGCTCCGCCGAACGCCGTTCGCTCATCCGCCGGACCAGTTGCCGGAACTCCGGGTCCTGGATCAGCTCGGCGAACTCGACCCAGGCTTCCACCTGTTCCGGCGTCGGATCGTCGGGCAGCGTCGGTTTCGCCCCGGCGACACGGGCGGCGAACTCCGGATCGAGATCGACCCCCTCGGACACCTCGGCCCAGAACTCGTCGAGCAGCCTCGTCCGCTCCTCGTCGGACATCGAGGCCAGTTTGTTCATCAGTTTCACTTCCTCCAGTTCGGACCGCCGTTTGACGACCGCACGCAGCACCGCCCGGCGTAGCCGCAGCCTGCGGATCTGCTCGTCTAGTGCCTCGATGTGCCGCGCGGCCAAGCGCGGCACGGTCGCCTCCTCGGCCAGCACCAGCGCGATGTCGGCCAGGCCGAGGCCGAGCTCGCGCACCGTCTTGATCAGCTCGAGCCTGGCCAGCGCCCTGGTGTCGTAGAGCCGGTAGCCGGAAGGCGTGCGGTCGGTGGGCGGGAGCAGCCCCTCATCGGAGTAGAACCGGATCGTCTTGACCGGCAGCCCGGTGCGCCGCGCCAGTTCCCCGATGGTGAACGTCCTGCTCACGAAGTCCATGCTGTTGTCTCCAGTCACTGGAGAGTCAAGTGTGCCAAGGTACGGTGACGTCATGCATTTCACGCGGCCCCGTGAGCTGGTGACCGCTTGTCTTGTCGGACTCGTCCTGGCCTATCTGGCCTTCGAGTTCCTCTACGGCTCGCTGCCGCGGCTGCCCACGTTCGCCGGCGTCACCCTGCTCGTGCTCGCCGTGATCGAAGTCGCACTCGCCTTTTCCATCCGGTCCCGGATCCGCGCCGGGCGGCTGTACGCGTCGCTCGGCGTGGCCCGCGCGGTCGCACTCGCCAAGGCGTCGTCGCTCCTCGGGGCGCTGATGTCCGGTGCCTGGGCCGGTGTCCTGATCGCGCTGGTCCCGCGCGCCGACGAGGCCACCGCACCCGCCGCGGACGTCCGCAGCGCCGTGATCGGCCTGGTCAGCGCGTTGGCTCTTGTCGGCGCGGGGTTGTGGTTGGAACACTGCTGCCGGACACCGGATCGTGGTGATCAGGATCGCGATAGTCACCCGACCGGTTAACGCGGGGAAGTGACCGCTCGAAGTACCGACTAGATCTCGAACGGATAACTGACAGGTACGGTGTTGGGCATGACTGGCGTGGGTGACGACGACTCGCGCGGCCGCCTTGCTGGCAGGCCGTGGTTCGTCGTCGGCTTGGCCCTCGCCCTGGCAGCGACCCTCTCGCTCGTGCTCGCGGACGACATCCGGTACCTCCGGCTCGGCATCGTCGCCGCGTTGTGGGCGGCGCTGGTCGGCGCTTTCCTCGCGGTCCGGTACCGCAAGCAGGCGTCGAGCACGGAGGAGGCGGTCGCGCAGGCGCAGGAGGTCTACGAACTCGAACTGGAACGCGAGATCGCCGCGAGGCGGGAGTACGAGCTCGAGATCGAGTCCGAGACGAGGAGCAAGGCCGAGTCCGAATCCCGCGCCGAACTGGACGCGCTGCGCTCCGAGGTGCTCGCACTGCGCGAAAGTCTCCAGTCGCTGTTCGGCGGCGAAGTGTTGCTCGAACGTGTCGCGTTGACCGCGCAGGCCACCCGGATGCGTGCGCTGCGCGAGGAAGGCCGCCTGGTCGAGTCGCCAGGCAACGGCCGCTTGCCCGCGCAGTTGACGGCTTCCGCGAGCGAGGCCGCGGAACGGCCTACCGAGTTGATCGACCGGGTGCGCGACAAGCAGCCCGCGCGTGGCCGTCCCGCCTCGGGTGCGCCGGAGCCGCGCCGCCCCGAGCGGTCGATGGACCCGCCCCCGCGGCGTGGCGCGAAGAACGAGCCCGCCCGCAATGGGTACGGACGCAGCAGCGCCGCGGCGAGCGTGGCCAAGGCCGCCGCCGAGGCCCGCGCCGAGCAGACCCGGTTCACGCAGGGGGCCGAGCAGACCCGGGTGACACCGGACGAGGAGCGGACCCGGATCACCCCGGCCGCGCAGGCGGTCCGCCGCCCGGAGGCCGCGAACGAGCTGACCCGGCCCGCCCTCGAGGTCACACCCGAGTCCGACGAGGAGTCGACCGGACTCGGCAAGGTGCTCGACGCGGACTGGACGCCGTCGTGGGAGAACCGGCCGAGGCGGGACCGCGCGGCGGGCGAGCCGTCCGCCACGTCGAACGGTAACAGCGGCCCGGTCACCCCGGAGCCGCAGCAGAGTACGCGTAAACCGGCCGAGCGCACGGAAAAGCCGACGCCGCGGTTCGAGAGTTCGCGGCCGCGGATGGCGCCCGTGCAGCGTGCGGAGACCTCGCGCCCGCGGATGGAGCCCGCCAAGCGCGCCGAGCCCGTCAGCAGGTTCGAGACTTCCCGTCCTCGGATGGAGCCCGCCAAACCCGCGGAGACCTCACGGCCGCTGCCGCGGTTCGAGAGTTCGCGGCCGCGGATGCAGCCCGCCCAGCGCACCGACACCTCCCGCCCCCGGACGGAACCGGCCAAGCCCACCGAGACTTCCCAGCCGATGCCGAGGTTCGAGACTTCTCGCCCGCGGATGGAGCCGGCGAAGCCCGCCGAGACTTCGCAGCCCTTGCCGCGCTTCGGGACGTCCCGCCCCCGGACGGAGTCGGCCAAGCCGGCGGTGACGTCCCGGCCGTTGCCACGCTTCGAAAGCTCCCGGCCCCGGATGGAGCCGGTCAAGCCCGCCGAGACTGCACCGCGGTTCGAGGCTTCCCGTTCCCGGACGGAATCGGAGAAGCCCGGGCAGACGTCGCAGCGGTTCGAAGGCTCGCGGGCCCGGACGGCTCCGGCCCAGCCGGAGCCGGCTCGCGAGGAGGAACTGCCCCCGCCGACCAACCCGACCCTGCCCGAAGAGGTCCGGCGCCGTGCCCAGGAAGGCGGCACCGGTGGCCGTCGCCGCAAGCCCGAGCCGCCCGAAACCCCGGCCGAGACCTCCGGTGGCGGCCGCAGGCGCCGTCCCGAGGGCGAGCCGCCGTCCTGGCAGCCGAGCGGCCAGTCGACCGGCAGCCACGCCCGCCCCGAGGTCAACGGCGAACCGGCAGGCCGCCGCGCCAAGCCGGAGGAGTCCTCGGGCCGCCGTGCCGCGTCGGAGGAGTCGGGTTCGCACACCGCGGGACGTTCGGTGAGTGACCTGCTCGCGGCCCATGGCGCCACGACGGATGCGATCCCGCGCCGCCGTCGCCGCGCCGAGGACTGATCGCCCTTCGGTGGCGGACGCATCGTTCTCGTAGGCTTCCCGGCTGTGACGGCACCATCTCGCAGGATCACCGTTTTCCTGCCCGTACTCGGCCTCATCGTGGTCGCGGCGTGCGGGCTGGCCCTGCTGGCGCTCGCCACCGTGAGCGTCGGCCCGCTCGGGGTCGTGATCGGCGCGGCCGCCGCGCTGATCCCGGTCGCGGTCGTGGTCGCCACCTTCCTGTGGGTGGACAGATGGGAACCCGAACCGGCGAAACTGCTGTTGCTGGCCTTCGCCTGGGGCGCGTGCATCGCGACGGTCACCGCGCTGCTCATCAACAACACCGCCGAATCGGTCGGGGATTTGTTGCTGGGCAAGGGAAACGGCAGCAAGGTCAGCGCGCTGGTGTCCGCGCCACTGGTCGAGGAGGCGGCGAAGGGCTCGTTCGTGCTCGCCATTTTCCTCAAGCGTTCCGACGAATTCGACGGGATCGTGGACGGTATCGTCTACGCCGGATTCACCGCGGCGGGATTCGCCTTCACCGAGAACATCTACTACTTCGGCCGCGCGTTCGCCGACTACGGATTCGGCGACGCCACCAGCACCGGGGTGATCGCGGCTTTCGTGCTGCGCGGGGTACTGTCCCCGTTCACGCATCCGCTGTTCGCGGCGTTCACCGGCATCGGGTTCGGCGTCGCCGCCCGCGCGCCGCGAGGACCCATCAAGGTGCTCGCGCCGCTCGGCGGTTACCTCGCCGCCGTGTGTCTGCACGCGCTGTGGAACGGGGCCGCCACGATCGGTGGTGCGCAAGCGTTTCTCAACATCTACTTCCTGATCATGGTGCCGATCTTCATCGCCGTCGTGATGCTGGTGGTGCTGCAGCGGCGGCGGGAGCAGCGGATCATCCAGGCCGCGCTGCCGAAAATGGCGCAGGCACGCTGGATCGCCGCGTCGGAGGTCGGGCTGTTGTCGAGCCTGAGCGGCAGGCGGGAGTGGCGGCGCCAGGCACGTAAGCAGTCCGGGCGCGAGGCGGCCCGCGCCGTCGGTGCGTACCAGGCGAGCGTGACCGAGCTGGCCTTCTTGAAACGTCACAAGGCCACTCCGGCGACCATGGAACGGGAACGCGAACTGCTGACCATGTTGCGCGTGTCACGTGCGGAGGCTGTCAGGCTGGCGGGGGAAAACAGGGGCACGGGGTGACCCTGCTCGGGTGAAGCTGGTCACCAAGGACCAGCGAGGTGCCCGGGCGCGAGCTACTCTCGCGCCGTCGTCCGGTACCCGCGACCGAAGAGCGGGACTGGAACGAGCTTGAGGAGCTTTTGCCATGTGCGTCCACAGGGGTACGCGATGACGCGTCCCGCCCGCCTCGCCGTCGGCATCGTGTCGGCCGGCCGGGTGGGCAGCGTGCTGGGGGCCGCTCTCGCCCGCGCGGGGCACACCATCGCCGCCGCTTCCGGGATCTCCGCCGCGTCGCATGCCCGTGCCGAACGCCTGCTGCCTGGCGTCCCGCTCAAACCACCCGACGAGGTCGTAGCCGTCGCGGACCTGGTGCTGCTCGCCGTTCCCGACGACGCGCTGGGTGACCTCGTGTCCGGCCTCGCCGCGACCGGCGCCTGGCGACCGGGGCAGATCGTGATCCACACGTCCGGCGCGCACGGCATCGACGTACTCCGCCCAGCCGCGGACGCCGGCGCGTTGCCGCTCGCGCTGCATCCGGTGATGACGTTCACCGGCCGCGAGGAGGACCTGCAGCGGATGGCCGCGTGCAGTGTCGGGGTGACCGCCGCGCCCGAGGACGAGGCCGCGTGGAACGTCGGCGAGGCGCTGACCGTCGAGATGGGCGGCGAGCCGATCCGGGTGCCGGAGGCGGCCAGGCCGCTGTACCACACGGCGCTCGCGCACGGCGCCAACCACCTCGTCACGCTGGTCGCGGACTGCCTGGAACTGCTTGGCGGCGCGGGGATCGCGAACGCCGAACGGATGATCGGCCCGCTGCTGTCCGCGGCATTGGACAACGCGCTGCGCACCGGCGACCGGGCACTCACCGGACCGGTGGCCCGTGGCGATGCGGGTACAGTTCGCAAGCATCTCGCGGTGCTCGCGGAAGCCGCGCCCGAGATCGAACCCTGCTACACCGCACTCGCCAAGCGCACCGCGGCACGCGCCTCAGCGGCTGGACTGCTCAAGGCCGACGCAGCCGCCGAAATCACCGAACTTCTCGACGAAGGACCTCAGAAGTGACTACCCCGAAGTTCGCTCGCGGGCAGCTGAACACGTTCCAGACGCCCGACGACATCACCCGGGTCAGCTCGGCACTGCACGCGGTGGGCCGCAAGATCGCGCTCGTGCCGACGATGGGCGCGCTGCACGCCGGTCACATGGAGCTCCTGCGCCGGGCCAAGCGGCTGCAGGGTGTCGTGGTCGGTGCGTCGATCTTCGTCAACCCGTTGCAGTTCGGCGAGGGCGAGGACTTCGAGGCCTATCCGCGGCCGCTGGAGCGCGACCTCGAGGTGCTCAGGGAGATCGGGGCGGAACTGGCGTTCGTGCCCAAGGCCGACGACCTCTACGCCGACGGCCACGCGGTCACGCTGCACCCCGGCCCGCTCGGCGACGAGCTGGAGGGCGCGGCGCGGCCGGGGCACTTCTCCGGGGTGCTCACGGTGGTGGCGAAGCTGTTCAACATCGTGCGGCCGGACTACGCGTTCTTCGGGGAGAAGGACTACCAGCAGCTCGTGCTGGTGAAGCGGATGGTGCGGGACCTCAACATTCCCACCAAGGTGATCGGGGTGCCGACCGTACGCGAGGCGGACGGCCTCGCGTTGTCCTCCCGCAACGTCTATCTGACGGACGAGCAGCGTGCCGACGCCGTGGTGTTGTCCGCGGCGCTGGCGGCGGGGGCGCATGCGGGGCCGAAGGGGGCGGAGGCGGTGTTGTCCGCGGCGCGGGAGACGCTGGCCGCGCGGCCGGCGGTCGTCGTGGACTATCTCGAACTGCGCGGAACCGATCTCGGTCCCGCGCCCGTCGACGGGGAGGCGAGGTTGCTCGTCGCGGCCAGGGTCGGCAGGACCAGGCTGATCGACAACGTCGCGGTCCTCCTCGGCACAGCAGGGGAATAGAGGGAGAGTCAACATGTTCCGCACGATGCTCAAATCGAAGATCCATCGCGCGACCGTCACTCAGGCGAACCTGCACTACGTCGGTTCCGTCACTGTCGACGAGACGCTGATGGAGGCCGCCGACCTGCTGCCGGGCGAGCAGGTGTCCATTGTGGACATCACAAACGGTGCGCGGCTGGAGACCTACGTGATCCCTGGGGAGAGGGATTCCGGGGTCATCGGCATCAACGGCGCGGCGGCGCATCTGGTGCACCCCGGCGATCTGGTCATTCTCATCTCGTACGCGCAGATGGACAACGCCGAGGCCGCCTCGTTCCAGCCCAGGATCGTGTTCGTCGACGCCGACAACCGTATCCAGCACAAGGGCGCCGACGCCGGGCACGCCCCGGAGGGTTCGGGCCTGATCAGCGGGAGCGTGCCGATCGTGCCGCAGGACCGGGAGAGCACGTTCCCGGTCGCCGAGACCGTCGACGCCGCGAGGCTCGACGCGCTGCTGCACGCGGAGAGTTAGTTGCTGCTGGCCATCGACGTCGGCAACACGAACATCGTCCTCGGGTTGTACGCGGGCACCGAGCTGGTCGGTGACTGGCGGATGCGGACCGACGCGCAGATGACCGCGGACGAGCTCGCACTGACCATGCGTGGTCTGCTCGGGCAACATGCCGACTCGGTGACCGGTATCAGCACGCTCTCGACGGTGCCCGCGGTGCTGCGTGAGCTGCGCGTGATGCTGTCGCGGTACTACCCGCGCGTGCCGAAAGTCGTTGTGGAGCCCGGAGTTCGTACCGGCGTGCCACTGCTGGTGGACAATCCGCGCGAGGTCGGTGCTGATCGGCTGGTGAACACACTGGCCGCGCACCACCTGCACCCGACGGCGTGCGTGGTGGTGGATTTCGGCACCTCCACGAACGTCGACGCCATTTCCGCCAAGGGTGAGTTCCTCGGCGGCGCGTTCGCCCCTGGCATCGAGATCTCGGTGGACGCACTGGCCTCGCGCGCGGCACAGTTGCGCAAGGTGGAGCTGGTCGCGCCGCGCTCGGTGATCGGGAAGAACACGGTGGAGTGCCTGCAGAGCGGAATTCTGTATGGCTTCGCGGGCCAGGTGGACGGTCTGGTGCGCCGCATCGTGAAGGAACTGTCAGGCGACGGTCCGGTCACGGTACTCGCCACAGGCGGCTTGGCCCCGTTGGTGATCCAGGAGTCGGAAACGATCACCGAGCACGTCCCGGACCTGACACTACTGGGCCTACGCCTGGCCTATGAACGACAGATGCGCTAGGGAAAGACGTCGCGACAGCGAAGTGAGCCGCTTTTCCCGGCGAGGCATCTTTTCTTTGGCGGTGAGGAGTGGCTTGCGCTCGTCCGCGCCAAGGCCGCCGATTTTCGCCGCTGTTGCTACCGCCGCACCCCACGCATCGCCGTCACCAGCAACGGCAGATCGAACTCGCCGTCCGCCGTTTCCTGGGTTTTCGCCAGGAACTCCCGCAGGCGGGTCAGCGTGGTCTCGCGCTCCTCCGGTGGGGCGACCAGCATGTGCGAATGCGTCGCGACCGTCGCCAGCAGGCTCTCCGCGGTGCGGCGCTGGGTGTGCCGGAACCGGCCGCGCTCGAATGGCTCCCACTGCTCATGCGACGGCAGCTCCCCCGAAAACGAGCGCCACGAGCGGCTGATGCTCGTGCGGGTCAGTTCGCCGAACTCCGCCACCCACGGCACGGTCACGTCGTCGGAGTTCCACAGTGCCAGGAACGTGCCGCCCGCCCGGGTCACCCTCGCGATCTCGGTCAGCGCCGGCTGCACGTCGAACCAGTGGAAGGCCTGCCCGGCGACCACCGCGTCGGCGGCGCCGTCGGGCAGCGGGATGCGTTCCGCGGTCCCGTCGAGCACCGGCAGATCCGGCAAGCGGCGGGTGAACTCCGCCCGCATCCCCTCGTCGGGCTCGACCGCCGTCACGCGCAGGCCCAATGCCAGCAGATTCTCCGTCAGCTTCCCCGTGCCGGCACCAAGATCCACGACGTGCTCGACGTCGGGCGGCAGCCCCCAGCGCAACGCGTCCAGCGGGTAGTCGGGCCGGTGCTCGGCATAAGCGGCGGCCTGTGCCCCGAAGGAACGGGCACGCCGGGATCGCAGTTCCTGATCGTCGGTCACGCAGTCGATCATATTGCCCGGGAAAGGTAATCCGGTTGGCCTAGCGAACCGGTGGGTTCGTACCCTTAGGCGCATGACCGATTCCCCCGCCTCCGAGCGCCCCATGCCCGATGACGACCTGCCGGAACAGATGCGGGTCCGCCGGGCCAAGCGTGACCGGATAATCGCGGAGGGAGCCGAACCCTATCCGGTCGAGGTACCGCGAACGCACAGTCTCGCCGAGATCCGTGCGAAGTATTCCGAGCTGCCCACCGATACGCAGACCGGACAGATCGTCGGCGTCACCGGGCGCGTGCTGTTCATGCGCAACACCGGCAAACTGTGTTTCGCAACTCTGCGCGAAGGCGACGGTACCGAGCTGCAGGCGATGATCAGCCTGAACGGCGTCGGGGCCGACTCGCTCGCCGCCTGGAAATCGGACGTCGACCTCGGCGACCACGTTTTCGTGCACGGCGAGGTCATCACCTCCAAGCGAGGTGAGCTTTCCGTTATGGCCGATGCGTGGCAGATCACCTCGAAAGCACTTCGCCCGCTGCCGGTCGCGCACAAGGAGCTGGCCGAGGAAACCCGCATTCGGCAACGTTATGTCGACCTGATCCTGCGCCCGCGGGCACGCGATGTCGTCCGCACGAGGGCCGGTGTCGTCCGCTCCTTGCGGAATTCTTTCGAGCGCCGCGGCTTCACCGAGGTCGAAACCCCCATGCTGCAGACGTTGCACGGTGGTGCGGCCGCCCGGCCATTCGTCACGCACTCCAATGCCTTCGATATGGATCTGTATCTGCGGATCGCGCCGGAGCTCTACCTCAAGCGCTGTGTGGTCGGCGGCATCGAGAAGGTCTACGAGATCAACCGCAACTTCCGCAACGAAGGCAGCGACTCTTCGCATTCGCCTGAATTCGCCATGCTGGAGTTCTACGAAGCGTATGCGACCTACGACACGAACGCGGTGATGACGCGGCAGCTGATCCAGGAAGCCGCGGAAGCGACGTTCGGCACACTGGAAGTGACATTGGCGGACGGAACGCCGTATGACCTTTCGGGCGAATGGACGTCGCTGACCATGTACGGCTCGCTGTCCGAAGCCCTCGGCGAGGAAGTGACGCCGGAGACCAGCGCCGAGAAGCTGCGCGGGTTCGCCAAGGCGCGGGGCATCGAGGTGGATCCCAAGCTGGGCCACGGCAAGCTCGTCGAGGAACTGTGGGAGCATCTGGTCGGCGATCATCTGCACGAACCCACATTCGTGCGGGATTTCCCGATCGAAACGTCACCGCTGACTCGTCAGCATCGCAGCGTCGCGGGCGTGGCCGAGAAGTGGGACCTCTATGTCCGTGGTTTCGAGCTCGCCACGGGTTACTCGGAGCTGGTGGATCCCGTGATCGAGCGGGAAAGGCTCACCGCGCAAGCGGGTTTGGCCGCGGCCGGAGATAGTGAGGCTATGCGCCTCGATGAGGATTTTCTGCGGGCGCTGGAGTACGGAATGCCCCCATCCGGTGGCGTTGGAATGGGTATCGACCGCTTGTTGATGGCGCTCACTGGTCTCGGTATCCGTGAGACGATCCTGTTCCCGCTGGTACGCCCCGAATAAGACGCGCCACGCGGCAATCCAAACGAGATTTGCCTTGTGCCCTGATTCCGGGTATTAATGTCTTAGTCAATGGCTTGCAGGGGCAACTCGCCCCTCCCCCCGACTTTCTGGCTGGCGCAAAACAGGAGGAATACTGATGGCACAGAAGGTGCTGGTCTCCCTCGTGGACGACCTCGACGGTTCTGAGGCGGATGAGACCGTCGAGTTCGGCCTTGATGGGATCAACTACCAGATCGACCTCTCGGCCGACAATGCGGAAGAGTTGCGTGACGCGCTGGCCCAGTATGTCGAGCACGCGCGCCGGGCGGGTGGCCGTAAGCGTGCGGGCCGTCCGTCCGCGAAGCCGGCCGCCAGTTCGGCTTCGGTCGACCGTGAGCAGAACCAGGCTATTCGCGCCTGGGCCCGTAAGAACGGCTTCCAGGTTTCCGACCGCGGGCGTATCCCGTCCGAGGTCGTCGAGGCCTACCACAAGAAGAACTGAGCTTATCGGGTAAAGGCTTTGTGAGAAGGCCGCCGGGAGCAATCCCCGGCGGCCTTCTCTTGTGTCTAATGTTGAACAGGGTTCTATTCGATGCCGCGCAATGCGTACACGCCGCTTGTGGGGAAAGTCACGCGCTCCGGCCGGCCTATTAATGCCCACCCGGCGGAGCCGCTCTTCTTTGTCGGCCTGCTCCCTAACGTGTAGTCCGGCCACAATCGATATGCCGTTGACACGTCCCTCGGTGACAGTGCCGAGGCGTCAGCTAGCCCGAACGGGTGGTTAGGTGTGCCTTACCTCACCGTCGTCCGCGACCTGGGGGTCATCCTGTTCGCGCTCAGCGGACAAGGGCCGCCCGCGGAATCCGGTGGGGCGTCCACACGTTGAACCAGACGTCAGTTACCAGCGAAGACTTACGGCCGATGGATGGCCGGCGCACTGACTTCTGTGACCTAATCCGTGCATGTGGTAGTCCTTCGCGACCGGATGGCTACTACAGTGGACCTACGGTGCTGAATCCATCGCGAAAAGATGGAGGCTCACCGCCGGCGCAGCAGTCGAGGGAGTGGGAATGTTCGAGAGGTTCACCGACCGCGCGAGGCGGGTGGTCGTCCTGGCTCAGGAAGAAGCCAGGATGCTCAACCACAACTACATCGGCACCGAGCACATCCTCCTGGGCTTGATCCACGAGGGTGAGGGTGTCGCCGCCAAGGCGCTCGAATCGTTGGGCATCGCGCTGGAGGGCGTCCGCCAGCAGGTCGAGGAGATCATCGGCCAGGGCCAGCAGGCTCCGAGTGGGCACATCCCCTTCACCCCGCGAGCCAAGAAGGTGCTCGAGCTGTCGTTGCGCGAGGCGCTCCAGCTCGGTCACAACTACATCGGCACGGAGCACATCCTGCTCGGCCTGATCCGCGAGGGCGAGGGCGTCGCCGCGCAGGTGCTCGTCAAGCTCGGCGCGGACCTCAACCGGGTTCGCCAGCAGGTGCTGCAGCTGCTGTCCGGCTACCAGGGCAAGGAGCCGGCGGAGGCCGGCGCCGGCCGCGGTGAGGGCACCCCGTCCTCCTCGCTGGTGCTGGACCAGTTCGGCCGCAACCTGACCGTCTCCGCCCGCGAGGGCAAGCTCGACCCGGTCATCGGGCGCGGCAAGGAGATCGAGCGGGTCATGCAGGTGCTCTCCCGCCGTACCAAGAACAACCCGGTGCTGATCGGTGAGCCCGGTGTCGGCAAGACGGCCGTCGTCGAGGGTCTTGCCCAGAACATCGTCAAGGGCGAGGTCCCGGAGACGCTGAAGGACAAGCAGCTCTACACGCTCGACCTCGGCTCGCTGGTCGCCGGTTCCCGGTACCGCGGTGACTTCGAAGAGCGCCTCAAGAAGGTGCTCAAGGAGATCAAGACCCGCGGCGACATCATCCTGTTCATCGACGAGCTGCACACGCTGGTCGG
>Ga0164243_10002017_pt1 | contig 33994 bp, 30 predicted proteins | sample OricompcompostOP_FD_108781 | JGI IMG/M metagenome (GOLD analysis project Ga0164243, IMG submission 108781) | Organic Plus compost microbial communities from Emeryville, California, USA - Original compost - Organic plus compost (OP) | ecosystem: Engineered > Solid waste > Mixed feedstock >... | reverse complement strand
GGCGCGCCACGACTACACGATCGAGGACACCTACGAGGCGGGCATCGTGCTCTCGGGCACCGAGGTGAAGTCGCTGCGTGAGGGCAAGGCGTCGCTCGTCGACGGCTACGCCTACATCGACGGTGGCGAGATGTGGCTCGATGCCGTGCACATCCCCGAGTGGGGCTCGGGGTCCTGGACCAACCACGCGACGCGCCGCAAGCGCAAGCTCCTGCTGCACAAAGCGCAGATCATCAAGATCAGCCACCGCACGAAGGAGGGCGGGTACACCCTCGTGCCGCTCTCCATCTACTTCAAGGACGGCCGCGCCAAGGTCGAGCTCGCGGTCGCGAAGGGCAAGCGGGAGTACGACAAGCGTCAGGCGCTCCGCGAGCGTCAGGACAAGCGCGAGGCGGACCGCGCGATGGCGAGCCGCCGGCACCTCGGGGAGTAGTTCAGCTCGCCTCGAAGCGGGCGTCGACCGAGGCCGTGACCTCGATGTCCTCCGGCGTGAAGTTGAACGACGTGCCGGCCGCGTGGGGCGCGCTCAACGACGCGGCGCGCATCATGCTCGGGGCGGGGGAGTCGGCCTCTCCGCGCACGCCGAGCATGCCCGGGTCCGCGATCGCCGTCGCCGACACCTGGGCCAGTCCGATCGCCTGGGCGAAGACGCGCGCCTTGTCGACGGCGTCGCGCACGGCGCGGGAGCGCACCTCGCTCGTGACGGCCGTGCGCTTGGCCTCGGTGAGGTCCCAGTCGATCCCGTTGACCTGCACGCCCGGCACGGTCGCGGCCTCCGCGAGCCAGTCGGCGAGGGCGTCGAAGTCCTTGAACTTCACCGTCATCGCGATCGACGCGTGGTGCACGGGCGCGAGCTGCTTGCCGTCGGCGTTCCACGGGCGCTCGGCCCACACGCGCACGCGCGCCGACGACCACCACGTGACGGGCCCCGCATCCGGATCGTGCAGGTGCGTCACGGAGTCGGTGACGGTCTGCACGGCGGCCGTCGCGGAGGCGAGCACGTCCGCGCGCTTCGGTCCGTCGAAACCGACGGTGAGGCGGACGGTGGCGCGCTCGGCGGGGTACCACGCCGTGAAGTGGCCCTGCACGGTGATGACGGTGCTCATCGCCTCATCCTGCCAGCACCTCGCGGCCTCGGCTATGATGAAGGGCTGCGCCTCATCGGCGCGATTGACAACTCCACAGCGCGTGATGACGGCCCACCTCTCACGGAGCGAGCTCCCGAGGTGACCATGGGGATGATCGGTTTCGACATCGCCTGCGAAACTGCGAGAAGCGGGCCGAGGATGCGGGGTTATCTCGTTAACGCCCTCCGCACACCATAGGTGCCAACGTTAAGCCCACCGACCTCGCTCTCGCTGCCTAAGCGGAGTAGATAGGTCCGTCAGTCCGGACTCGCCCCCGATCCGGATCCTGGCGTCATCGAGGGGGCTTGCTGCGCGATCGTGTTCCAGGGTCGCGCGGGACTTTCACTGGGGCTGGGCTCGTCGACCTAGGTGTTCGTGACGAAGGTCGGAGCCGAGCAGAACGATTTCACGGACTGCGCCCGGAGAAGGCGCAGGCTCACAGCGATGGACGGGGGTTCAATTCCCCCCATCTCCACCACCGCCGTCATCACGCGCTGTCGGGGTCGCCCGCTACTCCACGTAGCCGTTGGCGAGCCAGCCGCCGTCGACCGGGATGATGGTTCCGGTCACGAAGGCCGCGACGTCGCTCAGCAGGTAGAGCGAGAGCGGCACGAGCTCCTCGGGCTCGCCCATGCGGCGCAGGGGCGTGCGCGAGAGCACCTTGTCGAGCGGCAGCACGCCGAGGCGCACGTTCTCCATCGCCATGCCCGTCGCGATGTAGCCGGGCGCGATCGCGTTGACGCGGATGGCATCCGGACCCCACTCGACGGCGAGCGTCTTCGTGAGGCCGGCGATGCCGGTCTTGGCGGCCGAATAGGCGGCGCGGCGAGGCTGGCCGACGAAGGTGGCCATCGAGCCGAGGTTGAGGATGCTACCGCCGCCCGACTCGCGCATGACGCGCGCCACACGCTGCGAGCAGAGGAACGCGCCCACGAGGTGGATGTCGACGATCGACCGGAAGTCCGCCTCGGCGAAGTCGACCGAGTCGCCGACCTTCATCGTGCCGGCGCCGTTCACGAGACCGTCGACACGGCCCCACTCCTCGACGACCTCCGCGAGGGCCGCGTCGATGCTCGCGGCGTCGGTCACGTCGACCGACTTCGGGAGCGGGTCGTGCGCGTACCTGCCGGCCATCCGCTCGACGAACGCGTCGAGCCGCGCCTGGTCGCGGCCCCATACGCTCACGCGGGCGCCCGCGGCGAGGAGCGCCTCGGCGAGGGTCGCGCCGATCCCGCTCGCCCCGCCCGTCACGATGACGCTGCGCGCGGAGAGGTCGAACGAGACTGCGTCGCGCCGCTCGGTCACGGCACGAGGCCCTTCTCGCGGAGCTCGGTCCAGCCGGGCCCGTCGGGGAACGTCCACCGCGCCACCGACTCGGGTCGGATCTCGGCTCCCGTGCCCGGCGTGTCGGGCAGACGGTAGCGTCCGCGGGTCACGTCGACCGGAGCGACGAAGTGCTCGTGCAGGTGGTCGATGTACTCGAGCCCGCGGTCATCGAGCGTGCGGGCGAGCACGGCGTAGTCGAAGTAGACGTAGTGCTGCCCGAGCTCGCAGAGTCCCACGCCGCCCGCGTGCGGGATCACGGGCACGCCGAACTTCGTCGCGAGCAGCAGGTTCGCGAGGTTCTCGTTGACGCCCGCGAAGTGGCTCGACTCGATCTGCAGGATGTCGAGCGCCTCGGCCTGCAGGAACTGCTTGACCATGATGCGGTTGGCCATCGCCTCGCCCGTCGCGACCTTGGTCGGTGCGATCGCCTTGCGGATCTTCGCGTGGCCGAGGATGTCGTCGGGCGCGGTCGGCTCCTCGACCCACCACAGCTGGTAGTCGACGAGCTCGCGGATCCAGTCGATCGCCTCGTCGACGTCCCAGCGCTGGTTCGCGTCGATCGCGAGCCGGATGTCGGGGCCGACGGCCTCGCGCGCGAGCCCGAGGCGGCGCTTGTCGTCATCGAGGTTGCCGGCGACCTTCATCTTGATGAGCGTGAAGCCATCGTCGACCGCCTGCCGGACGAGGCCCAGCATCCGCTCGTCGCTGAAGCCGAGCCACCCCGGGCCGGTCGTGTACGCCGGGAAGCCGTCGCTGCGCAGGTGCGCGATGCGCTCCTCCTTGCCCTCCTGGCCGGCGCGGAGGATCTCGAGCGCCTCGGCCTCCGTGATGGCGTCGCGCAGGTGCGAGAAGTCGACGACCGAGACGATCTCCTCGGGCGTCATGTCGACGAGCAGGCGCCACAGGGGCACGCCCGCGCGGCGCGCCTTGATGTCCCAGAGCGCGTTGACGACGGCGCCCGCGGCCTGGTGGGTGAGCCCCTTCTCGGGCCCGAGCCAGCGCAGCTGCGAGTCGTCGACGAGCAGGCGCGACACCTCGCCGAGGCGGTCGAGCATCTCCTCGAGCGGCCAGTCGGGCAGCAGCCCGACCATGACCTCGAGGGTGTGGCAGGCGAGGTCGTTGCCGCGGCCCTGGGTGAAGACGTAGGCGTAGCCGGAGGGCCAGCTCGGGTCGTCGGGCGTCAGCTCGAGGTAGGCGGCGGAGTGGTCGGGGTCGACGTTGACCGCGTCCGAACCGGAGGCGTCGAGCGACGTGGGGAACCGGATGTCGGTGATTCGATGGCTGCCGATTCTGGCCATGGTGCTTCCTTCGTGTTTCGTGAGGCTGTGGGCGGGGGTCGGGTCGTCAGGCCGCGGCCGGGGCGACCGCGGAGAGCACACGCGCGGCGTGTGCGGCGATGGCGTCGATGTCGCGGGCGGCGATCTCGGCGGCGTCGAGGAACTCGCGTCCCATGCACACCGACCGCACGCCCGCGGCGAAGTACTGGGCGGCCTGCGGGGTCGTGACGCCGCCGGAGACGACGAACGGCACGTCGGGGAGCGGGCCGCGGAGGGAGCGGATGTACTCGGGGCCGCCGAGCGCGTCGACCGGGAACACCTTGACGGCGGCGGCGCCCAGCCCAGCGGCCTGGCGGATCTCGGTGGGCGTCAGGGCGCCCGGGACGACGGGCACGCCGGCCTCGGCGCCGACGGCGAGCACCTCGGGATTGGTGTCGGGCGCGACGAGGTAGCGCGCGCCCGCCGCGACGGCGGCGAGGGCGTCCTGGCGGGTGAGCACGGTGCCGGCGCCGATCATGGCGTCCTGGCCGCGCAGGCTCTCGATGATGCCGAGCGCCGAGGGCACGGTCATCGTGACCTCGATGCTGCGCGCGCCTCCCCGCAGGAGGCCCGCGATGGCGGTCGAGGCGGCGTCGGGGTCGTCCAGTCGGACGACGACGATGACGGGGTCGGTGGCGAGTTCAGTCACGTCGGCTCCATTCGTCGGCGAGGTGACTCGCGTCGAGATAGTCGCGGAATCCGGTGTCGTCCGCGTCGGCGGCATCCGGGTGGTATTCGGTGGGCTGCGGGCGCAGCCGCGCGAGCTCGGCGCCCTTGAGCCCGCACGCCTCGGCCGCGAGGAGGGCGGCTCCGAGCGCGGAGAGGTTCGGCTCGGAGTGGATGCGCAGCGGGCGGCGGAGGGCGGATGCCCACATCGCGGCCCAGCGCGGGTCGTCGACGCCGACCCCTCCGACCTCGACCGGCTGGTCGGCGCCGTCGCCGCCCGTGGCGAGCTCGAGCACGTGACGGGCGCTCGAGGCGACGCCGTCGACGACGGCGCGGGCGAACTCGGCGCGCCCCTGGTCGGCCGACAGGCCGACGAGCAGGCCGCGGGCCGCGGGGTTCCAAAGCGGTGCGCGCTCGCCGCGCAGGTACGGCACGAAGGTCGGGCGGTCGGTCGTGGCCGCTTCCGTCGCGAGGCGGACGACCTCGCCGACCTCGACGTCGAGGATGCGGGCGGCCCAGGTGAGCGCCTCGCCGCCGGACTGGGTCGGTCCGTAGAGCATGGGGAGCGGGGCCGAGGGTCCCGCCGGGACGGCGTACAGGCCCTGTGCCGTCGCGACGTCCGTGCGGGTCGCTCCGACGATGTTGGAGGTTCCGGTGAGCACGAACGAGCGCGGCTCGTCGAACGCGCCGACGGCGAGCACGGCACCCAGGGCGTCCGACCATCCGGTCGCGACGACGATGCCGGCGGGGATGCCGAGACGCTCGGCGGCCGCGGGCGTCACACGCCCGAGCTCCGCCCACGGCGCATGCGTCGGAGGACATACGTCGGAGGACCAGCCGGCGCCCGCGAGCAGACGCGCGGCGCGCGCGCCCTCCGTCACGTCGCAGATGCCCTTCGACGACCACGGGTCGGTCGCCGTGATCGAGGTGAGGAAGCGGTTGACGTAGTCCTTGGGCTGCAGTGCCGCGCTCGTGCGGGTCACCGCCTCGGGCTCGTGGGCGGCCACCCAGGAGAGCTTCGGCAGCAGTTGCGACGCCGCCCAGGGCAGGGCCGTTCCCAGTTCGGCGTCGACGTCGCCGAAGCGGGCGCCGAGCGCCTGCGCCTCGCGCTCGGCGCGATTGTCCTGCCAGATGATCGACGGTCGCACGGCTCTCCCGTCGGCGTCGACGAGCACGAGGCTCGGCACGTGGCCGACGGCGGCGACGCCCCGGATGCGGGCGCGCACGTCCGCATCGACGCGGCTCAGGGCATCCGCGAGCGCGTCGATCCACGACTCGGGATCCTGCTCGGCGCGCCCGGGCGCGGGGTAGGAGGTCGGGTAGCCCGCCGAGGTGCGCGCGAGCACGCCGCCGTCGGTGTCGATCACGAGGATCTTGAGTCCGGACGTGCCGACGTCCAGGCCGAGGAAGGCGTCGTTCATGGGGGAGTTCCGAGTCGAGGGCTAGATGACGCCGCGGTCGCGGAGACCCTGGATGGTGTCCGCGTCGTAGCCGAGGAGCTCGCCGTAGATGTAGTCGCTGTCCTCGCCCACGAGCGGGGGTGCCTTGCGGATGGATCCCGGCGCCGCGCTCAGCTTAATCGGCACGCCCGGGAGCGTCACGACGCCCAGCTCGGGGTGCTCGATGTCGACGAGCATCTCGCGCGCGCGGATCTGCTCGGAGGACGCGACCTCGTCGACGCCCATGACCTTGCTGTAGGGGATGCCGGCCTCGTCGAGGAGGCGACCCGCCTCCTCGGCCGTCAGCTCGCCGAGCCACTCGCTCACGATCGCCTCGACCTCGTCGACGTGCGCCATGCGCTGCGCGACCGCGGAGAAGCGCTCGTCCTCGAGCAGCTCGGGGCGTCCCATCGCGTGGGCGAGCCGCCGGAACAGCGGGTCGGTGCCGGCGTGCAGGTAGATGTAGCTGTCGCTCGCCTCGAAGAGGTTGGCGGGGGCGCTCATGCGGTCGCGGGAGCCGTTGCGCTCCATCTTCTGTCCGAGCATGGGCCACGCGCTCGTCGCGGTGCCGAGCGCGCTGAAGAGCGCGTCGACGGAGGCGACGTCGACGTGCTGGCCCTCGCCCGTCGCACGCTTGTGGATGAGGGCGAGCAGGGCGCCGATGGCGCCGTGGTACCCCGCGATGTAGTCCGCGACGAACGCGCCCGTGAGCGTGGGGCGTCCGCCCGGCTCGCCCGTCATGCTCATGAGACCGGATGCGGCCTGGGCGACGCCGTCGAACAGCGCGCGCTGCGCGAGCGGGCCGGTCTGGCCGAATCCGGAGATGGAGACGAGGATGATGCCGGGGTTGAGCTCCTGCATGCGCGAGAAGGGGATGCCCATCGCGTCGAGGGTGCCCGGACGGTAGTTCTCGACGACGATGTCGGAGCGCCGGATGAGGTCCTCGAGGATCCCGAGCGCCTCCGGGTGGCGGGTGTCGAGGGTGCCGGCGTACTTGTTCCGGCTGTAGAGCATCGTGTAGATGCTGTGGCCCTGGAAGAACGGGGCGAGCTTGCGCGAGTCCTCGCCGGAGGAGCGCTCGATCTTGAGCACCTCGGCTCCCATGTCGGCGAGCATCTGACAGCACAGCGGCCCCGCGATGAAGCGGCTGAGGTCGAGCACCTTGACGCCGCTCAGGGGCTGGGTGACCGCGTCTCCGGACATGTCGTGGGGCTCCCTCCGTCGGGTGCGTCGACACGCAGAGAGCGAGCGACGCTGGTCATAGATGTACAGACATCTATATGAATACTCGCCCGAGGCGGTGCCTCATGTCAAACCGCGGCGCTCGCCGCGGGAGCGCCTAGCGCTCGAGGCGGAACACCGTCGGATACTCCGGCCGCATGAGGCACGACGCGACCTCGACGACCTCGCCCGATGCGAGGCGCGAGACGCGGCGGGTGCTGATGAGCGGGCTCCCCACGTCGACCTGGAGGAGCTTCGCCGAGTGCTCGTCGGCGAGCGTCGCCGTCACCTGCTGCTCGGCGCGCGAGATCTCGATGCCCGAGCGCGCGGCGAGGGTCTTGTACACGGAGCCCTGCACGAGTCGCCCGTGGGCGAGCTGGGGTGCGAGGAGGTAGGGGATCCACGAATCCTGGATGGCGATCGGCTCGCCGCGGTACGACCGCACGCGCACGATGTGCACGGCCGTCGGGCCGACGGTGGAGAAGAGCGCCTGGCTGACGTCCTCCGGCGGGTGACCCACCTCGCGCTCGAGGACCGTCGTGCTGATGTCCTCGGCGTCGAGCCCCAGCTCCTCGTTGAACGGGGCGAGCCGGTTCGCCCGGCGCTTGACGCTGCGGTTCTCCGACACGAAGGTGCCCGCGCCGTGGCGGCGTGCGACGAGCTCGTCGGACTCGAGGAGCCCGAGCGCCTGTCGCACGGTCATGCGGCTGACCCCGTAGCGAGAGGCGAGATTGGTCTCGCTCTCGAGTCGCTCGCCGGGCTTGAGGCGCCCGGACGTGATCTGCTCCGTGAGGTCGCGGCTGATCACCTCGTACAGGCGTGCGTTCACCATGGGATCTCCTCGTCGAGTGTGGTGGCTACCGGGGAGGGCAGCCGAGGGTTATATAGTCGTCTAGACACCCGACCTACCCACCCATTCAATAGATTGGAACGAAGGTGAGCAAAGTCTACGACGTCGTCGTCGTCGGCAGCGGGCCCGTCGGCAGCGCGTTCGCGAGAACGCTCGCCGAGGCTGACCCCCGCGCCACCATCCTCATCGTAGAGGCCGGCCCCGTGATCGCGGACCCTCCCGGGGTGCACGTGCGCAGCATCGTCGACGCCGACGAGCGCGCCCGCGCCCAGGCCGCGTCCGAGGGCCCCCGGCGAACCGACTTCATCGCGGAGGGCGAGGAAGCCGCCGGTCACCCGCCTCAGGCGGTGCGCCCCGGCACCTTCCTCGTGAGCGACGGGATGACGACGAGTGACTCGACGGGCCTCCCCGCCGCGTCGATGTCGACGAACGTCGGCGGCATGGGCGCCCACTGGACGGGCGCGTGCCCGCGGCCCGGCGGGACGGAGATCATCGCCGAGATCCCCGAGGCCGAGATGACCGAGGTGCTCGACGCGGCGGACGCGCTCCTGGGCGTCACACAGAGCACCTTCGCCGACGCCCCGCTCTCGGCGGCGATCATCGACGCCCTGGCTCGGGAGTTCCCGCGCGGGTCGACCGATCGTCCCGTGCAGCCCATGCCCCTCGCGGCGCGCCCGCGGGAGGACGGCACGGTCGAGTGGGCCGGCACCGACGGCATCCTGGCGCCCGTGCTCGCGAACGGCTCCGTCGAGCTGCGCGCCGAGACGCTCGTCACCTCGGTCGTGCTGACCGACGGCCGGGTCTCGGGAGTCGAGGTGCGCGACGTGCGCACGGGGGCGACCGAGACGATCTCGGCGGGCCTCGTGTACGTCGCGGGCGACAGCTTCCGCACCCCGCAGCTGCTCCACGCGTCCGGCATCCGGCCGTGGGCGCTCGGCCGCTACCTCAACGACCACGCGGACGTGCGCACCTTCGTGCAGCTGAGCGACGAGTTCCGCGACATCGCGGGCCGCGGCGGCGTCACGTGGATCCCCTACTCGGAAGAGGACGGCTTCCCCTTCCACTGCCAGGTCATGCAGCTCGACGCCTCGCCGATCGGCTTCATCCCGACGGGTGAGCCGTGGGCCGGGTCGACCGTGGGCGTCGTGCTCTTCGGCACGAAGGAGATCACGCCCGAGGACCGCGTCGAGTTCAGCGACGACGAGACCGACGCCTACGGCATGCCGGCCATGCGCATCAGCTACCACTCGACGGCGCGCGATCTGCAGACCGAGCACCGGCTGCTCGAGATGTCGCGGCGCATCGCCGGCGTGCTCGGCACCCCGCTCGTCGAGCCGCGCGTTCTTCCCGCCGGCGCGTCGTACCACTTCATGGGCACCGTGCGTCTCGGGGTCGACCCCGAGACGAGCGTGTGCGACACCACGGGAGCGGTGTGGGGCGTCGAGGGGCTCTACGTGGGCGGCAACGGTGTGATCCCGACGCCCACGGCCTGCAACCCCACGATCACGAGCGTCGCGCTCGCGATCCGTTCGGCGCGCGCCGCCGCGGGGGCGCTGCGTCACTGAGCACCCCTGGGTGAGCTTCCCGGGGGCTCGTCCGTGCCGAGGGCGCGGGCGAGCCCCCGGAGCTCGTGCATCGTCGCCGCGGGGATGCCGATCCCGTCGCGCAGGGCGGTGCGCCGGCGGGAAGCGCTGCCCTCGCCCGGCAGCGCGGCGTCGCGATCCGAGGATGCGGCCACGCGTCGCCGCAGCGCCTCGACCTCGTCGCGGAACGTCTCCGCGGGCCCGAAGGCCGACACGTCGATCGCGAGCATCGCGAGCCCGTGTGCTCCGGACGCCGCGGGGTCGCTCCCCGATCCCGTGCCGCTCAGCACTCCCGCGAGCATGTCGGCGACGAGCGAGAGGGCGAGCCCCTTGTGCGCGCCGAACGGCAGGAGCGCTCCACCGGCGCGGAGCGCAGCGGGATCGCTCGTGGACTCGCCCGCGGAGTCGACCAGCCATCCGCCCGGGACACGCTCGCCACGGGCCTCCGCCGCGAAGACGCGGCCGGCCGAGGCGACCGAGGTCGCGAAGTCGATCACGACGGGCGGCTCATCCCTTCCTGCGGGGAAGCCCCAGGCGTGCGGGTTCGTGCCGAGGATGCGGCGGCCGCCCGCGTGCGCGGCGACGAGGGGCTCGGCGCTCACGGTGGCGAAACCGATGAAGCCGCGTGCGGAGAGGTGCTCGACGTACTCGCCGAGCCGCCCGACGTGGCGGCAGCGCCGGGTCACGCCGAACGCGACGCCCGACTCGGTCGCGCGCGTCGTGAGCTCGTCGGCGAGCACCCCCGCGGTCACCTGGCCGAAGGCGTCGCGGCCGTCGACCACGACCACGGCACCGCGCCCGCCGTCGACGACCTCGGGCGTGGCGGCGGGGTCGACGAGGCCGTCGCGGATGGCCGCGACGTATCCCGGCAGGCGGAGCACGCCGTGCGACGCGTAGCCGCGGAGCTCGGATTCGATGAGGGAGTCCGCCACGCGGACCGCGGTGCCCGGGGGCGTCTCCGCGGCCCTCAGCACCGACGCGGCCCAGGCGCGCAGTTCGACGGGCGCGACGAGCGTGACGGGGGAGGGAGAGCGCTCGACCACGGGACTCCTCTGCTTTGCGACCGGCTGAATCGCCCAATAGTCTAGACATCTACATGACTTCGTGTCGCGATGGCGCGACGGAGAGGACGCGCGGCGATGCGAGGACGGGCGCTCATCATCGGGGGCAACGGGATCATCTCGTGGTGGGTGACGCGCCGCGCTCTCGAACGCGGCTGGGACGTCACGCTCGTGAATCGCGGCGTCAACCGAGCCCGCCCCGTGCCGCCCGGCGCGGTCGAACTGCGCGGGGACGCCGACGACCCCGCGAGCATCCGAGAGGCCATCGCCGGTCGCGAGTTCGACACGGTCGTGAACTTCCGCGCCTACCGCCCCGAGCAGGTCGCCGCCGACATCGAGGCCTTCCGCGGACGGATCGGCCAGTACGTCTTCCTGTCGTCCGCATCCGCGTACCAGAAGCCCGTGGCGCAATTGCCCATCACGGAGTCGACGCCCCTGCGCAACCCCTACTGGCAGTACTCGCGCGACAAGATCGCGGGCGAGGAGCTGCTCACGGCCGCCTACCGGGAGGACGGCTTCCCCGTCACGATCGTCCGCCCCTCCCATACCTACGACGGCGGCAACATGCCGCTCATCGGCGGCTGGACGGCGCTCGACCGGATGCTGTCGGGCAAGCCCGTCGTCGTGCACGGCGACGGCACCTCCTGGTGGACCCTCACCCACTCGCGCGACTTCGCGCGCGCCTTCGTCGAGCTGCTCGGCAACCCGCACGCCCTCGGCGGGGCCGTGCACATCACCTCCGACGAGCACCTGACCTGGAACGACATCGTGCACACCTTCGCCCGTCGGCTCGGCGTCGAGCCGCGGATCGTGCACGTCGCGAGCGAAACGATCGCGCGCGAGCTCCCCGAGTTCCGCGGTCGCCTGCTCGGCGACTACGCCCATTCGGTGTGGTTCGACAACACGAAGATCCGCACCCTCGTGCCCGGATGGGTCGCGACGACGACGTTCGAGGAGGGGTCGCGCGACATCCTCGACTGGTACGAGCTCCGCGAGCGCCGCGTCGTCGACCCGGTGATCGACGCCGCGTACGACCGCCTCGCGGAGCGGCTCGGCTGAGTCCGCCCGCGAGGCGTCGCGCGCTCAGCTCGCGGCGTTGACCTGCTGGATGTAGGCGATCGCCTCGGCGGTCGCTTTCGTCGGGTAGAACTCGAGCCCGATGTACCCGTCGTAGCCGGTCGCGGCGATCGTGCCGAAGAGGGCCGGCCAGTCGATCGAACCGGAGCCCGGCTCGCCGCGGCCCGGCACATCCGCGATCTGCAGATAGCGGATGACGTCGCCCGCCTCGGCGAAGATGCTCGCGGGGTCCTCGTCCTCGGTGATCGAGTGGTACAGGTCGTAGATGATGCCGAAGCGCTCGGAGTCGACCGCGCGCACCACCTGAACGGCATCCCGCGTACGGTCGAGCAGCGCGCCCGGGTGGTCGACGCGCACGTTGAACGCCTCGAGCATGAACTCGACGCCGGATCCCTCGGTGCGCGCGACGATCTCGGAGTACACGTCGACGACCTGCTGGAGCTGCGCGGGACGCTTCGTGCGCATGTAGCCCGTGCCGCCGCTCACGACGATCCGCGGGCAGGAGAGCTGACGCGCGCGGTCGACGGTCGCCGCGACGCCGTCGTAGTAGGCCTCGAGGTCGACGTCGGGGAAGGTGATGTTGGTGCGAGGCTCGGCGAGCATCGAGGTGACCTGAACGCCGCGGTCGGTCGCCACCCGTCGGATGGCGTCGACATCGCGGTCGGACGAGGTCCAGAACTCGACGGCCTCGAACCCGGCGTCGGCGGCGGCGGCGATGCGTGCGGGCACGTCGCCGGCCTCCGTGAAGAGGACGTCGACGTTGGCGGACAGCGTGAAAGGCATGCGGGGCTCCTCCTGGGTTCGACCGGGGTCAGTTCTCCGGACGTGCGAGCGCGATGAGGTCGCGCACGTCGCGCACGGCCTCGAGGTCGCGCGTGGCGGCGACGAGCGCCTCCGTGCGGTGTCCGAGCACGGGCTCGAGGAGCTCGCGGGCCTTGGTCTCGACCTGCTCGCGGTTCATGGGGTTGCCGGCCCGCCCGAGGATGGGGCCGTTCTGCTCGGCGGCGAGCGTCCCGCGCGTCGTGTCGATCTCGACCCGCACGTCGAAGCGGTCGAGCCCGTCGGTGGGCGGCAGCAGGCGCACGCGGTCGGTGAGGGCGGTGATCGCGGGGTCGGACATGCGGGCCGTGTCGTGCGAGGCCGCGAACGAGAGGCGGCCGTCGACGATCGTCGCGGCGAGGCAGTAGGGGAGGTTCACGTCGGGCATCGGGCTCTTCGCCGTGATCGTGTACCAGTCCTCGTGGTAGTGCACGCGGATCTGCTGGACCTCGTCGGCGCGGAGTTCGTGCTCGGCGACGAGACGCTCGACGACGCCGACGGGGGCGATCACGGGGAAGCCCACCGTGTGGCTCTTGATGTCGCTCTCGCGCATGATCCAGCGCTCGCCGAGCCGGTCGACGAGGTGCCCGGCGCGTTCCGGGGCGATGCCGAGCGCATCGAGGAGGTTGCGGCGCTCGGGCACGAGCACGTCGCCCGAGCCCGAGAAGCCGAGCTGCACGAAGCGCAGGGCGCGCACCGCGGCGCCGGACGGCATCCCCCCGAACACGTAGCTCTTGAGCACGTGCTGGTTGTCGAGCGGCCACGTCGTGATCCCCGAGGCCTCCTGGGTGAGGTACGAGAAGAGCGTGACGAGCTGGTCCGTGTCGAAGCGGCTGAGGGCGCCCGCGGCGAAGCCGCCGCCGAAGAGGGGGCCCCAGGCGTGGGTCGCGGGGGAGGAGCGGAAGGTGTCCATGACGTCCTGGAGCAGCTCGCCGAAGCGCGACCCGAGGTCGTAGCCGAGCGCGACGGCTCGTTCGAGGTCGGTCCCCGTCGACGGCGTGAGCTCGGAGGCGACGAGGAGGGCGGGCAGGATGCCGCAGCCGGGGTGGATCTGTCCCGACTCCTGCGAGTCGTCCGACTCGTCGGCGTGGGCGGCCATGCCGTTGGCGATCGCCGCGCCGACGGGGTCCGACACCGCGCTCGAGCCCAGAAGGGAGGCGGAGGGGGTGCCCGACACGGTCTCGGCGTAGCGTCGACCGGCGATGCCGGCGGGCAGGATCGCGCCCGAGACGATCGCGGCGAGCGTGTCGAGCAGGTGCAGGCGCGTGCGTTCCCGCACGTCGTCCGGAAGCTCGGTGCCGAGCGCCGATGCCACGTAGTCGGTGAGACGGGCGGTCGTCGGGCTGATGATGTCGGCCATGTGCGTGCTCCTCGGGGACCTGCGGAGGCCGTCAGCACCGCGGAGCGGACGCGGCAACCTCGCCGGGCGAATATTGGACTAGTAGTCTATACATGTGGCCGGTAGCCTGGCGCCATGATCGAACTCATCGCACCCGGGGCCCGACTCGAGACCCTCTGGCAGGAGGCCGGGTGGGCCGAGGGGCCGGCCTGGCTCGCGGACCGCGGCGTCCTCCGCTTCAGCGACATCCCCCGCAACCGCATCCTCGAGTACCACCCGGCGAGCGGCGAGGTCACGGTCCACAACCCGGCGGCGGGCTTCGTCAACGGGCGCGCGGTCGACCTCGGCGGCGCGGTCGTGCAGTGCTCCAATCAGGAGCGTCGCATCGAACGCGACGTCGACGGGGTCGTCACGCCGATCGTCGACCGCTTCGAGGGGCGCCGCTTCAACTCGCCCAACGACGTCGTCGTCTCCTCCGACGGCGCCATCTGGTTCACGGACCCTCCCTACGGCCTCGGTCGCGGCAACGACGGGGTCAAGGACTACGAGGGGTGCTTCGTGTTCCGCTACGACGAGGCGAGCGGCGAGCTCCGCGCCGTCATCACCGACATCGTGCATCCCAACGGCCTCGCGTTCTCACCCGACGAGTCGCTGCTCTACGTCGCCGACACGGGCTCGGATCGCGACCCGGGGATCCCGGATGTCATCCGCGTCTACGACGTCGTCGACGGCGCGTGCTCGGGGGGTCGGGACCTCGTCGACCCGGGTCACGCGGACGGCTTCCGCGTCGACGTCGAGGGGCGGATCTGGACGTCGAGCCACGATGCGCTCGTCGTGCTCGCCCCCACGGGCGATGAGCTCCTGCGCATCGAGATCCCCGACGTCGTCACGAACGTCGCGTTCGGGGGCGACGGACACGACCTCTACGTGACCTCCGCGACGGGGCTGCATCGGGTGCGCACGACGACGCTTCCGGCGGTCCCGCTGGTGCGGTGACACCCTCCGGCGATGGTCTACTGGAGGTTCGACTTGACACGGCGGATCAATCGCGTAATCTCAGAGCGTCGCCTAGTCGTCTATATGACTTTCTCGGCGACGACATCCCGTCCCCACCACCCCGAGCATCTCCGCTCGGCCTGCTCAAAGGAGAGCCATCATGAGGAACCATTCCACCCGATCGCCGAAGCGTCGGCTGGCCGCCCTCCTCGCGGGCGGCGCGATCGTCGCGTTGCTCACGGCCTGCGCCGGTAGCGACGCGCCGTCGGCCGGCGGCGACGACACGGACGCGAAGGGCAGCACCCTCGCCGACATCCAGAAGCGCGGCGTCATCAACATCGGCGTCGGCCTCACCACGCCGCCCTTCGGCATGAAGGACAACTCGGGCAACCCGGAGGGCTTCGACATCGACGTCGCCCTCGAGCTCGCCGAGTACCTCGGGGTCGAGGCGAACCTCTTCGAGGTCTCGGCCGACGCCCGTATCCCCACCCTCCAGAGCGGCCAGGCCGACGTCATCTCCTTCACCCTCACGGTCACGCCGGAGCGCCAGGAGCAGGTCGACTTCGCCGAGGTCGGCGAGATCAACGCCTTCCAGGGTGTCGCGGTTCCCGCGGGATCGTCGATCGAGTCGATCGAGGAGCTCGCCAACGCGACCATCGCCGTCCAGAAGGGCACGCGCGGCGAGGCTCTCGCCGACGCGGCGTTCCCGAACGCGACCAAGCAGTACTACGACACGCAGGTGGCGACCCTCCTCGCGGTGCAGCAGGGCCAGGCCGACGCGATCATCGACGGCGTGTTCCAGCTCTCCTACAAGGTGAGCGAGGACGACACCATGCGCATGCTGCCGGGCCTCGTCGACGGTGACGAGCTCTCGACCTACGCCCTCGCGGTCCAGAAGGGCAACTCGACGCTCCTCGAGGCGATCAACGAGTTCATGGCCGAGTTCCACGCGAACGAGCGCGGCAAGGCGCTCTACGAGAAGTGGTTCGGCACGAAGCCCCCGGCCGAGGCGTTCTCCGGCCTGGAGGACTGACCGTCCCAACCTGAGCGCGGGTGGTGGATCCGTCCGGATCCGCCACCCGCGCCCCGGAGCCCCGTCGCCTCAGATCGGTCCCAACCATGAACTTCCTTAACTACATCGAGCTGTTCATCAGCGGGGCATGGGTGACCCTGTGGACGTCCACGGTCGCCTTCGCCCTCGGGCTGGTGCTCGGCGTTCTCGTCGCCCTCGCGCGACGATCGCGACTGCTCATCCTGCGCACCATCGGCTCGATCTACGTCGAGGTGCTCTGGAACACCCCCGTCCTGGTCCAGATCTTCATCTTCTACTTCGGCCTCGCGTCGATCGGCATCCGACTGCCCGCGATCGTCGCCGGCATCATCGCCCTCGGCGTCAACGCGGGTGCCTACCTGGCGGAGATCATCCGCGCTGGCCTCGGCTCCGTGCCGCGGTCCCAGCTCGAGGCGGCCCGCACGCTCGGGCTCGCACCCGCGCAGACCTTCTTCAACGTCGTGCTGCCGCAGGCGATCCGCACGGTCTTCCCGCCGATCGTCAACCGGTTTATCGACCTCATCCTCGCGAGCTCGCTGCTGTCGGCCATCGCGGTCAACGAGCTCACCGGCGCGGCACGCCGTGTGAACGCCGCCACCTACGAGACGCTCGCGGTCTTCGCGTTCGCGATGCTTTTCTACCTGGTGCTCACCAACCTCGTGTCGCTGGCGGCCTCCGTGTTCGCCCGGTACGCATTCAAGCCCGCGATCGCCGCACCCGTGTGGTTCCGGTTCCGGTTGCGCGGCAGCCGGCTCGTCGACCAGACGGGCCTCAGCGCCGGGGCGAAGTCGCCTCGCGCTCAGTCGAAGGGGGATAGCCGATGAACGGCAACGCATGGGAGGCGATCTGGGCCGGCCGCGAGCTCCTCTGGAACGGCCTCCTCGCGACGCTCGCGCTCTCCGCGGTCACGATCATCACGAGCACGGTCGTCGGATTCCTCGTCGGCTTCGCCCGCTACTCGCGGATCCCGGTGCTCGACGTCGTGCTGCGCGTGTACCTCGAGCTGTTCCGCGGCACTCCGCTGCTGATCCAGCTCATGTTCGTCTACTTCGGTGCGGCGTACCTGCGCCTCGACTGGGTCTCGGTGTTCATCGCGAGCGCCATCGCCATCACCCTCTACCAGGGGGCGTACATCTCGGAGGTGTTCCGCGCCGGATTCGCGTCGGTGCCTCCGGGCCAGCGCGAGGCGGCGAGGACCCTCGGGCTCTCGCGCTTCCACACCAACAAGGACGTGGTCTTTCCGCAGACCACGCTCGTGGTACTGCCGCCCCTGTTCGGCCAGTACCTGACCCTCATCAAGAACACGGTCCTGGCGTCGGTGATCGGATTCTCCGACATCGTCCGCCAGGGGCAGGCGATCATCGAGCGCGGCGCGAACTCGTTCGTGGTCTACCTCGTCATCGCCGCCCTGTTCTTCGCCTTCAACTACCCGCTCTCGCTCCTCGCTGGAGCCCTCGAGAGGCGGATCATCCGGAAAAGAGGAGTAGTCGCGTGATCGTCCAAGTCACAGACGTTCGGAAGCGCTTCGGCGACAACGAGGTGCTCAAGGGAGTGAGCGTCGAGGTCGAGAAGGGCGAGGTGATCGCCGTCATCGGCGCCAGCGGCTCGGGGAAGAGCACGCTTCTGCGCACGATCAACGGTCTCGAGACCATCGACTCGGGGCAGATCGTCGTGAACGGGGTCCCCGTGCACGACCCCAAGAGCGCCCACCTCGTGCACCAGCACGTGGGCATGGTGTTCCAGCAGTTCAACCTCTTCCCGCACCTCACGGCTCTCGAGAACGCGACCCTCGCGCTCCGCAAGGTCAAGAAGCTCAGCAAGGCGGACGCCACCGAGCGCGCCATGTCGGCGCTCACGAGCGTCGGGCTCGCCGAGAAGGCGGGCTCGTACCCGCAGCAGCTCTCCGGTGGACAGCAGCAGCGCGTCGCGATCGCTCGCGCGCTCGCTCTGCAGCCGCAGGTCATGCTCTTCGACGAGGCGACCTCCGCCCTCGACCCGGAGCTCGTGGGCGAGGTCACGAAGGTCATGCGCGAGCTGGCCGCCGCGGGGATGACGATGCTCGTCGTGACCCACGAGATGGGCTTCGCGCGGGAGACCGCCGACCGCGTGCTGTTCTTCGACGGCGGCGTGATCGGCGAGCAGGGAAGCGCGGAGCAGGTCTTCACGTCGCCCAGCAACCCGCGCCTGCAGCAGTTCCTGCGCCGCGTGCTCGAGCACTGAGGTCGGCATGCGCGTCAAACTGACATCCGTCGCGGAGGCGGCGTCGCTCGTCTCGTCGGGCGACACCGTCGCCGTGGGAGGGTCGCTGCTGCGCAGGCAGCCGCTCGCCCTCGCGCGCGAGCTCGTCCGGCAGGAGGTGCGTGACCTCACGCTCCTGACGTGGGCGTCGAGCCTCGCGACCGACCTCCTCGTGGGAGCGGGCTGCGTGCGCGCCTGGGAGGGCATCTACGTCGGGATGTGGTGGCAGGGCGCTGCGCCGAACTTCCGCCGGGCGGTCGAGCGCGGCGAGGTGGCCGTGACCGACCACTCGGAGTCGGTCATGACGGCGAAGTTCCGCGCCGCGGCCATGGGCCTGCCGTTCCTGCCGGTGAAGCCCATCCGCGGCACCTCGATGAGCGAGCGCGACGACGTGCGCAGCGTGACGTGCCCGTACACGGGTGTCGAGCTGCACGCGACCGCGGCGGCGCGGGCCGATTCGACGATCCTGCATGCGTACGCGGGAGACGAGTTCGGCAACATCGTGTGGCCGGCGCATCGAGACAGCGACGACGAGGACCTCATCATGGCCGCGGGCTCGCGGCGCCTCGTGGTGTCGGTCGAGCGGATCATCCCGCACTCGGAGGGCGTGCGCCGCCCGAACCTCACCTACATCCCGCACACGAAGGTCGCGGCGGTGTGCGAGGCGCCCTTCGGCGCCTATCCGGGCAGTTGCGACACGATCTACGACGAGGACGAGGCCGAGCTCGAGCGCTGGGTCGCGGCGGGCAAGCGCGAAGGGGGCTTCGACGCCTACCTGGCCGAGACGGTGCGCGATGTGGCCGACCACGAGGCGTACCTCGACGCGGTCGGACGAGAGCGGCTCACGAGCCTGGAGGTGAAGCGTGGCTGAGGCGACGCGCAACGAGCTCATGGCCTTCGCGATCAGCGAGGTGCTGCGCGACGGCGAACTCGTCTTCGTCGGAGTCGGGACCTCGGGTCGCGCCTTCACCCTCGCGGTGGGTGTGCCGCTCGTCGCGGCGCGTCTCGCCCAGCTGCGGCACGCGCCGGATCTCGACATCTACTGGGGCAACCTGCTGAGCCCCGACCTCTCGGAGGTGCCGGAGCGTCTCACGCAGGACGCCATCACGCGTTGGCCGGGCGCGCACGCGCCGGCCGACGTCGGCTCCAAGGTCGACATGCTCGTGCGCGGGGAGTTCGACGTGAGCTTCGAGTCCGCTGCGCAGATCGACCGCTACGGCAACCTCAACATCACGCGGATCGGCGTGGGGGAGACGCCCACGGTGCGGCTCGTCGGCTGCCTCGCGCAGCCCGAGCATCTGGCTTTCGTGCGGCGTCCGATCATCGTCGCCGACCTGTCGTCGCGCGTCTTCGTGGAGAAGGTCGACTACGTGACGAGCTTCGGCTACGGCGATGGCGTGCGCACCCGCGAGTCCCTGGGCTACGACGGCGGCGGCCCCGAGCTCGTGGTGACCGACATGGCCCTGTTCGACTTCACGCCGTCGGGGCGGATGCGGCTCACGTCGCTCTACCCGGGGGTGACCCTCGGCGACGTCCTCTCGCGGATGTCGTTCGAGCCCGACATCGTCGAGGGGCTGACCGAGTCCCCCGGCGTGCCGGAGTCCGCTCTCCGCGCCATCCGCGAGGAGATCGACCCCACCAACGCGCTGCTGCGCGTCTGACCTCGATCTTCGGGCGTGACAACGCCCGAACTTTCCCAGAAGTGGTCTAGACTACTAGATGACATCACGACAGACACCGGCCCACCTCGGGGCCAGGGCGGCCGCATCCGGCGCCCACCGACCCACTACCCAGCACTAACGGAGGACCCACCATGACCACACCCATGACCGGCGGCCAGCTCGTCGTCGACATGCTCGTATCGCTCGGGGTCCGCCGTGTCTTCGGCGTCGTCGGAGGCCAGACGCTCGCCATCACCGACGCGATCCTCACGACGCCCGGCATCGAGTTCGTCCACACGCGGCACGAGAACGCCGCCGCCGTCATGATGGACGCATACGGCCGGCTCACGGGTGAGCCCTCCGCGTGCATCTCGACGACGGGTCCCGGCGCCACGAACCTCATCACGGGCGTCGGCGGCGCGTACCGCGACTCGAGCCCCGGCTTCGTCATCACGTGCAACAACAACGGCGAGAACATCCACAAGGACGACGCCCAGAACGCCGACCACGTCGAGCTCTTCAAGCCGCTCGTCAAGTACAGCCGACTCGTCGCCCATGCCTCGTCGATCAAGCAGGCCATGGAGGAGGCCTACGTGAACGCGATGGCCGGCAACCCCGGCCCCGTGCCCCTCGACTTCGCCCGCGACACGATCGAGGGCATCGTCGAGAACCCTCCCGCCGTCCCCGCCGTGCACCCCGCGCGCGCCTGGGTCGGACAGCGTCCCGCGCCCAACGCCGTCGCGGTCGCGGATGCCGCGGAGCGCCTGCTCTCCGCCGAGCGCCCCGTCATCTGGCTCGGCAACGGCGGTAACCGCGGACGCGCCTCCGAGGCCGTGCTCGCCCTCGCCGAGGCGCTCAACATCCCCGTCGTCACGACGTTCAACGGCATCGGGGCCGTCCCGACGACGCACCCGCTCGTCTTCGGCGCGGTCAGCCGCATGGGCACCGAGCTCTCGACCCGGGTGCTCGGCGACGCCGACCTCGTGCTCGCGCTCGGCAACAGCCTCAACGCCGTCTCGACGACCCGCTGGCGCCGTCAGCTCCCCGAGGTCATCCAGGTCGACATCGACCCCGCGATGATCGGCCGTTACTACGGCGAGGTGACGACCGGCATCGTCTCCGACATCTCGTCGTTCGCCTCGGCGCTCACCCAGGCGGTCGGCGACCGTGCCGAGGGGGAGCGCGCGCGTCGTGCCGACTGGATCGCCGAGCTGCACGCGGCGGAGCGCACGTGGTGGGCGCTCAGCGCCGTCGCGCCCGGCTCGCACGCCGCGCCGCTCTCCCCGGCCGACGTCGTGCGCGCGCTGCGCGACGTCGCCCCGAGCGACACGCTGCTCATCCCCGACGCGGGCAACCCCGGCGTGTGGTCCTTCCTGTGGGAGATCACCGAGCCGAACACCTACATCAAGCCTGTCGGCTTCGGCAACATGGGCTTCGCGCTGCCCGCGGCGATCGCCGCGGCGACGATCGACCCCGAGCGTCCCGTGCTCGCCCTCATCGGCGACGGGTCGCTCGGCATGAGCGCCGGCGACCTGGAGACGCTCGCCCGCGTGGGCGGCCGCGTCTGCATCGTCGTGCTCAACGACTCGAGCTACGGCAACATCCGCCAGGAGCAGGAGCTGCACTTCGACGGGCGCACGATCGGCGTCGACTTCCACGAGGTCGACTTCGGCCTGGTCGCCCGGGGTATGGGCGTCGCGGGCGAGGTCGTGCCCGACCTCGATACCCTCGTCACGCGGGTCGGGGAAGCGCTCCGGGGCGACAGCCCCGTGCTCCTCGACGTGCCGCTCGACCGCTCGGTGAACGCCTGGACCTACCCGGCGTTCGTGCCCTACGAGGCCGGCGAGGAGTAAGGATCCCCATGACGGATGCGCTGGTGCTGGCGATCGACATCGGAACGTCGGCCGTCCGGAGCGCCGCCGTCGACGGCGGAGGCGTCATCGTGGCCTCGACCCGGGTCACGCGTCCGGACGCCTCCGCCGGAACCCGCTTCGACGCCGAGCGGCTGTGGCTCGATGTCGTGCAGTCGATCGTGTCGCTCCCCGCGAGCGCACGCGCACGCATCTCGACGCTCGCGATCGCGGGTCATGTGGGAACGGTCTTCGTCGACGCGGACGGTGCGCCCGTCGGCGAAGGCCGTGGCTGGGCCGACAGCTCGGGCATCGAACTGCTCACGGCGGCCGCGGGCGACTCGCTCGCCGAGCTGCTCGCCGCGGCCGGGCGGACGACGCCGGCGGGTGGGGCAGGGAGCGCGCTCCTCGCCCTGCGCCGCAGCGATCCCGCGGCGGCCGCCTCGGTAGCGTGCGTGCTCACGCCCAAGGACTTCGTCAACTGGCGGTTCACCCGGGCAGCGGTGACCGACCGCACCTCCGCCGCATATTCCGGCCTCAGCGCGATCGCCGACTCGACCTGGTCGCCCCGCATGCTCGAGCTCGTCGGCCTCGACCCGGCGCAACTTCCCGAGCAGTTCGCCGCCGACGAGATCGTGGGGGAGCTGGCATCCGAGGTCGCGGACGAGCTCGGTCTGAACCGGGGCGTCGCGGTCGCCGCGGGCGCGACGGACGGATCGGTCGGGGCCGCGCTCGTGCTGCGCGACCGGCAGGGCGTCGTCGCCGACGTCGCCGGCACGACCGACGTGCTCGTGCGTCTCGTGGCGTCGCCCGGCGATGCGCCGACGGGAGCGGTCATCAACCCCTATCCGCTCGGCGGCTTCAGCGCGGGCGGTCCCACGGGCGCGACGGGCGCCGCGTTCGCACGCTGGGCTGCGTTGCTCGGCTTCGCGGACGTCGCGGATGCGACGAGCTTCCTCGCGGCGCGACTCGAGGCGATCGGCCCCGGAGCCGGCGGCCTCCTCATCGACCCGAGCCTCTCGGGAGCGCGTTTCCCGCACTGGCGGCCGGAGCGCACGGGGATGGTCATCGGGCAGCGCGAGGACCACGGCCGCGAGCACGTGCTGCTCGCCGCCGCCGAGGGCGCGGCGCACATCGTGCGCGACGCCGTCGACGCGCTCGATCCCTCGGGAGCCGCGACCCTCGTGCTCGCAGGAGGTGTCGCCCGGTCACCCGAGCTGGCCCGCCTGCGCGCCGACGTCCTCGGTCGTCCCATCGAGGTGTGCCAGCAGCCCGATGTCAGCCTGCTCGGCGCGGCCCTCATCGCGCTGCGCGGCGCGGAGGCCGACGTGAGCGCCTTCGGAGCCCACGAGCGCCGCGAGACGGTGCACCCCGATCCCGCCCGAGCGGAGCAGTACGCCGCGCTTCACGCGACGTGGCGGAGCTCGCTCGGCTTCGACTGACACGACAAGGAGTCCCGCCCATGGCGATCGCGACCATCAACCCGGCGACCGGCGAGACCGTTCAGGAGTACGAGGCCTACCCGCCCGAGCTCGTCGAGCGCGGTCTCGCCGAGGCGCAGGCGGCCTTCGAAGCGCTGCGCGCCACCGATTTCGCGACGCGCGCGGCCTGGATGCGCGCCGCGGCCGAGCTCGTCGAGGCGGATGTCGAGCAGCTCGCGCGTCTCATGACGCTCGAGATGGGCAAGCCGATCGCCCAGTCCCGGGCGGAGGTGCTCAAGTGCGCCAAGGGCATGCGCTTCTACGCCGAGCACGCCGAGGCCTTCCTCGCCGACGAGGTGCTCGAGGACCCGTCGCGCGTCGGAGCCTCCGCGGCCGCGACGACCTATCATCCGCTCGGCGTGGTGCTCGCCGTCATGCCGTGGAACTACCCGCTGTGGCAGGTCGTCCGCTTCGCGGCCCCCGCGCTCATGGCGGGCAACGTGGGCGTGCTCAAGCACGCATCGAACGTGCCGCAGACGGCGCTCTACCTCGACACGCTCTTCGAGCGGGCCGGCTTCCCCCGCGGATCCATGCGCACGCTGCTCATCGGGTCGCGCGAGGTGGAGGGGGTCATCCGCGACCCGCGCGTGACCGCCGTGACGCTCACCGGTTCGGAGGGGGCTGGGCGATCCGTCGCGGCCATCGCGGGATCCGAGGTGAAGAAGTCGCTCATCGAGCTCGGCGGCTCGGACCCCTTCGTGGTGATGCCGTCCGCCGATCTCGACGAGGCGGTCGCGACCGCCGTGCGGGCGCGCGTGCAGAACAACGGGCAGTCCTGCATCGCCGCGAAGCGCTTCCTCGTGCACGACGACGTGTACGAGGAGTTCTCCCGCCGCTTCGCCGCGGCGTTCGCCGAGCTCCGCGTCGGCGACCCCTTCGACGAGACCGTCGACATGGGTCCCGTCGCGACGGAATCGGGTCGTGCCGAGCTCCTCGAGCTCGTCGACGACGCCGTCGCGAAGGGGGCGCGCGTGCTCGCGGGGGGTGCCGCGGTGCCCGGACCGGGATGGTTCATCCAGCCCACCGTGCTCGCCGACCTCACCGACGACATGCGCATCGTGTTCGAGGAGACCTTCGGTCCCGTCGCGTCGCTCTACCGCGTCGCCGACCGGGAGGAGGCGGTGCGGATCGCGAACCAGACCTCCTTCGGCCTGTCGTCGGCGGTCTGGACGAACGACGCCGCCGAGGAGGCGTTCTTCGTCTCCGAGCTGGAGGCGGGCGCCGTCTTCGTCAACGGCATGACGATCTCCTACCCCGAGCTGCCGTTCGGCGGCATCAAGGACTCGGGATTCGGACGGGAGCTCGCCAAGGAGGGCATCCGCGAGTTCATGAACGTGAAGACGGTCTGGAAGCGCTGACGCGGCCTCGGGGCGCGTCGCCGGCCCGCGGCCGCGCGCGTCCCTAGTTCTGCCTTCTGGGGTCGGTCGCCGGGGTCGGTGCGACCCCGGCGGCTCCACACTGGTGGCTCGGCCGGGTCCTCGCCCGTCCGCACCTTCCCGGATGGAGTCCTCACATGTCCTCGCACCGCCACATCCCCGTGCGCCGCGCGCTCGTCGCGGCCGCGATCCTCACCGCGTCCGCGGCTGCCCTCGCGGGCTGCGGCCTGCTGCCCACCGGCGGTCCCGCCGCGAAGCCCGTCGACTTCGACGACGTGCAGTCGGCGACCGTCTACTTCAAGGGTCAGGGCACCTACATCGATCCCGGAACGACCGGCTCGTCCGAGGTCGCCTGGATCGGCTCCGGCTTCCTCGTGACGCCCGACGGCCTCGCGATGACCAACAACCACGTCGTCGTCGGCGCGGGCACCCTCTCCGGCTTCATCGGGGGCGACCCCGACAAGGAGGTCGGCGTCAAGGTGCTCGGCGCCTCCGAGTGCCTCGACCTCGCCGTCGTGCAACTCGAGGGCACGGGACTCCCGTTCCTCGGCTGGCACCAGGGCGACATCAAGACGGGACTCGACGTCTACTCGGCTGGCTACCCCCTCGGCGCCGCCGAGGAGTTCACGCTCACGCGCGGCATCGTCTCCAAGAACGACTTCGCCTTCGACACCCAGTGGGCCTCGCTCGGCCACGTGATCGAGCACGACGCCCGCATCCGCGGCGGCAACTCGGGAGGACCGCTCGTCGACCCCGAGGGCGCGGTCGTCGGCATCAACTACGCGGGCGACGACTCGCTCGACTACAACTACGCGATCCACCGCGACGTCGCACGCGACGCCTTCGAGGCCCTCTCGAAGGGCGAGCGCGTCGCGTCGATCGGCATCAACGCGAAGGCGTGGCGGTCGGAGGACGGATCGCTCGCCGGCGTGTGGGTGCAGTCGGTCGAGGCGGGCGGCCCGGCCGACGTCGCGGGCGTCGAGCCGGGGGATCTCATCTACAAGCTCGGCGGCGTGAGCGTCGGACTCGACGGCACGCTCGCCGACTACTGCAAGGTGCTCGACACGCAGGGTGTCGACGCGACGATCGACGTCGACGTCTACCGTCCGACGCAGGATGCGATCCTGAGCGGCCAGGTCAACGGCAAGGAGCTCCAGGTCACGCAGACGGGCGTGCTGGGCGGCGACGGCGGCACCGCGAACTCGGGCGGCTTCACGACCGTCACGGACGACACGGGCACCGTCTCGATGGCCGTTCCGCGCGAGTGGGGCCAGGTCGACGGGTCGACCATCACGGGGGGGCGACGGGCGCACCTGGTACAGCGTCGCGGCGTCGAGCGACCTCGCGGGCTTCCAGTCGTCGTTCACGACCTCGGGCGCCCAGCTCGTCGCGACGGAGGCGAGCCTCTCGCCCGACGACGCGCTCGCGACCTTCGACTTCTCGTCCCAGTGCTCGGTGCTCACCTCCCGCGGGGACTACGACGACGGCTACTACGCCGGCGTCTACAACGAGTTCGACTGCTCGGGCACCTACGAGCTCGTGCTCGCGACGCAGGACTCCGGGGGGAGCGGCACCCTCGTGCTCATCGCCCAGTTGAACTCCGACTACGAGAAGGACACCGTGCTCTCGCAGCTGCTGAACACCTTCCAGCTCGGCTGACCGGCGTCCGGGCAGGGTCGAGCGAGGACCGGCCCCGCCCGGACGCCCCGCAGCATCCGTCCTCGACGCGCACCGCAGGCGCCCCGACCACCACGGGGCGTCTGCGGTCGGCGCGGTGAAGCGGCTCAGCCGTAGTCGGGTGCCGCGGGGAGACCGCAGTACTCCTCGAGCGTCTTGATGCCCTTGTCGTGCATGTCCTTCGCGACGTCGACGCCGACGTAGCGGTAGTGCCACGGCTCGAACTTGTAGCCGACGATCGGCGTCCAGCCGTCGCCGTAGCGCAGGATGAAGCCGTACTTCCAGGAGTTCGCGGCGAGCCAGCGTCCGCCGGGGGCGTCCTTGAAGCACTCGCTGAGGTTGCAACCGGTGCCGTCGTCGAGGTCGACCGCGAGGCCCGTCTGATGCTCGGAGTTGCCGGGTCGCGCCGAGTACGTGTCGGCGCCCGCGACGCCGTCCTTCGCGACGTAGCGGTTGTAGATGATGCGCTGGTCGTCGTAGCTGCGGTAGGCGCTGCCGATGCGCAGCGCGATGCCCTCGGCGGCCATCGCGGCCTGCATGGCCTGCAGGTCGGCGACCATCACCTGGCGCACGGGTTGGCCGTTGTTGTTGGGGACGCCTGCGGGGATCACGAGATCCGGCGGCACGTAGTCGCCCGGGAGCCCGCGCCGCTTGTTGACGACGGCCGTGATCGAGGCGGGGTCGGTGATGCGCACGCCGGAACCTCCCGGGGTGGGGTTGCGCACGGCATCCGAGGAGGCGATCACCTGGTCGACGGCCGCACGGTAGGTGGTGAGGGTCTCTGCGAACGCCTCGGGCTCGGCGCCGACGAGAGCGTCGAGCTGCGCCTGGAGCGCGGACTTCGCGTCGTCGGCCGCGTCGCCGCGGTCCGCGAGGAGTGCCGCGCCGACGACCGCGGTGCTCGACAGGTACGCGGTCATGGCGGAGGCGAGGGTGGCCGCGGCGTCGTCGAGGATCTTCGCCCGCGCGGCTTCGGATTCCGTGTTCGCCTCGAGCGCGGTGGCGCGGGCCCGGAAGGCCTCCGCGTTCTCGCGGTCGCCGAGGGCGGGGTCGACGGCGGCCTCGGGCACGTCGACGAGCTCACCGGGCTCGCTGTGGGCGGTCTCGACGAGCTCGGCGGCGTCCCTCTCGTCGACGAGCGACGGACGGGCCGCCTCGTCGAGTCCGTCGCCCGTGATCGCGAGCCCGGCATCCGCGGCGGTGATGAGGGTCGTGAGCGCCGCATGCGACGCGTCGGCGTCGGCCGAGGCGGCGGTGAGGTCGGCATCGGCCTCGGTCGCCGCCTTCTGGGCCGCCGCGAGCTCGTCCGCCGCCGAGCGGCCGCCGAGCACGTTCACGACGAGCAGGCTCGCGACGAGGGCGATCACGACGGCGCCGGCCGCGATGAGGAGGATGCGCCCGCGCCTCGTGAGTCGCAGGCGAGCGCGCGTGCGGTTGTCGCGCGGCCGCCGCAGCGGCGCCTCCTCGGGCGTCGGCTGCGCGGGGACGGTCTCGGGTGCCGGCTCTGTCGTCATCGCTTGAAGAGGTTCTTGAGCACGTCGCGCGCGATTCTCATGCCGCCCGAGACGACCTCCTTCTGGATGCGCTCGGCCTGGCGACGCTTCGCGCGCTCCTCGCGCTCGGCGGCCTCCTTCGCCTTGCGCTCGGCGCGCGCCTCGGCCTCCGCCTGCCGACGCTGCTGCGCGGGGGTGAGGGGCGCATCCGCGGTGCCCGGGGCCGCCGCGGTGCCCGCGGTCGCGGCGCGGGCGGTCGTGCGCGACGCGAGGATCGCCGCGGCCCCCTGGGTGCTCGTGGCGGCGTACTTCGCCGAGAGGGGCGACGCGGCCACGGCCGCTTGGAGCACGGCATCCGGGGTCGGGTCCATGGATCCCTCGGGCGCCCGCAGCCGCGTCCATGCGACGGGGGTCGGCGCGCCCTTCTCGTTCATGACGGTCACGATCGCCTCGCCGATCGCGAGCGTCGTGAGCACCTCGCCGAGGTCGTAGGGCGAGGTCGGGTAGGTCGAGACCGTCGACTTGAGCGCCTTCGCGTCGTCGGGCGTGTGCGCGCGCAACTGGTGCTGGATGCGGCTGCCGAGCTGCGCGAGCACGTCGCCGGGAACGTCCTTGGGAGTCTGCGTCACGAAGAAGATGCCGACGCCGCGCGAGCGGATGAGGCGGACGGTCTGGGTGACGATCGCGAGGAAGTCGTCGCTCGCGTCGCGGAACAGCAGGTGCGCCTCGTCGAAGAAGAAGACGAGCTTCGGCTTCTCGACGTCGCCCACCTCGGGAAGCGAGCCGTAGAGCTGTGTGAGGAGCCACATGAGGAAGGTCGAGAACAGCTCCGGGCGTCCGAGCTGGCTGCGCACCTCGAGGAGGCTCACGACGCCGCGCGTGACGCCGTCCGGCCCGAGCTCGGTGCGGAAGAAGTCGGCGGTGTCGATCTGCGGGAGGCCGAAGAACACGTCGGCCCCCTGCTCGGCGAAGGCGATGAGCTCGCGCAGGATGACCCCCGCGGTGGCCTTCGAGAGCCCGCCGAGGCTCTCGAGCTCGCCCTTGCCTTCGGCGCTCGTGAGGTGCTGGAGCACGGCTCGCAGATCGTCGAGAGTCACGAGGGGGAGCTGCTGCTGCTTCGCGTAGTGGAAGACGAGACCGAGGCTCGACTCCTGGGTCTGGTTGAGGCCGAGCACCTTGCTCAGCATGACCGCCCCGAAGCCCTCGACGCTCGCGCGGATGGGCACGCCGATGCCGTCGCCCCCGAGCGCGTAGAGCGCTGTGGGGGAGGGGTGGGCGACCCAGTCCTGGCCGAGCCCCTTCGTGCGGGCGAGCAGCTTCTCGCTCGGGGTGCCGGGCGACGCGATGCCCGACAGGTCTCCCTTGATGTCGGCGGCGAAGACGGGCACGCCCGCGGAGCTGAGCTGCTCGGCGAGCACCTGGAGGGTCTTGGTCTTGCCGGTCCCCGTGGCGCCCGCGATGAGCCCGTGACGGTTCACCATCGACAGCGGGATGCGCACGGGAACATCGGCGCGCGCCGCCCCGTTGACGAGGGCGCCGATCTCGAGCGCGGGTGCGTCGAACGCGTAGCCGGCGCGGACGGCGGCGACGGCCGTCTCGTCGAGCGGTCCCACGGCTGCCGCGGATGCGACGGGTTCGGGTTCGGCGGGTGCGGCCTGGGCGGCCGCCTCGGCGGCGGCGAGCGCCGCCTGCGCCTCCTCGAGCGCCTTGCGGGCGGCCGCGACGGCGTCATCCGATTCGGTCATGGTTCGAGCCTAGCGACGGCTCGGTGGGCGCCAGATCACTCGGCGGGCAGCACGGCGAACCTGCCGTCGGGGTCGAGCGTGCGCGTGATCGCCGAGGCGATGGCCGTGAGCTGCCCGAGCTGCTCGCGGTCGAGCGAGTCGATCACGATGCGGCGCACGAAGTCGATGTGGCCGGGGGTCGCGCGCACGAGCTCGCGACGTCCGGCGTCGGTGAGCCGTGCGTCGGTCGCACGGCGGTCGTCGGGTGCGCGGAGCCGTTCGACGAGGCCGCGGTTCTCGAGCCGGCTGACGACGTGCGAGAGACGCGGAAGCGTCGCGTTGGTGCCCGTCGCGAGCGCGCTCATGCGCTGTGTCCGGTCGGGGGAGAACCGGAGGTGGGAGAGCACGACGAACTCGAAGTGGGTGAGACCGGAGTCGCGCTGCAGTTGGGAGTCGAGGGCGCTGGGCAGCAGTTCGAGGAGGCTCACGAGCGCGAGCCACGCCGCCGACTCCTCGGGGTCGAGTCGGGGGACCAGGCGGGTCATGGCGCGATTGTAGCGAATGCTTGCAGCGACAACCATATGGGGATATTGTTGACGCGACAACCATCGAAGGGATCTCGTCATGACCACGATCAGCATCATCGGCACGGGCAACATGGGGGGCGCGCTCGCCGGCATGGCCGCGAAGGGCGGAGCCGAGGTGCAGCTCGTCTCGCGCGGAGACCGCGAGCTCACGGGCGACATCGTCCTGCTCGCCGTGCCCTACCCGGAGATCGACGACGTCGTCGCGAACTTCGGCGACCGGCTCGAGGGGAAGATCGTCGTCGACATCACCAACCCCATCGACTTCTCGACCTTCGACCGTCTCGTCGTGCCCCCCGACTCCTCGGCCGCGGCCGTCATCGCCGACAAGCTCCCCGGAGCGCGGGTGCTCAAGGCGTTCAACACCAACTTCGCGGCGACCCTCGCCGCGGGTGTCGTCGGCGACGACCCCGTGACCGTGCTCGTCGCGGGCGACGACCAGGACGCGAAGGATGCGCTCCTCGCGGTCGTGCGCGCCGCGGGCCTCCGCGGCCAGGACGCGGGCCCGCTCGCCCGCGCGCGCGAGCTCGAGTCGATCGGCTTCCTGCAGCTCACCCTCGCGGTGGCCGACAAGCTCGCCTGGAACGCCGGCTTCACGCTCGTCGGCTGACGTCGCTCCGAATCACAGAAGGCCCAGCTTGTATACAAGTGGGGCCTTCTGGGGCTATTCCGTAGCGTAACCAGGGTCCAGTGTATACATTGGAGAGCGTGAGCATGTCCGGGGGACGCGCAAGCGACCGCGCATACGAGGCGCTCCGGGACGAGATCCTGCAGTGGCGCCTCCCTCCCGGCACCGTGCTCGGCGAGGTCGAGCAGGCCGCCCGGCTGGGTGTGTCGCGCACGCCGCTGCGCGAGGCGCTCTCCCGCCTGTCGGCCGACGGCCTCGTCGAGGCGCAATCCGGTCGCGGGCTCGTCGTCTCCTCGCTCGACACCTCCGACGTCCGCGCGCTCTTCGAGCTGCGCGAGGCGCTCGAGACGGCGGCCGCCGCGCTCGCCGCCGAGCGGCGCGACGCCGAGCTGTTCCGCGGGCTCGCCGCGGAGTTCGACGCGGCGGCCGACCTCGTGCGCCGCCACGAGCTCGACGCCTACTACGAACTCGTCGCGCGCTTCGACGAGGCCATCGACGCGACCCTCGGCAACGCCGCGTTCGTGAGCGCCCTGCGCGGCGTGCGCACCCACCTGCAGCGCATCCGCCGACTCGCGCAGGACCACCCCGCACGACTCGAGCGCGCCGCCGCCGAGCACCGCCTCATCGCGGAGGCCATCCGCGACGGCGACCCCGACCTCGCCCGCCACGCGACCGCCGTGCACCTGCACGCGAGTCTGCGCCACATCCTCGAGGCGACCGCCTCGTGAGCACGAAGGAGAGCACATGAAGCTCCACACCGTCCGCACCCATCGCAGCGACGAAGGGCTCGCCCGCGAGGACGAGCTCGCCTGGAAGATCGCGCGCCTCGCCGTCGACCCCGTCGCCGTCGAGCCCGAGGTCGCGGAGATGATCGTCAACCGCGTCATCGACAACGCCGCGGTCGCCGTCGCGTCGCTCTCCCGCGCGCCCGTCGTCGCCGCGCGCGGGCAGGCGCAGGCGCGACCCCAGGCGGATGCGCGCCCCGGTCACGCGGGATCCCGCGTCTTCGGCGTCGCGGGCGCGTACCAGCCCGAGTGGGCGGCGTGGGCCAACGGCGTCGCCGTGCGCGAGCTCGACTATCACGACACCTTCCTCGCCGCGGAGTACTCGCACCCGGGCGACAACATCCCGCCGATCCTCGCGGTCGCGCAGCACGCGGGCGCGGACGGCGCGGCCCTCGTGCGCGGCATCGCGACGGGCTACGAAGTGCAGATGGACCTCGTGCGCGCCATCAGCCTCCACAAGCACAAGATCGACCACGTCGCCCACCTCGGCCCGTCGGCCGCCGCCGGCATCGGCACGCTCCTCGGCCTCGACGCCGAGGTGATCTACCAGGCGATCGGGCAGGCGCTCCACACGACGACCGCGACGCGCCAGTCGCGCAAGGGCCAGATCTCGACCTGGAAGGCCCACGCCCCCGCGTTCGCGGGCAAGATGGCGGTCGAGGCGATCGACCGTGCGATGCGGGGCCAGACCTCGCCCGCCCCGATCTGGGAGGGCGAGGACGGCGTCATCGCGTGGCTCCTCGACGGCCCCGAGGGACGCTACGAGGTGCCGCTGCCCGAGTGGGGCGAACCCAAGCGCGCCATCCTCGACAGCTACACGAAGGAGCACTCGGCGGAGTACCAGGCGCAGGCGTGGATCGACCTCGCGCGCCGACTCGGCACCGAGCACCCCGAGCTGCGGAACCCCGACGCTGTGAGCCGCGTCGTGCTCCACACGAGTCACCACACCCACTACGTGATCGGCTCGGGCTCGGGCGACCCGCAGAAGTACGACCCGACCGCGAGCCGTGAGACGCTCGACCACTCGATCCCGTACATCTTCACCGTCGCCCTGCAGGACGGCGCATGGGATCACGTCGCCTCCTACGCCCCCGAGCGCGCGGGCCGTCCCGACACCGTCGCGCTCTGGCACAAGGTCACGACCGCCGAAGACGCCGAGTGGACGCGCCGCTACCACTCGGAGGACCCCGACGAGAAGGCGTTCGGCGGCCGCGTCGAGATCGAGCTCGCCGACGGCGGGCGGATCGTCGACGAGATCGCCGTGGCCGACGCCCACCCGCTCGGTGCCCGGCCCTTCGCGCGCGCCGACTACGTGCGCAAGTTCCGCACCCTCGCCGACGGCGTGCTCGCCGACGCCGAGATCGAGCGCTTCCTCGGCCTCGCCGAGCGTCTGCACGAGCTCGGTGCGGCCGAGGTCGCCGAACTCAACATCGTCGCGGCGGGCCTTCCCGCCGCACCGGAAGGACTGTTCTGATGCTGCACTCGACCCTCACCGCATCCGCCAAGCGCCGCGTGCTCCGCGAGCGGCTCGTCTCGGGCGAGCTCGTGCGGATGCCCGGCGCCTTCAACCCGCTCTCCGCGAAGCTCATCGAGGACAAGGGCTTCGAGGGGGTCTACATCTCGGGCGCCGTGCTCGCTGCCGACCTCGGGCTGCCGGACATCGGCCTCACGACGCTCACGGAGGTCGCGGGCCGCGGCGGGCAGATCGCGCGCGTGACCGACCTCCCGACGCTCATCGACGCCGACACCGGCTTCGGCGAGCCCATGAACGTCGCGCGCACCGTGCAGATGCTCGAGGACGCGGGGGTCTCGGGCATGCACCTCGAGGACCAGGTCAACCCCAAGCGCTGCGGTCATCTCGACGGCAAGGCGGTCGTCGACGAGGGCACGGCCGTCAAGCGCATCCGGGCCGCCGTCGAGGCGCGCCGCGACCCCGATTTCCTCGTCATGGCGCGCACCGACATCCGGGGCGTCGAGGGGCTCGAGGCCGCGAAGGACCGGGCGAAGAAGCTCGTCGACGCGGGCGCCGACGCGATCTTCCCCGAGGCGATGGCCGATCTCGCCGAGTTCGAGGCCGTCCGCGCGGCCGTCGACGTGCCGATCCTCGCCAACATGACCGAGTTCGGGAAGAGCGACCTCTTCACGACGCAGCAGCTCGCCGACGTCGGCGTGAACATCGTGATCTTCCCCGTGAGCCTCCTGCGGCTCGCGATGGGCGCCGCGGAGCGCGGGCTCGACACGATCCTCGCCGACGGATCCCTCGAGGCGCGGGTGCCGGAGATGCAGACCCGTGCCAGGCTGTACGAACTCGTCGACTACGCGGGATACTCCGAGTTCGACGCCGGCGTCTACACCTTCGATCTGACCAACAACAGGAGCTGACATGGCGGACACCGACATCAAGAAGGGGCTCGCGGGCGTCGTCGTCGACGTGACGGCGATCTCGAAGGTCAACCCCGAGACCAACTCGCTGCTGTATCGCGGCTACCCCGTGCAGGAGCTGGCGGCGAACTGCACCTTCGAGGAGGTCGCCTACCTCTTGTGGCACGGCGAGCTGCCGACGCCCATGCAGCTCGAGGAGCTCCAGGCCTTCGAGCGTGCTCACCGCGCCCTGTCGCCCATCGCG
>Ga0164243_10002016_pt1 | contig 33995 bp, 31 predicted proteins | sample OricompcompostOP_FD_108781 | JGI IMG/M metagenome (GOLD analysis project Ga0164243, IMG submission 108781) | Organic Plus compost microbial communities from Emeryville, California, USA - Original compost - Organic plus compost (OP) | ecosystem: Engineered > Solid waste > Mixed feedstock >... | reverse complement strand
GATCTGCCCCATGCCCTTCATCTTGTTGAAGCGCGGGAAGTTCATCAGCATGGCGAAGCTGGCGAAGAGCTGCAGCCCCTCGGTGAAGCCGCCGAACATGGCCAGCGTCTTGGCGATGTCCTCGTCCGTCTCCACGCCGAAGGTGGCGAGATAGTCGTGCTTGTCCTTCATCTCCTTATATTCGAGGAAGGCGCTGTACTCGGTCTCGGGCATGCCGATCGTGTCGAGCAGATGGCTGTAGGCCGCGATGTGCACCGTCTCCATGTTGGAGAAGGCGGTCAGCATCATCTTGATCTCGGTCGGCTTGAACACCCGGCCATATTTCTCGTGATAGCAATCCTGCACCTCCACGTCCGCCTGGGTGAAGAAGCGGAAGATCTGCGTCAGCAGGTTGCGCTCATGGTCGGAGAGCTTCTGCGCCCAGTCGCGGCAATCCTCGCCCAGAGGCACTTCCTCGGGCAGCCAGTGGAGCTGCTGCTGGCGCTTCCAGAACTCGTAGGCCCAGGGATATTCGAAGGGCTTGTAGACCTTGGACGCTTGCAGAAGAGGCATGGATTCACTCCGTGGAATCAGAAGACAGATATGGGGCCGCGCGGGCGTCGTTTCACCCGCCGCCGCGCCGCCGCAAAGGGCAGGTCGCGGCGCTTTTCACAAGGCTGCAGCGGGGCGAAAGCGGCATGGGTGCGAACTCCGGAACCTATCGTGAACAAGCCAAGATGAAGGGTCATCCTACGCTTGTTCACCACAATGTCTAGCGCATCCTCGGGCTTATCCACGATATTTTGAAGGGCCGGCGGCGATTGGACCGAAGCGGGCCGCCGCACGATCGGAAAGGCGAAATTCACGATCGGGCCCGGCCGTCATCCCCTTCCGCGCCGGAAGCCCGCGCGATGGCCGGGGGAAAGGATCGATGGCCGAATCTGCCGGCGCCCGGAAGGACCTGCCGCCTGTCCCGCCGCCGCACAAGGCGCGTCCATGCGGCGCGGGGTCGCGCTTGGCGGCGGGGCGTGCTTCCATTATGTCGTCCGGTACATCTGTGAGGAGGGGGCGCGCTCATGGAATGGCCGGTCGCGGCGGGGCATCCCGTCGCCATCAATGTGCCGGATGTCTCGCCGGCCGATGACAGTTTCACCGAGCTGGCGCGTGACCGGGTCGCGTGGATCGGCCTCAGCGGCCTGCCCGGCAACATGATCGAGCGCCATATGCCCGGCCTGCGCCTCTCGCGCTATCGCGCGGCGCTGCAGGCGGCGCTGGCGGCGCGCGCGGGGCGGTTCGTCGTCACCCATCTGCCGCGCATGTCGGCGGTGACGGCGCAGGCCCTGCGGCTGCTGCGCCGGCGGGTGCCGCATCTCGCCTTCTCCTTCAATTTCACGGATCTGCCGACCGGCCGGCCCCGCCAGTTCCTCGGCGAGGCGTTGCGCGGCGTCGATCAGTTCGCGGTCTTCTCGCGCTTCGAGGCGGCGCTTTATGCCCGCCATTTCGATCTCGATCCGGCGCGCTTCGTGCCGACCATCTGGACGCAGGCCCCGCCTGTCCCGCAGGCGGGGCCGGGCCTTGCGCCGGGCGCGCCCTATGTCTGCGCGGTCGGCGGGGAGGGGCGCGATTTCGCCACGCTGCTGGCGGCGGCGCGGCGGATCGGCCCGGCCCTGCGCATCGTCGTGATCGCGCGGCGACACAGCTTCGCCGGCCTTTGCGTGCCGGACCATGTCGAGGTGCTGACCGAGCTTCCCGCCCCGCGCTGCTGGCGGATCGCGATGGACAGCATGGGCGTGCTCGTGCCCCTGCGGACGCGCGAGACCTGTTGCGGGCAGGTGACGCTCGTGGGCGCGAAGCTGCTCGGCATCCCCATCGCCACCACCCGATCGGACGCGACGGTCGACTATTGCGCGGGACGCGAAGCGGTTCTGGAGAGCGAGCCGGGCGATCCGGCGGCCTTTGCCGGGCTGATCGAGCGACTGGCGGCGGACCATGCGAGGCTGCGGGCAGCCGCGCGGCGCGCCGTGCCGGCCGAGCGCGCGCTGCATGACCCGGCGCATTGGGCGGACTATCTGCGCGCCTTCGTGGCGCGGCATGTGGAGCCGGCGCAGGCCCTGCCCGCTCAGCCGTCGATGAGCGTCAGCCCGTAGGCGAAGACGGAGAGGAACAGCGCCAGCGCGATCGCCATCATGCCGCTGATGCGCTTCACATAGACCATCTGCGGCGTGCGCGCGGGCAGGCTGAACAGCACGATCCCGCCCACGGCCGAGGCGGCGGCGATGCCGGCCATGAGGATGGCGGGGCCTTTCATGCGCCGGGCGCGGCGCGGCGCGCGAGGCTCATCGGCCGCGCCAGCGCGTGACGGTCACCGTCTGCGTCTTCCGGGCGCCGACGCCGAACACCATGATGCCGATGAAGAAGCCGAAATCATACCAGCCGCCATTGTTGGGCACGGCGTAGATGGCGACAGCGGGCATGAACAGCGAGAGGAGCCAGGCCACGGGGAAGATGAAGCCGTGCCAGACGCCGAGCAGGAAGCCGGGCGTTCCCGCCGCATGGCTGACCGCCGCCGCGCTCTGCCGCGCGCAGGCGGCGAGGGCGAGGAGCAGCGGCGCGGCACGGGCGGCGCGAAAGGGGATGCGCGGGCGCATGATGCCTGCCTAGAGCGTTTTCAAGTCAGATGGAACATCCGACGACCCGGAAATTGCGGAGAAGGCGGCAAGACAGGGCCTGTTCCGATTCAATCCCATCGGACAGGCTCCAGCGCCCGGTCCGCCGCCTGGCGATCGCGGCCCATGGCCGGGTCGTGGCGCGCGCGGGGTGGCTCGAACGGGCGGGCCGGAACGGGCTCGGTCCGCTGCTCGTTGGATCATCGGCAGCACCCCGCGAAGGACAGGAGACGACGATGTTCGAAAAATGGCGGCTCAAGGAGCATATGGAAGTGACCGACAGCGAAGGCCGGCATATCGGCACGGTGGATGAGGTCGAGGGCGATCGCATCAAGCTCACGCGCACGGATGCGGCCGATGGGCGGCATCATTATCTGGAGGTTTCCGATGTCGACCGGATCGCCGAAAATCGCGCCTGGCTGAAGCCCGGCGTGACGCTGCCCGGCACCTCCCCGGCCATGACGGCGGAGGAGCGGCATCAGGCGAACAATCGACTGGCCGAGGATTATGCCGGCCAGCATCCCTCGCCGGGCGCCGCGGCGGATGGCGGCGAGGCGCCGCTGTTCGGAACGAGCGGCCATGGCAACGGCATGGGCGGCTCGGGCGCGACCTGAGCTTGAGGCAGAGTGCAGCGGCGCATGCGGTTTCGGATTCCCCTCCCACGCCGAACCCGCAAGGCCGCTCGGAAAAGGGGGATGAGGCCGCCGTCCGGTTCCCACACACCGGCCGGCGGCGCGCAACGGTCCGGTCTCCCTCGACAGGGAGGCCGGGCTTTCGCCCTTGGGACGGGGTGGGGCCCACTGCCTATCCGGTTGAGCTCGTCATGAAGGGGGCGGCTCGTCTAAAGCGAGACTGGTTTGAAGGAGTGGATCCGGAATGTCCGCCTTCAGAACCCGATCCACTAGGCGACTAGGCCGTGAACCCATTAACGCGACGGTGCCTGAGCCTTCTTGATCTGTCGCACCGCCCAGATGACAATTGGGACTATCAGGATCAGGAACACGATAATTCGGGTGTTCCACTGCTCACCGCTGAAGAATGCGATCAAGGCAGCGGCAAAGAAGAATAGCGTCCAAGACATCCAGGGTTTCATGGGGTTGATCGTAACACGCCTTTCCTTGTTGAGCGAAAGCTGATTCAGGGACGGTATGAGCCGATATGACCTCACCGATTTCGAGCGGCGTGTGATCGAACCACTGTTGCCCAATAAGCCGCGAGGCGTCCCTCTTGATGACCGGCGTGTGCCGAATGGCATCTTTTGGGTGCTTCGGTCGGGAGCGCCGTGGCGCGACTTCAGAGGGTAGGCGTGTGCGGACCGCCAGTTGTTAATGACAGCAAGCGCCTTGATGCCCTCAACGGTCACGACAGGGAATTCCATCTTTTGGAGTGCCTTGCCGGCTGCGTTGACCTCTTCCGGCTTATACTCAGGTATCGCCCACGCCATGCACACCCCCGACTCAACAGGCGAGGCTTACCGCATTTCAATCGGCACGGGTGCGCCAAATAATGACGCCAAAGGAAAAGGGGCTCGCGAGAGCCCCTTTGTCCGTGCCGTCCTGTCCGTGCCGTCGCCGTTCACTGGCAGGCGAGGCACTCGTCATAATCGGTGGTCGCCGCCTCGATCTTGCGCAACTCGGGCGTGTTGTCCGCTTCCACGCCGCCGGCGAAACCGGCGCGCTGGATGGACTTGGAGCGCAGATAATAGAGCGACTTCACGCCCAGTTCCCAGGCGCGATAGTGGAGCATGAGCAGGTCCCATTTCTCCACGTCGGCCGGGATGAACAGGTTGAGCGACTGGGCCTGATCGATGAAGGGCGCGCGGTCGGCCGCCAGTTCGAGCAGCCAGCGCTGGTCGATCTCGAAGCTGGTCTTGAACGTGTCCTTCTCGTCCTGCGTCAGGAAGTCGAGATGCTGGACGCTGCCGCCCTTCTCCAGGATCGAGTTCCACACATTGGTCGAATCCTTGGACTTCTCCGCGAGGAGCTTCTCCAGATAGGGGTTCTTGACCGCGAAATTGCCGGACAGCGTCTTGTGCGTGTAGATGTTCGCCGGGATGGGCTCGATGCAGGCGGAGGTGCCGCCGCAGATGATCGAGATGGAGGCGGTCGGCGCGATCGCCATCTTGCAGGAGAAGCGCTCCATCACGCCCTGGTCGGCCGCGTCCGGGCAGGGGCCGCGCTCATGGGCGAGCATCATCGAGGCCTCGTTGGCCTTGCCGTTGATATGCTTGAAGATGCGCAGGTTCCAGCTCTTGGCCATGGCGCTCTCGAACGGGATGCCGCGCGCCTGCAGGAAGCTGTGATAGCCCATGACGCCCAGGCCCACCGAGCGCTCGCGCTCCGCGCTGTACTTGGCGCGGGCCATCTCGTCGGGCGCGCGGTCGATATAATCCTGCAGCACATTGTCGAGGAAGCGCATGACATCCTCGATGAAGCGCTTGTCGCCGTTCCACTCGTCCCAGTTCTCGAGGTTGAGCGAGGAGAGGCAGCAGACGGCGGTGCGATCATTGCCGAGATGATCGCGGCCGGTCGGCAGGGTGATTTCCGAGCAGAGGTTCGAGGTCGAGACCTTGAGGCCGACATCGCGATGATGCTTGGGCATCATGCGGTTCACCGTGTCGGAGAAGACGATATAGGGCTCGCCGGTGGCAAGGCGCGTCTCGACCAGCTTCTGGAACAGGCTGCGCGCATCCACCTTGCCGCGCACGCTGCCGTCCTTGGGCGATTTCAGCTCGAACTCGGCGCCGTCGCGCACCGCGTGCATGAACTCGTCGGTCAGCAGCACGCCATGGTGCAGGTTCAGCGCCTTGCGGTTGAAATCGCCGCTCGCCTTGCGGATCTCGAGGAATTCCTCGATCTCCGGGTGCGAGACGTCGAGATAGCAGGCGGCCGAGCCGCGCCGCAGCGAGCCCTGGCTGATGGCGAGGGTGAGGCTGTCCATCACCCGCACGAAGGGGATGATGCCGCTGGTCTTGCCGTTGAGGCCGACCGGCTCGCCGATGCCGCGCACCGCGCCCCAATAGGTGCCGATGCCGCCGCCGCGCGCCGCGAGCCAGACATTCTCGTTCCAGGTGTTGACGATGCCTTCCAGGCTGTCGTCCACGCTGTTGAGATAGCAGGAGATGGGCAGGCCGCGCCCGGTGCCGCCGTTGGAGAGGACGGGGGTGGCGGGCATGAACCAGAGGCGCGAGATATAGTCGTAGAGCCGCTGGGCATGCTCGGCGTCATCGGCATAGGCGGCGGCGACGCGGGCGAACAGGTCCTGATAGGATTCGCCGGGCAGCAGGTAGCGGTCCTCCAGCGTGGCCTTGCCGAACTCGGTGAGCAGCGCGTCGCGCGAGGCATCCGTGGTCACGGGGAAACGGCGCGCGTCGATGCGGTTGCTCGCGCTCGGCTTGCGCTTGCCCGCGTCCGGCGCGGGCGCGCTGCCCGTCACCGCCTCGGCTTCGCCGCTCGGCACGGCACCCGCCGCCATGTCCATCGATGCTTCCGCCTGCAAATCCCGAAACTCCATATTCCCGACCCCCGATGTTCTGCCTTCGTTCCGATTCGGTCAAGCCACCCCGCACCCCCGATATGGTGGCTTGCTTCCTGGGCGAAAAGCCTTTGGCCCCAACTTATGCCGTAGCCTGCGGACACAATCTGTATGGTTCCCCCAGGTCCATGACCCACTAGCGATAGTGCCAGAATGGACTCACGATGCAAGGGCGTTCGACCTGTCTAGACGATTCGGTTCATCGCTGAAAAGACTCGGTTCATGGCATGAAAATCCATGCTGCAGTGCAGCGACGCGCGGGCTTTCCTGATCTTTCGGAAGGCGCAAGAGAGCAAAGCGGGAACAAAAATATTTTTGGCGTCAGGGGATTTTGCAGGCCCCGGGGCCGATTGCGACCGGGGCGAGGAATGGGCGGCAGTGCCGCGCCGTGCCATCCCCGTCTGGAAAATCGACCGCGCCCGGCCTAAGGTCGCGCTCCCGAACGGGCCTGGCCGTTTTCAACAGAGGGAAGTTCCTGATGTCGACCACCAATCTGCTGCTGTTCCTTGGCGCGCTCGTTGTGGCGGTGCTGGTCATCTGGCTGCTGCGTTCGCGCACGAGCCAGGCGGGGCATCATGTCGACGCGAGCGCGACGGCGGTGGGCCTGGCCAGCGAGACGGTGCGCAACGTGGCCGAGCAGGTGGCCGACACGGTCGAGCGCGCGATCGACAGCGACGTGGCGGCGAGCGGCGCGGACCCGGAGGACACGCAGGCCGCGATGAACAATGCCGCCGCGATCATGGCGACCGGCGGGGCGCTTACCGGCACGGTCGCGCTCACGCCCATCGGCATTCCGGCGGCGCAGGGCGAGCCGGACAATCTGCGCCGGATCAAGGGGATCGGTCCCAAGCTCAACGGCCTGCTCAATGAGCTGGGCATCACCCGCTACGACCAGATCGCGGCGTGGGACGCGGCGCATATCGCGACGGTGGACGCGCATCTCGGCACGTTTCAGGGCCGCATCACGCGCGATGGCTGGGTCGAGCAGGCCGGCTATCTCGCGCGCGGCGATACCGAAGGCTTCGCGGCGAAGTTCGGCAATCTCGGCGGGGCCGGACGGGGCTGAACGCGCGGGACGGAACCGGAATGGGCGAGGGCATGACGACCGCCGGGGCGCGGGCGCCCGCGGCGCAGGCGCCGGGCGGGTCCGGGGCGCCGGCCGAACATCTGCCGCGCGCGCTGCTGCTCGTGGTCGCGGCGCTGACCGCCATCCTGCCGCTTTCCACGGACGGCCTCTCGCCGGCGCTGCCCGCCGTGAGCGCCGGCCTCGGCGTGCCCACCGCCGACGTCGCCGGGCTGATGAGCGCCTTCGTCATCGCCTTCGCCGCCGTCCAGCTCGTCTGCGGCATGCTGGCGGACGCGCTGGGGCGGCGGCCGATCATCTATGGCGGGCTGATCCTCTATGTCGCCGCCAGCCTGCTCGGCGCGCTGGCGCGCGATTTCCCCATGCTGATGCTGGCCCGCGTGCTGCAGGGGCTGGGCTGCGCCGCCATCGTGCTGCTCGCGCGCACGATCGTGCGCGACCTGCTGGACCGGGTGGCGGCGGCGCGCACGCTGGGCCTCGTCGGCGCCATCTATGGTCCGGTGCCGATCCTCGTGCCGCTGGCGAGTGGCGCGCTGGTGACGGCCTTCGGCTGGCGCGCGCCGCTGCTCGGCATGGCGCTGGTCTGCGCGTTCGTCATGCTGGCGAGCCTGCGCGCGCTGCCCGAGACGCTGCGGCCCGCGCATCGCCTCCCGCTCGATCCCCGGGGCGTGGCCCGCTCGCTGATGCAGGTGGCCCGCTCCCGCCCGCTGCTCGCCTATATGGCCGGCAATGCCTTCGCCTATACCGGCATCCTGCTGTTCTCGGCGGCCGGTCCGCGCGTGATCGTGGACCATCTCGGCCAGAGCATCGGCGCCTATGCGATGATGTTCGCGCTTTCCACCGGCGGCTTCGTGATCGGCAGCTTCGTCTCCAGCCGCATCGTCCACCGGTGCGGCATGGAGGCGACGCTGCGCCTCGGCACGCTGCTCCAGATCACCGGCGGGCTGGTGATGATCGCCGCCACGCTCGCCGCGCCGGAGCGCTGGGCGGCGCTCATCTTCCCGCAGATGATCTACACCTTCGGCTGGGGGTTCGTGCAGCCGCAGATGCAGGCGGGGGCGCTCTCCCTCCATCCGCGCGCGATCGGCCAGGCGTCCGCGCTGCTCGGCTTCGGCCAGCTTGCCACGGCCGGCATCGTCGTCGCGCTGTTCGCCCGCCTGTCCGACGGGAGCGCGCTCTCGCTGGCGCTGGGCATGGCCTTCTGCGCGGTCATGGCGCTGGTCATCGCCTGGGGTTTCATCCGCACCGGCGAAGCGGCGGCCGGCTGAGGCGAGCGCGGCCCCGCGCGGGTCAGTCCGCTGCGGCGGCCGGCCGGCTCGCCTGATCCTCATAGGCGAGCTGGAGCACGCCCCAGTGGCGGTCGCGCACGATGATTGAGGCGATCACCTGTTTCAGCAGCATGACCCCGCCGGTCGCGATCGGCCGGCGATAGGCCTTGAGGCAGAAGGGCTGTGTCGTGCGGCACTGTTCGCGCGTGTCGGGGAAATTGAAGATCTGCCCGGCGCGCGCATATTCGAGATTCCATTCGATCTCGCCGGGGCGCTGCGGCAGTGAGCGCTCGGGCATGGCGACCGCGCCGAAGGCGTTGCGGTCCGTGCAGGTCATGCCGAAGAAGCCGGGCAGGTCCCGCGCCTTCTCCTGCCAGGGGCGGGCGGCGCGGGTGATGATCGGCTGGACGGGATGGGTGAACAGCGGCGGATTGCTGTCCCGGACCGGCGCATAGCTTTCGTCGAACATGGCCACGATGTCGATCTCGCCGGCCTCCAGCGCGGCTTCGAGCGTCGAGACGATGCCCTGCGCGGCCTGCAGCCCGAAGCGGATATAGGGCGAATCGGGAATGTCGACGCCGCTCTCGGCGAGGTTCTGGAGCAGCCGGTTGGTATCGTCGCTGACCGTGCTGACGCGCGCCGACATGCGCTGCAGGCCGATCGCATTGTCGACGGAGGTGTCGGCCAGCTCGGACAGGCCGGAGCGGATCTCGCCGATCGAGCCCAATATGCCCTGCACCTTGCCCGAGACGGTCTCGCTGTTGCCCGAAAGGCCGAGGATCAGCTCGCGCAGCCGTTCGACCAGCGACCCGATCTCGCCCGAGGCGCGGTGCGCGTCATTGGCTTTCTCCGCGCCGCTTGAAATGCGCGAGAGCATGGTGCCCGCCTCGCTGGTCAGCTCGCGGATCGAGGCCTCGATCTGCTGGGTGGCGAGCGCGGTCTCCTGCGCGAGCTTCTTCACTTCGCTGGCGACGACCGCGAAGCCGCGGCCGGCATCGCCCGCGCGCGCGGCCTCGATGGTGGCGTTGAGGGCGAGCAGGTTGGTCTGCCCGGCGATCGCGCCAATGAGCTTGCTGGTCTTGCCCACGCTGGCGAGCGCATCGTTGAAGGCGCCCAGGCCATGATGGATGCGCGAGACCTGATCGATGAGATCGAGCACATTGTGCGAGGCGGTGGCGAGCTGCTGGCTGGAGGTCTCCACCACCGAGCGCGCGGTCGCCGCCTGCGCCCGCGCATCCTCGACCTTCTGCTCCACCTGGTCGCTCGACCGGGCGAGGTCGATCGCGGCTTCCTCGAGCGTCTCCAGCATCGCGGCCTGATCGGTCACGCGGTCGGCCAGTTCGGCGATGTCCGCCTGCAGGTCGAGCGTGCGCATGCCAAGGTCGCCCACCCTTTCGGCGGCTTTCACGACCGTCGACCGAATATCCGCTTCTGGCAGCACCAAGACCCATCCCGATGGCTAAGTTCGCGTTTTTGTTAGCCGCGCAGAGTTAACAAGCTGTTCTTCCTGCGATCGAATTCTGCGCCGGGCGATCGGGACTCGCATGGACGAGGTCCGGCGGCTATCCAAGGCACAGGGCGAATGCGGCCGCAGATCGCCACAGGAGAGGCTGTCCATGGACATCGCGCTTGTTGCCGAAGGGCTGGACTTTCCCGAAGGACCGATCGCCTGCGCCGACGGATCGGTGCTGCTCGTCGAGATCGCCCGCCAGACGCTGACGCGGGTGCTGCCGGATGGCCGCACGGAGATCGTCGCGCATCTGGGCGGCGGCCCCAATGGCGCGGCGATCGGGCCGGACGGCGCGGTCTATGTGGTCAATAATGGCGGCGCGTTCAGCTTCCCGCCCAACTGGAAGGCGGAAGGCAAGCTCGGCCTGCCGGACCGCTATGAGGGCGGCTATATCCAGCGGGTCGACCTTGCCACCGGCGCCGTGACCCGCCTCTACGACGCCTGCGAGGGCAGGCCGCTCAACGCGCCCAACGACATCGTGTTCGATGCCGAGGGCGGCATGTGGTTCACCTGCTTCGGCTTCTCCGACGGGGAGACGCGGCGGCTGGGCGGCATCTATCATGCCCTGCCGGACGGCTCGCGCATCCGCCGCTGGCGGGCCGAACAGATCTCGCCCAACGGCATCGGCCTCTCGCCGGACGGGAAGACGCTCTACTGGACGGATTCGATGCTCCAGCGCCTCTGGTCGCTCGACATCATGGAGCCGGGCGTCGTGGCGGCGGATGTCGGGCACGAGAGCGGGGCGGTGATCGCCAACCTGCCCGGGCTGCAATGGTTCGACAGCCTCGCGCTCGAGGCATCGGGCAGGATATGCGCTGCGACCCTGTTCAACGGCGGCATCACCATCATCGACCCGGCGGACGGCAGCATCGGGCATGTGCCCGTGCCCGATCCGATCACGACCAACATCTGCTTCGGCGGCGCGGACCTGCGGACGGCGTGGATCACCGGATCGGCAACTGGGCGCCTGTTCAGGTGCCGCTGGCCGGGGCCGGGCCTGAAGCTCAATTTCCAGCAGGATTGAAGGCAGGGGAAGGGCCGGCGGGGGAAGGGCCGAACCCAATCCTCCCCGTGACGGGAAGGGGGACCGCTGGCGCAGCCAGTGGTGGAGGGGAGGCGGCGCGACGTTGCCCTCTCCAAACCCTTCCACCATCCTGTGGATGGTCCCCGTCCCCGCCCGGGGAGGATCTGCGGGGCCATGCTTGCCGCTCGCGATGGCCGTCTTCCGGGGCGCCATCTGCAATGGCTTGCGCGGCCGCCGCGGGCGGGACACAGTCGCGCGGTCCATGCATCGATCATTCCTGCCCGTCCTCGCCCTGCTTCTCGCCGCGCCCGCCGCCGCGCAGGCGGTGCCCGATGCGCGCGCCGCGCGGGTCCGGGCGACTTTCGATCGCGCGGCTGTGCTTCGCGCGGATGCGCGGGGACTTGCCGATCGCGGGGCGAACCGTCCGGTGCGGGCGGAGGATCCGGTGCGCATCGCGTCCATTTCCAAGCTCGCCGTGGCGCTCGGCGTCATGCGGCTGGTCGAGGCGGGCCGGCTCGATCTCGACCGCGACGTGTCCGATTATCTCGGCTGGCGGCTGCGTCATCCCGGTTTTCCGGACCAGCCCGTCACGCTGCGCCGGCTGCTCTCGCATACGGCCGGCGTGCGCGACGGGATCGATTATGCCCTGCCGCTCGATGCCGATCTGGACGCCGAGATGCGCCGCCCCGAGGCCTGGGACAGCCTGCATGGCCCGGCGGCGGGCTGGTTCACCTACAGCAATCTCAATTTCCCGATCGTCGCGGCCGTGATGGAGGCGGTCACCGGCACGCGCTTCGACCGGATCATGGCGGCGCAGGTGTTCGGGCCGCTGGGCATCGACGCCTGCTTCAACTGGACGACATGCAGCGACGAGGCGGTCGCCCATGCGGTCGTGCTCTACAATCCGGACGGCAGCGTGGCGCGCGACGACATCCACGGCGCCCGGCCGGACTGCGGCGCCATCCCCGCGCGGGACGGGCGCTGCGATGTCGCCACCTATCGGCTCGGGCGGCAAGGCGCCTTCTTCTCGCCCCAGGGCGGCATGCGCATCTCCGCGACCGGACTGGCGCGGCTCGGGCAGGTGCTGGCGGGCGCGGTGCCCGACTTCCTTTCCGCCGCGAGCCTCGCCGAGATGACGCGACCGCAATGGCGCTATGACGGGCGCAATGGCGAGACCGAGGGCGGCTATCATTGCGCCTATGGCCTGGCGGTCATGATCCTCGCGCTGCCCGGCCGCCCGGCGGACTGCCGCGACGATCCCTTCGGGGACGGCGTGATGCGCATCGGCCATAGCGGGGAGGCTTATGGATTGCGCTCCGGCCTCTGGGTCGATCCGGCGACCGGCGCGGGCATAAGCTATTTCGTCACGGGCCTGCCGGACGATCCGCCCGCCGGCCGCTCGGCTTTCACGGCCGCGGAGGAGGCGATGATCGCCGGAGTGGATCCGGGTTAAACGGGACTCCGTGCTCCTGCGAAAGCAGGAGCCCAAGGCCCAGCCGCAGTGCCCTTGCGCCCTGGGCTCCTGCCTGCGCAGGAGCACAAGCCGGGTCTATCTGGAAGGGATGGCCCCTGGAGGGATGTCGAGGCGGATGGAAGTACCCTCCGGCTCGGAAATCACGGCAAACAAACGGCGTCGATCCGATTCAATCCGAAGCGGATCGGCTCCAGGACGCGCTGACGGGGCCGTCAGGCGATCTTGAGGCCGGGAGGGCCCTCTCCGGTCGCCGTCTCCGGCTCGTACGCGCGCGGCCGCCCCATGGTCCAGTTGGACTGCATGCGGACCTTCGGATTGGGCGCGCACCAGATCTCGCTGGTTTCGTCGATCGCGGTCACCCAGATCAGATTATGTTCCGGGCCATAGTCGATCACGCCGAACGCCAGTCCCTTGCCCTTGCCGAGGACATGGACCGGCATGGGCGGATCGAGCTGATTGAAGGTCATGAAGTATCTCCGACATATGGCCGGAAAACGCATGCCCGCAAATCGGGTTGCACGACCCCGTGCGCCGGTCACGCCTTCTCGAGCAACCCTTCCTTCGCGATCTTCTCCTTCCACACGAGCGGGGCGAGCTGGTGGACATTGTTGCCCTCGCTGTCGACGGCGACGGTGACGGGGAAGTCCTGAACCTCGAACTCGTAGATGGCTTCCATGCCGAGATCGGCGAAGCCCACGACCTTGCTGCCCTTGATGGCGCGGGCGACCAGATAGGCCGCGCCGCCCACCGCCATGAGATAGGCCGACTTGTGGTCCCGGATCGCCTCGACCGCCATCGGGCCGCGCTCGGCCTTGCCGACCATGGCGAGCAGGCCCTGCTCCAGCATCATCCTCGTGAACTTGTCCATGCGGGTGGCGGTGGTGGGGCCGGCGGGGCCGACGATTTCCTCGCCCACCGGGTCGACCGGGCCGACATAATAGATCACGCGGCCGGCGAACTCGACCGGCAGGGGCTCGCCCTTCGCCAGCATGTCCTGGATGCGCTTGTGCGCGGCATCGCGGCCGGTGAGCATCTTGCCGTTGAGCAGCAGCCGGTCGCCCTGCTTCCAGCTCTGCACCATCTGCGGCGTCAGCGCGTCGAGGTCGACGCGGATGGCGGCCTTGTCCGGCGCCCAGTCGACGTCCGGCCATTCGTCCAGCTTCGGCGCTTCCAGATAGGCGGGGCCCGAGCCGTCCAGCGTGAAATGGGCGTGGCGGGTGGCCGCGCAATTGGGGATCATCGCGACCGGCTTGCCCGCCGCATGGCAGGGCGCGTCCATGATCTTCACGTCGAGGATGGTGGCGAGCCCGCCCAGGCCCTGCGCGCCGATGCCGAGCGCGTTCACCTTGTCGAAAATCTCGATGCGCAGCGCCTCGATGTCGCTGCGCGGGCCGCGCGCCTTGAGCGTGCTCATGTCGATCTGCTCCATGAGCGCCTGCTTGGCGAGCAGCACGCAATGCTCCGCCGTGCCGCCGATGCCGATGCCGAGCATGCCCGGCGGGCACCAGCCGGCGCCCATCTGCGGCAGCATCTCCAGCACCCAGTCGACGATATTGTCGCTGGGGTTCATCATCTTGAACTTGCTCTTGTTCTCGCTGCCGCCGCCCTTGGCCGCGACATCGATGGAGACGGTGCTGCCCGCCACCATGTCGACATGCAGCACGCAGGGCGTGTTGTCCTTCGTGTTGCGGCGGGTGAAGGCGGGATCGGCGAGCACAGAGGCGCGCAGCTTGTTCTCCGGATTGAGATAGGCGCGGCGCACGCCCTCGTCGATCACATCCTGAAGCGGCCGGCTGGTGTCGTCGAGCCGGCAGTCCATGCCCCATTTCACGAACACGTTGACGATACCGGTATCCTGGCAGATCGGCCGGTGCCCCTCGGCGCACATGCGGCTGTTGGTGAGGATCTGCGCGATCGCGTCCTTCGCGGCCGGGGACTGCTCCGCCTCATAGGCCGCGCCCAGCGCGCGGATATAGTCCATCGGATGATAGTAGCTGATGAACTGGAGGGCGTCGGCGACGCTCTCGATCAGGTCGGCGGTCTTGATGACGACGGTCATGGCGAAGGACGGACTCCGGCTGACGACAGGAAAGGGGCGAACGCGGCGGGCTATACGCCTTTGCGATGCGCAGGCAAGCCGTTCGCGCGCGTCCTGCCGGGCGTGCGGCGCGCAGATCGACCGTTGCGAAGTGCCTGCTTCCGCGCGATAGTCCGGGGCGGAGCCGTCCGGCAAGGGCGCTCGCAAGGAGGAGGACCCTATGGGCCAGGTCATCAGTTATATCATTGTCGGTCTCATCGTCGGCGTGCTGGCGCGCTTCTTCTATCCGGGGGCCGTGAGCATGGGCTGGGTCATGACGATCCTGCTCGGCATCGGGGGCGGTTTCGTCGGCGGCCTGGTCGCGGGTCTGGTCGACGGCAAGTCGGGCAACTTCCGGCCGGTGGGCCTGATCGGCTCCGTGCTCGGCGGCATGCTGCTCATCTTCCTGTCGCGCACCTTCCTTTGAACCGCGCCACGCTCCGGGCGGACGCCGGCGTCAGGGGCCCGGAGCGTGGGGACGGTCCGTCAGCCGGCGGGTGCGCTTGCGCAGCCGCCGCTCGCGGCCGCTGAGCGCCACGATGGCATCGGCCAGGATCGGCGGCAGGCACTGGCGGCCGATGCGCCGCGCCCGCGCCGAGAGCGTTTCCTCGCCCGCCGGATATTTGTAGACCGACATGTGCGGATCGCCATCCTCGCCGGCCGCGCGTTCCCTCGTATAGTAGAACAGCGCGATCGAGCGGCGCGCCTCCGCCGGATCGGACAGGCGCACGGGATTGGGATTGCCATGATAGCTGGTCCCGCTCGTGTTGAAGATCACGCAGCGGTTGAACAGCGGCAGGTAGCCCGCTTCGCAGGCGGTCATGGAACGGTTCCACAGCTCCAGTTCGCCGCCTTTCGCGGCGTCCCAGCCGTGATTCAGATAGAGGATGAGGTTGATCCGCCGATAGAGCCTGATGGACTCATGATAGTTGAAATCGGCATGGATCTTGAGGAAGCCCGCGTCGCGCAGCTCGTGCATGCCGCCGCCGGCGAGCTGCGGATCGGGCACCAGCCCTTCGATGCCGGTGAGCTGCTCCAGGAAATTCGTGATCTCCTGGCTGTTGAGCAGGCGCAGGAGCGAACGCGTGTGCGGCCCCATGTCGCGCATCCGGTTGCAGGCCCATTTGCGCTGGTAGCGGTCATCCATGACGAAGCCGGTGGCGCGCGGCCGGGCGCGGAACTCGTCGAGCACCCGTTCGAGCGCGCCGGTCTCCAGGAAATCATCGATGACAAGGTGCGGGAACGGCGTCGCGGACGCATAGCGTTCGCGGTTTTCCGCGGCGAGACGATCCAGCAGCGCGACGTCGATGTCCATCCGGAAACCCCTGCCGCGATGGTAGCGAATCGCGCCCGAGTCCGGCAAGCATCGCAACCATGGGGCCGTCTGTCCCACGCGTGCCAGCATGGGGCAGAAAGGCTCAGCCGGGCAGGGCGGCGGCGAACAGCGGCAGGCGGGCGATGTCCGGCGCGGGCAGGTCCAGCCCGAACAGGCCGGCGAGCGTGCGCGCATATTCGGCGCTGTCCGCGAGCGTGTGGCGCTCGCTCGTGCCGCCGCGATGCACGCTGAGATCGGCATCGCTGAGCGCGGCGAACCCGTCCGGCAACGCGATGCTGACCACATGGACATTGGTGAAGCGCGTGTCCGGCCGGGTGGAGGTCCAGTGATTGGCCTGCTCCAGGTCGACGGGCGCCACCGGGGCGAGATCGAAGCTGTACTGGGCCTGCCAGTCGCCATGCCGGGCGGCGCGTCCGTCCGTGGCGGTGGACGGCCCGGCGCGTTCGAGCAGCCACAGGCCGGTGAGATCGCCCGTTTCCCCCACCTTGCGCAGCCGGTGCCGCGCGCCATCGGCGGTTTCATGCTCGCGCCCGTCGATGAGGGGCAGCGGCGGCACGAAGCTTCCGCCGAAGCCGGCATCGGCGATCCACGGCGCGCCGTCGATGGCGGTGAGCAGCAGGACATGTGTGCGCGGCGGGACCGTCCCGTCCGGTGCGCCGAGCCAGACGCGCGCGAGCAGCGGGCGATTGGCGAGGCCGATCGCGGTCAGCATGTCCGAGAAAAGCCGATTCTGCTCGAAGCAATAGCCCCCGCGCCGGCGCGTCACCAGCTTGTCGAACACGCTCCCGCTGTCGATGCGGATGCCCCGGCCGAGGCGGATGTCGAGATTCTCGAAGGTGATGGCTTGCCGGTGCGCGGTCTGCAGCAACGCCAGACCCGCCGCATCGGGCCGGGGCGCCGCAGCGAGGCCGATGCGATCGAGATAGGCGGCGAGGCGAGCGGGTGATGTCATGGCCGCGCTGTGGCATGCCGGGCGCCGCCGCTCAATCCTCTGCAGGGGGGCGTCCGGATCGGCGCGGGCTTCGGGACATGTTCCGGAAGGTGACGGTATAGCCTGTTCTGGCTGCTTCGAATCAGTCCTCGCCGGACCCGACGCAATAGAAGCAGAGCTTGTTGCCATCGAGATCGCGCACATAGGCGGCGTAGAAGCCCTGTCTCCCATCGGCGCCCCGCACATGGGGGGCGCCGACCTCCTCGCTCCCCAGTTCGAGCGCGCGGGCATGGAGCGCGCGGACCTTCGCGCGGGTGCGCTGCCCCATCGCGATCATCACGCCGTTGCCCGGTGTCGCCGGCTGGCCGTCCGCCGGGCGCGCCACGCCGAAGATCGGCTTGTCCCAGTTGACGCCCCAGGCGGCAAGCCCCGGCAGTTCGAGCAGGCGCGTGATTCCGGTCGCCTCGAACAGCGCGTCATAGAAGGCCATGGCCCTCTGCAGGTCATTGGTTCCCACGGTTGTGTAGCCGATCATCGGTCCCGCTCCGATTGGGGGCTTCACGGAAGCGCGACTCATAACCGGGGGCGGCGGGACGCTATAGGAAGATTCGGACACGCGGCGCGGCGGCGGGCCCGCCGCGTGATAATTGTCCCTATTTGAAACGGTTGAACCGCGTCGCGTAGCGATAGAGCCGGGGCGGCATCCAGTCGCGCATGAAATGGTCGACCGCGAACTTGCGGTCGACCTTGTCCCCGCTGGCGGGGCGCGGCTGGAAATTGGTGGTCCGGTCCGGCAGGGTCGCCACGCCGGCGGCATGGGCGGTATAATAATAGGTGGCGATCGAGCGGCGCGAGCGATCGGGCGGGCAACTCACCGGATCGGGCTGGCCATGATAGCTGTCCAGCGAGGTGTTGAACACGACCGCGCGGCCGAGCACCGGCGCGATCCGGTGGCGGCACCGCTCCATCTTCTGGTCCCACAGTTCGAGATGGCCGCCATAATCCTCCGGCCAGTCGTCATTGAGATAGACCAGCAGGTTGAGCCGGCGTTCCAGCTTCATGCCCTTGTGGATGTTGAAATCGGCATGGACGCTCAGATGTCCGCCGCTCCTGGTCTCGTGGAGGCCGCCGCCCACGAAGAAGGGATCGGCGATCAGCCCCTTGATGCCGGTCATCGCCTCCAGGAAGCGCAGCACGGCGGGGCTGTTCAGTTCCATGAGCAGGCCGCGCAGCCGCGCGCCCGGAATCTCGTTCGGCCCGTAGCGATATTTGAATCGCTCCTGATCGCGATCGAAGAAGGTCTTGCCGTCGTTCGCGGGGAATTCGGGCAACAGGCCGCGCAGGAAATCGGCGGGCAGGAAATCGTCGATGGCGATATGCGGGAAGGGCAGGGCGCCCTGATACTGGCCGGCAAGCGCCTCGCCGGCCGCCTTGCTGCGCGCGTCGTCGAAATAGATATAGCCGTTCCGTTCGAGCGGCTCCAGAATCGCCATGTTCCACACACTCCCTGATCCCGCCGGGGTCTTCTATCAAAGCCATCTTTCGGTGACAAAAGCGCAAGGGCGGTTAATTTCGCGTGCGCCGGCGCGGGACCGCGCCGATGCCGGCGATGCGCATCGGCAAGAGCGGCCCGCGACGCCGGGCGCACGGGCCGATTCCCGAACGGCCGGATCCCGCCCGGGCGACGGTCAGGCCGGGCAGTCGCCGACGCGATGGCCGGTGGTGCGGGATTTCATCGTCATGCGCATGCCATTGGGTCCGTCGATCACGAAGTCGCCATGCATCTCATAGCTGGTGGCGCCATATTCGCCGGTCATGGCGATCTTCGCCTTGCCGCGATCGCTGGCGGCCGGGCAGGTCATGGCGATGTCGATCCGGCCGCCGCCGATGTCCGTCCGCTCGACCGTGCATTGGCTGTCCTTCTGCGCCGCGAGCATCCGGGCATTGGGACTCGCGGCCTCCTCGGGCGTGAGGCAGGATTTGACGGTGGTGCTGGGCGGCTGCATCCGCGCCATCATGCCGGGGGGAACGCCTTCGGGCAGGCCCTCCATCTTCATGTCGACCATTTCGCTGGTCGTCTCCCATTCGCCGGGGCTGAGCTTCACGCCGCTCGTCCCGCCGCCGCCGTCGCTCAGTCCGCCGCCACTCGTGCCCGCCGCCGCATTCGCCGTCCCCGCGGCGTGATCGCTGCCCCCGCTGCACGCGGCGAGCGACAACGATGCCGCAAGTCCGGCGGATACCCAGATCTTTCTCATCCAAATGCCTTCCCACACTGGTCTGATGCGGCGACCTTAGCAGCGGACCCCCTGAATTCAAGGAAGGTGGTGGGCGCGCGATGATCCGTGCGGACGACGCCCCTGAATGATCCCTTTCTGTTCTCATTCGCCATTGCCGCGCGAGCCGATCGTCGCCATATTCGCCGCCATGGCGATCCAGATCCGCACGACTCTCGCTGAGCCCGAAACCGACCAGAGCTTCGTTCCCCATCGCCCGGCGCGGCCGGAGAAGGCGGAAGGCGGAAAGCGCTTCAGGCTCGTCTCGGACTATCAGCCCGCCGGCGACCAGCCCGCGGCGATCGCCGAGCTGGTCGAGAGCGCCATGGCCGGCGAACGCGATCAGGTGCTGCTCGGCGTCACCGGCTCGGGCAAGACCTTCACCATGGCCAAGGTCATCGAGGCGGTGCAGCGCCCGGCGCTGGTGCTGGCGCCCAACAAGATCCTCGCCGCCCAGCTCTATGGCGAGTTCAAGAGCTTCTTCCCGGAGAATGCGGTCGAATATTTCGTCAGCTATTACGACTATTACCAGCCCGAGGCCTATGTGCCGCGCTCCGACACCTATATCGAGAAGGAGTCGAGCGTGAACGAGGCGATCGACCGGATGCGCCACTCGGCCACGCGCGCGCTGCTGGAGCGGGACGATGTGCTGATCGTCGCCTCGGTCTCCTGTCTTTACGGCATCGGCTCGGTCGAGACCTATTCGGCGATGACCTTCGCCTTGAAGAAGGGCCAGGTCGCCGACCAGCGGGAGATCATCCGCAAGCTGGTGGCCCTGCAATACAAGCGCAACGACGCGGCCTTCGCGCGCGGCAATTTCCGCGTGCGGGGGGACAGCCTGGAGATTTTCCCGTCGCACTATGAGGACAATGCCTGGCGGATCAGCTTCTTCGGCGACGAGATCGAGGAAATTGTCGAGTTCGATCCGCTGACCGGCAGGAAGGCGGCGAGCCTCGATTACATCAAGGTCTTCCCCAATTCGCACCATGTCACGCCCGGCCCCACGCTCAAGCAGGCGATGGAAGCCATCCGGCACGAGCTGGCCGAGCGGCTCAAGGAGCTGCAGTCCGAAGGCCGTCTGCTGGAGGCGCAAAGGCTGGAGCAGCGCACCAATTTCGACCTGGAGATGATCGCGGCGACGGGAAGCTGCGCGGGCATCGAGAATTATTCCCGCTTCCTCACCGGCCGCCTGCCGGGCGAGCCGCCGCCGACGCTTTTCGAATATCTGCCGGACAATGCGATCCTGTTCGTGGACGAGAGCCACCAGACCGTGCCGCAGATCGGCGCGATGGCGCGCGGGGACCATCGGCGCAAGGTGACGCTGGCCGAATATGGCTTCCGCCTGCCGAGCTGCATCGACAACCGCCCGCTGCGCTTCAACGAATGGGACGCGATGCGGCCGCAGACGGTGAGCGTGTCCGCCACGCCCGGCCCATGGGAAATGGAGCAGACCGGCGGCACCTTCTCCGAGCAGGTGATCCGCCCGACCGGCCTCATCGATCCGCCGGTGGAGATCAAGCCGGTCGAGGACCAGGTGGACGACCTCATCAACGAGGCGCGGCTGACGGCGGCCAGGGGCTATCGCACGCTCGTCACCACGCTCACCAAGCGCATGGCCGAGGACCTGACCGAGTTCATGCACGAGGCGGGCCTCAAGGTGCGCTACATGCACAGCGACACCGAGACGCTGGAGCGCATCGAGCTGATCCGGGATCTGCGCCTCGGCGTCTACGATGTGCTGGTGGGCATCAACCTGCTGCGCGAGGGGCTGGACATTCCCGAATGCGGGCTGGTCGCGATCCTCGATGCGGACAAGGAAGGCTTCCTGCGCAGCGAGACGTCGCTCATCCAGACCATCGGCCGCGCCGCGCGCAATGTGGACGGGCGGGTGATCCTCTATGCCGACCGGGTGACGGGCAGCATGGAGCGGGCGCTCAACGAGACGAGCCGTCGCCGCGAGAAGCAGATGGCCTATAATGCCGAACATGGCATCACGCCGGAAAGCGTGCGCAAGCAGATCGGCGACATCATCGCGCATGTGGCCAGCAAGGATCAGGTGACGGTCGAGACGGGGCTGGAGGAGAAGCCGCATCTCGTGGGCCACAATCTGCGCGCCTATATCGAGGAACTCGAGAAGAAGATGCGCGCCGCCGCCGCCGACCTCGAATTCGAGGAAGCGGGCCGCCTGCGCGACGAGATCCGCAAGCTGGAAGCCGAGGAACTGGGCCTGCCCGCCGACGAGCAGGTGACCGGCAGCGCCCCGCGCTATCAGGGCCGCTCGACCGAGGGCAAGCCGGGCACGCGCAAGGGGCGGTTCGGCCGGGAGACGCGGCGGCGGATGGGGCGGTAGCGCCGCCGCTGCGGGCGCCCGGCTCTGGAATCGCGGGCGCGGTCGTTGGCCCCTCGGTTCGTCACGGCAGGGCCCTGGCCTGCCGCATCGCGCCGATCCGCGCTTGCGGCGGAACGTTGTCGCTGCGGGCGTTTGCCTGCCCTATATCGACCCGGCTTCCGGATTGTTCCGGAGTCGCATTCAGAGAGGACCCACGATGTTGCGCCTTCCCCTTCTCACCGCCGGTTTCGTCCTGATGCTTGCCGCACCGGCCAGTCTCTACGCGCAGCCGGATCAGCATGATCGTCAGGGGCAGGGACATGCGCCTCAGGGGCATCAGTCGCCCGCGCCGGGTCATCAGGCGTCCGGCTCGCAACGTCCCGGACAGCAACATCCCGGACAGGGGGCGGGGTCGCAGCCCGGCAGGCCCAACGGCGCCGGTGAGAATTTCGGCAACTGGAACAAGAGCTGGGGCGCCCGGCCGCCCGCGCCGCCCGCGCATTTCACCCGGAGGAGCGACTGGTATCGCCATGTCCGGGCCTGCCAGCAGCGCTACCGCTCGTACAACCCGCGCACGGACACCTATCGTACCTGGTCGGGCCGCACGATCCGGTGCACGCTCTGATCGCGCGGGCCGGGGGGCGGGACTATCCCGCCCCCGACCACGTCATCGATCCGGGACGTCCCGCCATCGGCATGGCTTGAGCCGGGCCGTTCCGATTCGATCCCCTGAATATGGTCCTCATGCCCGTGCCCGGGGCAGGCAGGACAGGCAGTTACCGCCACATCCCGATGAGCGCCGCGCTGTGGGGCAGGGCGTCGATGGCGCCGTGGAGCAGGGCGATGAGCAGCAGGCTGCGCGTGCGCAGCCACAGGATGCCGAGCAGGATGGCGAGCGGCGAGAGGGTCGCGATCGTGAAAGCGGCGACTTGCAGCGGATCGCCTGACCAGCCGCTCGTGCCCGGGCCGCCGCGCAGATAAATGCCCGGCGCGTGGGCGAGCGCGAAGATGATCGCGGTGAGCGCGAGGCCGAGGGCGGGCGAGGCGAACCAGGCGGTGAGGCGCGACTGCAGGCAGGCGCGGAACAGATATTCCTCGCATAAGCCGGCCTGGACCGACATCCATAGCCAGGCGCCGGCCACGAAGGGCAGGGCCTGAACAGGCGAGAGGCCCGTGGCGGCGATCCGGGACAGGGACGGCGTCACGGCCGCGACGAGGATGAAGAGCAGCGGCGCGAAGACGGCGAAGCTCGGCAGCAGGCCCTTTCGCCCCAGGCCGGTGTCCCACAGCGCCCGGACCGGGCTGCCCAGCGCGAGCAGCAGCATGGACGGCAGGGCGACATGGACGATCAGCTTGACGACCAGCAGGACGATCGTGCGCGCCGGATCGGCCGCGAACACGTCATTGATCTGGCTGAACAGCCAGCCGAGCACGAAAATGGCATAGAAGACAAGCACATATATGAGCAGCGCGACGGTTTCCGTCGGCGGGTCCGCGACAGGAACGGCGGGCGCCCGGGTTTGCCGCGTCAGCCGGATTGCGAGGGCGGGGAGGGCGATGGCGAACAGCGGCAGCGCGAGGGCGGGGAACAGCCAGTCCTCTCCGGTCAGGCCCAGATAGAGCGTGGCCAGACCCCATGCGCAGACATAGAGCAGAAGCGCGCCGCGCGTGCGCCGCGCCGGTCCCAGCCATTCGAAGGCAGTCATGAATTCGCTCTCACCGTAAGTAAATTACTTCGTGGTTAACTCATCAGATCAAATATGACCTGATGTCGAGGGTCTATGACACAAAATGTGCGCCGGACGAAATCATCAATGAAGGTGGTTTCAAAGCAACGGCGGGCAGGGCGCCGGACAAGCGCCGTTGAAAGGGCTGTAGCATTTTGAAAAGCCGGTGGGATTATCCTCGGCTTCAGCGCATATTCAGGATTGCGCGCCCATTTCCACTCGTTCAATGCCGCCGCGGAACGCCTGAGCGCATCGGTTTCTTTTTGCAACTGCGAAACCCGTCGAATCCGGCTTGCCGATAGTGATTTATTTGGATAATACAGTTCGTGCGACGAACAGCACGAAAGTGCCAAGGTGGCTGAACCCATGAATTACGAAACGAACATGAATTATCAGACGCTGGCCGCTGGGGAGACCATCGACGAGGAGACGCGGCGCAAGCGGCGCCGGCTCCTGCTGATCGTCGGCGCTCTGGTGTTGCTCGGCATCGTCGCGCTCGTGGCGATGCGCATGTTTGGCGGCGGCGCCAGCGATGATTCGGACACGAGCCAGGTTCCGCTGGTGACCGTGATGGTGCCCGCGCAGGAAGCCGTGACGCGCATGGCCAACGCCACCGGCTCGCTCGCCGCGCGGGTCGACATGCCGGTCGGCGTGGTCGGCGAGGGCGGCCGCGTCATCGCGGTGCTGGTGCAGCCCGGCGACTGGGTGCGCAAGGGCCAGGTGCTGGCGACGATCGAGCGTTCGGTGCAGAGCGAGCAACTCGCCCAGCTTGCCGCGAGCATCGAGGTGGCCAAGGCGGACGCCAAGCTCGCCCAGAACAATCTCGATCGCGCCAAGGCGCTGCTCGGCGACGGGTTCATCTCGCAGGCGGACATCGACCAGAAGACCGCGACACGCGATGCGGCGGTCGCCCGCGTCAATGTGGCCATCGCGCAGCTCAACCAGCAGCGCGCCCAGATCGGCCGGCTGGACATTCGCGCGCCCGAGGCGGGCCTGGTGCTGACCCGCGCGGTCGAGCCCGGGCAGGTCGTCACCGGCGGCAGCGGCGTGCTGTTCCGCGTCGCCCAGAATGGCGAGATGGAAATGCGCGCGCAGCTCTCCGAGGATGAGCTGGCCATGATCCATGAAGGTACGCCGGCGAGCGTGACGCCGGTCGGCACGACCGAGGTCGTGCAGGGCCGCGTGTGGCAGGTCTCGCCCGTCATCGACCAGGTCAATCGCCAGGGCATCGCGCGCATCGCGCTGCCTTACAGCGCGTCGCTGCGCCCCGGCGGCTTCGCCAACGCGCAGATCGCCATGCAGCAGGTGCAGGCCGTGGTCCTCCCGGAATCGGCCGTGCAGAGCGATCCGCAGGGCAGCTACGTCTATATCGTGGGCAAGGACAACAAGGTCGAGCGGCGCATGGTCCAGACCGGCGCCGTGACGGCGCGCGGCATGGCGATCACGCGCGGCCTCACCGGCAACGAGAAGGTCGTGCTCTATGCCGGCGGGTTCCTGAACCCGGGCGAGACGGTGCGGCCGAAGATCGAGAAGACCGAGCGGCCCCTCAATTAAGCGAGCAGGCGGCGCCGGCCCCGGCCGGCGCGGCCCCGCCACGGAGCATGTGAGTATGCGCAATATTTCGGCCTGGTGCATCCGCAATCCGGTGCCGCCGATCGTCATCTTCCTCGGCCTGATGCTGGCCGGCATCATCTCGTTCAACAAGATGGCGGTGGTCGACAGCCCGGACATCGATTTTCCGGCGGTCAATGTCACGATCAGCCAGCCCGGTGCCGCGCCCACCGAGATCGAGACGCAGATCACCCAGCGCGTCGAGGCGGCGGTGCGCGCGATCAGCGGCGTGGACGAGATCCAGTCGACCGCGAGCGAGGGCAGCAGCCAGACCTTCGTGCAGTTCCAGATCGGCGTCGATGCCAATGTCGCGACGCAGGAAGTGAAGAACGCGATCGACCAGATCCGCAGCGACCTGCCCGACGGCATCCTGGAGCCTTTCGTCCAGAAGGTCGATGTCGGCGGCACGGAGATCGCCTATTTCGCCGTGCAGGCGACGGACATGACGATCGAGCAGTTGAGCTGGTTCGTGGACGATACGGTCGCCAAGCGCCTGCTGGCGATCGAGGGCATGGCGCGGGTCGATCGCGGCGGCGGCGTGGACCGCGAGATCCGCGTGATCCTCGATCCGGCCAAGATGCAGTCGCTGGGCGTGACGGCCTCGCAGGTCAACCAGACGCTGCGCCAGGTCAATCTGAACGCCGCCGGCGGACAGGCCGAGATCGCCGGTTCCCGCCAGTCGGTGCGCGTGCTCGGCAATGCGCTCGATGCCTATGATCTTGGCCAGACCCAGATTTCGCTCGGCAATGGCCGCAGCGTCCTGCTTTCCGAGATCGCCGCCGTATCCGATGGCTATGGCGAGCAGACCCGCATCGGCAAGGTGTCCGGCAAGCAGGTCGTCACCTTCTCCATCGAGCGTGCCAAGGGCGCGTCGGACGTGAATGTCTACGACCAGTCCATCGCCACGCTGCACAAGCTGGAGAAGGAGAATCCGGGCATCAAGTTCCGCCAGCTCTTCACCAGCGTCAACTACACGAAGAACCAGTATAACAGCTCGATGCACGCCATCATCGAGGGCGCGGTGCTGGCCGTCATCGTGGTGTTCATCTTCCTGCGCGACTGGCGCGCCACGGTCATCAGTGCGATCGCCATTCCGCTCTCGGCCATCCCGACCTTCTTCTTCATGGACATGATGGGGTTCAACCTCAACTTCCTGTCCCTGCTGGCGCTCGGTCTGGTGGCGGGCGTGCTGGTCGACGACGCGATCGTGGAGATCGAGAATATCGTGCGCCACATGCGCATGGGCAAATCCGCCTATCAGGCGGCGATCGACGCGGCCGACGAGATCGGCCTCGCCGTGGTCGCGACCACCATGTCGATCGTCGCGGTGTTCCTGCCCGTGGGCCTGATGCCCGGCATTTCCGGCCAGTTCTTCAAGAATTTCGGCTTCACCGTGGTCATCTCGGTGCTCATCAGCCTTGCCGTCGCCCGCATGGTCACGCCCATGATCGCCGCCTATTTCCTCGAGCCGCATGGCGAGGCGAAGCATGGCGAAGGCTGGCTGATGGACCGCTATATGAGCCTGCTCGGCTGGGCGCTGGATGACCGGCGGGCCAAGGCCTATGCGGCGCGCGGCGGGATGCGCCGGCGCATCGTCGGCCGGTTCCTGGACCATCGCATCTGGATGATGGGCTTCGGCCTCGCGGCCTTCCTGCTGACCGTCGCCCTGCTGGTGATGATGCCGCAGCAGTTCGAGCCCAACCAGAACAACGACTTCAGCCGCGTCAACATCGAGATGGTGCCCGGCACCACGATCCACCAGACCGAGGCGCTGACCGACCGCGTCGCCGCGCTGCTCAACAGGCAGCCCGAGGTCGAGACGGCGATGGAGCGCATCCGCGAGGGCAATGCCAGCATCTTCATCACGCTGAAGCCGGACCGCAAGCGCACCAGCATCGAGTTCGAGCGCGATCTCGCGCCGCAGCTCAGCAATTTCGCCGATGCGCGCGTGAGCTTCGCCTCGCAGCAGGGCGGCTTCGGCACCGGGCGCGACATTTCCGTCATGCTCCGGGGCTCCGATCCCAAGCTGCTGGAGGAGACCGCAACGAAGCTCGCCGAGCAGATGAAGGGCCTGCGCGAAGTGGTGGCGCCGCGCGTCAACGCCGACATGCAGCGGCCGGAACTCATCATCAAGCCGCGGCTCGATCTGGCGGCCCAGCTCGGCGTGACCACCTCGGCGCTCAGCCAGACGATCCGCATCGCCACGCTCGGCGACATCGACCAGAACAGCGCCAAATTCTCGCTGTCGGACCGGCAGGTGCCGATCCGCGTGATGCTGCCCGAAGCCTCGCGGCGCGACATCTCGACCATCCAGAACCTGCCGGTGCAGACGACCACGGGCGGATCGGTGCCGCTGAGCCGCGTGGCGGAAATCACCTTCGGCGCCGGGCCGACGACGATCCAGCGCTACAATCAGGAACGTCGTATCTTCGTCGGCGCGGATCTGGCCAAGGGCGCGGTCAAGGGGCCGGTCATGGAGAAGATCCTGGCCCTGCCGGTCATGAAGGACCTGCCGCTCGGCATCACCAACGAGGCGGTGGGCAACGACAAGTGGCAGCAGGAGCTGATCGTCAACTTCATCATCGCCGTCGCCTCGGGCATCATGCTCGTGTTCGCGGTGCTGGTGCTGCTGTACAAGCGCTTCATCTCGCCGCTGGTGAACATGTGCTCGCTGGCGCTGGCGCCGCTGGGCGGCCTGTTGTTCCTGCTCGCGCTCGGGGAGCCGATCTCGCTGCCGGTCTATATCGGCCTGCTGATGCTGCTCGGCATCGTCGCCAAGAACTCGATCCTGCTCATCGACTTCGCGATCGAGGAGATGGAGCGGGGCGTGCCCAAGCATGCGGCGATCATGGATGCGGGCCACAAGCGCGCGCAGCCCATCGTCATGACCACGGTCGCGATGACCGCGGGCATGATCCCGACGGCGCTCTCGCTGACGGGCGACGGCGCGTGGCGCTCGCCGATGGGCGTGACGGTGATTGGCGGCCTCGTGCTCTCGACCCTGCTCACCCTGGCGATCGTGCCGGCGGCGTTCAGCCTGGCGGACGGCATGGAGAAGCGGATCGGCCCCTGGCTGCGCCGGCGCCTCCTCACCTATGACGGCAAGGGCGGGGCGACGCACGAACCCCAGCCCGCCGAATAGCGCCGGGAACCAAAGACGCAGGCCGGGCTTGTCTCCATGCCGCTTGGGCGGCATGACGGAAGAGGCATGATCGGCGGCATGAAGGCATGATCCGGAAAGCGGGGAACGGCGCGCGGCGCATGCGCATCGTGGCCACCGGCCTGCTGATCGTCATGGCCGCGCTCTACATCGCGGCGCGGATCCATGAGCCGGTCCATCCGGCGGTCGGTTTCCTGCGCGCGTTCACCGAGGCGGCGATGGTGGGCGGGCTGGCGGACTGGTTCGCGGTGACGGCGCTGTTCCGTCATCCGCTCGGCCTGCCGATCCCGCACACGGCGATCATCCCGCGCAACAAGGATCGCATCGGCGATACGCTCGCCAGTTTCCTGCGCGACAATTTCCTGACGCCGGCCGTGGTGGCGCGGCGCATGAAGCAGCTCGATGTCGCGGGGGCGGCCGGACGGCTTCTCGCGGCGCCATCGGCCGGCGACGATCGCCTGCGGCGCGGCGCCTCCCGCCTGCTCGCGGACAGCCTCGACGCGCTCGACGACGAGCGGCTCGGCGGCATGATCAAGGCGGTCCTGGTGCAGCGCATCGGCCAGCTCAGGATGGCGCCCCTGCTCGGCCAGCTGCTCAGCGCCGCGATGAAGGACGGGCGTCACCAGCCGGTGCTGGACGCATTGATCCGCTGGGCCGCGGCGACGCTGGAGGCGAACCGCGCGCTCATCCAGAGCATCGTCCATGAGCGCTCGGGCACGATCATGCGCTGGACGGGCCTCGACGAGACACTGGCCAACAAGATCATCGAGGGCCTCGACAAGCTGCTGCACGAGGCGGCGGAGGACCCCGGCCACCAGCTCCGCGTCAAGGTGGAGGAAGGGCTCATGACGCTCGCCTTCGACCTGCAGCATGACGCGGACATGCAGGCCCGGGTCGACCGCATCCGCGACGAGATGATCGCCAATCCGGCGATGCAGCGCTGGCTGGACGGCATCTGGCAGGCGGCGCGCGAGGCGCTGCTGCGCGCGGCGCGCGACCCCGATGCCGTGCTTGCCGGCAGGCTGGGCGAGATTGCGCGGCAGGTGGGCGAGACGCTGCGCGACGATCCGGCGCTCAAGCGGCTGGTCAACCGTTTCGCCCGGCGCGCGGCGGCCGGCACGGCCGCGCGCTACGGCGCGAACATCGTGACGCTGGTCTCCGAGACCATCCGGGGCTGGGACGCCCGCACCGTGACGGACCGGCTCGAAAATGCCGTGGGGCGGGACCTGCAATATATCCGCATCAACGGCACGCTGGTCGGCGGGCTGGTCGGCGTGGCGCTTCATGCCCTCGATCTGCTGATGTAGCCGGCGCGCCCGTCGGCCCGGGCGACGCGGGACGCTGATCGCGCAAGCGCTATCGCATGCGTATCTGGATGAGCGGCGGCCAGCGGAAGGCGAAGCGGGATCGGCCGGCGGGTTCGCCGGCGGCGTCGAAACGCTGCTCGATGATTTCGCCGCCGCCGTCCGCCCCGATCGCGACGACCGTGCTGCAGCGCGTGCCATAGACGGGATCGCGGATGAAGACGGGCGACTGGCGCGCTTCCTGCGGCACGTCGGACGGCTGGTCGGGCGGTGCGCCGAGCGGCCGGAGCGTCTCGCTGCGCAGCGCGTCGAACAGGGCGGCCGGGTCATCGCCATCCTGCGCCAGCCAGTCCCGCATCGCCATTTCGAGTTGCAGCGTCTTGGGCCATGGCGCGTCGAGCGCGCCGTTGGAGAGGCCATGGATGCCGGACGCGAGCAATTGCGGCATGATCGGCCGGACCCTCCTGCCCAATAATGTGCGCCGGATCGGCCGGTTGGTGAGGAACCGCGCCTGCGCCGGATCGGCAATGATGAGATTGAACGGATTGAAGGCCGTGGGATCGATCCGCAGCGGATCGTCATGGCCGCCCTGTCGCGCCAGCAGGTCCGCGACCAGCGCGCCGCGCGAGGCCATGCCCGGCGCCGCCATGCCATAGCCGCGCAGATTGGTCACCACGGCAAGGCGGCCCTGTTCGGAAATGCCGAGCCAGGTGCCGCCCGCCGTGAGATCGCGTCCGGCGATTATATGATCGGGCGCATCCCAGCGCGCCAGCGGCGCGGCGGGCCGGGCATGAAGCTCGTCGCGATTGCCGGCCAGCACGAGCTGCCAGCGCGGATGCGCATGCCAGGCGAAGGCGAGCACGCACATGACTTCAGCTCCCTGTCGGCGCGGATTGTCGGATCATACGGCGACGATCTCCGCCAATATGCCGTCCAGCAGCAACATGCCGGCGGGCGTGACGCGCAAGCGCGCGCCGGCCTGTTCCAGCAGTCCATGCGCGGCCAGCCGGGCGATCGCGGATGGATCGACCAGCGCATCCTCCGGCGTGCCGGTGCGCGCGGCGATCCCGCTCAGGTCCACGCCTTCGGCGAGCCGCAGGCCCATCATCAGCGCTTCGCCCGCCTGCTCGGCCGCGCCCAGCGCGCGCTCTTCTGCAAGGCCGTGGCCGTTGCGGGCGATGGCGGCGAGCCAGTTCTCCGGCTTGCGGTGCCGCGCGGTGGCGAGGCCGCCGCGCCGGCCATGCGCGCCGGGGCCGATGCCGGCATAGTCGCGGTAGCGCCAGTAGGCGAGATTGTGGCGGCTTTCCTGCCCCGGCGCGGCATGGTTGGAGACCTCATAGGCGGGGCGGCGCGCCGTCGCGGTCATGGCCTGCGTCAGCTCGAACAGGCTTGCGGCATGATCCGGATCGGCCGGCGTGAACCGGCCGCGACGCACATCCGTCTCGAAGCGCGTGCCGGGCTCGATGGTGAGCTGGTAGAGCGAGAGATGGTCGGTGCCGAAGCCCAGGGCGCGGGTGAGCTCGGCTTCCCAGTCGGCCGCGCTCTGGCCCGGCCGGGCATAGATGAGATCGAGGCTCACGCGCGCTACGCTGCGCTGCGCCGCATCGAGCGCGGCGAGCCCTTCCGCCACGTCATGCGCGCGGCCCAGGAAGCGCAGCGCCGCATCGTCGAGCGCCTGCAGTCCGAGCGAGAGGCGGTTGACGCCCGCGCTTGCCGCCTGCGCGAAGCGGGCCGCCTCGGCGCTGTTGGGATTGGCCTCCATCGTGATCTCGATGTCGTCCGCGATGCTCCAGTGCCCCGCCGCCGCGTCGATCAGCGCGGCGATCGTCTCGGGCGGCATGAGCGAAGGCGTGCCGCCGCCGAAGAAGATGGATGTGAGGCGCCGATCCGGCAGCAGCGCCGCCTCATGCGCGAGGTCGGCGAGCAGTGCCGTCCGCCAGCCGGGCTGATCCACATGCGGGCGGACATGACTGTTAAAATCGCAGTAAGGGCATTTCGCAACGCAAAATGGCCAATGAACGTAGAGAACCAGATCCTGGCGCGCGGGTGCCGACATGGCGCGTCTATAGCGATTTCCCGCGCCGGGAGTATGAAGTTTGATCAAGGCCCTGACGATCCTGACGGCCGCGCTGGCGGCGTCCCTGTCGATGACGGCGGTTGCCGCGCCGGGCGCCGGCATGACGGGCCTCCCTTTCCGCGAGGCGATGGTCCAGGCGCATAACGCGGCGCGCGCCCGCTATGGTCTCGCGCCGCTGGCCTGGAGCGACGAACTGGCCGCCGAAGCCGCCGGCCGCGCCGCGATGATCGCGCGGATGGCCGATCCGCTGTCCGCACATGAACGCGGCGAGGCGGGCGGCGGCAAGCCGCGCGGGGAGAATCTCTGGCTCGGCACGCGCGGCGCCTTCTCGTTCGACGAGATGGCGCAGGGCTGGCTGGAGGAGCAGGCCGATTTCGTGAACGGCGTCTTCCCCCGGGTCTCGCGCACCGGCGACTGGGCCGATGTCGGCCATTATACCCAGATGATCTGGCCCGCGACCGCCCATGTCGGCTGCGCGATCGCCTCGAACGCCGAGTTCGACCTGCTCATCTGCCGCTATGATCCGCCCGGCAATGTGATGGGCCGTCAGGTGCTGAGCGGCCGGGCGATCGCCGCGCGCTGAGCGATCCGTTTTCGGACGTATCGCCGCCATCCCGCGAGAGCTTCGGCGCGCCGGATCCATGGCGCGGGCGAGGATGACGAGCGCTTCCATGGCTTGCCGAAACGGTGCGGGAAGGGCACGCCGTCGAAGCTGTGCGTGCAGCAGGCGCAGTCGGGTCGCATATCCTCGATGTCCAGGGTCGGATCGACCAGCGCGAGCTTGCCGGCCTCGTCCACATGGAGGCCGCTATAATAGCTGCTCTCGCCGACACGGACGATAGGCTTGCGGTCCTGTACGCTGCGCGCGACCAGCCAGAAGATGGGATCGGGGCTGTCCAGCCGGGCGACCGCCTCGCTGTGCGTTTCCGCCCAGTCGGAGCCGACGCGCGAGAGCAGGAAGCGGAACAGCGGCGTGTAATCGCGCCCATGCCGTTTCCCGCCATGCATCGCGCCGAGCCGGGACGGGTCTTCGTGCTTGCGGTTGCGCGACCAGCGATAGTCGCCGCCGCCATGATGGACATTGCGGGTACGCGTGTTCACGCTGCGATAGAGCGGTTTGCGGTCACGCATGAGCGCATCCGGGCGCCATCCGTTGCGCGATGGTCAGGCCGGGCGGCGGAACAGGTCCGCCACGAGCTTCTCGAACGCCCGCGCGCGGTGACTGATCGCCTGCTTGGCGGCGGGGTCCATTTCAGCGAAGGTCAGGCTGGCCCCCGACGGCAGGAAGACCGGATCATAGCCGAAGCCCATCCTGCCGCGTGGCGGCCAGACCAGACTGCCTTCCGCGCGCCCTTCGAACAGCGCCGTCTCGCCGTCCGGCCAGGCGAGGCAGAGCGTGCAGACGAACGCGGCGCTGCGGTCGGCATCCGGGCCGATCTCGCGGAGCAACCCTTCCACCTTGCCCATCGCCATATACCAGTCGCGCCCTTTCGGGCCCTCGAACCATTGCCGCTCCGCCCAGTCGGCGGTGTAGACGCCGGGCCGGCCGCCGAGCGCCGCGACTTCCAGTCCGCTGTCGTCGGCCAGCGCGGGCAGGCCCGAAGCCGTGGCCGCCGCCAGCGCCTTCAATGTGGCATTTTCGGCGAAGGTCGTGCCGGTCTCCTCCGGCTCGGGCAGGCCGAGGCTGCCGGCCGAGACCGGCTCCATGCCATGCGGCCCGAGCAGTGCCGTGATCTCGCGCACCTGGCCTTCGTTGTGGCTGGCGATGACGAGACGTCCGGGGACGAGGGGGCGGGCGGGGGCGAGGAGGCGGGTCATGCCATGCTTGCCGCGTTCAGCGCTTCGCCGCCCCGCTTGCCGCCGCTTCCTGCGCCTCGAAGATCTTCGCGCAGCCGATGCGGGCGAGGCGCAGGAGGCGCAGAAGGGCTTCCTCGTCATAGGTCGCGCCTTCCGCCGTGGCCTGCACCTCGGCGATATTGCCGTTGGAGAGCAGCACGAAATTGCCGTCGGCATGGGCATTGCTGTCCTCGATATAATCGAGATCGAGCACCGGCGTGCCTTCATGGATCCCACAGGAGACGGCTGCGACCTTCGCGGTGATCGGGTCGGCGGAGAGCGCGCCGCTGGCCATCAGCTTGTCGATGGCGATGCGCAGCGCCACCCAGCCGCCCGAGATGCTCGCGGTACGCGTGCCGCCATCGGCCTGGATGACGTCGCAGTCTATGGTGATCTGCCGCTCGCCCAGCGCCTTGAGGTCCACGACGGAGCGCAGCGAGCGGCCGATGAGGCGCTGGATTTCCTGCGTGCGGCCGGACTGCTTGCCCTTGGCCGCCTCGCGCGAGCCGCGCGTGTGGGTGGCGCGGGGGAGCATGCCATATTCGGCCGTCACCCAGCCCTCGCCCTTGCCGCGCAGGAAGGGCGGCACGCGTTCCTCGACGCTCGCCGTGCACAGCACGCGCGTATCGCCGAAGGAGACGAGGCAGCTCCCCTCGGCATGGACGGTGAAGCCCGGTTCGATGGCAATGGCGCGCATTTCGTCGGGGGCACGGCCGGATGGGCGCATGGGGCAATGACTTTCGAGAGGGAGTGGAAGGGGCGTTCGCGTCCCTTTAGGTCAGTCGGTCGGCCACT
>Ga0164243_10002015_pt1 | contig 34001 bp, 22 predicted proteins | sample OricompcompostOP_FD_108781 | JGI IMG/M metagenome (GOLD analysis project Ga0164243, IMG submission 108781) | Organic Plus compost microbial communities from Emeryville, California, USA - Original compost - Organic plus compost (OP) | ecosystem: Engineered > Solid waste > Mixed feedstock >... | reverse complement strand
TTTCCGGCGAGCGCCTCGAGCGGGCGGACCTCGCCGCCCGCCTCGCGGATCTTGCCGGCGACGTCCTCGAGCTTGCTCATGGTGCGGCCGGTGATGATCACCTTCGCGCCTTCGCGCGCGTAAGCGCGGGCGATCGCCTCGCCGATGCCCTGCCCCGCACCGGTGACGATCGCGACCTTGTCTTCGAGCCTGCGGGAAGCGCTCATGTCATTCTCCTCGAAATTCAATTGGTTGGGCGGTAAAGCTCAGCCAAGCTCGAAGCGTGCCGGGGCGATCAGCATCCCCGGAGTCTCCGAACGGCCGCGGTACAGCACCGAGCGTCGCTCGGTCGGCGCGCCGCCCTCCTTCAGAGTGTCGCCGGCGTCAGCCGGCACGGTGTTGATGTAGACGTCGCGGCCGTCGGCGCCGCCGAAACGCACCTGGGTGATCGCGCCTCCGGGCGTCGGATAGTCGGCCAGCGGCGCGCCGTCGGGCTGCAGCCGGGTGATCGCGCCGGAGCGGAAGCCGGTGATCCAGACGTTGCCCTCAGCGTCCAACGCCATGCCGTCGACGTCCTCCTTGGCGAGCAGGACCCGCTTGTTGGTCAGCGCGAAGTCCGGCCCGACATCGAAGGCCCAGCTGCAGACGAACGTGTCGTTGCAGTAGAACTGCTTGCGGTCCGCGCTGAGCATCAGGCCGTTGCTGAAGCCGATCCCCTCGGCGAGCTTGATGAGCTGGCGGTCGGCCGTCAGGCGATAGATCGACGTCGGCCGGGTCGGCTGGCCGCGTTCGACCATCTCGATGTCGTTGGTGCCGAAAAGGATGCCGCCGGTACCGTCGGGAACCATCTCGTTGATCCCGTTGATCACCTGGCCGTCGATCTCGTGGAGCAGCCACCCCGATTTGCCCGTCGCCGGGTCGTTCCACATGATCCCGCCGGCGCCGGACGAGAGCACGGCGCCGTCGGCGTTCATCAGGACGCCGCCGGTCCACATCCGTCCGGGATTGAGCGTCTGGGTGCGGCCGTCCGGCCATAGGCCGTGGACGCCGCCGGCGATGACGTCGCTGTACCAGACGATGCCGCGCTCATGGTCGAGCGCCAGCCCTTCCAGATAGAGTCCGCGAGCGACGGGCTCGAAGCCGCCGAGGTGCGCGTCGGCCATGATGGTCCTCCCTTGCGCCGCGCTCCCGGCGGCGTTGTTTTTGTCACGGTGTTAGCGGGACCCGGAAGAGTCAAGCGGTCCCGCGCCGGTATGCTCCGGAACTGCGGCTCCCTTGGCTTCGGGCTCGCCGATCAGGGGTCGAGCGATGCCGTCCACGCGCGGCGGTCGCGGCGGGCAGCCCAGGAAGGTTCGCCCGCCGACCTCGTAGACGTTCTTGCGGGTCGCGACGGCGTGCTGTTCCCCTGGCAGGCTAGACATAAGCCCCGCCGTTCACCGCCAGGACCTGCCCGGTGACATAGCCGGCGTCGTCCGAGACCAGATAGGCGCAGGCCGCCGCGATCTCCTCCGGCCGGCCCAGCCGCGGGATGGGATAGGCCCCGTAGATCTGCTCGGCGGGCACGGGGAACAGGTTGTTGTCGATCGCGCGCTGGCTCATCGGCGTCAGGATGAAGCCCGGCGAGATCGCGTTCACGGTGACGCCTTTCCGGCCGAGCTCGACCGCCAGCGACTTCGTCATGGCGATCAGCCCGCCTTTCGAGGCGGTGTAGTGCGCCATGTGGGTCGCGCCGGACTGGGCGCCGATCGCCGCGACGTTGACGACGCGGCCCCAGCCGCGGGCCAGCATGTCCGGCAGCGCGGTCTGGGTGACGATGTAGGCGCCTTTCAGGTTGACGCTCATCAGCCGGTCCCAGCTGTCCTCGTCGATCTCCTCGAACGCGGTGAAGCTCTCGATCGCGGCGTTGTTGACGACGACCGCCACCGGCCCGAAGGCGCGCCGCAGTTCATCGATCGCCGCCTTGACCTGCCGGCGCACGGAGATGTCCGCGACAAGTTCGAGCGCCTGGCCGCCGGCCTCGCGGATCTCCGCCGCGAGGCGGATGGCGGCCGGGCCGTGGATGTCGAGCACGCCGACCGCCATGCCCTCGCGCGCCAGGCGGCGGCACGTCGCCTCGCCCATGCCCGATCCGCCGCCCGTCACCAGCGCGACCTTGGCGCCTGCGACCATCACGTCCTCCCATCAGTCCGGCCTTCCGCCGCGTTGCTGATCATCTTGTTAGCAAACTGCGGGCGGGTCAACGTCGCGGCGAGCGCCGCCGCGCAAGCGCCTCTGTCGGATCGGCGGGGACCGCCCGGGTCAGGGCTCGAGGGCGGAGATGTACTGCTCGATGACGCGGGCGATCTCGGCGTGCCCCATGGTGACGCCGAGCGCCGCCTCCCGCGTCAGGGCCAGCCCTACGCTGGTCGCCAGGAAGCTGGCCGCGACCGGCGGCAGGGCGGGAGCAGGCCTGCCGGCCTCCGCCGCCTTGCGCTCGATAGCCTTGGTCAGCGCCTCGACCTGCAGCCGGCGCGACTGCTTGCTGAAGGCGATCACCTCGACCTTCACCCCTTCGCTGCGGTTGGCCAGCGCCATGAACTCGGAGATCAGGCGAGCGTCGTTCGTATTGATCGCGATGCTCCAGATCTCGTGCAGTGGCCGGTCGGCGCGCAGCGCCTGCTCGAAGCGCTCGAGCTCGCGCTTCGACAGCCGACGGAAGGCCTCGACCATCAGGTCGTCCATCGTCTTGAAGTAGTAGTAGACGAGCTGCTGCTTAATGCCGACGCGCTCGGCGATGCGCCGCGAGGTCAGCTCGGCGTAGCCCTCCTCGCGCAGGATCGCTTCTGCGCCGTCCAGCATCAGGTGCCAGGTGGCCGATCCGCTCGGCCCCATCCGCCGGGTTGTCGGCGTCTCTGATTTCGTCATCGCCGGCACAAGTGCGGGGCGGCCGCCCTGGGTCAAGCCACGGCGCGGCGGCGAAGCCGGCCCCGGCGACGGGACGGACTCCGCGCTGCGCCCGCGGGCTCAGCGGATGATCACCGGATACTGGACGTGCGGCTGGACCTTGTGGGTGTCGCGGTAGGACGGCGGCTGGCGGCCGCCCTCGTCCTTGATGCCGTACTTCACCGCCAGCTCCGCGCCGATCAGCGTCTGGCCGGAGAGCTCCATCAGCTTCGGGTCGTTCCACAGCCCCCAGATGACGTGGCCGGTGAACTCCGGCGTCTCGATCTGGTCCTGCAGATAGCCGTACTTCTCCGGTTCGGCGGCGATGATGTTCTTCAGTCGGTCGGTCAGCAGCGCGCCCATCCAGATCGACACCGCGGCCACGTTGAAGTCCTTGAAGTCGACCGCCATGTCGGCGGCGAACTTGTCCATCCCGGCCTTGTGCGCGCCGTAGGCGGGGCCGAAGACGTAGTGCACCGCGCCGGACGCCGAGGTGAAGATCACCAGGCCCTTGCGCCGCTCGACCATCTTCGGGGCGGCGTAGTAGCTCGCCACGTAGCCCGAGCGCAGGCCGACATCCATCAGGTCGACCAGCTTCAGCGGCTTCTCCCAGAAGTGCCCCGGCGCGTTGAGCTCGTCGTAGATGGCCGCGGCGTTGTTCACCAGGATGTCGATGTGGCCCTGCTCGCGCTCGACCTGTTCGATCAGCGCCCTGACCTGCTCGTCGTCGCCGCTGTCGCAGCGCACCGCGATTCCCTTGCCGCCGGCGGCGGTGACCGCCTGAGCGGTCTCGTAGATGGTGCCCGGCAGCGGATGGTCTCCCGCCTTCTCCGAACGGCCGGTGACGTAGACCGTGCAGCCGTGGGCGCCGAGGGCGATGGCGATGCCGCGGCCCGCGCCGCGACTGGCGCCGGTGACGATGGCGACGGGCGATTGTTCGGACATGCTGCCTCTGATCGGTTGGGGTGCAGTCGCCGCCCCTGCCTTGGCGGGGCGCTGGTTTGTCATATTGTTAGCGACGAGTTCCGGCAAGTGGCGTTCGCTCGCCGGCTACCAGCGGTGATCTTCGTCGATCGTCAACGGGCGGGCGTAGGAGGGGTCGCTGCGGTCGCGCTCGCCCTTGAGGTAGCCGGACCCGGGCAGCGTGCTGCCGGTCGGCAGGGTCGCCTTGCCTTCGATGGCGATCTCCACCGTCGCCCGCCGCAGCACGATGCGCCATTCGCCGTCGCGCTTCTCCAGCCGGTCGAGGTAGCGGCCGGCCAGCATGCGGCCGGTCTCGCCGCCCTTATCGAGGAACACGCCGAGGCTGTAGCTCTCGGCGTGCGCGACGTCGCCGTCGATCTCGCAGCTGTGCGTGGTGATGTTGTGCAGGTTGGCGTCGAACAGCGCCCGGTGCGCCTTGTTCGCGTGCTCGCCGTACTCCCGGCCGGAGATCTGGTGGCGCCCCAGCTCGTGCACGCCGTCGGGATGGTAGCTGCTGGTGATCAGCTCGACGTCGAAGCGATCGTTGCCGCGCGAGTTGCGGCGGATGCAGTCGAGGATGGCCTGCCGGTCCATCAGCTCCTGCAGCTTGGCTTCGAGCGCCGCGAGGCGGTCTTCGGTGTTCATCTGGGCCTCCCGTCCGATGCAAGCGCTCAGCCGGCGAACGCGGGTTCGGGGCGGCCGCGGACGCCCAGGCCCTCGATGACGAACAGGCTGCCCGCCTGCGCGTCCGGCTCGCCGGCATGCTCGCCCTGCGCCTCGCCTGCGACGTCGTGGGCGATGGTGGTGACGTAGAGCCGGTCGAGCTCCAGCCCGCCGAAGCCGACGCTCGACACCAGCGGGACCGGCATGTCGATGACGCGCTCCAGCCGGCCGTCCGGCCGGTAGGCCGCGACCTTGCCGGCGCGGAAGACGGCGATCCAGATGAGCCCGTCGGCGTCCACCGTGGCCCCGTCCGGCAGACCGCCCAGCTCGCTGGTGTTCACGAAGACGCGCCGGTTGCTCACGGCGCCGGTCTCGACGTCGTAGTCGTAGGCGTAGGTCGTGTTGAGCCAGCTGTCCGAGAAGTAGAGGGTCTTGCCGTCCGGCGACCAGCAGGGACTGTTGGAGAAGTGTACGCCCGTATCGAGCCGGGTCAGGCTGCGGTCCGGATCGAGCCGGAAGAGGCCGCCGTCGGGACCTGGATGGGCGAAGTTGGCGGTGCTCGCGCCGATGACGAAGCGGCCGCGGGCGTCGACCTTGCCGTCGTTGTAGACGTGGGGCGGCGGATCCGTCAGCGGATGCACGAGCTCCAGCGCGCCGGTGTCGAGGTCGAGGAAGTGGATGCCGCTGCGCAGGGTCACCACCGCGCCGCCGCCCTGCCGCAGCACCAGGGTGGTGATGACCGCGGGCATCTCCAGCGTGCGCGCGGCGCCGCTGACCGGGTCGTAGGAGTGGACCTTCCGGCCGGTGTTGTCGATGTAATGGAGCACCCGGCGCGCCGGGTCCCACATCGGATTCTCGCCGCCATCGCAGCGCGGCGCATCGAGCCTGGTGATCTTCATTCCTGACGTCCTCCCGTTCCTGGCGTCGCTCAGACCGGCTCGAAGTGCACGGTCGGCTTGGCTCCCGTGGTGTAGGGAAGCACGATTTGACGGAATTGCTCGTGCGCCGGTTCCGGGCGCGAGGCGAGATGGGCCTCGACGGACTCCCATTCGGCCAGGAACATCACGGAGTTGGCGTCCTCGACGCCGCGCAGGGCCCTGAACGACAGGCAGCCGCTGAACTGCGCCGTGAGCGGGATCGCCTGAGACTTCAAGACCTCTAGGAACTCCTCCATCTTCCCTTCGCGGATGAAGACCTCCGCCCGCTCCAGCACCATGTCGTTCTCCTGAGACGGCCTCGCGCCGCGTTGTTCGGGAAATTCCAAGACGCGCGGATCAGTAGCCGGCAAGCACGCCCGGCGGCGTTTGCTGGCCGATGGACTCCACGCCCTTCAGCGTCGTGCGGTGCATCACCCGGCCGGCGGCGTCGGTGTAGGGATAGGACCTGTGCAGCAGGCCCGGGTTGTTGAAGATCACCAGGTCGCCGTCAGTCCATTTGTGGCGATAGCAGAACCTCTCCTGCGTGCACCATTCCAGCAGTTCGTCGAGCAGCGCGCGGCCCTCCGCCTCGCTCATGCCGACGACGTCGTTCGCGGTCGAGCCGATGAGCAGCGACGACCTGCCGTTCTCCTGCGTCCAGACCAGCGGGTGCTCGAGGCGCGGGAAGATCGCGTCCCAACGGGCGAAGTCCTCGGCGGTCGGGGCCTCGTACAGCCGCCGCAGGCTGGCCGAGAGGCAGTGGCCGACGTTCAGCCGCTTCAACTGCTCCTGTCTGGACGTCGGCAGCGCGTCCCAGGCCGCGTGGAGACTGGCGAAGCCGGTGTCGCCGCCTTCGCGCGGCGCCTGCTGGCACTTCAGCAGCGTGGCCTTCACCGGAACGGCGTAGGACATCCCGTCCATGTGCCAGAAGTCGTTGCCGAGGATGAACTCGCGCTGGGTCTTGTCGTCCTTGTCCAGGGCGATCCGGAAGATGCCCTTGTTGCTCGCCTCCGAGCCGTCGGCGGTCACCGTGTTCTCGTGCTTCTCGCCCAACGCCGCGGTCAGCCGAAGGAAGGCCTCGTCGCTCATGCCGATCTGCGGAAAGACCAGCACGTTGTAGCGGTTGAGCGCCTCGAGCAGTCGCCCCGCGACGCCGTCGGCGACCGCCTCGTCGGCCGAGATCCGCACGAACGCGCCGAGCGCCGGCTTGATGGGGTCGATCTGGAGCGTCACGGCAGAGCCTTCCCATTCCGCGCCTTACTAAGCATGTGTTTAGTAGCGCGCGCACTTGCCGTCAACGGCCAGCTGCGGCACGCAGCGGGACGCGCGGCCGCGACGCGCAGCCAGGGAGGCCACGGTGTCAGCGGAGGGGAGAAAGCGGATCCGCCGGGATCCCGAGACCACGCGAACGCTGATCCTCGATGCTATCGAGGCGCTGATGATCGAGGAGGGCTACGCCGCGGTCAGCTCGCGGCGCGTCGCCCAGGAGCTCGGCCTGAACGCGGCGACCGTGCACTATTACTACCCGACGACCGACGACATGTTCGCCGCGCTGCACCGACGCTCGGTCGACCGTCAGCTCGACGAGCTCGGCAAGGCGCTGGCTGCGGAGGATCCGCTGGCGGCCTTCTGGCGCTTCCAGTCGTCCTCCGCCCAGACCGCCCTGGGGGTCGAGTTCCTGGCCCTCGCCAATCACCGCAAGGCGATCGGCGACATCGTCGCCCGCTCGACGAACGCGGCGCGCGATGCGCAGGCGCAGCGTCTGAAGCAGGCGATCGGCGAGCTGCCGGTGGATCCCGAGGTGCTGCCGCCGATCGCGCTCGCGACGGTGCTTGTCGCGATCGGCCGCCTGCTCGCCAACGAAGAGCGCGTCGGCATCACCAGCGGTCACGCCGAGGTGCGCGCCTTCATAGCCTGGGCGCTGGAGAAACTGGCCAGGCCGGCGAAGTCCGAATAGGCGCCCCGCCTCGTGAGGGGACGCCCGCTCTGGACACCCTCTCCGGATGTCACCAGCGCACCCCGTCCCGCTTGGCGACGATCGGCCGTTCGTAGGACGGATCCTCCTTGCTCCACAGCGGCTTGAGGAAGCCTTTGACGTTCTCCGAGAACACCCAGCTGGCGTCCGCGTCGGCGGTCATTTCGATCGTGCAGCGCCGGGTCAGCATGCGCCATTCGCCGTTGCGCCGTTCGAGCTGATCCAGATAGCGCCCGAAGGCGATCGTCGTCTTCTTGCCGTCGAGCCAGAACAGGCCGCCGATCACGTAAGATTCGCAGTAGGCCGTGTCGCCGTCGATCTCGCAGATGTGGTTGGTGATGTTGTGGCTCGTCATGTGGAAGTTCATGCGATGCCCGAGGTTCGCCCGCTCCGGATAGTCCGGCATGCCGGTGATGACCGATCCGTGCTCGTCGACACCGTCTTCCCACCAGCAGCTGGCGATCTGTTCCGTGTCCTGCCGGTCGCGAGCCCGGCTCTCCCGCTGGATGCAGTCTAGGATGTCCTGCCGGTCCTTCAGATAGCGGACCGTCTGCATCAGTTCGCCGATGTCCTGGCTCATGCTCTTCCTCCCTGTCGTCGATGAAATTGGCCGCGCGCGCCTGACGATCGCCAGCCTAGCCCTCCGCGGAGGCCGACGCGAAGACTCATCGCCGTTGCTGAACACGTGTTTAGCAGCGGCGCGTCAGGCCGGTCAAACCGGCCCACCAGCCCGATGGATGCGCGCCTTCACCTGCGAATCCCGACAGTAAAAGCCGCCGGTGCGCAATCGAGGCGGTGATCCGGCGGATACGGCGTCGTCACCTGCGATCGTCTCCCGAGCGCCTCGATTGTGCCGAATTGAGCGCAGGCTCGCCGGCTTATGACGGTGCCGGCGCTCTTCTTGTTCAAGAAGCGCACAGCGCGACCCCGCCGCCGTAGTCCGCTGGACGTCTTGGGACGATCCAGCGACGTGAATGTTCGTCGCCCCGAAGACATCGGCCGAGCCGTCCGCTTCAACGTGCTCGACTTGGGTTAACTACTGTCCGCGCGGGGCTCAGACTGTGTACGAAAACGCCGCAGGGCTGGCCCACATCTTGCTTTCCCGAAGCTCGACGTTATGAGTTCAGCAAGCATTCGCTTGGGGGTTGTGTGGTGACATGAGGCGGATTGGCGCCATCTTTCTGGCGGCGGGCATCGGCTGGTCGGGCGCCGCGCTCGCGCAGCCCGGCGCCGGAGCGCCGCCGTCGAGCGAAGCGCTCTCGGCCGGCGACTACGCCGACGCCCTGATGGATCTGGATTGCCCGACCTGCGAGGGCGCGGTCGAGAACCTGCGCGGCTTCAGCCTCGCCGCGCCGACGGCGCCCAGCGCGCCCGCCCGCCCCGCCGCGCCGACCAAGCCCGGCGCTCGGCCGGCGGCGGTCACCGCGACGGCTCCGGCCGCGCCGCGCCCGCAGCCGCGCGTCCGGCGCGTGTCGGCGAGCGACCTGAAGCTCAATTTCCAGCTCGGCTCGGCCGAGCTCACGCTCCAGGGCCAGTCCAATGCGCGCAGCTTCGCGCAGGCGCTGAGCGACCCGCGGCTGGCGGGCGGGGTGTTCGAGATCGTCGGCCACACCGACGCGACCGGATCCACGGAGCTGAACCTGCGCCTCTCCAGGGCGCGGGCGGAAGCGGTCAAGGCCTACCTCGTCCAGCAGGGGGTCGACGCCGCCCGGCTGACGACGAGGGGGGTCGGTTCGCAGGACCTCGCCGTGCCGGGCGATCCCGCCGCGGCGGCCAACCGGCGCGTCGAGGTGAAGCGGGTCGGCTAGCGCCCCGAGGGGCGACGGACGCCGGCGTCACGGCAGCGGGGGAGTGAACTTTGCGGGGGCAGTTCGGCCGCACGCTGTCGGTGGTGGGAAGCACGACCGTGCTTGGCGCCGCCGCGCTCGCGGGGCCGGCGCGCGCCCAGACGCCGCCCCCTTCCCCGCCGCCGCGCCCGGCGGCGGTCGCCCCCTCCCGCGAGCAGCTGGACCCGGAGCGCCAGGCGCCGCCGCCGGCGCGCGAACGGGATCTCTTCTCCGCGCCCGCCCCGCTGCCCTGCCCGCTGGCGGAGTCCAAGGTCACCTTCCGCCTGGAAGACGTCGAGATCTCCGGCTCCACGACGCCGGCGGCGCGGCTGAAATCCGCCTATGAGGACCTGATCGGCCAGACGGTGCCGGTCTCGGCGATCTGCGAGATCCGCGATCGGCTGTCGCTGCTGCTGTTCCGCGAGGGGCTGCTCGCCCGGGTCGAGGCCCCGGCCCAGACGATCAGCGGCGGGCGCCTGAAGCTCGTGGTGATCGAGGCGCGCATCGTCTCGGTGCGCGTGCGCGGCGACATCGGCCCGGCCCAGGACAAGGTCGAGGCCTATCTCGACAAGCTGCGCGGCTTGGCGCCGTTCGACCTCAGAACCGCCCAGCGCTATCTGCTGCTGGCCAACGAGGTGCCGGGCGTCCGCATCACCGCGGCCCTGAAGCCCTCGGCCGAAGGCCGCGGCGCGATCGACCTCGACGTGCAGGTCAGCCGCAGGCCCGTGGACCTGCTGGCCGCGGTGCAGAACACCGGCTCCGAGAGCCTGGGCCCCTGGAGCGCGCTCGCCCGGGCCGACTTCAACAGCTTCACCCGTTTCGGCGAGCGCACGACGCTGATCCTCTATCGAACGGTTCCCGACGACGAGCAGTGGATCGTCCAGCTGGTGGAGGAGGCGCGCTTCGGCTCGTCCGGCCTCCTGGGCCGGGCCTCGATCGCCTACGGACAGTCGCACCCTGGCGACGTGCTGAAGCCGCTGGCGCTGAAGGGCGAGTCCTTCGTGTTCACGCCGGAGCTCCAGTATCCGCTGCTGAAGCTGAAGCGCCTGAACCTGAACCTGGCCGGCGGGTTCGACGTGGTCTCCCAGAAGACCAAGTTCCCGGGCGGCGGCCTGCTGGCCAACGACAAGCTGCGGGTGCTGTGGACCGGGGTCACCGCCGACTACCAGCAGCCGCTCCTGGGTGATCGTCTGCTGGCGATCGGCCGCTCCAGCCTGCAGGTGCGCAAGGGGCTCGCCGGGCTCGGGGCCAGCAAGCCGGACAGCTTCGAGCTGTCGCGGTTCGAGGGCCGTCCCGACGCCTGGGTCGTGCGCTTCGAGAGCGACAACCAGCTCGCCAGCCGTTTCGCCGCGCTCGGCCTGCGCGTCCAGGCGCAGTACGCCGACAAGCCGCTGCTGTCCTACGAGGAGATGGCGGTCGGCGACCTGACCATCGGCCGCGGCTACGAGCCTGCGGTGCTGTCGGGCGACCGGGTGGTCGCCGCGGAGCTGAAGCTCACCCCACGCGAGCTGCGCTTCGGCGACAGCTGGGGCTTCACCCCGTTCCTCTTCTGCGACGCCTCGCAGGTGGAGAACCTCGACACCGGCTCCGAGAACCGCACCCTGACCTCCGCCGGGGCCGGCGTGGAGGCGCGGTTGCCGTACGGGGTCCGCGCGAGCCTCACCTGGGCGCATCCCTTCGACAAGCCCTTCCCGACCCAGGCCGAGAAGCCGGACGACCGGATTCTCTTCCAGCTGGTCGTCGCCCGATGACGCAGGAGCGCCGCATGACGGCATACCCCCTCCCGCACCGCGACGGACGCAAGCCGGGTCGCGCGCGCCTGCTCGGCGGCTCTGCGATCTGCGGCGCCGCGGCGCTCTTGGCGCATTCGGCGAATGCGGCCCCGCCGATGCTGTCGCCGGGCGCCCTGCCCGACCACACTAAGGTGACGACGGCGGTGGACGCCGGCGGGACGGCCCCCGGGTTCACGCCGGGGGCGGCCGGCTCGAACCTGCTCACCGTCGACGTGAACGCGAGCCGCACGATCATCGACTGGCAGGACGGCTTCAACGTCGGCAAGGACGCGACGGTCGCCTTCAGCGGGATGAACACCGGCGACATCGCGGTGAACCGGGCCACCCAGCAGATGGTGATCGAAGGCGCGGTCACCGGCGGCGGCGCCCTGTGGTTCCTGTCGCCGGGCGGGGTGCTGATGAACGGCGGCACGGTGACCGCGGGCGGCGGCGTGCTGATGAGCAACGGGACGCTCGACGACAGCGCCTTCTTCGGCTCGACCAACGCCGCCGGCGCCCTGGCCGCGATCCAGGTCGGCGCGGCCCTGATCAACATCGACGGCGTAACCCCCGCGGTCAGCGCCGAGGTGACCGCCAGCGGCGACATCCTGCTGTCCTCGACCTCCGATCTCAGCGTCAAGGAGGCGTCCGGCGGCGCCGTGACGCTGACCGCGGACGGCGCCGTCGCCGCCGACGCGCTCACCGCGACCGGCGATCTCGGCGTCATCGGCGACACGATCGATCTCGCGACAGCCGAGGGCGCGTCCGTCTCGCTGACGGCGACGGGGGCGATCACCGCCGACGCGCTCACCGCGACCGCCGGCGACCTCACCGTCGACGGCGGCTCGATCGCCGTGGACGCGGCGACCGGCGAAGGCGTGACCGTGACGGCGACCGGCGCGGCAAGCGGCGACGCCTTCACCGCGACCACCGGCGACCTCAACGTCACGGCCGCTGCGATCGACGTGCGCAACGCCTCCGCGGCCGGCAAGGCGACGCTGGACGGGCCGGTCAAGACGACCGCGGCGACCCAGGTCACCGCCGGCGCCGCCGGCGCGGCGTTCACCTCGACCATCGACGGCGCCGGCGGCCTGACGATCTCGACGCCGGGCCAAGTGTACATCGCGGGCGACGTCGGCGCGACGACGCCGCTGGCCTCCCTGACGCTCGACGGCGCCAGCGGCCTGGCGTTCGGCGGCGCCACGCTGAAGACCGGCGGCGACCTGACGCTCGGCCCGGTGACGTTCGGCAAGGCCGGCGCGGTGAGCGTCTCGGTGGGCGGTGACCTCAGCGTGGGCGACCTCGACGCGAAGGACGCCGACGTCACCAGTCTCACCCTGACGGCCGGCGGCGCGCTCGAGCTGAGCGACGTCGGTCAGGCGGTGCGGCTGAAGTCCGCGAGCTTCACGGGCGCCGACGGGATCGCGCTGCGCGGCGACGTCGCCGTGCAGCAGGTCGCCACCTTCGCGAGCGACGTCGGAACGTTCGGCGTCCGCAAGGTCGCCGGCGGCGCGGCCAGCTTCCAGAACGTCGCCGCCGGCGCGTCCGGCGCGGAGCTGTCGCTGGACGTGTCCGGCGCGGCCGCCTTCGCCGGGAGCGCAGGCGCGGCGGACGCCCCGCTGGCCGGGCTGGCGATCAAGGCCGGATCGGCGAGCTTCGCGGCGACGAACCATGTCTCGACCCTGGCGGCGGACGTCGCCGCCGGCGGCTTCGACTTCAGCAACGGCCGAGCCCTGACCGTCGGAACCGTGGACGGCCTAGCGGGCGTCACCGTCGGCGCCGGGAACGTCGCCCTGAGCGCCGGGTCGGGAGCCCTGACGCTTTCGAAGGACGTCGCAACGGCGACCGGGGGGCAGGTCAGCCTCAGCGCGGCGACCGGGGTCGGCCAGAGCGGCGGCCTTGTCAAAACGGAGGTGCTGACGGTCGCCGTCACCGCCGCCGGCGACATCGCCCTGACGGGCGCCAATCAGTTCGACAAGCTCGCCGGGGCGAGCGCCTCCGGCTCCATCGACATCGTCGACAGCCGAGCGATGGAGGTGACCGGCGCCGTCAGCGGCTCTTCGGTGCGGCTGGTCGGCGCGGGCCTCAGCTTCGACGACCTCAGCGCCGCGCAGGACCTGACGCTCGACGCCACCACCGGCGCGCTCAGCGGCGCGAGCGCCACCGCCACGAGCGGCGACCTGACGCTGAGCGGCGCTTCGATCGCGCTCACCGGCGCGGCGACGGCGACTGGCGGCTCCCTCAGCGCGACCGCGGCCAGCGGCGGCCTCGATCTCGGGAGCGCCAGCGCCAAGAATGACGTGGAGCTCGCCGCCGCGGGCGCGCTTCAGGTTTCGGGAGCGGCGTTGGCGACCGACGGGGACCTGACGCTGAGCGGCGCCTCGATCGCGCTCGCCGGCGCGGCCACGGCTGGACTGGATCTCGGCGTCACGGCCACGGGCGGCGACCTCGCGCTCGGCGGGGTCAGCGCCGGACGCAACGCCGACTTGTCGGCCGCGGGAGCGCTCGACGTCTCAGGCTCGGTCTCGGCGACCGGCGACTACGCCGTCGAGGCGCAGGACTTCGCCGGATCGGCGCTCGCGCCGACGACGCTGGGCGGCGACTTCACCATCGTCGACACCGCGGGCGGCTTCATCGCCGGGGCGCTGGCGGCGCCGCAGCACCTGTCGATCACCAGCCTCGGCGGCGACCTCGTGCTGACGGGGAACCTGACGACGGGCGCCGGCCACACCACCTCCCTGCACGCCAGCGGCGCGGTGAAGCAGACCGGCGGGACCGTCACCACCGGCACGATCACCGGCTCGTCGCACGGGGGCTTCACCCTGGACCAGGCGAATGCCTTCGAAACTCTCGGCGCGGTGACCAACACCGGTTCGGGCGGCGTCACCCTGGTGAACACCCTCGCCCTGCACATCGACGCCACGCTGGACGCCGGCGTGAACGGCGCGCACGTCACCGCCGCGAGCATCGCTTTCGACGACCTGGTCCTCGACGGAGCGATCAGTCTCATCTCGAGCAGCGGCGGCGTCAGCGGCTCGAGCCTCACGGCGAGCGGCGACGTCACCCTGGACAGCCGCGAGAGCGTCAGCGTCACCGGTGCGGTGAACGCGAACGGCGGTTCCGTCAGCGCGAGCGCGGCTCGAGGGGACCTCACGCTCGGCGCCGTCACCGCGACCAAGGACGTGCTGCTGCGCAACACAGACGCGGGCGACGGCGCCGCCGGCGACGGCGGCGCGATCCGCGTCGGCGCGATCCGGGCAGGCGCCGACGTCGGCGTGGTCTCGGCGGACGGCGACGTGACGGCGAGCTCCATCGCCGCAGGCGACGACGTCGCGATGCGCGCTCTCTACGGCAAGGTCGAGGTCGCCGGCGCGGTGAATTCCGGGCGCGACATGGCCGGGGTGACCCGCACCGACGATGCGGCCGGCGCGGCCGACGGCGTGGTCGCGGGCGCCAAGTTCCCCGACTTCGACCCGGCCTCGACGACCGACTTCGCCCTGAAGGGCCACGACGTCGACATCCAGGCCCAGGCGATCAAGGTCGGCGGGCCGATCGTCGCCGGCGTCCAGCAGCCGGGCGGCGACGATCCGGACCTCGCCTCGACGCTCGACGCGACCCCCTCGGACGTGCGCCTGCGCAGCCAGCGCGCGGCGACCCCGCAGGCGGACCTCGCCGCCTCGATCCTGGTCGGCGACGTCACCGCCACGCGGGACATCCAGATCGACTCCGAACGCGGGGTCGACACTGGCGCGTTGAAGGCTGGGCAGGACGTGGCGGTGCTGGCGCGCGGCGCGGACACGACGCCGGAGAGCGATCTGCTGGCGAGCGGGATCGGCGCGACCATCGGCTCGGCCGCGGCCGGCCGCCACGTCGTGGTCCACAGCGTCTACGGCCGCAACCGCGTCGTCGGCCCGATCGAGGCCGGCCACGCCTACCCGCAGCTGCAGCCCGACTCCACGGGCGACACGATCGACGGCGCCGCCGAGCGCCTCGCCGCCTACATCCGCTACCTCGATCTCGACGACGCCAGCGGTCCGCACCTCTCCGGGCCGGGGGATGTGGTCCTGAAGGCCGCGGGGATCGACGTCGACGGAGCGATCTCGGCCAGGGGCGCCGTGCGGATGCAGGCCGACGGAACCATCCGGCTGGACGGCGCGGTCGACGCCGGCGGCGACCTGCGCCTCGACAGCGCCGACGCAGCGGCGACGGCGATCACGAGCCAGGGGCTCGCCGCCGGCGGCGACGTCGCGATCCGCGCGCGCCACGGCGGCGTCTCGCTGGGTTCGCTGGCGGCCGGCGACGATGTGGCGGTGCGCGCCGCCGGGGCGGTCAGCGTGGACGGCTCCGTCCAGGCCGGCGCGGGTGCGGACACCGGCGCGACCGGCGGCGCCGACCGGTTGCTGGGCGGCGGGACCGGCCTCGCCGCGCTCGGCGGGGTGGACCTGAGCGGCGCTGCGATCGACATCTCCGGCGCGACCTCCGCCGCCGCGGGCGCGCGTCTCGCGGCCACCGGGGCGATCTTGGCTGGCGACGTGACCGCGGCGGGCGGCGACGTGCTGCTGGACAGCGGCGCCGGCGTCACGGCGGGACGTCTCAGCGCCGGCCGCGACGTGGCGGTGCGCGCCCAGGCCGACCTGATCCTCGGCGGCGCGACCGCCGGCGACGACGTCGCGCTCCGCACGCCGGGCGCTCTGACGGTCAGCGGCGGCGCGAGCGCCGGCGGCGGCCCGGACGCCGCGGGGGCTGCCGACGCCCTCGTGGCCCAGTCCGGCCAGGCCATGACGGTCGAGGGCCAGGCCTTCGACCTGGCCGGCGGCGGGAGCCTCGATCTGCGCGCGGCCGGGGTGACGGTCACCGGCGCCGCTCAGGCCGCCGGCGCTCAGGCCGACATCCGCATCCAGTCCACGGGCGGCGTCGCACTGGGCGCCCTGACCGCGGGCCGCGACGTGCTCGTCGACGCCGGCGGCCCGCTCGCCGCCGGCGGCGTGAGCGCCGGCCGCGACGTCGGCGTTCGCTCGCAGACCGCCGGCGTGACCCTGGGCGCCGTCGCCGCCGGCGACGACGTGGTGCTGCGCGCCGCCGGGGACCTCGCCGCTGGCGCGCTGACGGCCGGAACCGTGGCGGACTCCGCGGCCGCCGGCCAAGCCGGCGAGCTGCTCGGCGGCGCCGACCGCCTGACGCTCGGCGCCCGCAGCTACGACTACGCCGGCGGCGACGTCGACGCCAAGGGCGCGGCTGTGACGGTCTCCGGCGCGATCGCTGCTGGCTCGGACGTCCGTCTCCAGGCGCGGGGCGCCCTGACCAGCGGCGCCGTCGCCGCAGCCGAGGGCGACGTCCTCGCCGACGCGGGGGCCGGCCTTTCCATGGGTGTGCTCAACGCCGGCGCCGACGTGGCGGTCCGCACGACGGCCGGCGGCGCGACCCTTGGCGGCGCGGCGGCGAAGGACGACGTGGTCATCCGCGCCCCGGGCGCAGTGCAGGTGGCGGGGGCGATCACCAGCGGCGGCGGCTCCGACAGCGCGGGCGCGGCCGACCACCTGATCGCCCTGGCGGGCGCGGCGATGACCGTCGAGGGGCGGACCTTCGGCCTGCAAGGAAACGCCGTCGACATCCGCGGCGGCGGCTTGACGGTGGGCGGGCCGATCCGGGCGGCGAGCGGGACATCGGACGTCAGGGTTCAGGGCGGGGCCGTCTCCCTGGGCGCGGTCGAGGCCGGCGGCGACGTCCTGGTGGACGGGTCGGGCGCTGTCCGCACCGGCGCGCTGACCGCCGGCGGCGACGTCGGCGTGCGCGCGGCCGCCGCCCTGGAGATCGGCGACGCCAACGCCGGCGACGACGTCGTGCTGCGGACGCCGGGCGCCGTCACGGCCGGCGCGCTCACCACCGGCGGCGGGGCCGACCGCGCCGGCGCGGCGGACCTCTTCGCCGGCGTGGACAAGATCAGTCTCGGCGGCGGCTTCGATCTGACCGGCGCCAATGTCGACGTGAAGGCCGCCGCGGTGCGGACGGACGGCGGGAGCGCGGCGGACGACTACCGCGTGCAGGCGGCCGGCGCCGCCACGGTCGGCGACACCCGCGCCGGACGCGACGTGCTGCTGGACGGCGCGTCGCTCACGGCGGGCGCGCTCACCGGCGGCGGCGACGTCGCAGTCTATGTGCGCAACGGCGATCTCACGCTCGGCGCGCTCGAGGCCGGCGACGACGTCGTGCTGCGGGCGCGCGGCTCCATCGCCACCGGCGCGCTCACCACGGGGCGCGGCGCGGACCGCGCCGGCGCCGGGGACCTCCTCGCCGGCTTCGACAAGATCGAGTTCGACGGCCCGCTCGACCTGATCGGCGCCAACGTCGACGTGAAGGCCGGCGGCGCCGCGCGCACCGGCGGCGGAGACGCCGCCGGCGACTATCGCGTGCAGGCGTCGGGCGTGGTCTCGGTCGACGCGACCCGCGCCGGCCGCGACGTCTTGCTGGACGGCGCGGCGGTGACCGCGGGCGCCGTCACCGCCGCGCGCGACATGGCGGTCTACGCCCGGCGCGGCGACCTAAAACTCGGCGCGGCGGAGGCCGGCGACGACCTCGTCCTGCGGGCCAGGGGCTCGATCATCACCGGCGCGCTGACGACCGGGGGCGGCGCGGATCGCGCCGGCGCCGGGGATCTCCTCGCCGGCCTCGACAAGCTCGAGTTCGGCGGCGCCTTCGACATGACCGGGGCCAACGTCGACGTGAAGGCCGGCGGCGATGCGCGCACCGGCGGCGGAGACGCCGCCGGCGACTACCGCGTGCAGGCGACCGGCGCGGTCATGCTCGGCGCGACCGCCGCCGGCGGCGACCTGTTGCTGGACGGCGCGTCGGTGACCGCCGGCGACCTCACCGGCGGCGGCGACGTGGCGGTCTACGCCCGCAGCGGCGACGTGGTTCTCGGCGCGACGGAGGCCGGGGACGACATCGTGGTGCGGACGACGGGCGCGCTGACCGCCGACGCGCTGCTCACCCGCGGGGACGGCGATGGGGCCGCGGGCGATCGGCTGGCGGCGGTGGCCGGCCGCCTCGCCGTGTCGGGGCAGGACTTCGCGCTCGACGGCGCCGACATCGACCTGCGGGCCGCGAGGGTGGCGCTGGGCGGCGACGCTTCGGCGGCGCGCGACCTGCGCATCCAGACCGAGACGGGCGCGCAGCTGGCCGGGCTGAAGGCCCAGCGCGACGTCCTCGTCGACGCCGGCGGCGCGGTCGCGGCGGGCGCCGTGCAGGCCGGCCGCGACGTCGGCCTTCGCTCCAAGGACGGCGGCGTCACCCTGGCCGCGGTGCGCGCCGGGGACGACGTCGTGCTGCGCGCGGCCGGCGACGTGACGGTCAGCGGCGAGGTCGCCGCCGAGGGCGGGGGCGACGCCGAAGGGGCGGCCGATCTGCTGTTCGCGGCCGACCGCAGCGCCCTGGCCGGCGACTTCGACCTCGCCGGCGCGACCCTCGACATCGGGTCGCGCGACGGGAGCATCGCGCTCGGCGGCGCCGCGCGCGCCGCCGGCGACTTGCGGCTGCAGACCGCCGGCGCGGCCGGCCAGGTGCGCGTCGCCAGCGCATCGGCCGGGCGCGACGTCCTGCTCGACGGCGCCGGCGCGCTCGCCGTTTGGGCCGGGGAGCTGACCGCCGGCGGCGACATCGCGGTTCGCGGCCGCGACGGCGGCGAGGTGGCGCTCGCCAGCGCGACCGCCGGCGACGACCTGGTCGTGCGCACGCGCGGCGCGGTGACCGCCTCCGGCGCGCTGACCGCGAGCGGCGCAGGCGACAGGACCGGCGCCGCCGATCGGTTGGCTGAGGCCGGATCAGGTCTCGCCGGCGGCGCGCTCGCGCTCGAGGCGGGCGACCTCGCGGTCGCGGACCTGCGGGCGACCGGCGACCTGCGCCTGCAGACGGCGGGCGGCGTGCGGACCGGGAACCTGGGGGCGGGCGGCGACGTGCTGGTCGACGCGGGCCGTCTGGTCGAGGTGGGCGCGGTCGCCGCCGGGCGCGACGTCGCCCTGCGCTCGGGCCAGGGCCTGAGCCTCGCCAGCGCCACGGCCGGCGACGACATCGTGCTGCGCGCGGCCCAGGGGGTGAGCGTCGCCGGCGGCCTGTCAGCCGGCGGGGGTCCCGATCAGGTCGGCGCCGCCGACCATCTCGCCGCGACCGGCGGCGCGATCCGCTGGGCCGGCGACGCAGCTGCGCCGGGGACGATCAGCGACTTCGATCTGGCCGGGGCCAACGTCGACGTCCGCGCCGGCTCCCGCGTCACCGTCGGCGGGGCGATCCAGGCGGGCACGGACGCCCGCTTCGAAGCGCCGGAGGAGCTGTCGCTCGCCGGGATCACCGCCGGCCGCCTGGCCTTCGCCCGCTCCGCCAGCCTGGGCATGACCGGCGACTGGAAGGCGCCGACCGTGCGGATCGAGGCGGCGCGGCCCGAGGGGCTGGTGGTCGGCGACGGCGTCGCCGGCGCGCCGGGCGCCATGGTGCTGACCGCCGCCCAGCTTAACCGCATCGACGCCGACACCGTGCAGATCTTCGCCGGCGACACCAGCAACGGCGTGCGCGGTGCGGGCCTGACCATCGGCGCGCTGGCGGTCGACGTCGGCCGGATCCGCTCTTCGCTGGAGCTCTATGCCGGTCCCGAGGCGGACGTGATCATCGCCCGCGCCCTGGCGCCGTCGAGCAGCGGGACGAACGCCACGCGGCTGCGGATCGGCGCAGCCGACGCGCTGGTCGGCGCCTGGACGCCGCGGTCGATCCGCATCGTCGCCGACGACGGCGGCGCGATCGGCTACGCGACGACGCCGGACGGCCGCACCTTCGCCAACGTGCGCGCCTTCGGGAGCGTCGAGCTGAACGCCCGCGACAGCATCCTGGCCGGCTACCAGATCTTCCTCGACCGGATCGCGACGGCGCAGCCGTCCGAGGTGGTGGCTCTGCTGAAGACGCTGACCGCGCCGCAGGGGCCGAACGGCCCGGCGATGCTGCTGACGGCGGGCGCCCTGACGATGCGGGCCGGCCGCATCGCCCAGCAGGACACCAGCAGCCCGGTCAGCCTGACCCGCACCGGCCTCTACGTGAACGGCCTGCTCACCCTGGGCGGGACCGGTGCGACCGGCCCGGACATGATCGAGCTCTACGGCGCGATCAGCAACGGCTCGACGGTGCTGACCAACGAGAACGCGCCGCTGTCGCGCAACATCGTCCTGGAGGACGGGGTGCGGCCGAGCCAGAGCTACCGGCTGAACACCTGCACCATCCTCAGCCAGGCGGCCTGCACCGCGCAGGGCGGCGCGCCGTCGATCACCGGCCCCCACCGGATCAACCGTCTGCAGCTGTTCGACAGCCGCGACGCCGGCGTCACCGAGGATCCCACCGCCGCCAGCGCGACGAACGAAGAAATCTGGCGCGATCCGGAATGAGGACCATGCGCCCGCGCACCCTCCTCGCGTCCGGCTTGGCGCTGCTTGCGGCCTGCCTTTCGGCCGGCCCGGTCCTCGCTGCGCCGCGCGACGACTTCAATCTTGGGCGCAGCGCGATCAGCGGCGCGGTCTGCGAGGCGGTGCGTGAGTTCGACGACCCGGTCGCGCTCGGCGCGGGGCGGCGCGCCTGGCAGGTGCGGTGCCGCGGCTGGAGCCAGTCGCTCGGGCGCCTCTACTTCCTCGAGCGCGACCGTGAGGCCGCCGAGGCCGGCTGGCGCCAGTCGCTGGCCGAACGCGCGGACTGCGACGAAGCCAGCCGAAAGCCCCTGCCGAAGATCGCCGCCGGAAGCGCGATCATGTGCGAGAGCCGCCCGGCGGCGGCCAGCTACGTCGTCTATTCGGCGCGCGACGGCGACCGGTTCCTGGTCGCCGAAGGCCTCTCCGGCGTGGCCGACGTGCTGGCGACCGGCCTGAAGGTCCTCAGCGGAGATGCGAAGCCGCCGGCCGCCACCGCCGAGCAGGACGGCGCCGGCGTGACCGGCGAGATCGAAAGCCTGAACGCGGTGGCCGAGGCCAGCGGCGCCTCCGTCGAAAAGCAGAAGCAGGACGCCTATCGCCAGGCGCAGCTATGGCGCTTCGACGAGGCCGAGGCGCGGTTCAGCAGCCTGGCGGCGGTGTCCGCCGACATGAGCGCCGCCGAGCGCAGCGAAGCCTATCTCAACGTGGCGATGAACGCGTCGAACGCCGGCCGCTTCGCCGAGGCGGACGCCTACTTCAAGGCCGCCGAGCCGCTGATCGCCGAGGCCCGCTCCCAGGCGGTGACGGCGCTGGCGCTGAACCAGCGCGCCGCCCACGCGCGGAACGCCCGCAAGTTCGAGGAGGCGATCGCCCTGGCGCGGCGGGCCAACGCCCTGCGCGACGCCGACAGCGCGCGAACCGGCGTCGACATCGGCCGCACCGAAGACGGCGACGTGGTGATCGGCCCGTCGGCGGCCGCCGCCCTGAACGCCCAGGGCCGTGGGCTCAACATCGCGCTCGGACCGCGCGAGCGCGCCCTGGTCCGCCGGGCCCAGGCGCTGCAGATCATCGGCACCTCGCAGGAGGCGCTGAACCGCGAGTCCGAGGCCCGCACCAGCCTTCTGGAGGCCGCCGGCATCCTGGACACCATCTGGGGCGGCCATCGGCTCGGCGAATACGCCCCCTGGCTCACCGCCCGCATTCAGGCGGACATCGCGCGCCTGGACCGCAACCGTGGCGACGTCGGACTGGCGGTCCGGCGGCTGCAGGCGGCGATCGACAGCTACAGCGACCGCTATCCCGGCTCGCTGGTCACCGGCCACTTCCTGATCGAGCTTGCGCGCGCCAGGGCCGCCGACGGCCAGGACGACCAGGCGCTCGCCGACTTCGAGGCGGCGTTCGACATCTTCCGCCGCAAGCGCGGCTCGCTGGGCCCGTCGGCCGACATCGCCGGCGCCTACTTCGACATCCTGCTGCACCGGATCGGCCAGGACCCTGGGGCGCATCCGGCCGAGGTGCAGCGCTTCTTCGACAGCTCCGAGGCGCTGGTCGGCGAGTCGACCGCCTCGGCCGCCCTGCAGTTCGCCGAGCGGCTGGTGTCCGGCGACACCGCCGGCGCCGGCCTCGCCCGCGCGCGCGACGCCACCCTGCGGCAGATCGACGACAAGCTGATGGAGCTGCGCCAGGCGCAGCGGACCGGCGTGCTTACCGACGAGCGGCGCACGGAGATCAACGCCGAGATCGAAACGCTGCGCGTCCAGGCCAACGAGCTGGAGCAGCGCATGTTCGCGGCCGACCCGCGCTATCGCAGCGCGCTGAAGACCGACGTGCCGCTCAGCGAACTGAAGGCCTCGCTGCGGCCCGGCGAGGCCTACGCCAAGATCCTGATCCTGGCGAACCGCGGCTATGGCCTGCTGATCACCGGCGATGCGGTCACGCCCTACGCCATCGACCTGACGCGGGCGGAGGCCAAGGCGATGGCCGCGCAGCTGCGCAAGCCGTTCGACGAAGTCTCCAGCGGACGGCTCGGCCGCTATGACGTGGCGCTGGCCCGAGGGCTCTACGTCAAGCTCTTCGGCCCGGTGACGTCCCAGCTGAAAGGCGTCCGCACCCTGATCTACCAGCCGGACCCGATGCTGGTCGGCGTGCCGATCGGCGCCCTGGTCACCGACGACGCCAGCCTGCAGGTGATGCGCGACGCCATCCAGACCGCCATGCGCGAGCGGACCGCCCTCTCCTACCGCGGCGTCAGCTGGCTGGCGAACTCGGTGGAGACCTCGATCTCGGTCTCCACCGCCGCCTTCGTCAACACGCGCAAGGTCCGCGCCTCGAACGCGCCGCAGCCCTTTCTCGGCTTCGCCGATCCCCTGATCGACCCGGCTTCGCCCAGGACCTTCGCCAGCGTCAGCGCCCCCGCCGCCTGGGTCGCCGCATCCGGCGTCGACGTCTGCGCCGACGTGCGAAGGCGGCTGATGCTGCTGCCGCGCCTGCCGGAGACGGCGAGCGAGGTGCGCACCGTCGCCGCGGCGATCGGCGCGCCGCAGGACGTGATCCTCGGCCGCGATTTCACCGACGAACGCGTCAAGCGGATGGGCGCCGCCGACCGCCTGGACCAGTACCGGGTGCTCTATTTCGCCACCCACGGCCTGCTGCCCCAGGCGAACGGCTGCCTGCAGCCCTCGCTGGTCACCTCGGCCGGGCTCGACGGCGACTCCCTGCTCGACGTGAAGGAGATTCCGGACCTGAAGCTCGACGCCGACCTGGTGGTGCTTTCGGCCTGCAACACCGGGCAGTCCGGCGACGACTCCGGCGGCGGCGCGGCGCTCGGCGGCCTGGCCGCGGCCTTCACCTACGCCGGCGCGCGCAATCTGCTGGTCTCCAACTGGATGGTCGACTCGGCGGCGACCGAGGTGCTGATGACCACGCTCTTCACCGCCTCCGCGGCGACCCAGGGGGCGGCGCTGCAGGCGGCGCAGCGGACCCTGATCGACCGTCCCGACGGCTACTCGCACCCCTTCTATTGGGCGTCGTTCTCGATCGTCGGCGACAGCGCCCGCCCCATGCCGAAGCCGGCCCTGCCGGCGGTTCGCCAGGCGCAGGCTGAGACGCCGGGGACAGGGCTCTGAAGCGACAGGTGGTCACCTCAAAAGCCGCTCTTGGGAAGAGCGGGAGGGATAGCCTCAAAGGCCGGCGAGCGGCGCCGGCGCGGCATCGGCCCAGGTGACGACCAGCGGTCGGGTCTGGCGGCCGCGGAACAGCCCGCGCAGGCGGCCGCGGCGCGGCGTCTCAAACCGATCGCCCGTCAGGGTCTCGGCCATCCACGCCAGGGTCGGGCCGTTCGCCGCCCCGGTGCGGCTGACCCGCGGCTGCGCGCCCATCCAGCTCACCCGCACCTGGGCGGCCTGCGGCGCGTCCACGCCCAGCCGATGCGCCGCGGCGTAGGAAAGGATGATGACGGCGCCGCCGGCCGGCGCCCGATCGTTGATCCGCACGACCACGGCTTCGCCCGTCGCGAGATTGGTCACCTCGGCGTAGCCGCCCAGCGGGAGATCGGGACTGGCGGCGGTCAGCCGATACATGTCGTAGCGCTCGCCGGTCGCGGTGCTGCGGCCGTCGAAGGCTTGGCCGCGCCATGCGGCCGCGCCCACGACCTCACGCACCGAGACATTACCGAACTGCGCCTGATGTCGACCTGAGTTGTCCGCCCGCGCAGGCCCGCACAGGCCGAGGACGACGACGCTCAGCATGGTCGCGACGCAAGTAACGCCGCCTTTGCCCTGAACCATCTTGCTGGCTCCCAGGTCTCCATCTCGCGTCTTCTTTGGGGCAGGAAACCTTTATGCGTGAGAAATCAGCATGATAAACGCGGCGTTAGGGCCGCTATGCCTTCCAACGCCCGTCAGGCTTGCTGGCCGCGACTGTTCGCCCTAGCGTAGAGCTTGGACTCTTCCGCGGGGGGCGGTGTTCATGAACAAGTCGATGTGGCTGGCGCCGCTGACCTTGCTGATCTCGGCGGGCGTCGCCCAGGCGGGCGAGCCGACCGCCCAGTACAAGCCGGAAGACGTCGTGCGCGCCTACTCCGAGGCCGCCGGCGCCGAGTGCGCGCCCGGCACGGTCGCCAACCCCGACGGCGGCTGCGACCCGCTCGTCACCACCACCCGCGGCTTCAGCCTCGCCGCGCCGGCGGGCGCGAAGGCCGGCGCGCGTCCCGCCGCCCCGTCGACCGCGGCGGCGCCGAAAGCCGCCAGCCCGGGCCGCAGCGTCTACAAGGCCAGCGCTCCGCTGACCTCGCACGCCAAGCCCGGCGACCTGCTGATCACCTTCAAGCTCGGCTCGGCCGAGCTGACGCCCCAGGCTAGGGCCAACGCGCGGGCGTTCGCCGCGGCGCTCAATTCGCCGGCGCTTGCGGGCTACCGCTTCGCGATCGAGGGCCACGCCGACGCCAGCGGCTCGCCGGCGCTCAATCAGGCGCTCTCGGAAAACCGCGCTCAAGCGGTCAGAGCCTTCCTGGTGGCCGAGGGCGTCGCCGCCGAGCGGCTGGAGGCGAAAGGCTACGGGGCCGCGCGGCTGGCCGATCCGCGTCACCCGGAATCGGCCGTGAACCGGCGCGTGGAAGGTCTCCGCCTCAACTGATCCGGCCAGGCCGCGGAGAGCCGGAATGAGCGCTTCGGACGCGCCGCTGCAGCGGCTCACCTTCGACAACCCGTGGATCGCGGAAGTGGACCGCGCGCGCCGCGCGCTCCCCGGCTGGCTGGTGCTCGCCGCCGGCCTCGCCGCCGCAGGCTCGGTGAACGCGCTGGCCGGCCTCGTCGGACCCGCGGCGGCGGCCGTCGCGAAAGCCCCGATGCCCGCGGGCCTCGGGCCGCTCGCCGGCGTCGCCCTCCTCTACGCCTTGGCCTTCCTGCCGCTGTGGCTCGCAGCGCTGCTCGGCGGGCGGATCGAGGGCCGCCGCGTCTGGCGCAGCGAGCGCCGCCCCTTGCTGGCGGCGGCGGCCGGCGCGCTCCTCGGCCTGGCCGGGTTCGGCGCGGTGCTGACGCTCGCCGGCGCGGCCGGCGCGGTGCATCCCGGCGCGGCGGGCTTCGCGGCAGGCGCGCTCGCCGGGCTGCTGGTGTTCGCCTATCAGGCCGGCGCCGAGGAGGTGCTGTTCCGCGGCTGGATGCAGCCGGTGCTCTGCGCCCGCTTCGGCCCGTGGGTCGGGCTCCTGGTGGTGGCGGCGGTGTTCGGCGTCATGCACCTGGTCGGCGGGCCGAAGGGGCCGCTCGCCGTCGTCAACCTGATGCTCGGCGGGCTGATGTTCGGCCTTCTGGCGCTGCGCACCGGCGGGCTGTGGACCGCCTTCGCCGCGCATGGGGTGTGGAACTGGACCGAGTCCTGCGCCCTCGGCCTCGATCCCAACCCCGGCGTCGGCGCCTTCGGCGCCCTGATCGACCTCGACCTCGCCGGGCCGGCGCTCTGGAGCGGGGGCGCCGACGGCCTGAACGGCAGCCTCGCGCTCACCCTCGTGCTCGGCGTGATCGTGACGGGGCTCATCGTCCTCCGCGCGCGCGGCCGCTGACGCGGTTCCGCCGGCTCAGCCGTTCTGGGCGGCGCGCAGGGCGTCGATCGCGTCGCGTTCCTTGAAGAAGCCGGCCAGCGCCGGGCCCTGCAGCCTGCGGCCGTTCTCGGTCTGGTAGCTCAGCGGGTCGACCTGGCCGCCGTTGACCATCACCTCGTAGTGCAGGTGCGGCCCGGACGAGAGGCCGGTGTTGCCGGACAGCGCGATCTGCTGCCCCTGGCGCACCGCCGCGCCGACGGCGATCCCCGCCCCATAGGACGACAGGTGGGCGTAGGCGGTCTGCAGAGTCGGATTGTGCCGGATGCGGACGTAGTTGCCGTGGCCGCCGTGCACCCCGACGAAGTCCACCACGCCGTCGCCGGACGCGTAGACCGGCGTGCCCACCGGGGCGGCGAAGTCGGTGCCCTTGTGGATGCGGGTGTAGCCCAGCACCGGATGCGTCCGCGGCCCGAAATTGGAGCTGACGCGGGCGCCCTCCACCGGCGTGCGCATCAGCGAGCGGACGACGCTCGACCCCGCGCCGTCGAACCAGGCGGCCTTGGCTTCGCCGGGCGGCTGGAAGCGATAGAGGGCGCGCGACTTGGCCTCGGTCTGCAGGGAGACGTAGAGCAGCTGCTCCGGCCCGACCGCCTCGCCGGCGTCGTTGACCTGCTGCGCGAAGGCCGCCTCGAAGATGTCCCCCGGCCGGATCTCGCGCTGGAAGTCGAAGTCGAAGGCGAAGGCGTTGGCGAAGTCCGAGATCAGCGAATCCGTGACCCCCGCGGTCACCGCCGAGGAATAGAAGCTGTTGGCGTCCATCTCGCCGCGGACCACCTTCACCCGCCGGGTCAGCGCCGCCGCCAGCGGCCGGGCTTCGAAGGCGCCGTCGGCGGCGGGCTTGACCGACACGCCGGAGCCGTCCGCCCGGCGCACCTCCAGTTGCAGCAGGACCGGCGGGGCGCCGGCGCCCAGCGCCAGGCCCACCCGGAGTTCGCCCGCCTCGTCGCCGAGGGCCGCCAGCGTCGGCCGCGTCGCCGCGGCGACGACCCCGGGGGCGAGGCCCGCCCCCGCCAGCGCCTCGGCCAGGTCCTCCGGCCCGGCGATCACCAGGCTGCGGCGGCTGGCGCCCACGGGCGCGCCCGCCTCGCCGTCGGCGGCGCCCGGCGCGCGGCGGCGCGACAGCGCGAACCATCCGCCGCCGAGCGCGGCGGCGACGACCAAGCCGCCGCCGGCGAGAATCAGCCGGCGGTCCGGCGCCGCGCGGGCGGCCGTCGCTGAAGCGGCCGGCGCCGGCCGCTCGCCGGCGGCGGCCCCGCTCGCCCACGAGCGCGGATCGTACGAAAGCTCGCGGTCTTCGTTGCTGTCCATCTGCCCCCCTCGGACAGACGCACTCTAGCGAGCACAGCGCCCGATTGCAGCTTCCCGCTGTGCACCGTCTGGTCTAAGTTCCGGTCAAGGTCTCGGGGGAGCGTATGCAGGGGGACGGCCGCGTAGCCTGGCGCGAGGGATTGTTCCTGCGCCAGCAACACTTCCAACAACAAGACCGCTACGTCGAAGCACTGGTCACGGCGCTCACCGGCGGTCTGCGGCCCTTTCCGTGGGGCGTCTCGGACCTCAAGATCAACGAGGACCTCGCCGCGCTCGGCAAGTTCGCGATCGAGCGGCTGTCCGGCGTCATGCCCGACGGCCTGCCGTTCTCGATTCCCGGCGACCTGCCGCCGCCGCCGCCGATCGACATCCCCGGCGACGTCCGCGACGCCGTCGTCTACCTGACCCTGCCGGCGCGCCAGCCGGGCGCGGTGGAGTTCAAGGACCGCGAGGACCGCGGCGCGGCGGCCGTGCGCTACCTGGTCGACGAGGTCGAGGTCGCCGACGCCTTCTCCGACGAGCGCACGCGCGAGCCGATCGAGCTGGCGCGGCCGAACCTCACCTTCGGCGTGACCCAGGACCAGACCTACGGCCGCGTGCTGCTGGGCGTGGCCAGCATCCGCGAAGTGCAGAACGGCGCCCTGGTGTTCGACGAGCGCTACATCCCGCCCGCGCTCGACATCCGCGCCAGCACCCGGCTGTCCGGCTTCCTCTCGGACATCATCGGCCGGGCCGAGCAGCGCGTCGACGAACTCGCCCTGCGAGCGGTGGAGGCGACCGACGGCGGCTCGGAGACCTTCGCCAGCTTCCTGCTGCTGCAGGCGCTGAACCGCTGGACGGCGCAGCTGCAGCACCTGCGCAGCCTGCCCGGCGTGCATCCCGAGCGGCTCTATGAGGCCTTCCTCGGCATGGCCGGCGAGCTCAGCACCCTGACCCGCGCCGATCGCCGGCCGCCGCCGCTGCCGGCCTATGTCCACGACAAGCTGCAGGCGACGTTCGAGCCGGTGTTCGACCTGCTGCAGGGCGCCCTCTCGGCGGTGTTCGACCGCTCGGCGATCCAGCTCGATCTGCAGCTGGCGGGCCCCGGGGCCTACACGTCCCGCATCACCGACCACAACCTCTACCGCACCGGCTACTTCTACCTGGCGGTGAACGCGCGGGCCTCGCTCGACGACATCCGCACCCGCTTCCCGGCGGTGGCCAAGATCGGCGCGGTGCAGCGGATGCGCGAGATCGTCGACTCCGCCCTGCCCGGCGTGCCGCTGCGGCACACCCCGACGCCGCCGCCGCAGCTGCGGGTGATCCCCGGCTACGTCTACTTCGAGCTCGACCGCAGCGCCCCCGACTGGCGCGACTTCGCCCAGGCGCCGGCGCTCGGCCTGCACGTCGCCGGCGAATGGCCCGAGCTGAAGCTTGAGCTTTGGTGCGTGAAGAGTTCCGGACGATGAACGACGGCGGCGACGAGAAGTCTCAGAACAAGACGGTCTTCCGTCCCTCGCCGCTGCAGGGCCTGCGCGGCGCCGAGGCGTCCCGCGCGGCCGCCGGAACGACCTTCCAGCCCGGCCCCGCCGTCGCCCCGCCGGCGCCTGCGCCCGCGCCCGCGCCTGTATCCGCCGGCGTCGCGCCGGCCGCCGCCCCGCCCGCCGACGACGACATCCCGCAGCCGCCGCCGGGGGCGCGTCCGCGCAATCCGATGATGGCGGCCGCCGCACCGGTGCTCAGCCTGATGACCGGCGTCCGCTCCGGCCGGGTGCAGATCACCCTGCCCGAGCTGCACCAGAAGGTCTCCGCCGCGGCCGGCCGTTTCGACCAGGCGCTGGCCGCCGCCGGCTACGACGTCGAGACGCGCCAGCGCGCCCGCTACGCCGTGTACGCCACTGTCGACGACATCGCCCAGAATCTGCCCGGCCACGCCGCCGACGGCGCCGAATGGGCGCGCCGCAGCCTGGTGGTCATGGCGTTCAACGAGAACATCGGCGGCGACCGCTTCTGGCGGCTGCTCGACGAGATGCTGGCGAACCCGGCCGCGCACGGCGACCTGCTCGAACTCTACCACGCCTGCCTGGCCGCCGGCTTCGAGGGGCGCTATCGCGTCACGCCGGACGGCAAGAACAAGCTGCACGAGCTGCTGACCCGGGCCTACTCGGCCCTGCAGCACCCGCGCGGCCTGTCGATGACCGAGATCGCGCCGCACTGGCGGGGCCGCCCGACGCCGGCGCAACGGGTCGGCTTCTGGGCGCCGCTGGCGCTCGCCGCCGGCGTCGCCGCGGCCGTGCTGCTGGTCGTCTTCATCATCCTGCGCCTGGTGCTGATGCAGACCGGCCAGCCGTCGATGCAGGCGCTGCGCGCCATCAACCCCGACCAGCCGCTGCGGCTCTCGCGCGTCGCCCCGCCGCCGCCCGCGCCGACCAGCACCCAGCTGCAGCGGATCCAGGGCTTCCTCGCGCCGGAGATCGCCCAGCACCTGGTCGTCGTCGAGCAGGACCCGACCAGCATCCGCATCCGCACCGCCGTCGGCCAGCTGTTCCGCTCCGGCTCCGACACGCTGGAGCCCGGCCGGCGGCCGCTGTTCGAGCGCATCGCCGCCGCCGTGCAGACCGAGCCTGGGCCGGTGCGGGTCGAAGGCCACGCCGACTCCGACCGGGTCGCCACCCTCGCCTTCCCCGACAACGCCGCCCTCTCGCGGGCTCGCGCCGACACCGTCGCCGACATCCTGCGCAACCGGCTGACCGACCGCGGGCGGGTCACCGCCGAGGGCTTCGGGGACAGCCAGCCGATCGCGTCGAACGCCACGCCCGAGGGCAAGGCGACCAACCGACGGGTCGAGATCGTCCTGCAACGCGTCCAGTAGGCAGCATGAAACGCGTCCTCACCAACTGGTGGCTCCTCACCGGACTGGCGGCCCTGCTGGCCGCGGGCCTGCTCGCGCTCGCCCTGCCGCTCGTCGCCCCCTTCATGCGGCCCTGGTGGGTGCGGCTGCTCTGCGTCCTGGCGGTCGCCGCGGTCTGGGGCGGGTTCGCCCTGCTGCGCGTGCTGAAGGCGCGCAAGGCCTCGGCGGCGATCGCCGCCGAGCTCGCCCAGCCCTCCGCCGGCGACGCCGAGGCCGACGCCCTGTCGGAGCGCATGCGCACGGCCATGGGCGCGCTGCGCACCGCTTCGGGCGACAAGCGCGACTATCTGTACAGCCGGCCGTGGTATGTGATCATCGGCCCGCCCGGCGCCGGCAAGACGACGGCGCTGCTGAACGCCGGCGTGCAGTTCCCCTTCTCGGACGCGGCGCTGAAAGGCGTCGGCGGCACGCGCAACCTCGACTTCTGGTTCGCCGACGAGGCCGTGCTGGTCGACACCGCCGGCCGCTACACCACCCAGGACTCCGACGCCGATGTCGACGCCAAGGGCTGGGAGCAGTTCCTGAAGCTGCTGCGCAGGACACGCCCGCTGCAGCCGATCAACGGCGTGCTGGTCGCCATCGGCCTCGACGAGCTGATCAGCGCCGATCGGCGCAAGCTGGACGCCCACGCCGCTGCGGTGCGCCGCCGGCTCGAGGAGCTGCAGCGCGGGCTGGAGCTCGCGCCGCCGACCTACGTCCTCCTGACCAAGGCCGACCTGCTCGCCGGCTTCACCGAGTTCTTCGACGACCTCGACGTCGAGGGCCGCCGGGCGGTGCTGGGCGCGACCCTCGACGCCGATCGGCCGGTGGCGCTGGGCGAGCTGTTGGCCGAGTTCGACCGGCTGACGGAAGCGCTCGGAGACCGCGTCTCCAAGCGACTGCAGGAAGAGGCTGACCCGCGCCGTCGCAGCCTGATCCTCGCCTTCCCGTCGCAGGTCGCGAGCCTGCGCGCGCGGCTGGCGCGGTTCCTGGAGGGCGCCTTCCTCGCCGAGCACGGCCAGCGCGCGCCGCTGCGCGGCTTCTATTTCACCAGCGGGGTGCAGGAGGGCGCGCCGCTCGACCGGCTGCTGAGCGGCGTGGCGGCGGTCTACGACGCTCCGCATGCGCCGGCGCGCGCCGCCGGCGGCCGCGCCTACTTCCTCAACCGCCTGCTGAAAGAGGTGGCCTTCGCCGAAGCCGGGCTGGTGCAGAGCGACCCGAAGGCGGCGGCCCGTCGCCGCGCCCAGCTGATCGGCGGTTTCGCCGCCATCGCCGGCGTCGGCCTGCTGGTGCTCGTCCTCTGGGCCGTCAGCTTCTTCCAGAACCGCGGGCTGCAGAACCAGCTGCTTGCCCAAGCCCAGAACGTGGCCGCCGAGCAGCGCAATTCCGGCGTCGATCTGGTGGAGGTCCGCGAGGGCGATCCCGACCTCGAGCAGACGCTGTCGCTGCTGCGGGCGATGCGCGACCTGCCGCGCGGCTACGGCGACCAGGCCGAGGGCGGGGCGCCGTTCCTGATGCGCTGGGGGCTGTTCCAAGGCGGCCACGCCCAGGCCGCCGAGCAGGCCTATCTCGAGACCTTGCAGCGCGTGCTGCTGCCGCGGATCCTGCTGCGGCTGGAACGCTACCTGCAGGACCACAAGAACGAGCCGCTCAAGCTCTACGAGCCGCTGAAGATCTATCTGATGCTCGGCGGCCAGGGGCCGCTGGACGCCAAGGCCGTGCGCGCGTGGGTGGAGGACGACTGGGCGAACGAGAGCCTGCCGGGCTCTGACCGCGCGGAAGTGCGCAAGGAGCTTGCGGCGCACCTCGACGCCCTTGTCGCGGATCCACAGTTCGGCCGAGTGTGGCCGGGTCGCCAGGCGCCGCTCGACGGCGCGCTGATCGAACAGGCGCGGGCCGCCGTGCAGACCCTGTCCCTCGCCGACCGCGCCTACGCCATCCTGCGCCAGAAGGCCGCCGCCTCGGACGAAGCGGACTGGCGCGCCGACAGCGTGCTGGCCTCCGGCGACCGCCAGGCCTTCGCCAACGGCGAGGCGGTGCTGCAGCTCGCCGTCCCCTACTTCTTCACCCGCGAGGGCTTCGAGAAGGCCTATCAGACGGGCCTGCAGACGGTGCAGGCCGATCTGGAGAAGGACCTCTGGGTCATGGGCGCCGACGCCGACAAGGCGGCGATCCGCAGCCAGGTCGCGGCGGTGAAGCCCGGCGTGGCCGCCCTCTACGCCCAGGAGTACATCGCCGCCTGGGACGACGTCGCCAAGGCGCTGCAGCCGGCGGACTACTTCACCGACACCGCCGCGCTCGGCGCCTTCACCCGCTCGCCCTCGCCGCTGAAGATCGTGCTTCTGGAGCTGCGCAAGAACACCAGCTTCGGCGGCGGCGCCGGCGCGGACGCCGCGGCGAAGGCCGTGGCGAAGAAGCTGCCGAAGGCCAAGCTCCTCGCCGACGCGACGAACGCGGCGCTGGACAGCGGCGGCGTCGATGCCGGCAAGACGATCCAGAACTACTTCAAGCCGCTCCACGACTATGTCGGCGACGGCAAGGCGCCCGCGCCGGTCGACGACTTCGTCGCCGCGGTGAAGCAGGCGGCCTCGGCCAACGCCGCCGCGGGCGTCGCCGGCGGCGGGCTCGGCGGCGCGGCCGCTCAGGGCCAGCTGGCGGCCGCGCTGGGCCAGGTCGCCACCGCCGGCGTCACCGCCCCGCCGCAGCTGCAGGGCTTCGTCGCGGGCGCGACCCAGAGCGGCAAGGGCGCCGCCGTCTCCTCGGCGCAGAGCGCGATCGCCGACGCCTATGGCCGCAACCTGCTGCCGGCCTGCCAGGCGGTGACCGACAATCGCTATCCCTTCTTCGGCGCGGCGCAGAACGACGCCACCGCGGCCGACCTGCTGCGCGTCTTCGGTCTGAACGGCCAGGTGGACAGCTTCACCCGCGACCGGCTGCAGCCGCTGCTCGACACCGGCGGGCCGGTGTGGCGCTGGCGGGCCGACGATCCAGTCGCCGCCACCTTCGATCCGGCGAGCGCCGAGCCGTTCCAGAAGGCCGCCGCCATTCGCGATCTGATCGCCGGCGGGCTTTCGCTGAAGGTCGAGGCCGCCGGCTTCGGCGGCGCGGTCACCGCCGCCGAGTTCGCCTCCGGCGGCGCCTCCTACCGTTTCGAGCCGAGCGCCGTCGGCGCCCGGCCGGTGATGTGGAGCCTCGACGGCCTGCCCGAGGCGCGGGTGGTGCTCTACGCCGGACCGAAGGAGGTCGCCCGTTACGAGGGCGAGGGCGTCTGGGCCCTGTTCCGGCTGATGGACGAGGCGCGCAAGGAGAACGCCGGGCCCACGGCGGTCAAGGCGACCTTCGGCGACGGCGCGCAGTTCGCCACCTTCAAGATCCACCTGCCGTCGGGCGCCAATCCGTTCAGCCGGGGCGGGCTGTGGTCGTTCCGCTGCCCGGGCCGGCTGTGAGCACGCTCGGCGTCTTCGCCTTCGGCAAGCTGCCGTCACACGGCGACTTCATCGCCCGCGGCTTGAGCGCGCCGGAACGCCAGGCATGGGACGACTGGGTTAGCGCCGGGCTGGTCCTGGCGCGCGAGGCGCTCGGCGACGGGTTCGAGGCGGCCCACGACCAGGCGCCGCCCTGGCGGTTCGCGTTCGGCGACGGCGCGTTCGGCCCGGGACGCCGGGCCGGCGCCTTCGCCGCCTCCGTCGACCGCGCCGGCCGCCGCTTCCTGATCGTGCTGGGCGCCACGGCGCCGACGGGCCTCGATCCCGACGGCGCAGGCGCCGCGGCGGCGCA
>Ga0164243_10002012_pt1 | contig 34037 bp, 18 predicted proteins | sample OricompcompostOP_FD_108781 | JGI IMG/M metagenome (GOLD analysis project Ga0164243, IMG submission 108781) | Organic Plus compost microbial communities from Emeryville, California, USA - Original compost - Organic plus compost (OP) | ecosystem: Engineered > Solid waste > Mixed feedstock >... | reverse complement strand
TTTGCGAGGACACGCGATGCACGGCAGGTTTCCACACTGTGGAGAAATGGATTCAGTTTGACCATGCGAGGCACCTCTCGGCCCCGGACCTTGGTTCCTTGCATTCTCGCGGCGCTTGTCGATCCCATTCTCACCGCCCCTGAATGCAGCACCGAGGCACTGTGATGAACGTCCTGGAGCAACACACACGAGAGAGGCTAATCCTGCGGTCCAGTTCCACAAGCGATAAATCTCGGAGGCTGATATTCGAGCCTTCGATAGATGACGAGCCGACCGCGTGGCCCTTGCGCGATGCTCAACCGGGAGCACGGCTCGCGTGTGCAGGAGTGATCGCCGCACCCGGCGCGGAGCCGATCACGCGTCCGGCGTGAGCTGGCCCCACAGGCTCTTGAAGGCCATGGTCAGGAAGAACGCCTGATCGCCCCACTCCGGCCTGAATTCCCGCGCGGGCCCTGCGGCGAGTACTTCCTGCGGGCTCTTGCCCTGCCTCAGCATCTTCTGCAGTCGGGATGCGATCTCTGCGTACATGTCACGCTGGGCCCGCAACCCGTCGCGGCTCATCACCGCGCCAGTGGCAGGCACGATGCGTGTGCTGTCGTTCGCGAGCGCGAGCAGCGTGTCGAGGCCGTTCACCATGCCGACGATCCAGCCGCCCGTCCACCAGTCGATGAGTGGCCAGCCATCCGAGGCAATGACGCCCCCGGCAACGAGCACATTCGAGTCTCTGAAGAAGATGTACAAATCCCCGTCCGTGTGCGCCTGGAACAGGTAGCCGTACTCGACCTGCTCCCCGCCCCAGCGCATTTGGGCCTTCGTATAGAGCGTCTCGTTCGGAAGCGCCACGGCAGGCAGCGGTGGATAGGTGCGATTGTCCCAGGGTGTGGTGATCTTCACTCCAAGCCAGAGCTTCGTGTTCTCGTGTGCAATGATGCGAGCGCCGCTCTTTCCGAGCCGCTCGTTCAAGCCTGTGTGCTCCGGATGCCAATGGGTATTGATGAGCGTGTGTACGCGTCTTGATTGCGTCTCCCGGAGTGCGAGCTTCAACAGCTCCCGTGATCGCTCGCGCGAACCGCCATCCACCAGCAGCAGGCCGTCTGGACCCCGTGCCGCAACGACATTGCCTCCGGCGCCGGAAATGAGCGTGAGGGACTCGCTCAGGCGCGTTGTCACGAGCGGCTGTGCGCGCTCACGCCCGATCGCGAGCCCCGGCCACGGCACAGACGTAGCGGCCGCCGCGCTCAATGCATGCGTGATGAAGGTTCTGCGGAGCAGGTGGGTCATCGATTCAGATCTCAGCGGGCAGAGGCATCGGCGGTCGATAGCTCCGTCACCGAATGCCCGGGACGAGCATTCGCGGCTGCGATGAGCTCGCCGAGGAGTGCGACCGTCTCGTCGTGCACGTCTCCTTGTTCGCCACGGCGGCCACCGCGGCCCCCACCTTCGCTGTAACGGCCTTTCGCGGCATCAAGGGGAGTCGCTCCGTTCTCGTCAGCCGCCTTCAGATCTGCGCCGCGCGCGGCGAGCTCTTTGACAACGTCGTTCCAGCCCTTCGCGGCCGCGCTGTGAAGCGCGGTGAGGCCGGTGGCGTTGCGCGCATTCACATCGGCGCCCGCAGCGGCGAGCAACCGTACGGATTCCAGTGCGTCCTCGGGTGTCTTGTAGCGACCGCGAGTGGGATTGCTGCCGTTGCCCATGCCCGCCGCTGCCATGAGCGGCGTGACTCCGGTCGAGTTTGGCAGGTCCACGAGCGGACGATATTGCAGCAGCAGGCGAATGGCCGCGGTATCGCCACCTTTTGCCGCGCGCAGGAGCGGTGTTGCGCCTGCTGAAAGAATGTTGTCCCCGCCACGATCGTAGATCACATTGCGATAAGGCGGCCGCAGCTTCAGTTGCAGATTCGGGTTGGCGCCGGCTTTCAGCAGCATCTCGGCAACCTGCAACGCAGTGGTCTCATCCGACGAAGGCAGGTCGGGACGGCCGCCCCGCGGCAGATCATGCATGTCCACCGCCGCATAGAGCGGCGAGCGGCCGTAGAGATCCCACAGGTTCACGTCCGCACCGGCGGAAATGAGATAGGCGGCCGTATCGAATCTGAAATTGATGATGGCGAGCACGAGTGGGCTCACGCGGTCCGGGTCGGGAAGGTTGATGTCCGCGCCGCCTTCGACGAGATGCCGCGCACACTCGACGCAGCCTTCGCGGGCCGCGTACAGCAGCGCGGTAAGCCCGCCGCGCTGCAGGTCCTTCGGGCGCGGCTCGGCCGTCACGCGTCGCTGCCAGTCCCGCACGGCCCCACGCGCATTCACGTCGGCACCATGGCGGATGAGGAGCTTGACCATTTCGGGCTGGCTTTGCGCCGCGGCCCACATGAGCGCGGTCTGTCCACCCCACTGCTCCACGGCGTTCACGCTTGCGCCGTGTTTCAACAGCAATTTCGCGGCTTCCACATTCCCGGTGCGGGCCACGGCCATGAGGGCGGTCTGGCCTTCGGCGTTCGCGGAATCCGCATCCGCACCCGCTTCGAGCAACAACCGGATAACCGCCGCGTCGCCCTTTGCAGCCGCCTCCGACATGGGTGAGGCACCGAAAACATTCGTCACGGACGGCTTCGCGCCGGCGCGAAGCAGTTTTGCGGTGAGCTCCGAGTCGGACTGATAGGCCGCCCAGTGAAGGGCGGTCGTGCCGTTGCCCTCGGGCACGTTCACGTCCACACCGCTGTCGATCATGGCAAGCGCCGCCGCGCGCTCGCCGGCCCTGACGAGGTCGACCAGGCGATCGGCGGCCTGCGCCAGCGCCGGTATGGTGCCGAGCCAGAAGAGCACACTGCCGAGGGCCGCCGAGCGCGCGCGCACGTCAGATCTCCGCGAACTGCCCCGTGCTGTCGCCCAGGGATTCGATCGGAATGCCCGCGCGGTTCAGCATCGTGACCAGCAGGTTCGCGTGCGGCGTGTCCTGCGGATAAGAAAGATGCTGGCCACCCTTGATGCGCCCATAGCAGCGCCCGAACAGCGCCGAAGGCAGCTTGTCGCTCTCGTGGCGATTGCTGTTGCCCATGTTGCTGCCGTAGAGCAGAAGGGAGTGATCGAGAAGCGAACCGTCCCCATCCGGCGTGCTGGCGAGCCGATCGAGGAAGCGCGCGAACACCGTGCTGTAATACGCCTGCACCTTCGCGAGGCGATCCATCTTCACGGGATCTTCCTGGTGATGTGACAGCGGATGGAAGGCATCCGGCACACCCACGTTGTTGTGAGTGCGCATGCTCACTTCGCGGCTCATCATGAAGGTGGCGACGCGCGTGAGATCGGCCTGATAGGCCAGCGCAAGCAGCTCGAACATGATGTTCAGGTGCTCATTGAAGTCGTTCGGTACGCCGACCGGCGCGTCCGGAAGTGGCAGCGTGGAGAAGTCCTTCTCCTTGATCTGCTGCACGCGGCGTTCCACTTCGCGCACCGATTCGAGGTAGTTGCTGACCAGCGCGCGATCGCCTGGACCCAGCTTTCGGCTGAGTGCTGCCGCCTCGTCCTTCACGAGATCGATAGTGCTGCCGGTCTCGCGGACAATCGACTCGCGCTCCGCAGAAGTGTCCCCCTGCCCGAACAGGCGATAGAACACCGTGCGTGGATTGAATTCCATCGGCAGCGGCTGATTGGGCGTGCGGAACGAAACGGTGTTGCCGTAACTGCAGCCGTAGTGCGGATCGCAAACGGCACCCGTGCCGCCTTCAGTGCATAGCTCGAGTGAAGGGAACGTCGTCGTCTGCCCGATGTGCTGGGCCGCGATCTGGTCTGCCGTAATGCCGGCCTGTGGAAACTGGCTCATCGCCGGCGCCACGCAGCCGAGCCACGTGCCCGCCTTGATGGCATGAGGAGACTTGCTGTCCGCCGCCTTGTTTCTCGTACCGCTCACGATGATCATCTGCGACTTGTACTTCTCGAGCGGCGCCAGAATCGAGGGCAGCGTGAACTCGCGGCCCGTCGTCGTGGGTGTCCAGTGATGCGCGACCGCACCATGTGCAAAGAAGATGAATCCGAGTCGCGGAGTCGGCTTCGCCGCCGTATTCGCGAGCGCCGTCGCTGCGGGAATCATCGCATCAAGCAGCGGCAGTGCGACCGCCGCGCCCGCGCCTCGCAGCACGGTACGACGGGACAGATGCTTTCGAGTGAGAAACATGGGCGCTCTCCTCAAGGCTGCTGGGCCGTGCGCAGCGGCGCGGGCTGCTTCGCGGGCGCCGGAACGCTGTTCATCAGGAAGGCAGGGCTCTCGACGATCTGCATGATAAGCGTCGAGAAACGATAGTTGTCCGCAGCGCTCTGACGCACGATCGCGCGCACGGTCGGCATGTCCTCGTGCCCGATGGTGCGACCGAGCGCATAGGTCATGAGCTTCTCGGTCAGGTTCTGAACGAACTGATCCGGCCGGCGCAACAATGCGCGGCGCAACTCCACGGGCCCGTTGATGGAGGAGCCGTCCGGGAGCTCGCCCGTTGCATCGATCGCTGTACCCGCAAAGCGGTCCTTGTCGCGCCAGGCGCCCACCGCGTCGAAGTTCTCGAGCGCAAAGCCCAGCGGATCCATCACGCCGTGACACCCGTTACACGACGGGTTGCTGCGATGAATGGCCATCAGCTCGCGCACGGTGTGCTGCTTCTTGGCGCCCGCCGCGTTCTCCTTGAGTGCTTCGACGTTCGGCGGCGGCGCGGAGGCCGGAGTGCCCATGAGGGTGTCCAATATCCACGCGCCGCGGAGTACCGGCGCCGTGCGGTTCGGATACGAGGTGGCCATGAGGATGCTGCCCTTGCCAAGCAAACCCCATCGGTTCGGGTCTGCGAGCTTCACGCGCCGGAAGCGGTCGCCCTTCACATCGCGAATGCCGTAATGGAGCGCGAGTCGTTCGTTGAGATAGGTGTGATCCGCGGACAGCAGGTCGAGCACGCTGCGGTCTTCGCGGAAGATGCTCTCGACGAAAAGATTGATTTCCTTCTTCATGTCCTCGCGTACATCACCGTCCACGCCCACGACGTCACGGTGATTGGCCGCGTAGGGAAACGTCGCCGAATCCGGCACGATCTCGTCGAGCTTGCCGATGCCGAGCCACTGATACGCGAAGTTGGTGGCCAGCGTGCTCGAGCGGGGGTCCGCAAGCAGCCGCCGCACCTGTGCCTCGAGAACGGTACGGTCCTTCAGCCGCCCGGCCGCGGCCACCTCGAGGAGCTCGTCATCCGGCGGACGGCTCCAGAGGAAGAATGAAAGGCGCGAGGCCAGTTCGAAATCGTTCAGGGCGAACGCGGTGCCCGGCGCCGTTCCCTCCGGCGCAATCTCGGCGCGGAACAAAAAATACGGGCTTGACAGGATCTTCGTGAGTGCCGTGCGGATGCCCGCCTCGAATCCGCCCTCCTGCGCCCCGACGCGATAGAAGTGCATGAGCGGCTGCATATCCGCATCATCAACGGGCCGGCGGAACGCGCGACGCGCCAGCGCGCCGATGATTTCCCGCGCGCACGGCTCCTCTTCCGCGGCGGCCACGGGTCGGCAAGTGAAGATCTTCCTGCGGCTCGCCGTTTCCGTGAGACCGCTCGCGTCGAAGGGACCGCTGATCTCGAACCCGCTGATGCGCGGGATGCGCTCCTGCCCGCCGCCCGGGGCCAGCGAGAACAGCCGCGCATCGGATTCCGCGAAGGTGCGCGCGAGGAACGTGACGCCCACCCTGTGCATGCCCGCCGTCGCCTTGAAACGAATGTTGCGCACGCGGGCGTTGATCGCATCGACCGTGGGCGACTGGTTCTGGTCAATGCCCTTGAGATCCTCCTCGCCGCCCATCTGCGTCTGGTAGACCGGCACGCCATCGAGCGTGACGAGGAACGTGTGGCGGAACTCCATGCCGAGCATGTAGATGCCCGTCACGACGTTCATGACGTTCACCACGTACTCGCCATCAGCCGGGAAGAAATGATCCACGACCATGCCACCACGCGTGCCGAGCGGCAGGCCGTCCACGTGAAAGGCCTGCTTGCCCTCGGCATCGCCGGGCAGGAAGTACGCCTGGCTCCCGGGTCTCGCCGAAGGATTGCCGATCGCCTGCACAGCCACGGTGCGCGCGGCGGCCAGATACTGGTCGACGAACGAGGGAGACACCTGGAGAACGCTCGCCACGTTGTCGAACCCGCCGCTCACGTCGTCGGGCGGGAGGAGCGCTGCCGGATTGACCTTCAGGCCCAGCAGGTCCTCTATCGCGTTCGCGTACTCCTTCCGATTGAGCCTGTGCAGCGGCACGTGGCCCGCGTGCGTGGCTCCCGCGCTATCGAGCCGTGTTTCCAGGGCGTGGACGAACGCGTCGATGCGCTCTCCGGGCGGCTGCTTCTCTCCGGGCGGCGGCATCATCCGCCCGCGGAGTTTGCGCACGACCTTCTCCCACGTTTCGGCATCGCCGTGCACGTTCTCGTGATCCATGGCATCGAAAGCGATACCGCCGGCCCAGTCGATCGTGTTGTGACACTCACGGCAGTACTCCTCGAGAAGGCCCCACTGCGGAGCCGTGGGGCCCTTCCCGGCGGATCGCGCTTCCTGCGGGTCAGCGGCCCGCAGGGTCGCGCTGAACGCGAACACGCAGACTCCGAGCGCGAATACCGTCTTGAGATGCCGTGTCATGTCACTCCACGCCGTGCTCAGAACGCTACTTTCACACCCACCGTGTAGGCCCGCCCCACCGCGGAGAAGAGGCTCTGCGTGGCCCCTTCGGGTGGTGCGCGATCAAACAGATTGCTCACGTTCGCAAATACCGAGGTCTGGCCGCCCAGTGCCTCGAGATCGTACGTGACGCGCACGCTCGAGTACGAGCGCGAAGGCACCGAGTTATCATCGATGTCCACGCCTTCCACCCAGCTCGCATCCCATTTGCCGTGCCGGATGAAACGCTCCTGCCAGTTCACCGTGAGCGGGCCGCGACTGTAGGTAATGCCGAGATTGGCTTGCAGGCGGGGCACGCCGCCAGCCGCACCGGTCTGATTTGCGCGATCGATCTTCTCTGCACCTAGGTTCGTCGTGGAGGCCTCGTCCGTATACGTGCCGATTAGCCGCACTCGCAACCGCTCGCCGCCGCCGAACAGCTCGATCGGCCGGCCGTAGCTCATCTCGAGATCCAGCCCGCGCGTGCGTGCCTGATCCACGTTGATGTAGGTGTTGAATACGTTATCGATCGCCCCGGTCTCCGGGTTGCGCACGATCAGGTCGCAAAGCCGCTGCACGCCGGCAAAGCACTGGTCAATGATGTTCTGATTGCCGAGCTGTGCGATGGCGCCGCGGATCTTGATGTCGTACACGTCCGCCGACACCGCGAAGCCGGGCAGCCACGTCGGCTGATAGATCGTCCCGAACGTGATGGTGTCGGCTTCCTCGGGCTCAACAGCCGGATTGCCGCCAAACACCGTGCGGATCTGATACTCCGGATTGCCGGGCAGGAACGGGTCAACGATATTGGCGCCCGTGCGCGTAATGTCGAAGCGCTCGGCGAGCGTGCCCGCGCGCACGTCGCGCGAGCGTGTCAGCCGTATGCGCCATGCATCGGTCACCTGCCAATCGAGCCCGCCTTTCCACGCCCAGCTGCCACCGCTGCCCGAGTAGTCCGCAAAGCGGCCCGCCAGCGTGAGATCGACCGACTGAAAACCTGTGACGTTACGCACGAGCGGCACGATGGTTTCTGTGAATATTTCCTTCACATCGAACTCGCCGCCAATCGAGACGAAGCCCGCACGGTCGATGAGACCGTAGCCCACGTACACCGCGGGCAGGCCGCGATAGCCCTCCTCTGCGGCGGGCCGCACGGGGCCGTTCGGCGGATCCGGTACCGGGCTGCCGTTCGGGTCCCCGCCCACCTGATCGAGCTTGTCTTTCTTGTAGGACACGCCGGCCGCGAAGGAGACCGGCCCTGCCCAGTTGTCGAACAGATCGCCGTTGATCGAGGCCTCCGCGACGTGCTGGGTGACCTCGGTATCGAGCCAGCCGGAGCCCTGCACCCACTCGCGGGCTTCCTCCGAATACTGCCCGATACCGAAGAGATTGAGCGGCACACAACCGTCATCGGGGAAAGAGAGCGTCGAGCGGCACACGATGTTGCCCTGGGCATCGCGCACGGCATCGAGCCCCTTGTAGAGGCGATCGACACGGAAGCCGTGGAGCTCGAGAAATCGCGTGCTCTGCCCGTACTGGTAGTACGTGTTGTAACGCCAGTTGCCGAGCTTGCCGTCGATGCCCGTAGTCACCGAGAACATCTTGCTCTCGAGCGGCGCCCGAGCGTTGTTGAGCTCGTCCGCGCGGCGACGCGTGGAGAATGTGAACTGCGTGATGCCCTCTTCCTGCATCCGGGTGCGGATGGACTCTGGCAGAAACGCGTTATCGTCGTAGATGGTGGCTGCCCATGGACCGCTGATCACATAACCGAGCTTGTAGTTGTCCACGAGGCTGTAGCCATACAGCGCCTGCACGAATGCGGACGTTTCATCGCCGATGTCGTACTTCAGATTGCCGAACGCGCTGTATCGCTTCTGGCTCGGCACGACCATCTCGTCGCGAGCGAAGTTGATGCCGTCACCGCCCACCTGCATGGATCGGTTGGAGTTCACGATCGTGCCGTCCTGGAACGGCGCAGGCGTGCCATCCGCGAGGAACTGCGTACCGGCCAGCGGCCCGGTGCGAATGAGGCCGCCATATGTGGCTTCCATGGAATGCACATTCGGGCGTCGCACACGCAGGGGGCCGTCGGTGTTGCCCGGGAGCGTGAGCACGCCCCAGTCCTGATACCAGTCGCGGTCGTGATAGTTCGAGATCTCGCCGCTCTTGTAGTAGTCGAGCCCGAAGACGGCGTGCGCCCGGCTGCCGACCGCGCGGCCGCCGGCGAGCGAGACGCTGTAGTTGTCCTGATCTCCGCGGCTCGTCTGTCCACCCTGCACCTCAGCTTCGAGCCCGGTGAACTCCGTGTCCAGAATGAAGTTCACCACGCCGCTCACGGCATCGGAGCCGTACGCAGCCGATGCGCCGCCCGTGACCACTTCCACGCGCTGCACGAGCGGCTGCGGGAATAGACTGACATCGATCGTGCTCAAACGGTTTGTCGGCACGACACGGCGTCCATTCAGCAGAACGAGCGTGCGATTCGAGCCGATGCCACGCAGGTTGAGCACACTCTGCCCGCCCACGCTCGTCCAGCTGCCGGCCGTCTCGACCGTGCCGCTGTTCACGAATTGCGGCAGCTCCTCGAGCGCATCCATGAGGGTGCCGGGCGCAAGGTTCTGCAGGTCATCCGCGGTCACCATCGTCACGGGTGTGGGCGTGACCATTCCCGAGCGCTGCTGAATGCGCGAGCCGGTGATCGTGACTTCCGCCGGCGCCTCGTCGGCAGCGTCCTGCGCCGATGCACTGCCGCCGGCGCCGAAGGCTGCCAGTGCGGAAAACAAGGATCCCAACCATCCACGCTGCCTCATCGATTGCCCCCCTGTCTGATTGTCGATCCTGCGGATGGTGAGCTGGCCGCCGGGCGTGGCGGTGGCCTCAAGTCCCGTGCCATCCAGCAGAATCGCGAGACCGTCTTCTAATTGATACTCCCCCACGAGCTCGTTCGCCGTGCGGCCGCGCAGTGTCTCGTAGGGAAAGAGGACCCGAACGCCGGCCTGCTGGGCGAACAGCGTCAGGGCTGCATCCGCCTCGAGCCGCGGAATATCGAAACGGATCGCATCCCGGGCCCAGCAGCTCGCATGCACGCAGGCCACGATCACAATCACGACATTCCGCTTCCACATAGACAGACGGGATGGCGTGATCCGCCACTTCCCGAAGCCCCCCTTTCTCCGGCACGGCTCTCTGGCTTGCCGCGCGCGCTCAGCCGCTATGCGGTCGACACCGCCTCTGTGACGAGACAAACGAACGCGGGAAATCCGCCATCTCGACGGACCGAAAAAAAATCCGCTCCCGGTTCGCGGATGAACTTGCAGGGCGGAACAGCAACGCTTCCGCTTGCATGGGCACGGCCTGCTCGAGACGCGAGCAGGCCGTGTTCTTGCGCCAGTGAGCGGCGGCGGCCGCTGTCAGAAGTCGAAACGCAGGCCGATGGTGTAGCGCCGGCCCATCTTGTCGAACAGCGCGAAATTCGAGTGGGTCGAGCCGGTGAAGCCCCACGAAGGCGCAAGCGGCGGATCGCGGTCGAACGCGTTGTTGACGTTCGCGAAGATCTCGCCCGTACCCTCCATGAACTCGAGATGGTAGGACACGCGCAGGTTCGTGTACGCCGCCGAGCTCACTCGGTTGATGTTGATGTCATCCTCGTCCCACCGGGCGTCGTAGACGCCGCTGCTGATGTAACGGTGGGTCACCGAGGTCGATACTGGCCCGATGCGGTACGTGGCCGTGAGCATTCCTTGCCAGTCCGGCGCGCCGCCGCCCACGCCCGTCTGGCCCGCGCGATCGATCGGCGCTGCGCCGGCCTGTGTGGTCGAGAGCTCCTGCACGAATCCCGCGAAGGCGCGCACTGTGAGGCGCTCGTTGCGCCCGAAAAAGCTCACCGGCGTGGCGTAGCTCGCCTCGACGTCCACTCCGCGCGTGCGCGCGCCATCGATGTTCTGGAATGTGTTGATCACTTCCGTGATGAGCCCGGTCTCCGGATTGCGAATGATGAGCGCGCAGTTGCTCACCACACCGGCGAAGCAGTTGTCCACGATGTTCTGCACACCGATGGTCGCGATGGCCCCGCTGATGTCGATGTCGTACCAATCTGCTGAGATCGCGAACCCGTCGAGCCAGGACGGCTGATAGATCAGGCCGACGGTGACGGTATCGGCCTCTTCCGGCTTGATGTTGGGATTGCCGCCCGTGAGAGCCGTCATCGCATACGATTCGTTGGAGCCGCTCAGGGGATCGATGACGGAGCTGCCGCCGCGGGAGATGTCGAAGCGCTCCGAAAGCGTGCCGGCGCGGATGTCACGCGACACCGTGCCGCGCAGACGCAGATCGGTCAGCGGTTGCCAGTCAAGACCCGCCTTCCACGCCCAGATGCCGCCGCTTCCCTCGTAGTTGGCGTGGCGAACGGCCGCATTGAGGTTGAGCGATCGCGCGAAGCGCGTATCCGCCGCAAGCGGAACGATCGCCTCCCCGAACACTTCCCAGACGTCGTACTTGCCGGCAACCGGAGTCGGATTGCCACGCTCGAAGATGCGCGCGTTCTCGTAAGCGTCCGGCAGCCCGTCGTAGCCCTGCGACTCATCGGACGGCACGTTCATCGCTTCGAGATCGTCGGGGCCTGCGGTCTGATCGAGAGAATCCTCGCGGTATGCCGCGCCCGTCGCTACGGCGACGGGCCCCGCCCACGTGCTGAATGGCTGACCCTGCAGCACCACTTCCGCCGAATGCTGCTCGACGAGCTGATCGCGCCAGGAGTCGTCCTGTATCCACTCGATCGCCTCTCGCGACGCCGAACCCGGACCGAAGAGGTTGAGCGGAACGCACCCATCATCGGGGAACGACAGCGTGGAGCGACACACCGGTGCGCCGGTTACGGGGTCGGCGACTACATCGAGCGCGCGGTAGAGCCGATCGACGCGGTTCGCGTGATTGAGCGTCAGCACCTGCTTGTTGCGGCCGTACTGGTAGTAGGCGTTGTAGCGCCACCCACCTGGGTCGCCACCCTTGAAGCCTGCTGTCACGGAGATCATGTCGTTGTCCGTCTCGACGCGCGGCGCGCCCAGATCGGCCTTGCTCGAGAGCCGGCCGAACGGAAACGACTCGATATCGAGATCGAACATGCGCTGGCGAATGGATTCATCCAGAAACGCATTGTCGCGAAAGATCGTCGCTTCCCAGTTGCCGAACATCGCCGCGCCCTGGGTGTCGTACGATGCACCGCTCTTTCCATACAGCGCCTGCACGAAGGCCGTCAGGTTGTCCGTCACGTCGTACGTCACGTGCGTGAACGCGGTGGCGCGGTTCGTTGCGGGCATGAGCCATGTGTCCACGCCGCCATCGACGCCGCCGCCTCCGGACTGCGCGTTGCGCGCAATGATGTCGCCCGGCGCGACCGTCGAGGGTACGCCCCCGGCCAGAAATTCCGTACCGGCGAGCGGACCTCGCGGAATATAGCCTCCGTACGTGAACTCGCGCGAATGCACGTTGGGCACGATGAGCTGCCGCGGCCCCGTGGGCGAGGGGTTTGCGATGCGCCCCCAGCTCTGAAACCAGTCGCGCTCCGCATAGGACTCAACACCACTCGCGTTGTAGTAATCCGCGGATGCGATGATGTGCCCGCGTTCGCCCAGAGCACTGCCCCAGGACAGCGAAGCCTCTACGTCCTTGTTGTCGCTCTCGCCCGTCATCCCGCCCTGGACGTCGCCTTTCAGGCCGACGAACTCCGTGTCGAGCACGAAGTTCACCACGCCGCTCACGGCGTCGGAGCCATACGCGGCGGATGCGCCACCCGTGACCACGTCCACGCGCCGCACGAGCGCTTCCGGGAAGAGATTCACGTCGATGGTGCCACTGCGCGTTGAAGGAACGACCCTGCGGCCATCGAGCAGCACGAGCGTGCGGGAAGGGCCGACACCGCGCAGGTTCAGGATGCTCGCACCGGCTGTCCCGGTCCATCCCGCACCCACTGTTGCGGCTGACGCGTTCTGCAGGAACTGCGGGAGTTGCTGGAGCGCGTCGGCAAGCGTCGTCGGCGCAAGCTTCGCGAGCTCATCGAGACTCATCGACGTCACCGGCGTCGGCGTGCTCATGCCGGTCGTCTGCTCGATGCGTGAGCCCGTGACCGTGACCTCCTGAATGGCGCTGGCGCCGCTCGCCTCGGCCCCTGGCTCCTGAGCGGCAGCCATGGAGGTCAACGCGGCGAACACGGTTCCGAACAATCCCCTGCGCTTCATCATCTCGTCGCTTTCCTTTTCATCCGGCACCCGGCGCACCGTGATCTGGCTGCCGTTGCCGGTGACAGCTTCAAGACCGGTTCCCGCGAGCAGGATTCTCAGCCCATCGTCGATCCGATATTCGCCGCAGAGCGGCTTCGCGTTGACGCGGCTGACGGTATCGTAGGGAAACAGCACCGGCAGGCCCGCCTGTTGAGCAAAGCTCGTGAGCGCGATATCGGCCCTCTGCTCCGGAATGTCGAACCACACGGCATCGTCCTCCGCCTCCGCTCGGGAAGCCGCGAGACAACTGAACGCGAGCAGGCACAACACCCGGAGTGACACGCCTCGTGTCGTGAGCGGATAGACAGGCAAGGACGCAGAATCCGCCATTGCGGCGGCAGATCAGCGCGCGGGCGCGGCTGAGAGGATGATTCGATGCGCTCCTTCCCGCCGCGAATCGATGCCGAAGTTCATGCGAAGCGCCTCCAGCAGACCTTCGATATCGCCCGTGCGGAAGTAGCCGCCCACGCGAACCGTGCGCAACGCCTCATCGGCCAGCACGAACTCGGTTTCCGTGTATCGGTCGATCTCGGATAGCACGAACTCCAGCGGCTCGCCCTTGAAGATGAGCATGCCCCGCTGCCACGCGAGGCGCGCGTCGAGCTCGGCTGGATCGGCGCTGCGGATGAACTGCCCATCTGCGCGCATCGTGACGATCTCGTGGGCCGCAACGGTCGTTTCAGCGGGCACCACCGCGGCTTCACCGGCGGAGTCCGGCGTCGCGGCGCCGGCTGCCAGCACTTTCACCTTGCCCTCCGTCACCGTGAGCTCGATGTTGTCCGGTGCGCGCACGCGCACGTTGAACGCCGTGCCCACGGCCTGCAGCACGCGCTCGCCCACGTGCACGTTGAACGGCCGCAAGGGATCATGCGCGACGTCGAAATTCGCTTCGCCGCGCTCCAGAAACACGTCACGAGCTTCATCCGAGTACTGCACGGTGAGAGCGGAACTCGTATTCAGCGTGATGATGCTGCCATCCCGCGGCCGGATCGTCAGCGATTCGCCGATGGGCGTGCTGTACCTGCCGTAGTCGTGCGCAGGATTCGCCCGAACCGCCTGCGGAGCACCTGAGACATCCGGCGCGCGCCGGCCGGCCAGGAACACCGCGCCGATCACCAACACGAACACCGCTGACGCCGCAATGGCCCTGAGCGGCACCACCGGCCGCTGGCGCTGCACTCCGGTGGCGGTGCCGAGTGGAAAGAGCTCCGCGAGCACCGACATCGAATCCATCCCGTGCCAGCATCTCGCCATATCCAGGAGCACCTCCTGCCTGGCGGGGTCGCGCGCCCATTCGCGCATTTCCGCGCGCTCTTCCGGCCTGAGCCCACGGTCGCGGCGGGCAAGCCATTCGGCTGCCTCCTCGCGGGCCTTCTCCAGGTCGGAGCTCGAGAGCTGGCTGCGCATGCTACCCGCCTACTCCCGTTCCGCCCTCGCCGCCCCCCTCGGGCGAGGCCTCGCAGGATTCCATGTACTTCCGGCACGCCACGAGACCTTTTGCGATGTGCTTCTCGACCGTGCTCTGTGCGATGCCGAGCTGATCCGCGATTTCCTTCTGGCTCATGCCGTAAACCTTCTTCAGCACGAACACCTGGCGACACTGCGGCGGAAGGCTCCCCACCGCGCGGCAGAACACGACGAACCGCTGGTCCGCTTCGAACCGCGCCTCGGGCGATTCCGTCACCCACAGTTCGTTGACAGACGAGAACGGCAAATCCTCCATCGAATCCGTCAGACGCGTCCCTGCCCGGGAGGCGTGATTGAGCGCCAGATTGGCCGCTGTCCGCAGAAGGAACGCGCGCGGATTGCGAATCGTCATTTTGCCCGCGGCCTCGTAGGAGCGCACGAACGCTTCCTGGAGAATATCGTCCACATCGTGACGATTGACGATTCGCCCAACGAGCCGCATCAGCGCAGACCTGCACTCCAGGAACACCATGAGCAGGCCGCGGACCTCCGGCAAGCCCGTTGAAACAGTCTCTGGCATGCGCCCCCCTCAGAGCGACCCCCGCATTCACTATAGACTCCGCCGTTGCGCGGCGGCAAGAACGGGCAGCCGTATCGATTGCGATCCGTGCATCCCGCACGTTTCAGGTTCCGGGCCGGGAAACATCCGCGGGCGCCGACTGCGCGCCGAGCAGCCGATCCAGAATCCGGCTGACATGCTGTGGCGACCGGGTGCCCCGCGCGAGAATCGAATAGACCACCGGGACGACAAGCAGCGTCAGGAACACGGCCACCAGCGTGCCGAAGAACACGACGACGCCGATCGAGCGCCGTTGCTCGGCCCCTGCGCCCGTGGCAAGGAGGAGTGGCAAGGCACCGAACGCTGTGCAAATGCTGGTCATGAGCACTGGACGCAATCGGATCGTGGATGCCTGGACGATCGCCTCGGTGAACTCGATGCCACGGTCGCGCAATTGATTGGCGAACTCCACGATCAGCACGCCGTTCTTCGCGGCGATGCCGATCAGCATGATGACGGCAATCTCGCTGAAGATATTGATGCTGAGTCCGTACAGCTTCAGTCCGAACAAGGCCCCGAGCAGCGCGAGCGGCACGGTCACCATGATGATCAGGGGATGCACGAAGCTCTCGAACTGCGCGGCGAGCACGAGGTACACGATCGCGAGCGCGAACAGGAACGTGAAATACAGCTGCCGGCCCGCGCGCATGTACTCGCCCGATTCCCCGTCCCACATCAGCGTCGCTTCAGGGGGCAACTCGCGGGCCACCGTGTCCTGAAACCATTTCACGGCATCACTCATTGTGTATCGGGGCGCCAGCTGCGCGGTGATCTCGATTGCGCGCAGCCGGTTGAAGCGCGACAGCCTCATCGCTCCGGCGGTTTCCTCCAGGATCACGAGATTGGCAAGGGGAATCAGGTCCGATGTGCGGCTCGAGCGCACGCGGATATTGGTGACATCTGTGACGGTCTGCCGGGTGTCATCCGTACCCTGCAGAATCACGTTGTACTCGCGGCCGCGATCCACATAGGTGGTCGCGATGCGCGAGCCGAGCACGGTCTCGAGCGTGCGCCCGACGGTTTGCAGGGAAACGCCGAGCTCTGCCGCGCGGTCGCGGTTCAGGGCGATGCGGATCTGCGGCTTGCGCTCCTTGTAGCTCGTGCTCACGTTCGGCAGCCCCGAATTGCTCTGCGCCAGGCGTAGCATTTTCGCCGACCACTGCGAGAGCCGCTCGTAGTCCGGGCCACCGATCACCGCCTCGATGGGATTGCCGAAGCCACGCCCCAGACTTGCGGGTTGCCGCAGGGACACGCGAACGCCCGCGAGCCCTCGCGCCTGCTCAACGAGCGCCTCGCCGACCTCGCGGGCCGAGCGCGATCGCAGGGTCCAGTCCTTCAGGATGAGGACGGCGCGCGCGGAGTTCACATCCGCGGCGCGCGCGGCATCACCGCCGCCGGCATTCGGTACGCGCACCATCGCGCGAACGATGTCCCCTTTTTCCATTTCCTTCAGGATGATGGCCTCCAGGCGCCGCACGTACGGGTCCATGTATTCGAGCGTTGCGCCTTCGGGCCCCTCCAGCGTGAGGAACACGCGGCCCACATCCGCTACCGGCGCGAACTCCGAGGGCAGGGAGCGGAATGTAAGCGCGCCCATTCCCACCAGAACGAGCACGGCGAGAACCACCGTCCAGCGCCGGGCGAGGAACGCACGCACAGCCCGCTCATAGGCCGCCGCCATTCCGCGGAAGAACCGATCTACCGCCTGCGCAATACGGCCGCGCTCACCGTGCTCCGGAGGAAGTCTGGACGCCAGCATCGGCGTCAGCGTGAGCGCGACCAGTGCCGAGAACAGCACCGAGGCGGCGAGCGTGAAGCCGAACTCCGAGAAAAGGCGTCCGAGATCGCCGGGCAGGAACGAGATGGGTACGAATACCGCCGCAAGCGTGAATGTCGTGGCGATCACTGCGAAACCGATCTCCCGGCTGCCAGTGACCGCTGCCACGAGCGGCGGTTCACCAAGCTCGCTGCGCCTGTGAATGTTCTCGAGCACCACGATCGCGTCATCGACAACGAGCCCGATCGCCAGCACCAGGCCGAGAAGCGTCAGCACGTTGACCGAGTGCCCCATCGCGTTCATCACGGTGAACGTGGCCACGACGGACACTGGAATCGTCACCGCTGGCAACAGCGTCGCGCGCACGCTGCCCAGAAAGCCATAGATCACTAACAACACGAGAACCAAGGCGAACACGACAGCGATCAGCACCTCATGCAAAGCGGCCTCGATCGCGATGCCATTGTCGACGTTCACCACAAGCACGGAGCCTTTCGGCAATCCCGCCTGCAGGCGCTGCACTTCCGCGCGCACGGCCCGCGCAATCTCGAGCGTGTTGCTCTTCGATTGCGCCTCGATCGTGATCCCGATGCCGGTTCTGCCGTTGGTGCGGACGTACGAGCGATCGTTCTCGGCGGCGAGTTGAACGGTCGCGACTTCGCCGAGCCGCACCAGATGGCCATCCTGACCGCGCGAGATCACGAGGCGCCGGAAGTCCTCCTCTGAGGACAATCCCACCAGGGTGCGCAACGAGAACTCCATCGAGCGCGACTCGATGCGACCGGCGGGCAGCTCGATGTTCTCGCGCCGCAGGGCGTCCTCGATGTCCGTCACCGTGAGCTGGCGGGCGGCGAGCCGTTCCCGGTCGATCCAGATGCGCATGGCGTAGCGGCGCGCGCCGCCGAGACTTGCGCGCGCGACCCCGGAGATCGTCGAGAACCGGTCGATCAGATTGCGCTCGGCGTAGTCCGTGAGCTCCATGGGCGAGAGGGTGCTCGAGCTGAAGTTGAGCACGATGATGGGCTCGGCGCTCGCGTCCGCCTTCACGATCTGCGGCGGATCAGCCTCCTCGGGCAGGGCGGTCAGGATGCGCGAGACGCGCTCCCGCACGTCGTTCGCGGCAGCATCGATGTCGCGGTGGATATCGAATTCGATGCGCACCTGTGAGCGCTCGTCCTCGCTGTCGGACTCGATCTTCAGGATGCCCTCGATGCCGGCGATCGAGTCCTCGACGATCTGGGTGATCTTGTTCTCGATCACCGCCGCCGACGCCCCGACGTAGCGGGTGGTCACCGAGACGACCGGCCGGTCAATGTCCGGATACTCGCGGATGGCGAGACGCTCGAGCGACACGAGCCCGAAGATCACCAGGAGCATGCTCACGACGGTGGCGAACACCGGCCGGCGCACGCACAACTCCGAGATTCGCATGGCGCTCAGGTGTCCTTCGACGAGGTGCCCATCGGGTCTCGCACCGTCATGCCGTCGTGCACGTTCTGCGTGCCCGCGACCACCACACGCTCGCCCTCCTCGAGTCCGGACGTAATCTCCACTTCACCCGGACGCCGCCGCCCCGTGAGCACCTGACGGCGCTCCACGAGGCCGTTCTCGACCACGAAAACGAACGTGCTGCCCTGTTCCGGAACGATGGCGGCCTCCGGCACGAGCAACGCCGGAACCACCTCACCCTGCAATGTCACGGTCATGAACATGCCGGGAAGCAAGGCGCGGTCGGGATTGGGAATGCGGGCGCGGATCGTGATGGACCGCGTCACCGGATCGACGCGCGAATCGAGGTCCGTCACCTGCCCGCGAAACGTCCTGCCGGGAAGGGCCGGCGTGCTGGCCACAACCGGGAGGCCCTCCTTCACCAGGAACAGCGAGGTCTCCGGGATCGTGAAGTTCAGCTTGATGACGGAGAGATCATCAAGCGTCGTGATCACCGTGTTCGGCCCGACGAGCGCTCCGACGCTCACGCGTCGAAAGCCGGTGTAGCCGTCGAAGCCCGCACGAATCACGGTGTCCTCGAGGCGCGCTCGCGCGGCTTCCATGCGCGCGCGGCTCGCCTTGAGAGTGGCCTCGATCTGGTCGAGCTCCGCGCCAGAGAGCGCCTCGCGCGTGAACAGATTGCGGCTGCGCTGATAGCGGCTCTCGCTCTCGGCGAAGGCGGCCTCCGCTTCGGCCAGGGCGGCTCTGGCTTCATGGCTGTCAAGCTCCACGAGAACCGCGCCCCGGCGCACGAAATCGCCTTCCTCGAAGTGAATGGCGGTCACCTTCTTCGAGATCCCGGAGGTCACCTCGACCGACTCGTTTGCGGCGGCCGTGCCGACCGCCTCGAGGGCGACGGCCAGCGGCCGGACGGTTGCCGCGGCGGTGACGACTTCGACCACGGAGCTCGATTGCGCCGCGGCGGATGGCCCCGTGCTGTCGATGCCCGAGCAGCCCGATGCGAGCAGGCACAGCATGTAAAGCAGTCTGCGCCTGAACAGAGCACAGGAGGCTGGCGTTGGCATACGTTTGCGGCCTTGCTTGTATCTCTCGCCCGTTCCAGCGGACGTCGTGTTGCAAGGATGCGGCTGGAGAGACGGCGGGCGTTGCGGTGAGCTGCTGCCTGCAGCGCGCCCGCCGTCTCTCATCGCGGTCTCAGAAGTCGAACTTCACCCCCATGACCCAGCGTCGGCCCAGCGCGGAATACTGGCTTCCGCCTCCGACCCGCGGCGGGTCCGCGTCGAAGAGGTTGGTGACGCTCCCATACACCTCGAGCGCGCCGCCCCACACATCCGTTGCGTACGATGCGCGCAAGTTCGTGTAGTAGCGTGCGGGGACCGTGTTGTCGTCCACGTCGATTCCCTCGACCCAGGTTGCATCGATGACGCCGGAGTTGATGAAGCGCTCGGTCAGCGTGAGGCTGAGCGGACCTCGCGCGTACGTGAAGTTGAGCAAGGCCTGCCAATCGGGTGCCTCGTCGTTCTGGCCCGCGAGATCGAGCTTCGGTGCACCAGGGTTGGTGATCGAGTGCTCATGCACGTAGGTGACGATGCCCCTCATGCGCACCCGCTCATCTCCACCGAGCAGGTTGACCGGCCTCGCATACACAACTTCCGCGTCGACGCCTGACGTGCGCGACTCCGAGATGTTGAGCACGCTGTTGTTGACCAGAAGAATCTCGCCCAGCGAGCCGTCTGTGGTCGTCGCGCGCACGATGCGATCGCATAGCGCGGTTGCCCCCGCCTGACACTGGTCGATGATCACCTGCGCGCCGAGCGTGCCGATCGCTCCGGATACGTTGATGTCGTAGACGTCCGCCGAGACAGACAGACCCGAAAGCCACGACGGCTGGTACACCACGCCGAACGTGATCGTGTCGGCCTTCTCGGGGTCCACCTCCGGGTTGCCACCCAGCATCACCGTAATGGGCTGCAGCGGCTCGCCCGGCAGGAACGGATCGGTCACGGTGGAACCGGAGGGCCTCACATCGAAGCGTTCGGACAGGTTCGCGGCACGAATGTCGCGCGATACGGTCGTGCGGAAGCGCAGATCGTCGGTCATCTGCCAGTCGAGTCCGCCCTTCCAGGCCCAGATGCCGCCGCTGCCTTCGTAGTACGCATAGCGCGCGGCGAGATTCAGATCGAGCGAGCGTGACAGGCGGGTTTCTCCCGCAAGCGGCACGACGCTTTCACCGAACACCTCCCAGACGTATGTGCTGCCGTTGATCTCCGGAATCGTGCCCTGACCGAGCAGAGCGGCATCGGGCCGGCGCCAGAGTGGCGGCACACTCTCGCGGCGATAGCCGACTTCCGCCGGATCGGGCGCGGAGTGGCGCGCGCTCCAGAGCTCCTCCGGCTCGCCGTACTGGCTGAGCGAATCCTTGCGATAGGAGGCACCGCCGACCACCTGCACGGGACCGGCCCAGTTATCAAACGCCGGGCCACCGATCGTCGCTTCGAGCACGTGTTGCCTCAGCTCCTGCACCTGCACCTGACGATCGAGAACGTAATCCCACGCCTCCTGCGAGGCGGACCCTTCGCCGAACGGGTTGAAGGGCACACACTGGTCGTTGTCGAACTCGTTCGGATTCGTGAGCTTCGCAAGGCAGATGGGCTCTCCGGTCGCCGGATCGATCACCGAGTCGATCGCACGGCCGATGCGATCCACACGCAGATTGCCGTGATGATCGAGGTCCTGATCGTTTCGGCCGTACTGATAGTAGGCGTTGTAGTGCCAGTCACCCGAGATCTCGCCGTCGATGCCGGTCGCCACCGAGAACATCTTGTTGCGCGTATCGTTGCCCGGCTGGATCCACTCCGCCGCGCGCTCGGGCGTATCCGAGAGATTGCGCGTCAGATCCACGCCGAACGCGAACGACTCGATATCGAGATCGATCATCTGCTGGCGGATCGACTCCGGCAGGAACGCATTGTCCCGGAAGATGCGCATCACACCGGGATTCGCACCCGGCTCGATGGTGTTGCCGCCCTTGCCACGGCGCGTGAGGCTGTTCCCCAGCATGCCCTGCACGAACCACTCGGCATTGTCCGTGAGGTCGTACTTGAAGTGAGCGAATGCGCTGTAGCGATCCTGCTCCGGCATAACTGTCGCGTACTGGCCGGGCGGATTGCCACTGCCACCCGACTGCGACCTGCCGGAGCTGTCGATGACCGTGCCATCGAGAAAGGGCGCGGGCACGCCGCCTGGCAGAAACTGTGTTCCCGCCAGCGGCCCATCCAGGATGAGGCCGCCGTAGGTGGCGCGCCTCGAACGCACATCCGGCACCGTGACGCGATCGGGTCCGGGGCCGGAGACCACGAGCTGCCCCCAGCCGTTGTACCAGTCACGCCCGTCATATCCGATGATTCCATGGGCCTTGTAGTACTCGGCCGACGCGATCACGTGGCCCCGATCGCCCACCGCGTGACCCGCGCTGATGGTGAACTTGCGGCTCTCGTTGTCCTTGCGGCTCGTGATGCCACCTTCCATGTCCGCCTGCAATCCCGTGTAATCGGTGTCGAGAATGAAGTTCACGACGCCACTGACCGCATCCGAGCCGTACGCGGCGGATGCGCCGCCCGTGACGACTTCTGTGCGCTGGATCAGCGCCTGCGGCAGCAGATTGACGTCCGTGCCGCCCAATCGGGTCGTGGAAACGAGCCGCCGCCCATCGAGCAGCACGAGCGTGCGCGCGACACCCATGCCGCGCAGGTTGAGCACGCTCTGGCCCGTGGGGCCACCCGAGCCCGTCCACGAACCCCCGCTCTCCGCAGTGATGTTGTTCATGAACTGCGGCATCTGATCCATCGCGTCCATGAGGGTGCCGGGCGAAAGAACCTGCAGGTCCTCGGCCGTCATGGAGGTCACTGGCGTCGGCGAGGTCATGCCGGGCTGGAGGATGCGCGAGCCGGTGATGCGCACCTCCTGCACCGCCTCCGGAGCGCCCGTGGAGCCGGTCGCCACACGCTCCGCCGGCGTCACCGCCTCCTGTGCCGCAAGCACACTGCTGAGCGCGGTAGCCGACAACGCAAACAGACACACTCCACGCTTGCGCATGCTCCCACGCGGATGCCGAGTCGACGTGCGTTCGCGCCGATTCTGCCTCGGCGAACAGTTGCGAATAACCATCTTGCCCCCTGTTTCGACGAAATTGGTGTTTCGAGGCGCGCACCTGCCCGGCCGGCTCGCCTCAGGGCGAGCCGGATCTCGCAAACACGCGTTGGTCAATGCTGGCCGGAGCCGAAGGCATCCGACCTGCGTCTCGATCTCGAGACGCCCTTCAGATCAGATTCCCGTGATCAGTTCTGCTGCGCGATCCTCTTGGTTGAAGCCAGCTGCTTCAGGAGTGCAGCCGTCTCCTCGTGAACGTCGATGCGGCGGCCCTGGAACCCATTGCCACCCGCACGCCCCAGTGCCGCATCGAGCACTGTCTTGCCATGCGCGTCGGTTCCGTCCAGCCGCGCACCGCGGTCCACCAGATACTGGACGACGTCGTTCCAGCCCCAGAACGCCGCTCCGTACACCGCGCTCTGGCCTGAAATCACCGCGAACGCCTCGGCGCTGTCAGGCACCGGGCAGCAGAACTCGCCGCGTTTCTCGCGCACACGCGCATTGATGTCTGCCCCGGCCTTCAGGAGCAGGTCCAGCGCCTTGATCGAGCGTTGCTGCACGTCCTGCGCAGTGAAGTTGCCGCGCGTGTCGCAGTCCCACGAGCCGAGCCCTGCCGCAGCCATCACCGGCGTGATACCGATCACCTGCGGACGATTAACGTCCGCCCCATACTGCAGCAACAGCCGGATTGCATCCGCGTCGAACGCCTTCGCCGCCCGCAGCAGTGGTGTGAACCCGACGGTGATCATCGAATCGCAGCCGCGGTCGCCCAGTGATCGATATTGAGGCCGTAGCTTCAACGGCGCGTTCGGATCGGCGCCGGCCTTCAAAAGCTTCTCGATCAATGCAAGGGCGGTCACCTTGTCGAGCGGTGGCAGATCCGCACGCCTGCCACGCGGCAGCGTGTTCATGTCGACTGCGGCGTACAGCGGCGTGCGGCCGAACCAGTCCCATTTGTTGATGCTGGCCCCGCGATCGATGAGAAAGTTCGCGACGTCGAAGTGTATGTTGTCGATTGCGGTCAGCAGCGGTGTAATGCCTTCAGGGTCCGCCATGTCGATGTCCGCACCGGCCTCGACGAGCGCTTCCACACATGCGAGGCATCCCGCGCGTGCCGCGAAGAGCAGCGGCGTGAGCCCGCCGAGCGGCCGATACTGCGCGCGCGGCTCGCCTGATACCTGCCGCTCCCAGTTGTGGACAGTCGAGCGCGCGTTGACATCGGCGCCGTGCTTCACCAGAAGCCGAATCATCTCCGGCTGGCCGTTGGCGGCCGCCAGCATCAAAGCCGTCTGGCCACGCAGGCTTTCCGCAGCATTCACGTTGGCGTGATGACCCAGGAGCAGCTGCGCCGCTTCAACGTTGCTCGTGCGGGCCACGACCATCAAAGGTGTCTGCCCGTAGGCATTTGGCGTGTTCACATTCGCGCCCGCCTCGATGAGGCTCGCGAGCATCTCGGTGTTTCCAAGCACCGCCGCCTCCGAGAGCGGACTCGCACCATAGTCGTTGGTGACGTCCACGCTGGCGCGTGCCTTCAGGAGACGGTTCACCAGCTCGACATCGTTGTGAATCACCGCCCAGTGCAGCGCGGTGGTCCCATCCGCGGCGGCGGCGTTGACGTCCGCACCGTCCCTGATAAGCGCGAACGCGGTCGCGCGATCCTTCTGCCTTGCGGCGTCGATGAGAGAAACGTCCGCCGCGGCGACTTGCGACAGCGCTCCGAGCAGGATCGCACCCGTAATCCAGGCTTTCACGGTCAGATCTCCGACAGCTCGCCGGTGCTGTCACCGAAGGAGTCCACACGAACGCCCGCACGGTCCAGCAAGGTGACATGCAGGTTCGCAAGCGGCGTGTGGTCCGGGTAGCGAAGATGCTGGCCGCCCTTGATCCGGCCGCAGCCGCCACCGATCACCGCTTCGGGCAGCGGGAACATGTCGTGCAGGTTGCTATTGCTCATGTTGCTGCCGTACAAGAGGATCGCGTGATCCAGCATGCTGCCGTCGCCGTCCGGCATCTTCGCGAGCTTGCCGACGAAGTCCGCGAACACCTGCGTGTGCCAGGTCTGGATCTTCACGAGGCGCTTCATCTGCTCGATGTCGTTCCCGTGATGTGAGAGCGGGTGGAAGGCATCGGACACGCCGATGTGGTTGTACGTGCGGTTGGTGGCTTCCGCGGCCATCATGAACGAGACCACTCGCGTCAGGTCCGCCTGAAAGCTGAGCGCGATGATGTCGAACATCAGTTTGACCTGGGCGTCGAAATCGGGCAGCACACCGATTGGCGCATCGGGCACATTCAGGGCCGACAGGTCGCGTTGATCCATGATCTGGATGCGACGCTCAATCTCCCGAACGCTCTCAAGGTAATCGTTCAGCACGGCGCGGTCGCGCGCACCGAGATCACGCTGCAGCGTTGCCGCCTGTGCCATCACCAGGTCGAGCATGCTGGCGTTCTCGCGCGAGATGACCTTGCGCTCGGCGGCATTCGCACCGCGCCCGAACAGCCGCTCAAACACGGCGCGCGGGTTGCTCTCCATCGGCAGCGGCGTCGTCGGCGTGCGGAAGGACAGCGTGCTGCTGTAGCCGCAACCGAAGTTCCCGTCACAACTCGCGTTGCCCGTTTTCCCTTCGGACGCGAGCTCCAGCGACGGGAACGGTGTGGTCTGCCCGATCTGGCTGGCGGCGATCTGGTCCACGCTCACGCCGATCTGCACGCCACTGCCGGTGGCCGGGTGAACACAGGTGAGCCATGTGCCGGGATTGATGGCATGCACCGCGGAGCTTGTGCCGGGCCGGTTGTCGAGCCCGCTCACGATGGTGAGGTACTGCTTGTACGTCTCCAGCGGCTTGAGAATGGGCTTCAGCTCGAAGTCGCGGCCGGTTGCCGTGGGCGTCCAGTGATCCATCGCGGCGCCGTGCGGTGTGTTGTCCATGATCGCGCCGTGCGGGAGATAGAAGTAGCCGAGCCGGGGTCTGGCGCTCGCTGCGGTCTTCTCCAACGCGGTTGCCGCGGGAACCATCGCATCGAGCAGTGGCAAGGCAACCGCGACGCCCGCTCCACGCAGGAATGTCCTTCGGGCAAGGTGCTTCTTCTTGATGAACATCGATGTCTCCTCCTGCAGGGCGGCTCTGTTGCTTTCCGATTACGGATCAGACTTCAGTGATTTCGAGGGTCAATGATCAGGGCCGTCGAGGTTGCGGTCGCGCCAGGCTTCGCCTCGGGGTCAGGCCGTCGGCTCATCCTGAACGGCTCGCTCGTGACGATGCCCACGAGGATCGACGAGAACCGGTAATCGTTGCGCTTGGCGGCTCGCGTGATCGCGCGCACCGCCGGCATGTCGTAGTACTCGAGCGGTCGACCGATGGCGTACATCAGGAGCTTTTCGGTCAACGTCTGCACGAACTGATCGGGACGCTTCATCAGGGCCCTGCGCAGATCGTTTGGCCCGGCGAGCGGCGTTCCGTCCGCGAGCACCCCACCCGTATCGATGGCCGCGCGCGCGAAGCGATCCATCTGCTGCCATTGGCCGATGGCATCGAAGTTCTCGAGCGCCATGCCGAGCGGATCGATCACGCCGTGGCACTGGTTGCACGAGGGGGTCTGACGATGGGCTTCGAGCCGCGCGCGCACGGTGAGCGCCTTGCCCTCCTGAGGCTCGGCGAGATTGGTGTTCACGTTCGCCGGCGGGGGCGCGGGGGGCGTCCCGATGATGTTCTTCAGGATCCAGTTGCCTCGAAGCACCGGCGAGGTGCGATTGCCATAGGACGTGGCCAGCAGCACCGCCCCCTTGCCGAGCAGCCCCCAGCGGCGCGGATCGGTCAGCGTGACGCGCCGGAAGACACTCCCGCTCACATCGCGGATCCCGTAATGCCGGGCGAGACGTTCGTTCACGAACGTGTAGTTCGCGGTGAGCAGCTCCACCACCGGCCGGTCCTCGCGCAGCACGCTGCCGAGGAACAATCGCATCTCCTTCCTGAAGTCCTCGCGCAGCGCTGCGTTGAAGCCCGGGTAAAGCTTCGGATCCGGATCGACCTCATCCAGGTGGCTCATCTCGAGCCACTGGAACGCGAAGTTCGAGACGAGCGCCTCAGAGCGCGGATCCGCGAGCATGCGGCGCACCTGAGCCTGCATCACGCGCTCGTCCTGCAAGCGACCGGACATCGCGAGCTCGAGCAGCTGCGCGTCCGGCATCTCACTCCAGAGAAAGAACGACAGGCGTGAGGCGAGTTCGAGATTGCTGATGGGATAGCTCGCGTTCGCCGGTGTGCCCTCGCCCGGCGCCTGCGGAATGCGGAACAGGAACTTCGGGCTCACCAGAATGCCCATCACGGCCTTGCGGATACCGGCCTCGAAGCCGCCTTCGTCCCGACCCATGCGATAGACATCCATGAGCGCAGTGATATCTTGTTCCGTGGCGTGCCCGCGAAACGCCTGCCGGGCCAGGCGTGAAACGATCTGCTGCGCGCAAGGCGTCTCTTCGGTCTTTGCCGCCGGATGGCACGTGAAGATGCGCGCCCGGCTCGGGGTCTGGCTGATTCCGGTCGGGTCGAAGGGCCCCACGATCTCGAGACCGTTCACGGTGGGCATGCGGTCCATGCCCAGCATCGGCGCGAGCGGTTGCAGCTTGTCTTCGGGTGCGAGCAGGTTCTTCGCAATGAAGGTGACCGCGACCTTCTTCGGGCCGGCCGTGACCTTGACGGGGATGTTCTCGAACCGGCGCCTGATCGCTTCGACGGCAGGCGCCTGCTCCAGATCAACCTTTGCCAGCTCGGCATCGCCGCCCAGAGACTGTTCAAAGACCTTCTTGCCATCGATGGTCAGGATGACTGTGTTCGGCTGCTCGAGCCCGCCGCGCCCCGTGAGCCCGCCGATGCTGAAGCGGTATTCGCCGTCCGCCGGGAAGAAGTGCTCGACCTGCAGTCCACCCCGTGTCCCCGGAGGCATGCCCTCGATGTAGGCAGATTGATCCGTTCCCGGGGCCGGCCGATAGCTGTGAACTGTCGGAGCGGGTGCGGGACTGCCGACCGCGAGCAGGCTGATCTCGCGCGCCGCGGCCAGGTAGTCATCGATGAAGGTGGGCGAAACAGTGAGCGCGGTGGCGATGTTGTAGAAGCCGGCGTACTGCCCATCCGCCGGCAGAAGCCGCGTGGCGTCCACCTTCACGCCGAGCAGTGCCTCGACACTCCGGGCGTACTCTACGCGGTTCAGGCGATGCACCGGCACGTAGCCCGGATTCGAATTGATCGCAGCGCTCCGATCGAGGTACGACTCCACCGATGCGACAAACGCATCGATGCTGTGCTGATCTGGCTGCGGCTTGCCTGGCGGCGGCATCAGGCGACCGCGCAGCTTGCGCACAGCGTTCTCCCACACTTCCGCATCGGCAGGAACGCGCTCGGGTGTCATCGCATCGAAGGCAACACCACCGGCCCAGTCGGTAGTGTTGTGGCACTCGCTGCAGTACTTGTCGAGGAGACCCCACTGCCGCTGAAGAGAAGCGGGCGGCTCGACGCTGGTGTTCGCGGCGCTTCCAGGCGGCACCTCCGATGCCACGAGGCCACCAGGCAGCACCGCGCCCGAAACAAGGCTGATCATGAGCGCTCTGCGCACGGAGGTCTCCATGGCTAGACGATGTCCTCGAATTCACGAACGTGCCCCCACATGCTCTGGTAGGCGTTCGCGATGAACAGATCCGGTTTGCCCCATTTCGCGTCGTACCCTTCGGTGACGCCTTGGGCGACCATGTCGCGCGCGCTGAAGCCGCGATACAGCATCTTCACGGCGCGGCCGTACACGGTCCTGAGCATTTCGGCGTATACCTGCAGATCCGCGCGCGTCTGCATGGGCCCCACTGCGGGGACGATGCGCGTCTGCTCATCGACCAGCGCGAGCAGATCCTTCCCCGCCTGAGCGAGCCCGGGAAGCGAGCCACCGGTTGCGCAATCCGGAATCGGATATTGGCCCACGGAAACGACGTTCCCGGCGACCAGAACGTTCGCTTCCCGGAAAAAGACGCACACATCGCCATCGGTGTGCGCCTGTGGAACATGGATGTACTCGACGCGCTCGTTACCCACGGTCATGCGCCCGGCAACGGTCAGCTCCCCGCCCGCCGTGTAGAACGTGTCGTTGGGAAGAGCCTCGGGCGGCTGTGGCGTGTAGTGACGCCGTTGCCAGGGCACGTAGAAGTCCCCACTGAGCCAGCGCTTCGTATTCTCGTGGGCGATGATCCGGACTCCGGCCTTGCCCAGCACCGCATTCGATCCGGTGTGCTCCGGATGCCAGTGGGTGTTGAACAGGGTCTTGACGGAAGCGCCGCGGGCGAGCCCGGCGACGGCTTTCAGAAGTGCCGCCGAATACCCGGCGAGCCCGCCATCGACCAGCACGACCCCGCTCGGGTCGACCAGCGCGACCACATTCGCACCAGCGCCCGAGAGATGGAACAGATGCTCGCTGAGGGGCGTGACGGTGATACGCCCGGCAGTGCTGCCTCCCGACTGCGCGAACACCTCATCGATGGCCGACACCGACAGGGACAAACCCGCAGCACCGCTGAGCGCGGTCTTGAGGAACGTTCTGCGGTCCGGGACGTGTCTCATTCGCGAAGCTGCATGACTCATGTGGTGCGCTACTGACCCAGGTGGTAGTTCAACTGCACGCCGAGCGTGCGGGGGCGCGGCACCACGAGCCCGACGAACGGGTTGAAGGTGCCGTACACCGCGCAATCGGGCCCGCCGCGCGTGGGGCTGCACGCGCCGCGGCCGTCGCTGATCTCTCCGAGCGCGTTGCGCTCATTGCGCAAGTCGTCTTCATCCAGCAGGTTCTGAACGAAGAGCTGCACATCGAAGCGATCGAATGACAGCCCGGCGCGCAGGTCGAGCCGCTGCCAGTGCGGCACACGCCGGTATGGGGTGTAGTTGGCCGCGCCGAAATCGTTGCCGCGCGTGTAACTGCTCGCGAACTGATAGTTCGCACGCACGAAGGCCTGCGAGCGGCCGAGCGTCAGGTTGTACTGTCCGCTGAAGCTCGCAGCGAACGGGGGAATATCGAATCCCGCGCCCTTGCTGATCACCGTGGCCGCGGGTGCGCCGCTCAGCGGCACGGGCCCGGTTACGGCCTCGACGTATCTCGCATCCGTGTAGGCGGCTGCCAGCGAGAATGTGAGTGGATCCGCGGGCCGGAACCGCAGCTGCAGATCCGCGCCCCGACTGCGCGCCCTCGCCCCATTCTGCACCCAGCCTTGTGCGCAACCCTGCGCCTCGATCGAGGACTGCACGTCGCTCCAGTCGATGTGGAAAGCCGCGACCTCCAGGTGCATCCGCCCCTGCAACAGGCGGAACTTGCCGCCGAGCTCGTAACTCCAGACCGTGTCCGGCCCGTACTGCCGCGGGATGTCATCTACGGTGAGCCCGAACTGCGCCAATCCGGTGGCGCACAGCACCGGGTTCAACGGCACGTTGACGCCGCCGGCGCGAAATCCCTTCGCAGCTGTGGCGTAGACCATGTTGCTGTCGTTGAGCTGATACTGGGCGCCGACTTTCGGACTGATGGGCGTGTCGGTCGCGGAGCCCTTTGCGGTGGAATATGGGTCGTCGGCCGCGCGCCCGCTCGTGATGCCGTAATTCAGCTGGTGGAAATCGAGCGAGACGCGCGAGAGCCTCACGCCTGCGATGAGCTTCATGCGCTCCGTGAGCCAATAGCTTGCCTCACCGAATGCCGCGAGCTCCCCATCCTCGATGTCCGTATCCACGGTGCCGACGACGTTGTCGGGGCGCTTCGGCATGCCGTAGTACGTGAGCGTGTCGACACCGAAGAGCGCGCGCAGAATCGGGTCGTAGTCGTTGACGATGGACCAGTTGATGCGTGTGGACGCGTCGGAATAGTAAAGGCCCGCGACCCAGCTCCAGGGCCGCCGCGCGGATTGCGACGCGAGCCGCAGCTCCTGCGACCAGCCGTGGCGGTCATTCACGTTGTACGAAACGCCGAAGTAGGCAGGATAGGCCGGGAACAGCGGAAAGAACCGCGCATCCGGATGCTCGAGCGTGGAGAGCACGCGGCCGGCCTGATTGCGGTCCCCGGCGCGCGAGTCCGTGCGATCCGCAATGTACGAGGTGATCCACTTCGCGGTGACGTTGCCGAAATCGTAGTCGAGCGTTGCGCTCGTGACGTCGAGATCGGTCTGATCCCAGGTGGGCACCATGCCGCGGTAGTTCAGGATACTGATGGCCTTTTCCTCGCCATCGAGAAAGTCGAAGGGTCCCACGGTCATCTCCGGGCGCACGAAGATGTGCGGTGGCGCGGCCTCCTCTTGCGGGCACGGCACCGAAAATGGGATGCCCTGGCGCGGGCGGGACAGGTCGTAACACGCCTTCGGAATCGTGAAGGTCTGCCCCGGCGGCAGCGGCCGGGTCGGTGAATCAGGCCCGCCCTCCTGCTCGCTGCGGGAATGGTTGTACGACGCAGTGAGCCGCGCCCGTTCGGAGATCAACCAGAGCGCTGCCGCTCTGACGCCCCACTCCTCGCTGTTGTTTGCATTCGCGCGCACGAGGTCGCCGGTGTACGCATCCACCTCGTCCACCCAGCCGCCGGTGTAGCGTCTTACCGCACTTGCGCGAAAACCCAGTTTGTCGCGCACGAGCGGCCCACCGAGCACGCCGCCATATTCGTAGCTGAGCTCGCCGCGGGCCACCGATTCGAGCTGCAGCCGCGTGAAGCCAGAGAAATCCGTGAGACTCGGCGTGGGCGTGATGATGCGGACCGTGCCCCCTTGTGAGGAGCCGCCGTAGAGCGTTCCCTGCGGGCCCTTCAGTACCTCGATCCGATCGAGATCAAAGAGCACCGGCAGTGGCGCACCATTGTTCTGGTTGACGCCCGAGCTGTTGCGCTTGGTGAGCGAGGTGTCATCCAGGTAGACGCCGGTGGTTGCAGCGCCGGTGCTTGCAGCGATTCCCCGGACAGAGAAGGTCGTGCGTCCGGCCGTCGTACCCACCGCGGACAGAGCCGGCACCATCTGCACCAGGTCCTCGGGAGTGCGCGCACCGTGCCTGTCCAGGGTCTTCTGCGTTATGGCGGCGATGGTCAGCGGAACACGGTTTGTGGTTTGCGCCTGACGCGTGGCCGTGACGGTGATCTCCTCGAGAGGGCCTGCATCGCCCAGCGCGTACGAGCTCCAGGGCGAGAGGCCGCGCGCAGACTCGCTCGAAGACGATCCGGTCCCTGCACCGTGCGGGTGCCCACTGGCACGTGTTGCGCGCTCGCCCGCGCCGGCCGCCGTGTCGGCGGAACGAGCATCAGCGGGTCGCTCGCTGCTCGGAACGAGCGTGACGGTCTGGTCATCGATGAACTCGAAGCGGAGCGCGGTATTGCTGAGCAGGCAGGAGAGCGCCTGCTCGGGCGTCATCTCGCCACTCAGCGGATCGGACCTCTCCCCCTCGACGAGTTCCATCGCGTACACCACCTGGATGCGCGTTTGCTTCGCAAGTTCGGCAATTGCCGAACCGAGCTCCTGGGCGGGAATGTTGATCTGCTGTACGACACCTGCCTGGGCAAGTGACGCGTCACTGCCTGCCGCAGTGAGCAGCACGCTCGCGAATGCAACGCGCATCGCTGTCAGCACTCCCCCCCCATGTGCTGTCGTGGATGGCCGGGCTTGCCAGGCCATCCACGCAACCTCTATGTCTCAGTAAGAGTGATCCCGCGCGGAAAGTGGGTACCTGAAAAGAGCCACGTGCCCTATCCGCCCGGGCGGCGGGAGATGCGGATCTCGGTTTCCGACTCGGTCACTTCGACGCCCTCGATCCGGCGCGCGAACCGCAGGAACGATTCCGGGCTGGAGGAGCGCAATACGGCGTTGATGCGCATCCGGGCGAGCGAGTCATCGGCAATGACGATGGGCGTCTTCGAGTACCGGTTCAGCTCCTCGACCACCGTGCTGAGGGTTTCCCCCTGAAACGTGAGCGTGTGTTCCAGCCACCCCGTGGCCGCGGCCACATCGGCCTCCACCTTGTGCCCCAGCAGACCCTTCGGGCTGATCACGATGCGTTCGCCGGCGACGAGCGTCACGGGCGATCTGCCTTCATCCTGCACCGTGCCGGCGGGCCGCATCCGGAACCGCGCCATACCCCGGCCGGCGGCGGGATCGGCCGCGCCATCCACCACCACGCGACCTTCGATCACCGTGACGACCGTGCCCGAGCTGCGCTGATTCACGTCGAACGCCGTGCCCACCGCCTTGATCGCCACGGAGCCGTTCTGGACGACGAAGGGGCGCGCGCTGTCCTTCGCCACGTAGACGAGCACCTGCCCTTCGAGAAGATCCACGCGCCGCAGGTGCTCCGACATGTCCACCCGGACACGCGAGCGCGCATTGAGCCGGAGCACCGATCCGTCTTCGAGCACGAGCACGCGCTGCTCGCCGATCCGGGCCTGGTAGATGGGTGCACGCTCGGCCAGCCACCGAGCGAACGCACCGCCCGCGACGAACACGAGAAGCATCGCCGCGGCCAGCCAGCCAAATAGGCGCCGTCGGCCGACGGGCGCTTCGGTCAGCGTGAGGGGGCGCGCATGAAACGCAGGCAGCGGAACGACGTTTCCGGTCTCGGCCGCCTCCTCCGACAACGAAGCGGCTTCCGGCAGATCGCGACTGATATGGGCCGCGTCGGACCACACGGATGCGATCTCGAGATAGGCGCGCACGTGCAGGGGCGACGCCCGCAACCAGTCGGCGAAACTCTCCCGGACATCCGTCGGCACCCGCGGCTCACGCATGGCGATGAACCACCCGGAGGCCTCCTCGAGGATGTGCGCGGCCATTCCGGAATCTCCTTTTCTCATTGCTCCATCCTCTTGGTTTCCGCCGCTGCCAGGTGCTCCCGACAGTGCGCAAGCGCCTGCGAAAGATACTTCTTGACCATGTTCGTGGAGACGCCGAGCCGCTCACCGATTTCGCCGTACGTCTGCCCGTCGCGTCGATGCCAGATCAGCGCGGCGCGCGCCTTGGGCGAAAGCTGCTGAAGCGCTGCTTCGAGTCGCTGGATTCTGCAGTTGCGCTCGGCTGTGTCTTCCGGACTCAGGGCGATGAGGGCGTCACTGTCCAGCGACAAGTCGTCGACGGGCACATCTTCCAAGGCAATGTGCAGGGGCCGTCGCGAGCGCTTGAGCGCATGCTCGCGGGCGACATTGGCCGCGATCGCGAACACGTACGCCTCCGGGCAACGAATGAAGTCGGGACGCTCGAGACGCAGCAGGCGCAGGTAGACTTCCTGGGAAAGATCCCGGGCCTCCCCCGCATCCGGCAGCCGCGAGGCGAAGAACTTGATGAGCTGCCGGCTATGCCTCGAAACGATCGAGGCGATCAACGCGTTCTTGCGCTCGTATTTCATGGACCATCCGCGCGCGCAGGCGCGCTACTGAGGTAAGAGTGTTCGCGGCAGAAAAGTGGGTACCGGGAGGAAGAAGTGTTCACGATGCGAAGCCCGGCGCATCAACGGCCGGCACCCCGCGGGATGGGCACCTTCCGCCTGCGGGAAGACTCATCGTTCCCCCGGAGACTCTGGCGTGCCCGCCGAAAGAAGGCTGGCATCGGCGGAAAACCGAAGCCCGATACCCGTGTCAGCGACGGCGACTCAACACAATGAGCCGAGTTTGAAGCATCGCGTGATGCGACCCGCAGTGACGGGCACGGAAGTGACGGAACGGAGCGG
>Ga0164243_10002011_pt1 | contig 34048 bp, 36 predicted proteins | sample OricompcompostOP_FD_108781 | JGI IMG/M metagenome (GOLD analysis project Ga0164243, IMG submission 108781) | Organic Plus compost microbial communities from Emeryville, California, USA - Original compost - Organic plus compost (OP) | ecosystem: Engineered > Solid waste > Mixed feedstock >... | reverse complement strand
GGCGCGCAGGATCAGCCACAGCACCGGCAAGGCCGCCAGCGCCGCCAGCAGCCACGGAGTCAGAAAGCCGATGGGTCCGACAAGCAGCATCATCCCTCCAGCGCGGACCACAGCCAGAGCAGCGCCTGCGACGGCGCCTGCCCCGTGTGATGGATGCCGGAATGCCAGCCCGCCATCCGCGCCGCCTGCGACAGGCTTGCGCGCCGTTCGGCCAGCCGCGCCAGATAGGCCGCCCGCAGCCCCGCCGCGTCGCGGGTATCGTGGCGCAGCACACCCGAGGCCGAACGGAACAGCACCGCGCCGCGCCAGGGGAAAACCTCTTCGTCCGGGTCCAGCACCTGCATCAGCACGCCCTGCACGCCCAGGCCGGCAGCCCGGGCCAGATAGTCCAGAACCGGCTGCGGCTCGCCCAGGAAATCGTCGAAGAGGACGATCCGCTGGCCGGGACGCAGCGCCTCGGCCGGGGGCGCGTCCTCGTCGCGATCCAGGGTGGGGCGGGCGATCAGCGCCTGGGCCATGCGCTCGGCCTGCAGCCGGCCGGGGCGCGGCGGCTGGCCTGCCAGCGCCACCCGCTCGCCCCCCGCCAGCAGCGCCATGGCCAGCGCCAGCGCCAGCAGGTCGGCGCGGTCGCGCTTGGTCGGCCGGTCGGCGCCGCCCGCATGGTCCATGCCCGCCGCGGCCGAGACCCAGATCGCCGCCGACTGCGCCACCTGCGCCTCGCGGTCGCGGACGAATTGCGCATCCGAGCGGGCCGAGCGGCGCCAGTCGATGCTGCGCGCCGTATCGCCGGCCGCGGCGGGCCGGTATTGCCAGAAATCCTCGCCCATGCCGGCGCGGCGCTGGCCATGCGCGCCCGGCACCAGCGCCGAAGCCAGCCGTTCGGCCGACAGCATCAGCGCCGGCAGGCCGGCCGAGGCGGCCTCGGCCCGGGCACGGAGCTGATCGGCCGAGGGTCTCACGCCGCCGCCGCCCGCATCCGGTCGTCAAGCAGGCGCGCGATCACGCCCTCGATGGTTTCGCCGCGGGCGCGGGCGGCAAAGCCCAGCGCCATGCGGTGGCGCAGCACCGGCGCGGCCATGGCCTCGACATCCTCGAGCGTCGGCGCAAAGCGGCCGTTCAGCGCCGCGCGGGCACGCGTGACCAGCGTCAGCGCCTGCGCGGCGCGCGGCCCCGGCCCCCAGACCAGGGTGTCGGCGATCCAGCCCGGCGCCTCGGGCGCGCCGGGGCGGGCGGCACGCACCAGGTCCAGGATGGCGTCCAGCACCGCCTCTCCTACCGGCATGCGGCGGATGAGCGCCTGGGCCGCAACCAGCCCGGCAGCGTCGAAGACGGCATGGGCGCGGCCCTGTTCGACCCCGGTGGTGGCCAGCAGGATGGCGCGTTCGGTGTCGCGGTCGGGATAATCCACGTCGATCTGCAACAGAAAGCGGTCAAGCTGCGCCTCGGGCAGCGGATAGGTGCCCTCCTGCTCGATCGGGTTCTGGGTGGCCAGCACGTGAAAGGGCCGGCCCAGCGGACGATGTTCGCCGCCGATCGTCACCTCGCCCTCTTGCATGGCTTGCAGCAGCGCCGATTGCGTGCGCGGGCTGGCGCGGTTGATCTCGTCCGCCATCAGCAGCCGGGTAAAGACCGGCCCCTCGATGAAGCGAAAGGCGCGGGTGCCGTCGGGACGGACATCCAGCACCTCGGAGCCCAGGATATCGGCCGGCATCAGGTCGGGGGTGAACTGCACCCGCGCCGAATCGAGCCCCAGCACGGTGGCCAGCGTATCGACCAGCATGGTCTTGCCCAGCCCCGGCTGGCCGACCAGCAGCGCATGCCCCCCCGACAGGATCGCGGCCAGCACCTGCTCGACCACCGCATGCTGGCCGACGAAGCGGCGCTCGACGCTGGTGCGGGCCTCGGCCAGCCGGTCGGTCAGCGTCAAGACTTCGGAAACCAGTTTCTCATTCTCGGCCATGACAACGCCCCGTATCTGTTCTAGGACAAACATAAAGGCAGGCGTGACGGGGTCCACAGGGAATGGAGGAAAAGACTGACAATGCCGTGAGCGACGCGGCCGGAATCGCCGCCGCGGCCAGCCGCGCCGCGAAAAAGGGGCCGCCGCCGGTACATCTGTGGAACCCGCCCTTTTGCGGCAACCTGGACATGGAAATCCGCGCCGACGGCAGCTGGTTCTATAACGGCACGCCCATCGGCCGGCCGGAAATGGTGCGGCTCTTTGCCTCGATCCTCAAGCGCGAAGGGGACGATTATTTCCTGGTCACCCCGGTCGAAAAGGTCGGCATCCGCGTGCAGGACGCGCCCTTCCTTGCCGTCGATGCCGATATCGGTGCAGACATCGCCTTTACCACCAATCTGGGCGACCGGGTGGTGGCCGGGCCCGAACACCCGATCGAGATGCGCGGGACCCGCGACGAACCCAGGCCCTATGTCCATATCCGCCGCGGTCTTTGGGCGCTGATCGACCGCAAGACGTTCTACCGACTGGCCGATGCGGCTATGCCCGGCAAAGACGGGCGTATGGAAGTGCACTCGGGAAAGGCGGTCTTTCCTCTGGAGCCCTGACCATGGCGCGATTCGCCGCCAATCTGACCTATCTGTTCACCGAAATGCCCATGCTGCAGCGTTTCGCCGCCGCCAGGCGGGCGGGCTTTCACGGCGTCGAAATCCTGTTTCCCTATGATCTCGCGGTCAAGGAACTGGCCAAGGCCGTGCAGGCGGCGGGGCTGGAATTCGTGCTGATGAACACGCCGCCGCCGAACTGGGCCGGCGGCCCGCGCGGCTTCGCCGCCGAGCCGGGCAGCGAATCGCGCTTTCGCAGCGATTTCGACCGCGCCCTGCGCTTTGGCCGGGCGCTGGGGGTCAAGCATCTGCATGTGATGGCCGGCCGGGCCTGCGGCGGCCTGGCACGGCGCACCTTCGTCGAGAACCTGAAATGGGCCTGCGCCCGCGACAGCCATCAGAGCCTGACCATCGAACCGATGAACCGCAACGACATGCCGGGCTATTTCCTGGACAGTTTCGACCTGGCGGCCGAGATCGTGGACGAGGTCGGCGCCCCCAATCTGGGACTGCAATTCGACGTCTATCATGCGCAGATGATCCATGGCGACGCCCTGGCCGTCTGGCAGCGCCATGCCGCAGGGATGCGGCATGTCCAGATCGCCGACTGGCCCAGCCGGCACGAGCCGCGGCAAGGCGACATCGACTTTGCCGAGCTGTTTCGCATCATCGACGCCTCGGGCTATCGCGGCTGGGTGGGGGCCGAATATACCCCCCGCAGCTCGACCGAGGCGGGGCTGCGCTGGCTGAGGCTGGCCTGACGGCAGCGCGAACGCGCCGTCCTGACCGGATCAGGCCAGACCGGACGGGTCCGGGCGGAACGGTCCCAGGCCGAACCGCCCCCGGCTGCCGGGGAAACCTGCGCCGGCGGTCAGATCCCGACCTCCAGGGCGGCAAGATGCGCGGCATCGACCGGCTGGCGCGCCCTGGCGCAAAGCCGCGCCAACCAGTCGGAGGTATCGTCACCCGCCAGCGCGGCCAGTCGATGCAGGGCACCGCGTTCAGCAGCCAGGCCGCCTGCCCCGCCATTCCCGCTTGAGGCTGCGCCATGCCGGCCGGCCGGGGGCACGGCGCTCGGCGGCGGCGGTATGGCGATCCCCCCGAACCAGTCGAGCCGGAAATCGGCGCCGGGCTTCTTGCGCTCCATCGCTCAGCGACCCCGCAGCCGGTCCCACCAGCGCCGGAGGCGGCCCCGCGCCTCGGCGGTTTCCGCCGCGATATGGTCGCGCGCCGCATCGGCGCGAGCATCCAGCCGGTCCCAGGCCTGGTCGGCGGATCGCATCGCCGGGTCGATGGTGCGCTCGCGGAACTGGTTCCACATCCGCCAGATCAGGAACAGCAGCGCCCCCAGGATCAACAGGACGATCTGCGCCGCCCAGTTGAAGGGCTCAACCTCGGGTCCCGCGACCGGCTTCATCGAGATGGCATTGGGATAGACCGACAGCCAGGCGATGCGCCAGCCGTATGAAGTCACGCTGACCCATTCAGGCTCGGCCGCGGTCGAACGCAGGTCGGTCGCCTGCGCATGCAGGTTCGAGCTGTCATATTTGAAATAGGGCGGCCAGATCCAGCCGGTATCCTCGTTGCGATAGACATAGGGCTTGCCGTTCGGCCGCACCGTGTCGATGAAACGCACGTCGCGCTGGCCCTGGGCGTTCTGCACCGTGCCGGTATCGGGCGAGGCGTAAAAGATCGCATTCGCCCCGATATCGGTCAGCCGGTTATAGGTGTTGGTGATGCGGACCGTCTGCTTGGAGGGCAGCGTATAGTCCAGGAACAGAAAAATCGCGATCCCGAAGATCACCGCAAGGACGGTCAGGAACCAGCGCATCGGCGCCCCCTCAATTATAATTCACGATCACGATGATCACGACGATCGCGACCACCGGCAGCACCAGCACCAGCCCGACCAGCCGTGCCCGCAGGGTCTTGCTGAACCCGACCATCGAACGCCGCACGAACTCGGCGCGTTCCGGCGAAGCGCCCGCGCGCTGGGGATGGCGGCGATCCCATTCCTTTTCAAGCTCTTCCCGGCGCAGGCTGCGAATATAGATCCAGATGAGCACATAAAAGACCAGCTCGACGGTCAGGACCATGCCGATCAGGCGAAGAAAGGCGATCATCGGGCCGACCCTGGTTGCCAAAAGCCTGCCCCATGGAAGGCCCGCGCGTCCCGACTGTCAATGACCCCATTGCCGCGCGGCCCCGGCCGACCTAGCCTGCCGCCATGGATACGCTTGCCCGGAAAATCGAAAACCGCCGCGACGATCTGATCCGCCTGACCCAGGATCTGATCCGCATTCCGACGCTGAACCCGCCGGGGCGGAACTATCGCGCGATCTGCGAATATCTCCAGGCGCGGCTTGAACCGCGGGGGTGGGCCTGCCAGCTGGTCCGCGCCCGCGGCGCGCCGGGCGACAGCGAAGCCTTTCCGCGCTGGAACCTGATCGCCCGCCACCGGGGCGGCCCACCCGGCGAATGCGTGCATTTCAACAGCCATCACGACGTGGTCGAGATCGGCCATGGCTGGAGGCGCGATCCCTTTGCCGCGGAACTGGAGGGCGACCGCATCTATGGCCGCGGCGCCTGCGACATGAAGGGCGGGCTGGCCGCCAGCGTCCTCGCCGCCGAAGCCTTTGCCGCGCTTTATCCCGACCATCCCGGAACCATCGAGATCAGCGCCACCGCCGACGAGGAATCGGGCGGCTTCGGCGGCGTGGCCTATCTGGCCGAACAGGGCGCCTTCGCCCATGTCGGCCATGTCATCATCCCCGAGCCCCTGCACAAGGACCGCATCTGCCTGGGCCATCGCGGCGTCTGGTGGGCCGAGATCGAAACCCATGGCCGCATCGCCCATGGTTCCATGCCCTTCCTGGGCGACAGCGCCATCCGCCACATGGGCGCGGTGCTGGAGGAGATGGAGCGCACGCTGTTCCCGCTGCTGACAGCCAAGCGCACCGAAATGCCGGTGATCCCCGAAGGCGCGCGCAGCTCGACACTGAACATCAATGCGATCCATGGCGGCGAGCCGGACCTGGGCCCGGATTTCACCGGCCTGCCCGCGCCCTGCGTGCCCGACCGCTGCCGCATCGTGATCGACCGCCGCTTCCTGATCGAAGAGGAACTGTCCGAGGTCAAGCACGAGATCGCCGCGCTTCTGGAAAGGGTCAAGGCGGGACGCCCCGGCTTTTCCTACGAGATCCGCGACCTCTTCGAGGTGATCCCTTCCATGACCGCGCGCCAGGCGCCGGTGGTGCGCTCGACCGCCGCCGCCATCGAACGGGTGCTGGGCCGCCAGGCCGGCTATGTCGTCAGCCCCGGAACCTATGACCAGAAACATATCGACCGCATCGGCAAGCTGCAGAACTGCATCGCCTACGGTCCGGGCGTGCTGGAACTGGCGCATCGGCCCGACGAATGGGTGGGCGTGCGGGACATGCAGGATTCCGCCCATGTCATGGCGCTGGTGCTGGACGACATCCTGCGCGGCGCCACGGGGGATTCCCCCGGCCGGCCGGCTGTGGCATGATCGCCCCGAACAGCCAAGCAGCCCGTGACGCAGCCCATGACCCAACGCCTGTCGATCAGCGCCATCATCTTCTTCGTCGTGATGATCCTGCTGGGCATCTATTTCGCCTATGCCGCCGTGCAGGGCCCCTCGGGCATCCTGCGCCGGGTGCAGTTGCAGGCCGAAACCCAGGACCTGGCCCAGCAGCGCGACCGGCTGCAGGCCGAGGTGGACCGGATGCGCAACCTGACGCGGCGGCTCTCGGACGATTACCTGGACATCGACCTGCTGGACGAACGCGCCCGCGACGTGCTGGGCCTGGTGCGCGCCGACGAAATCATCATCCGCTGAAGTCCGGGCCGTCCCCTCGCGCTTCTTCGTTCTCCAAATACCCCGGCGACCGTGCCGCACCGCCCGCGACGGTGCAGATGCCGCCGGCGCAGGCGGCTTTCCGCATCTGGGCTCTGGACGGATGCACGAGTCCGGTTTACTTCCCCCGGCAGCATCGCCTAGAACTAGTTTAACGCTGAACTATCCCCGCCCCGAGGAGGAGGCCCATGGTCAGAAAGCCCGCAGCCACGCAAAGCACGCCCAACGTATCCAGGGACGAGCTGCTCCAATACTATCGCGACATGCTGCTGATCCGGCGATTCGAGGAAAAGGCCGGCCAGCTTTACGGCATGGGCCTGATCGGCGGCTTCTGCCATCTCTATATCGGCCAAGAGGCCGTGGTGGTCGGCCTGGAAGCCGCGGCCAAGGACGGCGACAAGCGCATCACTTCCTATCGCGACCACGGCCATATGCTGGCCTGCGGCATGGAAGCCCGCGGGGTGATGGCGGAACTGACCGGGCGCATCGGCGGCTATTCCAAGGGCAAGGGCGGCTCGATGCACATGTTCAGCCGCGAAAAGCATTTCTACGGCGGCCATGGCATCGTCGCGGCCCAGGTGCCGCTGGGCGCGGGCCTGGCCTTTGCCGACAAATACCTGGGCAATGACAATGTCACCTTCGTCTATTTCGGCGACGGCGCCGCGAACCAGGGCCAGGTCTACGAGACCTACAACATGGCCGAGCTTTGGGACCTGCCGGTGGTCTTCGTGATCGAGAACAACCAGTATGCCATGGGCACCTCGGTCAGGCGCTCGACCAAATCGACCACGCTTTTCGGCCGCGGCGAGGCTTTCGGCATCCCCGGCGAACAGGTCGACGGCATGGATGTGCTGGCGGTCAAGGCGGCCGGCGAAAAGGCGGTGGCGCATTGCCGTGCCGGCAAGGGTCCCTACATCCTGGAAGTCATGACCTATCGCTATCGCGGCCATTCCATGTCCGACCCGGCGAAATATCGCACCCGCGAAGAGGTGCAGAAGATGCGCGACGAACGCGACGCCATCGAACATGTGCGCGAACTGTTGCTGACCGGACAACATGCCTCGGAAGAGGATCTCAAGGCCATCGACAAGGAAATCAAGGATATCGTGAACGATTCCGCCGAATTCGCCAAGGACAGCCCCGAGCCGCCGCTGGATGAGCTTTGGACCGACATCTACGCCACGGACGTGCCGCAAGGCGGCGCGGAACAGAACGCCTGAAGGGGAGGGAACCATGGCAACCGAAATCCTGATGCCCGCCCTGTCGCCGACCATGGAGGAAGGGACGCTGGCCAAATGGCTGGTCAAGGAAGGCGATAACGTGAAATCCGGTGACATCCTGGCCGAGATCGAGACCGACAAGGCCACGATGGAATTCGAGGCGGTGGACGAAGGCATCGTCGGCAAGCTGCTGGTCGAGGCCGGCGCCCAGGGGGTCAAGGTGAACACCCCCATCGCCCTGCTGCTCGAAGAGGGCGAGACCGCCGAGGACGCCAAGCTGCCCGCCTCGGCCAAGTCCGCCTCGGAACCCCAGGCCGAAAAGCCGCCGGCGCAAAGCGACGCCCCGGCCCCATCCGCGGTCGAGGCCGTGGCCACACCCGAGCCCGACCAGAGCCCCGACTGGCCGGAAGGCACGCCCACCCGCACAATGACCGTGCGCGAGGCGCTGCGCGAAGCCATGGCCGAGGAAATGGAGCGCGACGAGACCGTCTTCCTGATGGGCGAAGAGGTCGGCGAATATCAGGGAGCCTACAAGATCAGCCAGGGCCTGCTGGACCGTTTCGGCCCGCGCCGCGTCGTGGATACCCCGATCAGCGAATACGGCTTTGCCGGCATCGGCACCGGGGCGGCCCTGGCCGGGCTGCGCCCCGTCGTCGAGTTCATGACCTTCAACTTCGCCATGCAGGCCATCGACCATATCATCAACTCGGCCGCCAAGACGCTTTACATGTCCGGCGGCCAGATGGGCTGCCCGATCGTCTTCCGCGGCCCGAACGGCGCCGCCGCCCGCGTCGCGGCCCAGCACAGCCAGGATTACGCCGCCTGGTATGCGCAGATCCCCGGCCTCAAGGTGGTGATGCCCTATTCGGCCGCCGACGCCAAGGGGCTGCTCAAGACCGCGATCCGCGACCCGAACCCGGTGATCTTCCTGGAAAACGAAATCCTCTACGGCCGCAGCTTCGAGGTGCCGGACCTGCCCGATTTCACCATTCCCTTCGGCAAGGCCCGCATCGCCCGCCCCGGCCGCGACGTGACCCTCGTCAGCTTCGGCATCGGCATGGCCCATGCGCTGGAGGCGGCCGAAACCCTGGCCGGCCAAGGCATCGAGGCCGAGGTGATCGACCTGCGCACCCTGCGCCCCATCGACTATGCCACGGTCATCGCCTCGGTGAAAAAGACCAATCGCTGCGTGACGGTGGAAGAGGGCTTCCCTGTCGGCGCCATCGGCAATCACATTTCGGCGCATCTGATGGAGAACGCCTTCGACTGGCTGGACGCCCCGGTGATCAACTGCACCGGCAAGGACGTGCCGATGCCCTATGCCGCGAACCTGGAAAAACACGCGCTGATCACCGCGGCCGAGGTGGTCGAGGCGGTGAAAAAAGTCACCTATCGCTGAGGGAGGGCAGAAGATGCCGACCGAAATCCTGATGCCCGCCCTGTCGCCGACCATGGAGGAAGGCACGCTGGCCAAATGGCTGGTCCAAGAGGGCGACGCGGTCAAATCCGGCGACATCCTCGCCGAGATCGAAACCGACAAAGCCACGATGGAGTTCGAGGCCGTCGACGAAGGCACCGTCGGCAAGCTCCTGGTGGCCGAGGGCACGGCGGGGGTCAAGGTCAACACCCCCATCGCCGTGCTGCTGGAGGAAGGCGAATCCGCCGATGACATCGGCGCCGCGCCCAAGGCAAAGGCGGAAGCCCAGCCCGAGGCGGCAAAAGCCGAAACAGCCCCGGCAGCGGCCGCCGCCCCCGCCGCGGCCGCGCCGAAATCGAACGATGGCGGGCGCATCTTCGCCTCGCCCCTCGCCCGGCGCATCGCGGCTGAAAAGGGCATCGACCTTGCCGGCGTGACGGGTTCCGGCCCGCATGGCCGCATCGTCAAGGCCGATGTCGAAGGCGCCCAGCCCGGCGCGGCCAAGCCGGCCGCCGCCCAGGCGCCGAACGCAGCCCAGGCCCCCGCCGCATCCGCAGCGCCGGCCGGCCCCTCCGCGGAAACCATTCTCAAGCTCTATGCCGACCGCGAGACCGAGGAAGTGGCGCTCGACGGGATGCGCCGCACCATCGCCGCGCGGCTGTCCGAGGCCAAGCAGACCATCCCGCATTTCTACCTGCGCCGCTCGGCCAAGCTCGACGAGCTGATGAAGTTCCGCGCCATGCTGAACAAGCAGCTTGAATCGCGCGGCGTGAAACTGTCGGTCAACGACTTCATCATCAAGGCCTGCGCGCTGGCGCTGCAAGAGGTGCCCGATGCCAATGCCGTCTGGGCCGGCGACCGCATCCTCAAGCTCAAGCCTTCGGACGTGGCCGTGGCGGTCGCGGTCGAAGGCGGGCTCTTTACCCCGGTTCTCAGGGACGCGCAGCAAAAGACGCTCTCGGCGCTTTCCGCCGAGATGAAGGACCTGGCCAGCCGCGCCAAGACGAAAAAGCTTGCCCCCCACGAATATCAGGGCGGCAGCTTCGCCATCTCGAATCTCGGCATGTTCGGGATCGAGAATTTCGACGCGGTGATCAACCCGCCGCATGGCGCCATCCTGGCCGTCGGCGCCGGCATCCCCACCCCGGTGGCCGAGAATGGCGAGGTGGTGATCCGCAACCTCATGTCGATGACGCTTTCGGTCGATCACCGGGTCATCGACGGTGCGCTCGGCGCCCAGCTTCTGGAAGCCATCGTCAGGCACCTGGAAAACCCGATGGGCATGCTGGCCTGATCCCGGCTGCCAGGAACGCAGGAAGGGGGCCCGCACCGGCCCCCTTTTTCTTTCGTGCGTAAATATCCCGCGGGGGTCCGGGGGCGCGAAGCCCCCGGCGCCGGCCTCACTCCCCGGCCGTCCCCTGCGCCATGTTCAGCCCGATCCGCCGCCGCAGCCAGCCGCCGATCCGGACCTGTCCGCCATGGATGACCGAAAACAGCGAGGGCACGAACAACAGCGACAGCAGCGTGGACAGCAGCAAGCCCCCGATCACCGCGATGGCCATGGGGGCGCTGAACTCGGCCCCCTCGCCGGTGCCGATGGCCGAAGGCACCATGCCCGCGGTCATGGCGATGGTGGTCATCACGATCGGGCGCGCACGCTTGTGCACCGCGTCCAGGATCGCCGCGCGCTTCTCCATGCCCCGGTCCATCGAACTCACCGCGAATTCCACCAGCATGATGGCATTCTTGGTCACGATCCCCATGAGCATCAGGAAACCGATCACCACCGCCATGCTGATCGAATGCCCGGTCAGGAACAGCGCCAGGATCGCGCCGCCGATGGCCAGGGGCAGCGACATCAGGATGGAGACCGGGGTGACGAAATTGTGAAACAGCAGCACCAGCACCACATAGGTCAGCACCACCCCGGACACCATCGCCACGGTAAAGGCCTGGAACACCTCGCCCATGATCTCGGCATCGCCCGAGGGCTGTATCTGGGTCCCGGCCGGCAGCTCGACCCGGCTCTGCAAGGCCGTCACCTGCGCGTTCACCGGCCCCAGCAGCGCCCCGCCGGCCAGGTTCGCCGATACCGTGGTGCGATAGCGCCGGTCATAGCGGCCGATCTCGGTCGCCCCGGCCGAGATCGCGACATCGGCCACCGCCTCCAGCGGCACCGGCCCGGCCGAACTGGGCACCCGCAGGTTGCGCACCGCCATCAGGTCGCGCCGCGCGCCCTCGTCCAGCCGCACCATGATGGGGATCTGCTTGTCGCCGGTATTGAACTTGGCCAGGTTCGATTCCGTGTCGCCCAGCGTCGCCACCCGCAGCGTCGTGGCCAGCGCGCTTGCGGTCACGCCAAGCTGGGCTGCGACCTCGGGCCGGGGATGGACCTGGATCTCGGGCCGTTGCAGGCTGGCCGAAGAACTCACCCCCTCCAGCGTGGGCAGGGTCTTCATCGCCGCCATCAGCCGCTCGGCCGCTTCGGCCGCGGCGCTTTCGCTGTCGCCCAGGACCGAGACCTGCAAATCGGCATTGCCCTCTTCGTTCTGGAAATTGATCCGCAGGTCGGGAATCTGCGACAGGTCGCGCTTCAGCTCGTCCTCGATGGCAAAGCTCGACCGCCCGCGTTCCTCCTTGGGGCCGTAATTGACCATCAGCTTGGCCTTGGCCACGTCCTCCTCGCCGCCATTGACAAAGACCGAGCGCACTTCGGGCACGGCCTTGATACGCTGCGAAACCATCCGCGCCGCGGTCTCGGTATCCGACACGGTGGCACCGGGCGGCAATTCGATGCTGATCTGGCTGCGGCCCACGTCCTGGGCCGGGATGAACTCGGTCGGCAGCAGCGTGGCGGAATAGATCGAGCCGGCGAATACCCCCAGCCCCATCAGCAAGGTCAGCCCGCGATGGCGCAATGTCCAGGCCAGAACCGCCATCAGGGCGCGCAGCACCGGCCCGTCGCGTTCCTCGGCCAGACGGGTGTTGTCGCGCAGCAGATAGGCGGCCAGCATCGGCGTGATCAGCCGCGCCACCAGAAGCGAGAACAGCACCGATACCGCGACGGTCAAGCCGAACTGCTTGAAATACTGCCCCGGTATCCCGCCCATGAAGCTGACCGGGGCAAAGACCGCGACGATGGAAAAGCTGATGGCGATGACAGTCAGGCCGATCTCGTTCGCGGCCTCCATGCTGGCCTCATAGGCGGGAACGCCCATGTTGATATGGCGCACGATATTCTCGATCTCGACGATGGCGTCGTCGACCAGGATGCCGGTGACAAGCGTGATCGCAAGCAGGCTGATGCCGTTCAGCGTGAAGCCCAGCCAATGCATCACGAAAAAGGTCGGGATGATCGACAGCGGCAGCGCCACCGCGGCGATCAGCGTCGCGCGCCAGTTGCGCAGGAACAGGAACACCACCAGCACCGCCAGCGCCGCGCCCTCGTAAAGCGTCTCCATGGTGGAATGGTAGCTGCCCGAGGTATAGGTCGTGGCATCGTCGATCAGGGTGATGCGGGTGCCGGGATTGCGCGCCTCGATCTCGGCGATGCGGGCCTTGGTGCCGTCGCCCGCCTCCAGGTCGGATTCGCCCGAGGCGCGGAACACCCCGAAGGCCACCACCGGCTGGCCGTCCAGCAAAGCGAAGCTGCGTTCCTCGCTGGCGCCGTCGCTGACGCGGCCAAGCTGGTCCAGCGGCACCGTGCGCCCACCCCCCTCGCCGCCGCCGATCAGGATGGGCGTCGCCGCCAGCCGCGCCACATCGCCCGCCGATCCCAGCGCGCGGATGGAATATTCCGTGCCCGCCAGGTCGCCGCGCCCGCCGCCCATGTCGATATTCTTGGCGCGCAACTGCTCGGATATCTCGGCCGCCGTCAGTCCCAGGGCCATGATGCGGTTCGGGTCCAGATCCACGTTGATCTGGCGGTCGGCGCCGCCGATGCGGGTGATGCTGGCCACGCCCGGCACCGTGGACAGGTCGCGCGACACCACGTCATCGACGAAATCCGACAGCCCCTCGATGTTCATGGCCGGATTGCTGACGGCATAGGTCAGGATCGCCATGCCGCTGACATCGACGCGCTGCACCAGCGGCTCGACGATGGCTTCGGGCAGGTCGGCGCGGACATTGGCCACCGCGTCCTTGACGTCGTTCACCGCCCGGTCGGTATCGGTTTCCAGCTCGAACTCGACATAGATGCGCGCCGAACTGTCGGTCGCGGACGAGGTGATATGCCGCACCCCGGTGATCGAGGCGATGGAATCCTCGATCGGCTGGATCACCTGGCGGGTCAGTTCGCTGGGCGCCGCGCCCGGCTGGCTGACCACGACGCTGACCAGCGGCAGGTCGATATTCGGCATGGCCGTCACCGCCAGGCGGCTGAAGCTGTAAAGCCCCATCATCACCAGCACGAGAAAGATGGCGATGGGCGGCACCGGATGGCGGATGGACAGGGCCGAGAAATTCATGGCGCGGCCTGCACCTGGTCGCCGCTGCGAAAGAAGGCGCCGGCGCGGGCCACGACCGCCTCGCCCGCCGCCACGCCCTCGACAATCTCGCGCCGGCCCTGCCAGATCAGCCCGGCGCGGACAGGCCGCGTCTCGACCCGGCCGTCCTTGACCACCTGCACCCGCTCGCCCCCGTCGTCGGCCAGAATGGCCGAGGCCGGCACCGTCACCGCCTGCCGCCGGTCGGTGATGATCCAGCCGCCGGCGAAAAGCCCCGGGCGCAACCGCGGATCGGGCGCCAATGCGATCCGCGCCGCGCCAAGCCGCGTCACCGGATCGACCGCGGCGGGCGCCAGCCGCAGCCGGGCCGCGACCGGGCCTAGGCCGGCGACCTCGATCTCGGCCGTATCGCCGGGTTCCAGCTGGCTCAGCGCGGTTTCGATCACGTCGGCCTCAAGCTCGACCTCGCCGCCGGCGATCAGGGTGAAGAGCGGCTCGTCGCCGCCGCCGGAAAGGGCGCCCAGCCGGGCCGTGCGCGCCACCACCACGCCATCGACCGGCGCGGTGATGCGGGCATGGTCCAGGTTCAGCCGCGCAATGCGCCGCGCCGCATCGGCCTGGGCCAATGTCGCCCTGGCCACGCCCAGCCCATCCCTGGCCGAGGCCGCGGCCGCGCGGGCCGATGCCTCGGCGGCGATGGCTTGGTCCAGCACCGCCTGGCTGGCATTGCCGCCTTGCCGCAGGCTGCGGGTGCGCTCCAGCGTCGCTGCGGCCTGGGTCAGGTTGGCCTCGGCGCTGGCGATCTGGCTTTCAGCCTGGCTGATCCCTGCCTCGGCGCGCTGGTATTCCGCCTCGGCCTGGGCCAGCTGCGCGGCCAGCACATCCTCGGACAGCCGCGCCAGGACCTGCCCCGCCTCGACCCGGTCGCCGGCCTCGGCCTCGATGCCGGTAATCTCGTGCCCCGAGACAAGGGCATGGACCCGCACCTCGCGCCGGGCGACCAGCGAGCCCGAGACGGGCACCCTGGCCTCGATCCAGCCGCGCTCGGCGGTGGCCAGCGTGACCACGGGCAATTCGGCCTGCCCGGCCGCGCCCGCCGTCTGGGCCATGACATCCGCTCCCACCCCCCAAAGGGACAGGGCAAGGGCCAGCGCCGCGGCCCCGGTGATCCGGCAGGCTGCCGTCATCCTCCCCTCCTAACCGATCTGGGGCGCAACATAATGGTGCGGACGACCGGCAACAATGCCGGCCGGGTTTCAGAAGGAAACGCTGACGCCGGGCAGGTTCAGCTCGCCGATCAGGTCGCGCAATTCCTGCCGGGCGGCGATATTGGACATGCTCAGCTGTTCGGTGCCGATGTCCTTGAGGTCCAGCAGCGTCAATCCGCGCGGAAACAGCTCGCGAAAGATCACCCGTTCGGAAAAGCCGGGCGCCACGCGAAAGCCGATGCGCCTGGACAGGTTGGCCAGCGCGCCGCCGACCTTGCGCTTGTTATGCATGGCCTGCGTGCCCAGCCGGTTGCGCAGCACCAGCCAGTCGATCGGCCCCGCCCCCGCCTCGCCGCGCAGCTGGCGGGCGGACCAGACCATCTCGGCATAGATCGAGGGGCCAAGGATGCCGCCCTCGGGCGACATGCGCGCCAAAAGGTCGAAATCGACGAAACTGTCGTTCATCGGCGTGATCAGCGTATCGGCCAGCGTATGGGCCATCTGGCTGAGCCGGGTATGCGAGCCGGGACAGTCCAGCAGGATGAAGTCGCATTCCGCCTCGAGCGCGGCCACCGCCTGCGACAATGGGTCCGTGCCGCCCTGGGTCTCGGACTCAAGGCGCCCCAGCAGGGGCGTGGGCAGGTCCAGCCCCTCGCGCCGGGCAAAGGCGGCGCGATTTTCCAGATAGCGGCCAAAGCTGCGCTGGCGCACGTCCAGGTCCAGCGCGCCGACGCGGTGTCCCATGCGGGCCAATGCGGTCGCCACATGCATCGAGGTCGTGGACTTGCCCGAACCGCCCTTTTCATTGCCGACCACGATGATATGCGCCACGAATCCCCCTGCGATGCCGGCCCGCCACGCGCCGGACCATAGGCCGCGCCCGGCGCGATGAAAAGCGCCCAGACCGGCCGAATCGCCGCCGGGCGCGATGTTCCGCACCCCGGCCATGCCGCGGCAGCGGGAATCCAAGCCGCTGTTCCCGCTCAACTCTTTTCATCACGACCAGATGGGTAGATATTTCTCTTGCAAAACACGACTTGTTGTGTCGTTATATCCCTGCCGGACATGCCGGCCGGTCCGGCCGGGGAAAGGAGCCGCAGATGACCACGCCCAGACGTCCGCCGGCTTTTGGCATCCGCCGGCCGTCGCCCGCCCGGTGCGTCGCCGGCATCGGCGCCGGCCGGTGCGCATATCCGAAACTCCGCCGCGGCTGACCGCCGGCCGGCAGTCCACCGCCCCATCCCCCCTTGCCTCGACCAGAAAGGAGCGAGCCATGATCCATACCATCTTCTCCAGGCCGAGCCGCGGCTATGCCACCATCGCGCTTTCGCCCTATCGAAGCGCACAAGGCCCGGTGCTGCGCGAATATCGCGACGGCCGGGTGATGATCGACACCGGCTGCGGGCCGCTGACCGGCCGGCCCCTCGGCCAGATGCAGCCCAGGAACGGCTGGCTGGCCGGCTTTGCCCGGCCCTGCTGAGGCGCGGGCACCGGCCGCGGCGCCGTGCCGGCACCGCATGACCGCCGCCCAAATGAAAAACGCCGCCCGTCGGGGCGGCGTTCGCATCTGCGGCGGGCAAGGGCAATCAGAAGCCCAGGCCGGCGTATTTGTTCTTGAACTTCGACACGCGGCCGCCGGTATCCATCAGCTTGGCCGAGCCGCCGGTCCAGGCGGGGTGCGAGTTCGGGTCGATGTCCAGCGACATGGTGTCGCCTTCCTTGCCCCAGGTCGAGCGCACCTGATAGGTGGTGCCGTCGGTCATCTTGACCTGGATCATATGATAGTCGGGATGGATGTCTGCTTTCATGGCGCGTCTCCTCAGGCCGAAGCGTCGGCTTTGGGCTTGTAATTGCTGACCTCGGCGATACGGGCCGACTTGCCGCGGCGATCACGCAGGTAATACAGCTTGGCGCGGCGGACACGGCCACGGCGCACCACGGTGATCGAGTCGATATTGGTCGAGTAAAGCGGGAAAACACGCTCGACACCCTCGCCGAACGAGATCTTGCGCACGGTGAACGAGGCGCCGATGCCGCCGCCCTTGCGCGAGATGACCACGCCTTCGTAATTCTGCACGCGGCTGCGGGTGCCTTCGGTCACCTTGTAGCCGACGCGGACGGTGTCGCCGGCCTTGAAGTCCGGGATGTCCTTGCCGAGCGCGGCGATTTGCTCGGCTTCCAACTGGGCGATCAGGTTCATCGCTATGGTTCCTTCGGTTGCTCGCGGTAGTCCCGCGATTGGTCTGATGCGCCCGAGAGCTGTTGGTCCTTTGCCGGGTCCATAGGGGCTTGCCCATATGCCCGCCACAGGTCGGGGCGGCGTTCCTTGGTCAGCCTTTCGGCCATGTCGCGCCGCCAATCGGCAATGGCCGCGTGATTGCCGGACAAAAGCACGTCCGGGATCGCGCGGCCTTCCCAAAGGGCGGGCTTCGTATACTGCGGATGTTCCAGCAGGCCGCCATGGTCCGGGGAAAAGGATTCCTCGGCCAGAGACGCCTGATTCCCCAGCACGCGCGGTATAAGGCGAACCGTCGCGTCGATCAAGACCTGAGCGGCAAGTTCCCCGCCGGTCAGGACATAATCGCCGATGCTGATTTCCTCGACCCCATGGGCATCCAGCACGCGCTGGTCCACCCCCTCGAACCGGCCGCAGATCAGCGTGACGCCGGGACCCTGGGCCAGTTCGCGGGCGCGGGCCTGGGTAAAGGGCCTGCCGCGCGGCGACAGATAGATCACCGGCAGGCCGGCCCCCGCCTCGCGCAGCGCCGCATCCATCACGTCGGGGCGGATCACCATGCCGGCGCCGCCGCCGGCGGGCGTGTCGTCCACATTGCGATGCCGGCCGATGCCAAAGGGCCGCAGGTCGATGCTGCGCAGGTTCCACAGCCCCTCGGCCAGCGCCCTGCCCGTCAAGGAAAGCCCCAGAACCCCGGGAAAAGCCTCGGGGAAAAGCGTGACGACCTGGGCCGTCCAGGCGCCCTTGACCTGCGGCTCGGCCATGAGGTCGCGCGGCCTGGCGCTGGCCCGGATCGACAGGCGGCCATGGGATTTCGGCGCCGCGGTCATTCGCCATCCTCGGGCGGGTCTACGATGATGCGGCCCGCGGCCAGATCGACGGTCGGCACGAAGACGCGGGTAAAGGGCAAAAGCAACGCCTGCCGCCGGCCGGGAACATGGATTTCCAGGATATCGCCGGCGCCATGGTCATAGATCGCGCGGACCCTGCCCAAAAGCGCGCCGCCGGTGTCATGGACCGACAGCCCGATCAGGTCGGCATGATAGAATTCGTCATCCGGCAGCGCCGGCAGCTTGTCGCGGTCGGCCCAAAGCGTGACGCCCCTAAGCGCCTCGGCCTGTTCCCGCGTTTCGACGCCCGACAGCCGGGCGCCAAGCCCGCCCGTCACCGGCCGCGTCAGGCGGATGGTGAACGAGCGGTTGCCATCTTCGGTATGAAGCGGCGAATATGCGGCAATGTCATCGGGTTGCGAGGTAAAGCTTTTCAGCCTTACCTCGCCGCGGACGCCAAAGGCGCCCGCGATCGCGCCGACGCAGACCCGCCCGGCCATTATTCCGAGGCGGCTTCTTCGGCCGGGGCGTTGGCGGCGGCCTCACGGGCGGCGCGCTTTTCGGCGCGCTCCTTGGCGGCCTTGCCCGGTTCGCCCTTCTTCAGGTTCTTGCGCTCGGTCTTGTCCTTGACGCCGGCGGCTTCCAGGAAGCGGGCGACGCGGTCGGTCGGCTGCGCGCCCTGCGCCAGCCAGTATTGCACGCGCTCAAGGTTCATCTTGATGCGATCTTCCGAATCCTTGGGCAGAAGCGGGTTATAGGTGCCCAGCTTCTCGATGAAGCGGCCATCGCGCGGCATGCGCGAATCAGACGCGACGATGGCGTAATGGGGGCGCTTTTTCGAGCCACCACGGGCCAGGCGGATTTTCATTGCCATTGCGTTTTCTCCTTTGGAATGGCGGTATTATGGCGGGCTTGGGCCCGGCCTATGACTGGAAGGTCTCGTGATGCCGGATCACTTCGGCGATCACGAAATTCAGGAATTTGCGCGCGAATTCCGGGTCCAGATCGGCCTCGCGCGCGAGGCGTTCCAGCCGCTCGATCTGGCTTGCCTCGCGGGCGGGATCGGACGGAGGAAGGTCGTGTTCGGCCTTGAGGCGGCCGACGGATTGGGTGTGCTTGAACCGTTCGGCCAGGGTATAGACCAGGATCGCGTCCAGCCGGTCGATGCTGGCGCGATGTTCCCTAAGCAGGGCCGCGGCACGGGCGGCGACGTCGATCATGCGGACCTCGGTTGGCTGGAGCTGGAGGCGCCGGACAGCGCCAGACCGGGTGCCAGCCGGGGCGCAGGCACAAAGGCGGATGACAGATGGATCATGCGCTTACTTCTTTCCGAACAGGCCCGACAGCCCGCCCGGCAGGCCGGCGCCGCCCAGCTGACCGCCCAATCCCTTGGGGTCCTGCAGCAACCGCGTCGCCTCGGCCATCTTGGCGGGATCGACATTGGCCATGTCGGGCAGCCCGCCGCCCTTGCCGGTCATGGCGCGCATGGCCTGTTTCAGCAGGCCGCCCTTGCCCATCTTGCCCAGCTTTTTCATCGTGTCGGCCATCTGCTTCTGCATCTTCAAAAGCTTGTTCAGCTCCGACACCTCCATGCCGGCCCCGGCGGCGATGCGCTTCTTGCGGCTGGCCTGCAACAGGTCGGGATTGACGCGTTCCTTTTTCGTCATCGAGTTGATCAGCGCAATCTGGCGCTTGATCGCCTTGTCGTCGAAACCGGCCGCCTCGGCCTGCTTGGCCATCTTGCCCATGCCGGGCATCATGCCCATGATCGACTGCATCCCGCCCATCTTGAGCATCTGCTCAAGCTGGCCGCGCAGGTCGTTCATGTTGAACATGCCCTTCTGAAAGCGCTTCATCATGCGCTCGGCCTGCTCGACCTCCAGCACCTCCTGCGCCTTCTCGACCAGGGCGACGATATCGCCCATGCCCAGGATGCGGCCGGCGATGCGCTGTGCGTCGAATGCCTCCAGCGCATCCATCTTTTCGCCAAGGCCCACGAAACGGATCGGCTTGCCGGTCACGGCGCGCATCGACAGCGCAGCGCCACCGCGCCCGTCGCCGTCCATCCGGGTCAGCACCACGCCCGAGATGCCGACCTTGCCGTCAAACTCGCTGGCGACGTTCACGGCGTCCTGGCCGGTCAGACCGTCCACGACCAGCAGCGTCTCGCGCGGGCCGGCCACGTCGCGGACCGCCTGCACCTCGTCCATCAGCACTTCGTCGATATGCAGCCGGCCGGCGGTGTCGAGCATATAGACGTCATAGCCGCCGAAGCTTGCTTGCTGCTTGGCGCGTTTCGCGATCTGCACCGCATTCTCGCCCGGCACGATGGGCAGGGTATCGACGCCGATCTGCTGGCCCAGGATCGCCAGCTGCTCCATCGCGGCCGGGCGGTTGGTGTCCAGGGACGCCATCAGCACCCGCTTCTTCTCGCGGTCCTTCAGGCGTTTCGCCAGCTTGGCCGTGGTGGTGGTCTTGCCCGAACCTTGCAGGCCCACCATCAGGATCGGCGCCGGGGGATTGTCGATCCTCAGCGCATCGGGGGCGCCATCGCCCTGCAAGACCTTGATCAGCTCGTCATGGACGATCTTGACGACCTGCTGGCCGGGGGTGATCGACTTGGTGACGGCGGCACCCGTCGCCTTCTGCGTCACCGCCTTGACGAAATTGCGCGCCACCGGCAGCGAGACATCGGCCTCCAGCAGCGCGACGCGCACCTCGCGCATGGCGGCGGCGACATCGTCCTCGGACAGGGCACCCTGCTTGGTCAGCCGGTCGAAGACGCCGCCAAGGCGGTCGGACAGGTTTTCAAACATCGGCGGCCCTCCAATGGTTGCCGTTGCCCGAGAAACGGGCGCGAATAAACAGTGACGCCCCCGTGGGCGCAACGCGCTGACGGGGGGCGATCCCCGGACATGGCGCGGGGACCGGAAGGGCAGACCTTCCGGGAGTTCCTGCGCAGATAGGCCGATCCGCCCGACAAGTCAAGCGCGGCCCGGTTGACCCCGCCGCGGCTTTGATGGAACTTCGCGCCCGGAGGACCGCCGCATGACCCATCCCACCACCCGCTTCCCGGCGCCGGCCGCGACCGAACCCCGCCGCGAGGCGCTGCGGGGCCATGCGGCGATGTTGCTCTTCTCGGCCGTGATCGCGGCCTCCTTCTCGCTGGGCGCAAGGGCGGCAAACCTGATCGACCCGGCGGCGATCTCGGCCGCCCGCTTCGCCATCGCGGCCGGCGTGGTCGGCGGCATCGCCATGGCCGGGCCAGGCATCCCGCGCGAAACCTTCCGCGCATCCTGGCGCTATCTGGTTCTGGGCGGGCTCTTCGCCGCCTATTTCGTGCTGATGTTCGAGGGACTCAAGACCGCCCTGCCGGTCTCGGCCGCCGCGGTCTTCACCCTGACCCCGCTGATGTCGGCAGGCTTCGGCTGGCTCCTGATGCGGCAGCGCGTGACCGGGCGCATCGCGGCGGCGCTGGCGCTGGGGGCATCGGGTTCGCTCTGGGTGATCTTCGGCGGCGACGCGGCGGCACTGATGCGGCTGGAATTCGGCCGCGGCGAGGCGATCTATCTGATCGGCTGCGCCGCCCATGCGCTCTACACCCCGATGGTGCGCCGGCTGAACCGGGGCGAGACCCCGATCGTCTCGACCTTCGCCACGCTCTGCGCCGGCGGGCTGATCCTGCTGGTCTGGGGCGCAAAGGCAATCCTGCACACCGACTGGGCGCATCTGCCGGCCATCGTCTGGGTCACGCTGCTCTATGTGGCGATCTTCGCCAGCGCATTGACCACGGCGCTGGTGCAATTCGCCACCATGCGCCTGCCCGCGTCCAAGGTGATGGCCTATACCTATCTGACCCCGGCCTGGGTCATCGGGCTGGAGGCGGCCACCGCCCGCAGCGCGCCGCCCCCGGCCGTGCTGCCGGGGATGTTGGCGACCATCGCCGCGCTTCTTCTGCTGCTCAGGGACTGACGGCGCGGTCGCAATTTGGGTATTTGTAAAACGGAAGGAGCCGGGCGCCGCCCCAGGTGCTTTCCATTTCTTAAATACCCATGCGCCCTATCCATCGGATCAGGCGGCGGCCTCCTCGGGCGCGACCAGGGCCACGATATCCATCATGATGCGGTTGAGTTCGAAATCCTTGGGGGTGTAGACCCGCGCCACGCCCATGTTCAACAGCTCCGCGGCATCCTCCTCGGGAATGATACCGCCGACCACGACCGGGACATGGCCAAGATCCGCCGCGCGCATGCGTGCCATCAGGTCCTGGATCAGCGGCAGATGGCTGCCCGACAGGATGGACAGGCCGACGACATGGGCGCCGTCCTGGGCGGCACGGGTCACGATCTGCTCGGGGGTCAGGCGGATGCCTTCATAGGTGATGTCCATGCCGCAGTCACGGGCGCGGAAGGCGATCTGCTCGGCACCGTTGGAATGGCCGTCGAGGCCGGGCTTGCCGACCAGGAACTTCAGCCGCCGGCCAAGGCGCTGGCTGACCGCATCCACCGCCTCGCGGATCGGCTCCAACCCCTCGGTGCGGTTCGAGGGGCTGGCCGAGACCCCGGTCGGGCCGCGATATTCGCCATGGACCTGGCGCATCACCGCCGCCCATTCGCCGGTGGTGGCGCCGGCCTTGGCGGCGGCGATGGAAAACGGCATCACATTCTGTCCCGCCTGCGCGGCATCGCGCAGCGCGACGAGGGCGGCCTCGACGGCCGTCTCGTCGCGCGCCTCGCGCCAGGCGCGCAGCCGGGCGATCTGGTCCTGCTCGACCGCCGGGTCCACGACCATGATGCCGCCATCACCCGCCGTCAGCGGCGAGGGCTCGCCCTGCTGCCAGCGGTTGACGCCCACGACCACCGTCTCGTTCGCCTCGATGCGGTTCAGCCGCTCGGCATTGGATTCGACCAGCCGCGACTTCATGTATTCGATGGCGGCGATGGCACCGCCCATCTCGTCCAGCGTCGCCAGCTCGGCGCGAGCGCCGGATTTCAGCTCCTCGACCTTGGCGGCGATCACCGGATTGCCGTCGAACAGGTCGCCATATTCCAAGAGGTCGGTTTCATAGGCGACGATCTGCTGCATCCGCAGCGACCATTGCTGGTCCCAGGGCCGCGGCAGGCCCAGGGCCTCGTTCCAGGCCGGCAGTTGCACGGCGCGGGCGCGTGCATTCCTGGACAGCGTGACCGCCAGCATCTCCAGCAGGATGCGATAGACGTTGTTTTCCGGCTGCTGCTCGGTCAGGCCCAGCGAATTCACCTGCACACCATAACGGAAGCGGCGGTATTTCGGATCCTTGATGCCGTAACGCTCGCGGCAGATCTCGTCCCAAAGCTCGGTAAAGGCGCGCATCTTGCACATCTCGGTCACGAAGCGGATGCCGGCATTCACGAAAAAGCTGATGCGGCCGACCATGGCCGGGAAATCCCGCGGCTCGACCTTGCCGCGCAGATCGTCCAGCACGGCGATGCCGGTGGCCAAGGCATAGGCCAGTTCCTGCTCGGGCGTCGCCCCCGCCTCTTGCAGATGATAGGAACAGACGTTCATCGGGTTCCATTTCGGCAGGTGCTTTGCCGTATAGGCCGCGACATCGGTGATCATCTTCAGCGACGGCTTGGGCGGGCAGATATAGGTGCCGCGCGACAGGTATTCCTTGATGATATCGTTCTGCACCGTGCCTTGCAGGCGGGCGATGTCCGCTCCCTGTTCCTCGGCCACGGCGATGTAGAGCGACAAGAGCCAGGGCGCCGTCGCGTTGATGGTCATCGAGGTATTCATCTGTTCCAGCGGGATCTGGTCGAACAGCATGCGCATGTCGCCCAGATGGCAGACGGGGACGCCGACCTTGCCGACCTCGCCCCGCGCCAGCACATGGTCGCTGTCATAGCCGGTCTGGGTCGGCAGGTCGAAGGCCACCGACAGGCCGGTCTGTCCCCTGGACAGGTTGCTGCGATAGAGAGCGTTGGATTTCTCGGCGGTCGAATGGCCCGCATAGGTGCGAAAGAGCCAGGGTTTGTCTTTTTCGGCCACGATCTGCCCTCGCAACAATATTACGACTGAAATGTAGATAGCGTAACAATGATGCCCGGTCAATTCGCCGCAACGCAGAAAGATGCAGGTGGCCGGGCTGGCGGTTCGTGGTGACCCGGCAGGCGGTTGAGCCCCTTTCCAGCGGCCTTTGCGCGATTTTCGATGTCTCTGGACCGGCCCCTTCGGATGGCTGGCCGTTTCATTATATTACGATCCCCTAGCCGGACATGCCGGACCCGGCGGTTCGGGCTGTTCGTCGTTTTGCCCTGCGGGCGGCCAAGCTGGGTCGATGCCCCCCGACGAGACGCGGCAGCCAGGCCTGCGCGCCGCCGATAGCCATGCCGACCCCGCATGGGGTGGCGGGCGCCCGAGCCGCCTGCGCAAGGGTCGCGGGCCATGGCGCATTCGCGGCGATGATCGGCGTCGCGCCATGGACAAGCCCGCGGATTATGGCCTAGCATCGGCGCGGACGGCCGGATGTCGTCCGCCGGTAGTGATCCGTCGTCGCAGGGGCCGACCCGCCGCGGCGAACTTGCACGACAGCCCACCGACGCGCCCCGACGCGCAAGGAGATCCAGCCATGAAAGCCTTCGAGATCGTGCCTTTTTCCCTGTTTGCGCTGGCCGCCTCGGCAGCGCTGGCCCAAGATGCCGCGCCGGGTCGGATCGGTCTGGGAGCGCCCCGGGACATCATGCTGGAGGTCAGCGCAGGCGATGACGGAGCCATCATGCTGTCGAATGATCGGTTCGAGCTGGAGCTTGGCGGTTATTACCGGCTCAACCTCGTCTGTGCGGATGACGGCGCTTATAGTTTCACGGCCGACGACCTGATCAAGAATGCACATCTGCGGATTCTCTCGGTCGGCACGATCGAGGCCTATCTGCAGGGCATGAGTTTCCGGGCGCTGGAATGCGACGGGGCGGGCAGCGTCAGGTTCAGCTTTCACCCGATGCGGCCCGGCGAATTCGCCTTTACGATCCGCAATGCCGATGCAGGCTTCGTGCCGGAGATGAACAGCGGCGCCGACCAGCTCGCCCAAGGGGTTTTCGTCGTCGAATAAGGCCGCGGCAAAGGGGCCGCCCGCGCGCCCCTGTGCCGGCCCCTGCCGAAGTCATGCGGCCCGGTCGGGTTTCCGGGCGGCCTGCGGTTGTCATCGGCCGCCCGCCCGGCCATGTGACGGCCGGAGGAAATGGATGCCCGCTGGCGGACATCCGCGTCTTCGCTCTTGTTGCCGGCGAAACCGGGGTCAGCTGCCGGATTCGACCCTGGCCTTCAGCCCGGCCAGCCCGTCATCGGCGAATTTCTCCATCGCCGCCACGGCCGCTTCGTCGCTGAAACGCTCTTCGGGCTCGTTGGTGGTATCGGCACGGAAGAAACTGGCGACCCAGGTCACCTCGCTGCCCGCCTCGCCGGGCGCGACCGAAAGGGTGTTGGTATAGAAACTGGCCGCGAAAACCTCGATATCCTCTTTCGACAGGCGCCAGCGGATGGTCATTTGCGCGTCGTCGATATCGTCGATGCCGTCCACGATCCGGCCGCCGGCCTTGAATTCGACGGTTCGCCGGGCGCCGCGCCCCTCGCCGTCCAGCGTGGCCGAAGCGATATCGGGATGCCAGTCGGCCAGCGCGGCGGGGTCCTTCAGCACCTCCCAGACCTTTTCCGGCGGCGCGGCGATGGCGACGCTGCGCGCCAGTTCCTGCGGGGTCGGCCCATGCGCCCAGGCGGGCCATGCGACAAGCGCCGCGGCGGCGGCAGCCATGAGCTTCCTGTGATTCATCTCCAGATCTCCGTTGTGAACGCTCTTGCGGGACGAAGCCGCAGCCCGGCAAGCCAGGCAGCGACGAAAGACAGCAGCGCAAGCCCGGCCAGCAGCGGCGCCAGCGGGCGCGGCGCCTGGGCCATGCGGGCGGGGACATGGGCGGCGATGGCGGCATCCAGCGCCGCCGGCCCGTCGGTCAGCCGCAGAAATCCCATGCCGCGCGCCGACGCCAGTTCGGCCAGATAGGGCGCGCGCAGGGCCGAGAGATGTTCGTTCCCTTCGAGGTCGGCTTCGCCATAGGGATTGTTGCGCGGGTGGAAACCGGGGCGGCTTTCGGCATCGGCGGGCGGCGGGCCGACGCGCGAGGGGGCGTGCTGCACGTCGCCGGCCTCGTAAAAACCCGCCTCGCGGCCAAGCTCGTCGAATTTCGGGATCGGCGCCGGCCGGTCGCCGCCGACGCCCAGGATCACGCCGCCGGGACTGTCGCCGCGCCAGGGCTCGGCGCCCGAATAGGGCAAGGGCGGCGCCTCCTGTCCCTCGGTGACGAAAACCAGCCCGGCCTGCATCGCCGCCGCGCGTTCCAGCGCATGGTTCACCCCCTTGGAGATCATGCTGTCGCCTTCCCAGGCCATGCGCCAGTCCAGCGCCCGAAGGGTGCCGGCCAGCGCGGCGTAATCGGTGCAGATCTCGACCGGCTCCAGCAGCGTCAGGCTGCGCCGCTCGGTGAACAGGCCAAGGCCGATGCGGGCGCCGCAGGGCTGGCGACCGATCCAGCGCGTCAGCGCGGCCTTGGCGGCATCCAGCCGCGACTGCCCGTCCATGTCGCGCACGTTCATCGAGCGGGTGATGTCCACCACCACGAACAGGTCGCGCAATTCGCGCCGGCCCTGCATCGCCGGACCGATGGCGGCCGCGAGCGCCAGCGCGGTCGCGGCGGCGGGCAGGCCAAGGCGCAGCCGGCGGTTCACGGCGCCCCCCGCGGCAGACCGGGCAGGTCGGTCCACAATTGCTCGGGCCGGGTCTCGGGCTCATCGCCGTCCTGGCCGTCGCGCGGCAGGTCGCGCACCAGCCGCATGGCAAGATCAAGGTTGACCTTGGCGTCATAATCGTCGGGCTGCATCCGCAGCGCCTCGCGATAGGCCGCCTTGGCCAGGTTGATCCGGGCGGTGGCCTCATCGACGCGATTGGCCTCGATCGCCTCGAAACCGGCGCGCATCCGGGCATTGCCGATGGCGTAATGGTATTCGGCCCGCAGGGTGACCGGGGCGCCGGCCAGCGCCGGGGCCAGCGCCTCGGCCTCGGGGATGCGGTCGCGCCAGGCCATGTAAAGCGCGCGGGCATGAGCCACGCGCGGATCGGCCCCCGCAGGCGGCACCACGTCCCGGCCCGCGGCCAGCGCCCGGACCGCGCCATTGTCGCGGGCCTGCTGCCAGACCCGCAGCCCGAACCAGCCGGTCCCGGCCAGCGCCGCCAGCACCCACAGGCAAAGCAGGGCGAAAACCGCGCGTCTCATCGCTTCACCAGCAGCGGCTTGGGGCGATGCGCCGGCGCCCAGGGACGTTCCAGCCAGCGCGCCGCGGTCAGCCCGGCGCCGCAAAGCGCCGCCAGCGCGAAACACAGCCAGCCGAGATCGCGGCGCGGGACGGCGCGGCGGGTCAGGATCGGGCGCGATTCCATCTTGCCGATCTCGGCCACGGCGGCCTCGACGGCCCTGGCGCCTTCGGCCTCGAAGGCGTGATAGGGCAGGCCCAGCGATTGCAGGAAGATATGCAGGTGGCGTTCGGGGCGGCGCTGCGGAGTATCGGCCTCGCCCGGGGCGGGGGCCTCGAAAATGCCCTTGGCGCCCTTGGTGCGCAGGTAAAGCCAGTAAAGGTTCACCTGCCGGCGCGCGGCCAGGTTGCGCAGCGCCTCTTGCACCTCGGGGGCGATGACGGCGGCGCCGTCGCTGACCAGCACCACCGCGCGCGAGCCCAGGGCCGCCTCGTCATGCGCCATGCCGATGGCCAGGGTCAGCCCGCGGCCCACATCGGTCTGGGACAGGCCCGGCTCGGCCAGGGCGCGCACGGCGGCGGCGACGGCGCTGCGGCTTTCGGTCAGCGGCAGCACCAGCATCGGCGCAGTGGAAAAGGCGGCGATGCCGATGCGGTCGTCCGGCCGGCGGGCGATGAAGTCCAAAAGGATGCGCCGGGCGGCGCTGGACTTGCTTTCCTCGGCCCCTTCCGGCGTGCGGCCGGCAAAGGTGTCGTCCATGCTGGAGGAACGGTCGATCAGCAGGACCAGGTTGGCGCCGACCCCGCGATGGGGAAGCGAGCCGCCGCGCAGATAGGGCTGTGCCAGGCCCAGGACCAGCGCCGCCAGCCCCAATATGCCAAGCGAGGTCAGCGCCGGGTCGATGACGCGCGAAGCGCCGTCTCGCGGGCGCAGGTCCAGCCGCGGCACCGCCGATGCACGCAGCCAGCGCAGCGCCAGCGGCAGCCCGGCCAGCGGCAGCGCAAGAAGCAGCGCCGGATGGGCGAAACCGATCATCGCCGCCCCCGCTCGATCGCGGCCAGATCGCGGGCCAGCGCCGGCAGGTCCTGGCCCGCGACCTGCCCCGCGCCCAGCATCTCGGGCCGGTCCAGGCCGAAGAACTCGGCATCCGACCCGGCAAAGAACTGCGCCAGCCGCGCGCGCAGCGGCGCATATTGCGGGGCGCGGTCCAGAAAACGGTCGAGGTCGGCGCCGATCAGCACCTGGCCGAAAGCGGCGTCCAGGGCGCGGTGCAGCGCCTGCCGCGCCTGGGCGGCGGGCAGACCGCGGATGCGGCGGGCGGCGCGGGTAAAGGGCCGGGCGGCGCGGGCGCGAAAAGGAAACCAGGCCTGGTGCCAGGCCAGCGCCAGAAGCCCCGCGACCAGCGCCGCGGCCGAACCGAGCAGCCCGGCCCGCGCCGGGCCCGGGTCGATCAGGTGATAGGGCGGGTCGCCCTGCATCTGGTCCGGGGTCGAGGGCGCCAGGATCGGCCTTATCGGCGAGGTGACATAGGAAAACCCCGGCAGGGCAAAGCGCGTGCCATCCATCAGCCGCACCGGGCTGTCGGGCACCTGCCGCCGGCTCGGCTCCAGCGCGGAATAGAAATTCTGCCAGGTCAGGGTCACTTCCACCCCGCCCGGCAATTCGCGCGTTTCGACGGCGTGCAGGTCCAGCCAGTAATCCACCGCCCGCACCCGCGGCAGCGAGGCCGTGTCCAGCGCCGCGCCCGGCGGCAGGGCGATGCGGATGCGCTGCTGCATCTGGTCACCCAACCACCAACCATAGCCGCGCGGATTTTCCGGCGCGACCTCTTGCGCTGCGGCCGCCAGCGGGACCAGTGCAAGAGCGAGCCGGCATCTCATAGCGGCGCCTCGTCCAGCGCGGCGGCCAGTTCGGCGACCTCGATGCTGTCGATGATCTCGACCGGGCGCAGGCCGTGGGCGGCAAAGACCCCGGCCAGCGCGGCGCGGGCGTCGCGCCCCGCCTGCGCCTGCCGCGCCGCCCAGCGGGCCGAGGTCAGCACGGTGCGGCGCCGGCCGGTCTCAGGGTCGCGCAGCTCGGCCAGGCCCAGGCGCGGGGCCGGGTTTTCCAGCCCGCTGTCGCGCAGCCAGATCGGCAGCACCGGGCGCGGGCGCAGCGCGGCCAGCAGCCGGTCCAGCTCATCGGGCGCAAGGTCGAAATCCGAAATCAGCACCACCAGGATCCGCTCGGCCGGCAGCTGGGCCGCCGCCTGCGCCATCCCCTCGACGCCCCGGCCGGACGGCACCAGCGCCCCCAGCCGCTCGGGCAATACCTGTGCCAGGCCCGCGCGGCGCGTCGGCGGCTCGCCGGCCAGCCGGCGGTCCCCGGCCAGCACGTCGAGCGAAAACAGGTCCTGCCCGCGCCGCGCCGCCTGGGCGAACCCGGCGGCCAACAGCGCGGCAAGCCCCAGCCGGTCGGCGCCGCCCCCCGCCGCCAGCGAGGCCGAGGCGTCCACCAGCACATGCAGCCGCAGGTCGGTCCGGGTCTGAAAGCGACGCACGAACAGCGTGCCGAAGGGATCGGTCACCGACCGCCGCAGGTCCAGCCGCCGCGGATCGGGATGCGCCAGCAGGGGGGCGATATCGGCGAAACTTTCGCCGGCGCCGCGCATCCGCCCGGCATGGGCGCCGGAACGCAGCCCCGGCAGCGCGCGGGCCAGTCGCCAGGCCAGCGCGTCGAACAGGTGCAGCTGGGCGGCCTCGGTCGTCATGCCGACGGCACCGGAACCCGGGCGAAAACCGCCTCCAGCAGCGCGGGAACCAGCCGGTCGCGGCGCGGTTCGTAAGCCGGCGTCAGAAAGATGCGATGCGCCATGACCGGGGCAAAGACCATGCGCAGGTCCTGCGGCAGCACGGCGTCGCGGCCCTCGGCCCAGGCGCAGGCGCGCGCGGCGCGGACCAGGTATTGCATGCCGCGCGGGCTGGTGCCGCCGCGGACCAGCCGGGCGGTATCTGCCCCCTCGACCTGCAGCGCCGACGGATCGCGGACCTGCTCGCAAAGCGCAAGAACATAACGCCGCAGCGCCGGGCTCGCATGGGTGCCAGACTGGATCGTCTGGGCCAGATCGTTCAGCCCGCGATAGGGCAGCGCGCCCTGCGGCACGGCGGAAATCAGCGCGGTGGTGTCGTGGAAACGCGGCTCGAAGGCCAGGGCCATGCGGTGCGCGGCGTCCTCGGGCGCCTCGACCGCAATCTCCATCAGGAAACGGTCGCGGGCGGCCGCGGGCAGTTCGAAGGTCTCGTCGCGCTCGATCTGGTTGCGGTCGGCAAAGACCTGGAGATGCGGGAAATGCCATTGGCGGCGGAAGGCCGTCAGGCTGCGCTCGGCCATCAGCCGCAGCAGCAGGGCATGCACCTGCGGCCGGGCGCGGTTGATCTCGTTGAAAAAGAACACCGACAGGTCCTCGCCCTGTTCCAGCACCGGGCCCGGCTCGATCCGGGGGCGGCCGTCCTCGGCGATATGGGCGGCATAGACCAGATCGGTCGGCAGCAGGTCCACCGTGCCCTCGACCCGCGCATAGGGACCGCCAAGCGCATGGGCCATGGCGCGCAAAAGCGTGGTCTTGCCGGTGCCCACGTCGCCCGCCAGCAGCACATGGCCCCGGCACAGCGCCGAGATCAGCAGCAGGCGGATGGCGCGCGACTGGCCCAGCACGACGCCGTTCAGGGCGGTCTCGACTTCGCGGAACCTTTCGCGCCAGCCGTCCTTCGACAGGAGTTCGTTCATCGTCTTTTCCAAGGAAAGATGCGCTGCGCGTGGTCTGGAGCGCACGCGCAGCGCCCCCGCCGGCTCATTCGGCCGGCGGAGCTTTGGTCTCGTCGTAGCCGTCGATCTTTCTCACGTCATATTCAAAGGTGCCGGTCTTTCGGAAATTCCAGACGCGCCAGGCGTTGCGGGCATCCATGACCGCTAGGGACTCGCCCTGTTTCGACAGCTCGGCCGGGTCGTGCTGCGGGTCGTATTTCGAGCCCTCGACCTTGTCGGGATAGCCGGGCTTCGGCTCCCAGCAATTGCCGGGCGCCTTGCAGGTCGTGCCGTCATAGGCCAGCGCCGGCATGCCCAGGGCGGATACCAGCGCAGCGAGCATCAGCATATGTTTCATTCTTCCTCCTCCTTCTCGATGTCCTGCCGGCGCACCGGCGGATTGGCTTGCCGGACGGGCCGGCGGCTGGGACCGGGCAGCGCCGCCGCCCGGATCGCGTGGCTTTCTCAGGAATGATCCTCGCTGCCCTCCTGCGCGGGCTCGAAGGGGGTGAACCTCTCGCGCTGCTCGGGGGTCAGCCAGACCGCGTCCTTGGGATCGCCCGTATAGAGATGGCGCACCCAGGCCATGGTCTTGAGCATCTCGTCCAGGGTCAGGCTGCCCCACATCGGCCCCATCTGCCCGGTCGCACCGCCATAGAGCGTCGAGAACAGGCCCACGTCGGAATCGTTGCCGGGATAGGTCCAGTAGCTGTCGTTCAGCCCCGGTCCGATCTTGCCCTCGGCATAATGCCCATGGCAGCCCGAACACATGCCGGCAAAAAGCTCCTCGGCCTCGGGCAGGATCTCGGGATCCTCGTTATAGGGGTTCTCGCCCGTTTCGAGGAAATGCTTCACGGCTTCGGTATCGCGGCCCTCTTCCATGGCGTCATCGAAGTTCAGCGGCGAACCGTCGATGATATTGTAGAATTGCGGGCCAGCCATTGCCGTGATCGGGACCAGACCGGCCAGAAGGATCGCGGCAAGCGGTTTCGGCTTCGTCATTGCTGTTCCTCAGCTCAGCGGCAGCAACGGGATACCTTCCTGTTCCAGGATGGCATCAATCTTGTCGCGGCCGGATTTGAGAGCCGCCCCGATCGGCTCAAGCAATTCGGGATGTGCCTTCGATATCCCGACGGACTGGCTGTATTGCAGCGGGATGGTGACTCCGTCCGAGCGTTCGATCGCGTTGGTGATCAGCGTCATCCGCAAAGGCACGCGCGAGTCGCGGACATAGCGCGCCGCCTCGGGGGCAAAGATGATGGCCAGATCGGCGGCGCCGTCCGACACCTCCGAAACGACCCGGTCGGCCGCGACCTGGGTGTATTTGTTGCGCCGGTCCTCGAAATTGGTCAGCGACGCCTGATAGATCAGGTTGTATTCGTAACGGCCGGTATATTTCAGAATCGTCTCTGCCGGGGAATGCAGGCGATAGGCAAAGGTGTTGAAGCCGTCCTGGTCCACGTCCTGCCACTTGTCGCCTTCGAAATTGCGGTCCTGCCGGGTGACGAAGGCATAGCCCGAGCGGTAATAGGGCGCGGTGGTCAGCAGGCGCTGATCGCCCGCATCGACGCCCACCAGCACGTCGCACAGGTCCTTTTCGATGCCGTCGCGGACCAGATAGATCGCATCCCTGTCGATCATCACCAGCTCCAGCCTGGCGCCCATCTCGGCGGCGATGACTTCGGCGATCCTGTTCTCGAAGCCACCGGCATCCTTGTCGGAATAGGGCGCGTCCCTGGTCGAGGCGCAGACGCGCAGCGTGGCGGCGCCACCCCGGCTCGCCGGGCCGTCGGGGGCGGGATCTTGCGCCGGGGCGGGCGCGGCCAGGGCAAGCGCCGCAGCACCTGCAAGCCCGAGCCGCAGGAAATGCTTGTGCATGGGTTTCGTCTCCAGACTGAAGGGAAAGGGCGGCTGACCCGCAGGGAAGGAACGGGCCAGCCGATCGCGTCAGGTGGGTTCGCCCGGCGCGTATTCACCAACCATCGGGTCGGAATAGGGGTTTTCGCCGTCGATCGAAAAGACCATCAGGCCGCCGCCCATCTGGGTGTATTCCTGCAGCCGCTTGAAGGCGCCGACCGAGCCCAGGCCCGCGGTCGGATCCGCCAGGTCGAAGACCAGGCCGACGCCCGGCCAGCCGCCGACGCCATACATGATGGCGACATATTGGCGACCGTCATGCTTGTAGGTCATCGGATGGCCGATCACGCCCGAGGGCAGCTTGAACTTCCACAGCAGATCGCCGGTATCGCTGTCGCGCGCCTTGATGAACCCGTCCAGTGTGCCATAGAAGGTCAGCCCGCCCGCGGTGGCCATGGTGCCGCCCCAGACCGAGAAACGCTCCATCTTTTCCCAGGCCATTTCGCCGGTGATGGCGTTATAGGCCTTGATCTGGCCCAGGCCGAGATTGTTCTGACGATCTCCCTTGGGTCCCGGATACATGGTCAGCGTGGCGCCGACAAAGAACTGGCCCGCGCGATAGGGCAGCATGAAGGGCTCCCAATCCATGCAGATATGGTTGATGCCCAGCATGAACAGCTGGCGTTCCGGGTCGTAGCTGTCATGGCCCTGGTTGTGATAGCCCATGGCCGAGGGACAGATGTCGCGGCCCTTGTGGTCCATGCGGGTGCCGAATTCCGGGTCGCGCACCGGCAGGCCGGTATCGAGCTGCACCTCCTTCACCCAGTTGACCGTGTCGTCCATCTTGTCGGCCGAGATCAGGTCGCCATTGGTGCGGTCCAGCGTATAGACGATGCCGTTGCGGTCGGGATGGGTCAGCAGCTTGCGCTCGTTGCCCTCCTTGTCGGTCTGGGTGGACAGCATCATCACGTTGACGCCGGCATAGTCCCATTCGTCATGCGGCGTCTTCTGATAGGCGAACTTGGCCTGGCCCGTGGTCGCCTCGCGGCCCCAGATCGACATGGTCCACTTGTTGTCGCCCGGCCGCATGGTCTCGTTCCAGGGCGCCGGGTTGCCCGAACCGTAATAGAACAGGTCCTCGTCCGGGTCATAGGCATACCAGCCCCAATTGGTGCCGCCGCCGATCTTCCAGGCATCGCCCTCCCAGGTTTCCAGGCCCAGGTTCTTCTGGCCGTAATGCGGGTTCGGGGCGTTGAAATCCTCGGCCAGCAGCAGTTCCTCGTCCGGGCCGGTGGCAAAGGCGCGCCACTTCATCTCGCCGGTCTTG